>QDKV01004618.1_pt1 | contig 11182 bp, 15 predicted proteins | sample 1861101 | NCBI WGS metagenome assembly QDKV01 (sample SAMN04275158, study PRJNA302643) | Fungus metagenome, whole genome shotgun sequencing project. | isolation source: fruitbody | host: Mallocybe terrigena | place: Sweden | collected 2013 | reverse complement strand
GTAATTCACCCTTGATAAGTGTTTTAAGTGCATGAGGCCCCTAGTAAACATTATAAGGACTGATGGATATGCCACATTCATCAATCATCGAGTAACTAGTAGTTTAGACTAGTTGCCTCGGTAATTGCAGCTTGCGCACATGTTTGGTTTTCTCCGCGCTACTTAGGAATAATAACCGAGCCAGGTAAGCATCGATATTAACCTCTTCAGTGATTACCTTGAGGTGCAAAAATATGCTCCTGACATGGGGTTCGCAATTTTACATGGTGAGCCAATGAGAAGGCTCATCAACGGGGACTTGGCTGTTCACGAAATTTGGCTCTGGCACCTGTACCTGCCAAAAGAATGAGATCCTATCACAAAAGACGAACGGGTATGCTTACAAAATCTTTGCTTGTCCTATGCTCCCACATGGACACGTACAGATCAACATCGATGGGATTTTTACATGTACCACTGTTAGATTCATCACTTTCATCACTGTCATTTGCCGATCTGGTTGATATGCGAGGGCGCTTTCATGGACGAGTAACAGGACGATTCTTAGGAGTTCTCAGGGGTTATATCCATCTTGACGGGACCAGACCCTGAGACCTCGGTTTCTTGGTCATTGTCCACTCCTAGAGCTGGGTCACAATCATTCTCATTAACATGCATGTCCCCAGTATCCCCCACTAAGCCACCCCCTTGTGCGTTCCCGACAGTCGCGTCCCCTCCAGCATCCCCCCCTTGTGCATTCCCAACAATCTTGTCCCCCCCAGCATCCCTCACTAAGCCACACCCTTGTGCGTTCCCAAAAGTCACGTCCCCCCCAACTAAGCCACCTTCTTGTGCGTTCCCAAGAGTCACATCCCCCCCCAACTAAGCCACCTTCTTTTGCATTCCCAAAAGTCATGTCCCCCCCAACTAAGCCACCCTCTTGTGCGTTCCCAACAGTCGCGTCCCCCATGTTAACATCGTTGTGATCCATGGAGTTGTTATTGACATTGGGTGATGGGAAATCCTCACCACTAAGATCTCCTTCCCATCCGCCCGAGGGTGTCTGACTCATATTCTGATCCGTCATAGACACTTGCGACGAGGGTGGAGGACCTGAAGAGGAGAGCAGGGAAGGATCCACTGTAAGTGGTAAAGACATTGATGCAGTGGCAGAGGCGTTTAGAGTACGGTTGATGGCTTCAGCCAGTGAGAGTTCAAAAGCAGTTGCTTGGATCTTATGACAGGTTTGGCTGGAGAAAGGTTGAGGGAATCTATATGCGCCGGTTCCAAGGGGAGATTTTGATGTGGGAGAGATGCAGACAGTGCAGCTGAGAATAATGTTCAGCAAAATATTCATATTAAAAAGTCAGACTTGCCAAGGTTGAACCACTGAGAATCCGTGGACGATGCTGCATGAATACTATCCCAGGGCAAAGCATCTGAAAGTTGATGGAGAAGGTCGAATGGATCATCCATTCCAGAAGCGAGGGAGAAGATTGTCCTCCAAATAGCCATCTCAATGTCAATGATAACCTGAGGTTTTGAATTGCCGAGACAGGTGCTGATGCTGAGCATTGTGTGACGGTTGTAGGACTTCTTGAAATGTTGCATGAGGAGGAGAAGATAAATGGGCAAAATGAGCAAGGCTAGATGCAGCGGTGTGTGCATGTACAAGACCCCATCTGTAGGTCGTTGCTCTGAAGTAAGTCCTTCAAGAGTACCCTCAGGTCGTTGAGATCTTCCTGATTCTCAGCTGAAAGAGTTTGTCTATGGCAAAGTAAGCTCAGAAGCGGCTGAGAATAGATCACAACTTACCCGCGAAGTAAGCTATCTAAATTGTCCGGCAAATCGGGGCACACCTCATTTGGAAAACAAAGCTCCTTCATACAGGCAATATGCATTGCAGTGTAGAGAAAATTTGCTTCAATGGCAGTGTAAATTTTGGTCGTATTGTTGTGTGCAATGAGGCGCAGCAAGTTGAAGGGGCTGTATTTATCCTGAGGCGCTAATTGAACTGTCTTCTTGGATTTTGTGACTGTTGTCCGGAACTGTTCCAACACTGCTGGCCAATTTGCCAGTTTATCCATTCCCTGGACGCATTTGAGAGGAGATGAAGTAAGAATAACGACACTTACACGGAAACTTGTATTCGGGAAATTAAAAAAGCACCGTTCCACAATTGGAGCAAGTTCTGTGCCACTCGTCATTGCTACAACGTCCAACAGCCGATACGCGCTGATCACAGAGCAAATCCTCGAGCAGTCAATGGAGTTGATGTTGGCTTTGCGGCGCCACGGAATGACTTCTCCGCTTTTTCCTATGCCCAGACCACTTTGAATCTTGACTGTGATTTCATTCCCACTTGATTGGTTGAAAAGGGTGGATTCATAGCCCATCAAGGATCTTGCGAAGTTCTGGGAAAGAGTAGTAAGCTAGATACATCAAAATGGAAGTGTTCATCATACCTGAAAGGCATCAACCCCTGAAACTATAAACTCATTGTGAGACCGGATTGCTGTGGAATACCATGGGAAATTTGCCAAAACTGGGGAAACCAAGCGGAAGGGTTCCACTTCACCTAAGATAAATGAGAGAATGTTCATAAAAGAATGGTGGACAAACGAGGTTTGGGCTCTTGAATGATGATAGTTGAGCGTCAAAATGATTACTGTTTATATACATTGTATTAATAAGCGACAGACCAGTCGGTCAACTACGTCATTTCCACTTTTGGCACACTGTTTATATACATTGTATTAATAAGCCAGACTAGTCGGTCTTATTACACAAATCAAATCAACTTTTGGCAGCTTGGCGATATTTCAATCAAGCCTTTGTGGGCGCCAAATTGGCCTCTGATTTACCTCTGGGAGGCTTAGAATGTCGTATGTGCTTACTTAGATTATGAGGCAAGATTTCCCTGCTTGCGAGCGGATACATAATAATGTGAAAATAATATTTGTGTGCCCGACAGGGGGAACACAGAGCAAGGGTGACAAAATAAAAAAAGCATAAAATGTGTGCTGCCAGACAGGGGCAACACAGAGAAAGTGTGACAAGCATAAAAAATGATCTAGTACGAAATGTATCACTCTTCCTCAGAATCATCTGCCCCAAAGATCTCCAACAATTTGTCCGTCGCATCAGCAGAGTCTTCTGTGAATAAATTTGCAAGGAGGTCTTCCGAACTCTGTTGGACACCCGACTCATGCGTCGTCGTTGTCCATCCAGCCGTGAAGTTCAGCCGTTCCTTTTTATAGATAAATTTCAGTATTTGCAAAGCTTCCATCAGAGGCGGAGCAAGTCAGTTGTGCTTCTTCGTGTCAGTTTCTGCTGCTGATGAAAAAACGTGCTCGCATGGGACAGAAGATGCCTGAACTGGCAAATAGTCCATGGCAACAAGGAAAAGCCTTGGATACTCTGTTCTTTCAACCTTTCGAACACAGTTGATTGAAATTCAAGAATGGTATAAGAAAGACTGCACATACATCCCAAAAGTTAATCAAATCAGTGTCTTCACGAGATAAGGGCGCATTCTTATACATTTCAAACTCTTGTTCGTCGGTGGAAATGTTTGATGCAGCTCGTCGATAGATTGGATGTTCTGGAAGCTTGAACTTAGATGAAATTTTTGCGTACTGTGGAACAGCCCGCTTTCGGGGGGAGGCCGGTGCATGAGTTGGAACAGCTGGAACTTGGCGTCCACCACACTCTCACATCTGGTTATTTGAAACAATTAATGTTCCTCACATATGATGACATTTTATTCACGCACGACATCTAGGATGGCCTGCTTGGCAAGGTCAACATAATCTCTGCCCCATTCGTTCTCAATCCACGTGAAGCTTATACATGGGTTAATAACTATGGCCCAGGAGTTGACCAGTGGCAAAAGCTTGGAAAAAAGAAAGATAACTCACACATGGCATTGATGTAAGCGCGTGTGTCATCCATACGAGAGTAATATTTGCGTGCCCACTTCAGACCAATGTCCGTCCAAGGCTTCAGAGTTCGGTACTCCTTGCCAAGTCGTTCCCATTGAGTCATGAAAAGTTCAAAGGATGGGATTGCCCCAGAAAGAACAGGTGTTGCATGTGCTGACATGATTTGCTGAACATGATGAGGAGCCTAGAATAACATGTTATATGTTGAATTAAGATTGTTCACACTCAGTCTTACCTCCAAAACAACTGCAATGCCTTCCAGAATATCCCAATCATTACCAGTTAGCATCAAAGCCTCAAGTTCTTTACGTGCGCTGAAGAAGTAGTCAACAGGCTTTCATTTGATCAATCACAGCCATAGTGATAATGAGATACTAGGAAATACCTGGTGCAGCTCTGGAGACGTGAAAGCATCAGGTAGAGTGAGTCCCAACGATGCTTAACATCTTTGAGAAGTTGTAGTTCCTTGATTTTCATCGGCTTCCCCTCCTCATCTCTGAACATACCAGTATGATTTCCCGATTTAATCAATGCCAAAAAAGCCTCTTTTCTTTGGCCTGATGATCGCACTGTGCGAACCACTGCACGAGCACGCTTGGCCGGGTCTCGTTTGACATTCTCAAACCACCTCTTCAGTTCTGCAGTGTTGATTTGGTGGGAATCGATAACCTCCCGCTCTGCATCTCCAACATATCCACCGACATATCCGCCATCATCCGATTCATCGTCAGAACTGTCATTTGTGTCTAAATCACCTGCGCCAACTTCTGTCAACGAGGACACGATGTGGGAGACGCATATGTTAATTATGTGAGGATAACAACCAATTTGGTTGTCCTTGTGATCAAACTTAATACCCTTCTTTTCAAAAAGATCTTGCAGCTCCCTCATAGCAACAGCATTATTCTCAGCATTGTCCATGGTTATGTGACCTGTCTATAACTTCGTAAGTATTGATGTTGCAATACTAATGGAAACTCCCCTTCTTCTCAATGCCTGCACGTTTGAGCAAGTGTAGAATTGTCCTTGCAATATTCTTACCCGAATGCTTCTTTTTGAGTAGATGAAAGCCAAGCAGGGTTGCCCTCAAATCCAGTTTAGAGTTCTTGTGTCCAATCCAGTGTGCTGTGACAGCTAGGAAAGACCGCAGGCTCTTGTTTGACCACATATCAACTGTTAGACTGATGCGCTCAACAGATTCCTGCCACAAAAAGTATTAGTGGTAGTTTCATTCAACTAATGAAGTAGATCCACTGAAAGTTTAACCTTCAAACGTGCAAACTCCTTCTCAAACTGTTGGATGATCGCCTCACGAAGTTTGTCACGACGTGGGATTTCCTTGTCAGTCATGTCTTCCCGTAACAACATGCAGAGGTCCCGGAATTCGGGACATTCGACAACACAGATTGACTTCAAAAAATGAGCACTTTAATAGCTTCAAGAGAGATACTCACCTGATCATCGGCTGTCACAAAGCGAACCAAATATTCGAGGAATACTTCCGGTGAGAATGAGGGAAGGGCATTCTGGCAGTTATCTCCAACGCTAGGCTGTGGAACCTTTGGGGTAGTATAGTCCCACCCTTCATCTCGACATTTCTGCTTGTATGCAGTTTCGTGCTCCCTCATCAAATGTCTTCGAAGATTGGCATTGCCAGTGTTTGAAGAATAAATATAGTTTTTGATACCATGGGGAACACACTCATATCCATGTTGATCGCTGTAGTTTGATGAGGTCAAGACCACAAACACACCAAATGTCACTTACCCGCACCAGACGCAGACTTTGACTTTGGTTTTGGTGTCACAACCTTCATGATCAATTTCTTTTGCCTTGAAGAGAGTCGCGATGTCATGGGCCTTTTTTCTTGAGCTTTTGGATGTCAGCTGTGTCTGTGATTGGCTTCCTACATCGTGCTCTGATCCCAATTCGTTGGCTTCCGCTGGGGCAAAATTGAACTCCTCCTCAGAATTACTACCCCCCTGAGGATGAAGACGCTGAGGGTTGGCTGCAGGAGGCACAGCAATGCTGACTTTGTGATTCTGGGCTTGAGAGGCAGCAGACTTTGAGCCCCAAACCATGTCTTGGTGGTCAAGATGAAAGAAATGATATTGTGATACTGATTCCTACAACAAGAAAGATTATCATAATACTGATTGTTATCGTGTGGATGCCTTTTTTGTGCGACTGGACTGAGACTGGTCTTCTGACTAATATGAGAATGACAGAGAAAGGAGAATCCTCACAGACCAGTTGGCTGACTAATATGCTGACACATGATCACTAACATATAAAAAAACCGTCAATGCCAGAAGAAAAAGAAAGAACTGAGGACACCAATGGTCTGGGATGTGAGAGGGTATTATGTTCCTGGCGTCCATTTTATGCGAGGCGGTAGTGATCCCCAAAATGTCAGGTGGAACAGAACAAGACATTATCGAGGGTTTGCAGTTCTTCTTGCCTTGAAGATGACTGAGAATGAAGTCGAAACTCAGGCCCGTCTTATCAGGAGTGAGAAGGAGGAGTAACCAAACCTCCTTTATATTTCAATGTGTCGCTGTTGAGGTTGAGAAACGGACGTGAAAGCACATGGGTGGTATTGTGCAGATAATTGTTGCTGCTGGTGCTGAACTTGAGCCTGAATTTGTTGTTGCTGGCTAGAAAGAGTTGTCTGGAGAGAGGCAATCTTCTCGAGGCCAGAAGCAACATGTCACAATTTGAATTCAAACTTGTCATGGGCTTGAGCAAGCCTTTGGCGTTCTTGTGTCCACCCCTCCCTAACGGAACTCCATTGCCCCTCCACACTCTTCTTCCACTTGGCCATCATTTCAACAAGAGAGTTAAAATGCTTCCCTTCAGGATTGTCCACCTTTTCTTAAGTTCACAGTTGGCTTTCACTTCTTCTTTGCGGCTTGGACCTTAACAAGCGCCTCCTCCGTGGTTTTCAAGACCTCCTCGAGTGCCTCAACTTTGCTCTCCAACCCCTTGATAGTGACTTGGGCAGCACTATGTTAAGCCTCCAAGGCACTTGTTAACTGGATAACTGTGGAAAGCCGCTTTGATAGTTTCTCAACTTGCTCGTGACATTTGTCGGCATGTTACGAAGCTCCGACGTGGAGATGTGTGATAATGGCAACGAAAGGGTTGACCTCTGCACAGGTGTGAGAAGCCCTAATCAAGAAGGTTCGGGTGTATGTGGTCTCCCAACATTGAGATCCTTCCTCCTCTGCTCTTCCTCTTCCATGGTCTCATCGCATGACGACGACAAATCTTGATCAGCAAACCTCAACCCGTCATCTTCCAATGACTGTACCAATTCCGGCTTGTCAAATGGCTCGTGTTGCTCATTCACAAATTGATCCTCATCCTCCTTGTCCACTCACTCAAGCTCATGAGGAATTGCAGTAACAATACCTCGTGTGTTGTCATCCTCGTCAAGAAGTCCCATCTCATCATCTTCAAGGTCAAATTCTTCTCTTTGCTCCAACCCCCCATGTCGTCCACGGTCTTGACCGTCACCCCGCTCTAAGTTTCTGCCTCTTTGGACTTCTTGAACTTCCCGTCTAATTCTCTCTTCTACCTGGGCATGCTCCATCACCATCTCACGCCTTCTTTCTTCCATCATTTCCTTCAGTGCTCTCACTTCCCGTCTGGTGGATTCTTGCTCACCAAGAACTCCCTCAATTGCACAGACCTTGTCGAGGTACGACACCAGTGACGATTGGGTATCCCGTAACTGAACTTGAAGATCCTGAACGGCAGATGGTACAATGTTGGAGGTTGAATTTGTCGAGGATTGTTCCGAAGTAGAAGGGTTGACACTACGGTCAGGACATTGTGCAGATGGCGGCAAGGAGGACGTAGCAATGCTCAAGTTGGAAGGAGCAGCTTCTTGAGATGGTCGAACTGGAGGTAGTGAACTGGGAAGTGGAGGAAGGTTCGCAGGCTACATGGCTCGGATTTAGTAATGGAGAAAAAAAGGAAGTGGTGTTGATGCCTACCAAGTTGCCGCCAAGGGTGTCGTGAATCTCTTTCATCGAACCAGCTAAGGAGGTAAGTTCTGCGCCTGTTTCGCGGTTCTTCTGGAGCTCGCCTTGAAGGCGACTGAGAATCAAATCGAAGCTCAGGCCTGTCTTACCGGGCGGTCTGATAGTGCTCATCCCATCCAAACCTTGCTAAGCAAGCTGGGCTCTTTGTTGGGCGGCGAAAGGGAAGTTTCGAGGTCCAGCAGCTGAAGCGCCGATATTATTGGAACCTAAGGTTGTACCACCAACGCTTGTCAAGGATAAGGTGCCAGGGGCGGATGATTGTTGTAGATACTTACTGTTGTTGCTGAAGCTGTTGTTGCTATTGGTGTTGCTCAGCGGCAGCGACCTGAGCATCCTGCTCATTGAATACGCAAACGACACAGGCAGCAACTTTATGACAAATAATGGTTTTGGTGTCCTCACCAACAACCTCGATACCAAATTCCTAAGGTAGTTTTTTTTAAAAAAGAAGGAATCAAAAGTGTGGATACATACGACGATATTGTCACTCTTGAGCTTGAATAGCTCTTATTCTTAACCTTTGCTGCTCAAACGCTCGCCATTCTTTCCATGAATCTCGTCCACAATGTCGTGTACAGTATCGGTTGACACGCGACATGTAAATCGGCAAGTCTTTGGTAGGATCGGTACCCAGAGCAGGATGGAAAAGTAGGATTCCAACAGAATCATTTGGTCCAACCAGCTTCGACAAGTTTGAGCATCTCATATGTTGGGCATACAACTTTAACAAAAAAATTACATCACGTCACAGACGAGTCGGCTGACTAATATGCTGACACATGATCACTGACATATAAAAACCGTCCTCTGCTGATGTTCAGCAGTCTCGGCTATCTTCACGATTCGTAGTCTTAACGCTGTTCTGAACTTCCAGGTTGATCCAAATCTGTTGCGATGCAACTCTCAGCCTGGATTGGTTTGGTGAGCATCAGCAAGCTGGACAAAACTCACAGAGTCACCGAGCTATATAATAAATCATTTGTGCCTCTAAGCTGACAAATTTTCGAAACCACTGCCATTGTCCCTATTGTGCAGTTGGTATTAAATCAGTCAGAGTTTCAAAAAACATCTTAAAGTTATTGTTCTTATCAGCTTATTTGGGAGACAGCATGTGACCTTGGTACTTTAGCCGGCTCAAACTGTGGTCAGCCGTGCTGACAAAGCCACAAAAGTGAATGACAAAGCCGTGACCGGCCCTCGGCTGATCTTCGGCTTTAGCCGAAGCCACCGAAACTCTACCCCAGGCCATCGAGGGGGGCGCTTTCGCAGCCACAGCCTGGGATGGGGGAGGGGCAGCAGTGACGGAAGACTTACTCTTCGCCTTAGGATTGCGAACACGCTTTCGAGCGAGTCGCTTCCCCAACACCACAAGGGCGTCACTGATCTGAACATCGGTACCCCGGATAGAGACGTGGCGCTCGTCGCGAGAGCCGGCAGCGAGTGTATACGCCGAGACTCGAGCGCCTGAAATGTCGTGGATCTGTTTAAGACCCTGACCTCCTTGCCCGATAACGTGGGCGGCCGATGCATCAGGAATGGCCACTGTCACGAGGTGGCAGTCAGGCTTACCCTCCTGAGGGAAGGTCTGAGCGAGGTGGAGATGGAGGTTGGGAAGCATAGTGGACTTCTGTGTAGGGCGGGACTCCTTTGCATTGGGAGGCTTAGGAGGGGCAGGAGCAGCCTTGGCCTTCTTCTTGCCTTGGGTAGTAGGGGCGGAAGTTGTTGTCACGGCTGCCACAGAGGCAGTGCCTGAGGGTTTGCCCAACTCAAGGGCTTGGAGACGTTTATCAAGCGAGAAGAGCTGTGCCTGAATGGCAGTGAGTGTTGCCTGAAGAGTGTCCATAGATTGAGCGCAACAAGAGTAAAGTGAGAACGATATAAAGCAGCGTGAACTGGGTAGAGGGGTTGACGTGGGCTAGAAGGTGCGGACATTGTAGAACTCTATTATTCTGTAAGGGTGGTAAGTGTCCAGGAGCCAAATCGATAATAGAGTGGGGACCCAGAAGTCCCCAGCTCTCAAACTATATACATACAGATAACGATCACTACCAAATCTGTATGATCAGTCTGGAATACCGCATAAGGAAATACTACATATGGAAACTGGGACAGGAAACAACGATAGGGGGTGTAGTGGTGTCGCCAACAAGTTTACGGATCGGATGAGGCTGGCTACGGAAGAAGCAAAGGCAGCCTTAACCAAGGCTAAGGATGACATGGCCTGTTACTATAACCAGAGGCGTCTTCCGACTCCCACTTACTGTAAGGGGACTGTCATGTCCCCTACTTCTAGTCGTACATTTCTATCTACTCTTATCTTTTTCTACATTTGTATTTCTACATACTAAGGCAGTTGCCGAACCGATACAGTGAACTTACTGTGGAAGACATTTCCGAAACACCAGCCGACGTTTTCATGCTTCCGGAGGCCACTTGCACAAAAGCCCGGAAACCCAAATGGGAGAGGCAGCTTCCGAAAAATCCCAAAATTGGTGCTGCAGAAGTTGGTCCCAATTCACTCTACCTCTGGGTGGAAATCGAAAGCCCGGAAACCCAGCAGAAGCAGGGAGTCCACGCTTTAGTGGACTCGGGAGCCACTGGCCTTTTCATTGATCGGGATTATGTCAAGTCAAACCAGATCCCGACAAAGAAACTCTCTCAACCAATCCCAGTCTATAACGTGGATGGAACCAAAAATGCAGATGGAGCAATTTCCGAAGTGGCAGACCTCCTTCTACGATACAATGGACACTCGGAAAGGGCTCTATTCTCAGTCACTAGCCTCGGGAGGCAAAATCTTTTCCTTGGGCATACCTGGTTGAAAGATCACAACCTGGAAGTAGATTGGAGAACCAGCAGTGTCAAAATGTCACGATGTTCACCCAGGTGCTGCAATGGATGCCGAAACGAGGCAAGGGAAGAGAGGAAGACTGCAAAAAAGGAAGCCACTGATGTCAATGCCTGCCGAACCGGTCCCTTCCCCGCAATCATAAAAGATGCGGATGAAGACGAACCCTCTTCCGGCAGTGAACCGCCAACTTCTGACTTACCATTTGACTTAAAAGAAGGAGATAGAGTGTGGGCCACAGGACTTATTCCGGAAGATCAGTACGTCCAAGCAACTTCTACAATCAGCCAAAGGCTAGCCGAAAGTTTTGCAAAAAATGCGGAACCAAACCCTACTCTTCCGACAGGCGGAAGAGGCTCAGG
>QDKV01004619.1_pt1 | contig 11209 bp, 9 predicted proteins | sample 1861101 | NCBI WGS metagenome assembly QDKV01 (sample SAMN04275158, study PRJNA302643) | Fungus metagenome, whole genome shotgun sequencing project. | isolation source: fruitbody | host: Mallocybe terrigena | place: Sweden | collected 2013 | reverse complement strand
AATTGAATCCGAGGATGCAAAGGTAGCGTTGATGGACCTGTTGTCCCAGGATGGGACAGGTCCAAGCCGATGCGAGGAGAATAATATATCTTGGGGGTTTTACGAGCGCCCGCTTCGACTCCTTTCAAGTAAAGACACGTGGAAGGACTCCCCTCTTCTGATAAAAATGCGCAGATGTTCTTCTCCCATTTTTGTTCCACCAGTTCTTCAATGGTTGCTGCGCCACTGACGTTAAGGATCTGGTCAACGAGAAGAGAAGGTCCAGAAATGACTTTGCTGCCAGGACCAAGTTGCCGAAGTGATCGAAGAAGGATTCCACCACAGAGAAATCTTTCAACCGGTTGAGGGTTCGAGGTCGAACTGGGCGACTCGGACGCTGATGGAGAGACATATTTCGCGTAGATCCAATTTGGGAGAGGTCCACCGAATGTCAAGTCCATACCCTTGCGAGACCCACTTCGATAGGACGTGGGATCCGTTAAACTCCTACGTGAGTCCTCAGAGCGCCTGGGTGCACGATGAAAGTACCTGTACAGGCTTTGTCAAACAAAGAATGAGCCAGATAATTAAGAGGCTCACCATCTTCCGCTAACCTTTTGCTCTTCACTACCATGGGTGAATGGGTCCTCATATAACCCTTCGATCTGGAGATAGAACTCGGCTTCAAGAACGACAAATTCAGTCTCTTTTCCATCAGATTTACGAGCCACCAATCTGATGTCGTATAAAAGTGCCCTTGAGATTTGTTTGAAGCGACCTGCAATTTCTTCCTCCGTTCGAACAGCAGAGAAATCCAATAAGAGAGCAAATTCTTTTAGACTTAGATGCGGGCCTGTGTTGTCAGATGAGGGTTCAGAGGAAGGTTGTTGTTTTAGCTTTTTTGAAAAAATCGGAAAATAATTTTCTTCTTCTGGCTTTCGCTTTTTGTCCGCCATGGTGGTATGTCAAAATTCAGGCCTTCAAGCTTCAAGCTTCAGGGTCACGGTTCGGCACACGTTCGATATCTGACATGTGCAAATATTGATATATGCCACCCCTTGTACTAGCCCGAGTATTTAAGGACAGTGATGGCCTCGGGATCCCCCAGTTCCTGGTGTACCAACGGCCTAGTAGTCCAATGCATCAGAGACAACAGGTACTCGTACCCATCTTTGCGGTGGTATTCTTGACATGTTGCCTTTGCAATTATGTCTATTCCTTGCCCTCGATCGGCTTTCCCAATGCCCAAGTCGAATTGCATCACCAACACCGTATGTGGGGTTCTTATACTCCTTACTATCCTGTGAAACAATATCTACCTCCTCCACCTGATTGTGTCATTACCCAAGTGAGTCCAGTCATTTTGACCCTGGCCTGCAGTGTCCTTACCTCCATCCCATAGGTCAACATTGTATCTTGTTTGTTATTATATCCATTTTCGCAATCTAACAACAATCACCCAGCTTCAGCGCCATGGCGCTCGCTTTCCTACTACAAAGGCAACGGGCAATATTAGCTCCGCAGTCTTCAAGCTGCGTTCTGCCACTACTTATACCGACCCTAGCCTTCAATTTCTTACAAACTATACGTATTCCCTTGGCGAGAATGACTCGGTGCCATTGGGTGCCTTACAGTACGCCACAGGCATCTCCGTCTTTCTCGATCTTCTAATTATCAATCTTCAGGTCTAGAGAAGCAGGAGCAACGACTTATGAAAGATACGCAAACCTCGTTTCGCATGCAAACATTCCTTTTGTCCGTGCATCAAGCAGCCCTCGGTGTGTCGATTCGGCTGATAATTGGACGCAAGGTGCGCTTCTACTTTTATCAGGCAGATTAGTTGAGGTTTATGGTTTGCCTTTAGGTGTTTATCTTGCAAGTAACCGTAGGTATGATCCCCCCGTTGCAGTAATACTGGACGTAAAGGTAAACCCATCACTTCCGCGTATGACCTTTTGTTCTAACATCCCCCTCATAGCTGAATACCACGCTTGACAGTAAGATGTGCCCAAACTGTCAGCCGACTGACGACCAAAAGTACTCCTGGGCGAAAATCTTTGGTACACCGATCGCTCAACGTCTTAATGAGAAAGCTCCTGGTGCAAATCTCTTACCGCTCGACATACCTCCATTAATGTCTCTTTGTGCATTCGAAACGGTCGCAACTGATATACTGAGCCCATTTTGCCATCTCTTCTCATATCATGAGTTTGTCCAGTATCAGTATTATGATGACTTGCATAAATACTACAGAACAGGGTAAATTTGCCAACCACCATTAAACCACTGGTTGCTGAAACTTCTCAAACAGATATGGAGAGGCCCTTGGCCGAGTTCAAGGCGTAGGATATGTCAACGAACTTCTTGCCCGTCTAACGGAGTCTCCAGTCCGCGATAACACTCAGACCCATAGAACACTCGACGCATCACCCATCACATTCCCTCTCAACCGAACGATCTACGCCGACTTCTCGCACGACAACCAAATGATAGCCATATATTCTGCACTTGGCCTCTTCAAGCAACCCAAACGTCTCGACCCAACACATCCCGACCCGAATAGGACGTGGATGTCCTGCCATTTGACCCCTTTCAGTAGCCGCATGGTTACCGAGAGGTTATACTGCACGGCACGACGCAGCAAACCGCAACCGCTTGAATCGAATTCTTATTCGAGTTTTCCAAAATCTAATATTTACGTGCGGGTTTTGGTCAACGATGCCCTTCAACCACTAGAATTCTGTGGACATGATCCAGATGGACTTTGTGAGTTGGGTGCTTTTAAAGATAGTCAACGCTATGCTACGAACGATGGAGACGGTGACTTTGAGAAGTGTTTTAAATCTGATTAAATATACTTTCATTGGTCTTGACTTATTGTCGTATCCTTGCTGAAAGCCATATCATAACCAGTACTTTGCCCGCACATTTTAAATGTATGAAGATTGAGGTCTAAATTACAAGTCTGAATTACATAAATAGATAACAGACCACCCACACTGAGAACTCTAATTCCTTCCCTTGCAGTGCTTCCACTGCCGTGAAACAGGTACTTGAATAATCGTACTGCTGAGCTGCTATGCCAATATACTAATAACCGTGTTCTCCTCGCTATATGAATTCAATATAAGAATTGAAAGAAAAATGAATACAAACATCAGACAGCGATCTGCACGCATCATGCAAATCACTTCGCAACATTCTGGATGGAATCAGTCTTGGGAGGAGCAGGATCCGTGATAAGGCTCGGATAACCTTTGTTGACCCAACTGAATATTTACCCATCGTCCATGTTAGCTTTGCGGGAGCGAAAGGACATACCTCGACGTCATGCGCACGTGGAAATATGTGGCCTTCAGACGAGCGTAGTTGCCATCGGCAGCTTGGAGACCTTTTTTGAGGCAACCAGGGTCACGGGCGCGCACACGATTTCGGTAAGCCTCTACCTACAGAGGGCGGTTTCAAAATAAATTAGTATCGAGTATCCGATTAGAGTCAGCGTACCCTCGTTTGTGTATTCGAGACCATTGGATGACGACGGCGAGCTGCAACGGCGGCCAAACCAACAGTGATCGGATCACCACCTGCAGTACTTTAGTCGAATGAAACATGTAATTGGAAGACTATAGATACCTGGCATGTGGAGTATGTATACTGAAATATCGCCCAACTATTGTTGGAGGAGATAACGGTGTTCAAGCAGGTGTACAATTGGTCACAGTCAATTAGACCATATTGCCAGAACTCTGGGAAAGGTATCAGATGTCATCCAAGATGATCCAATTTACGGCTGACTGGATAAGACGTCAAAATCGCGGATGGTAACATTGCCCATGGTAGTTGATTGCGAGCTTGTTGCGCTCCTCTTCCTTTCCGCAAGCATTGAACCATTCGGAGTTCAAATTCGCCAGGTAAATACAGTGTCGAAACTCCCCTTCGTCAACGCGATCAAACTCTTCTCGGAGACCAAAAGTGGGGTTCGCCAACCTTCAGAAAGGAAGAGAACGAAAATACAGCATGTGTGGATTGTGTGTGCCAGAAGTTAATTTCGCCCAATCTCAGCAAAAAAGGGAGATCCAGCAAAAACATGAAAAATATTTTAAGAAGTAGCAAACCTGCTCCGTTCCCATTCCCCGCCCCTCTCCCTCCCTTCCCCTGCCTGCCAGACCCTACTCTGACAGAAAAGTCCCTATAACCTCACTACGCCACTCTCCCGTCTATCAAGCTATTGAGCAACAGGCTGTGTCTATGCGACTCATGTTGGCTGGAAAAGGCCATCCCAGCATTTGAACCCCACGTCAGTCAAGATCTATACCGGATATGCACAATCAGTGTCTAAAAACATCAAGAAGGGAAAGAACTATCACGGTAGGATCGCAAACGACCGTGACAGGTGCACCACTCAGCGTCTTCGTATGAATGTCCTTGGTAACAATGCCATTCGCTGTTGGGATGAACGTGTTAGTTCAGGTTGTACAACCCCTGTACCGAGAGAATGGACACCACCTGTACCCTTGTACAAGTCAAAAATCGCAACTTCTTTGCCAGTCGCTCCTGGGACAAAATGGTAGTTTGCGTTGCTGAAGACTGAATGTTATCCTAATCCCACACCAATAAAGAGTCGGGGACTCACTCTTCGATGGTACCACGGAAGTCCTAGAACGTGAAGGTATCAATAAAAGTATTTTCTGCCGTCGTGGGGTCTGGTTTCGAGCCAAGCTAGAAGATCGAATGTGGTCATGAAAGCTTATCAAATTATAGGGGATACTGCCGCACACCGGTATCCCAGTAGCTGGATTGACCATGGGTTGGTTCAGCTGCTTGGCGTATCAGGTAAAGGGTGACGTACTTTTGAGTGATGAAGATCTGGATTGCGCGGGTCAGTGTGAGCTTGGGGGGTAGTAGTGGGAACTCACAGGGGCTCGAACTGTGTTGATCGTGATGTTCTTCCAGGTGATACTAGCTCGAATCCAATCAGAACCATTGAGAATATAGTGGGGAATCTTCGCACTTCCTAGCAATACCAGTAGCGCCGATCCAACTTTTGAACCTTGCTCCGTAGAGAGAATTTTCCTGTGGCCCCAGGTAGGTTAATCCTTTGTCCGAAAATACAATCGCGGTCCTACCATGATAATACCCTCAATCCTTCAAGGGTAGTATCAGCGATACTGACTTCCCCAGAGTGTGAATTACGTACAGAACATTCTGAATATCCACTGTGCCGCCTTTACCCAGGGGGCCAATAGAAAGTCCGTGACCACCATTGCAATAGGAATTGCGGAAGTGGATGTTGTTCGCTGGGGAACCGAGCATCAAGCAATCATCTCCGTTGAAGACGACGTTGTCCTCGAATAGTATATTCGTGCCCTGAACATCAAAAGCTATCGAATAGATCCTCTAAGCGACCGACTACCATGGGCTATTGAATGGACTGACCGTCGCTAATGTCGGAAGCCAAGTTTAGAACGAACGATTCAAAGTAGTTAACAAATAACTCACGTGTTGTATGGGATAGCCTACTCCGACAACCCTGAGTCCAATAAGCTCGGGTAGCTAGTGAGAAAACGCACCTTGTTCTTCGAGATCGCTATTATCGTGTTATGGTGAACGTGTAGGTCCTTGCCACTAATACCAAAACTCCAGGCTATGGGCTAGTGACGGAAAGATTTAAGAACCTCCGTCAGTAGTAGCACAGACAGTTCTCGTCAACACTCACTTGCCACAACTTCATGTCCTTGATCTCCCCATTCGTGATGCCCCCGAAACCCCACCCGAAAGGGCGGTTCACCCGAGATGCAACGTTCCACCACTGATAAAATTCAGTGAGTAAGTACTCGGTCACGGGAGATCAAGATTTTGCTCTCGACCTGCTGTCCATAGGAATTCACCCAACCCCAATGTGGATCTGTGGAACCTTCCAATGTGACATTGGAACCTCCAGAGAATGCAAACCTGGGAAATGTGAGCGTGAGGTTGCTATTTGCGGGCGAGGGGCGGCACAAACCAAGATCCTGGGAAACTCTACACGAAATAAGGTGTTCAACGAGTTTAAATTTCAAAAATATTCGAGAGGACGCACCGACGATCCGACAATTGCTAGCGGACATGAAAGCCAGATATCAATGTCAGAAACTCGCACCACCTAGTGACATGGTGCCTACCTTGCGTCGCCTGGACATTAACGGCGTACGTCAAGTTCCCCTGCACGCTGACAATAACATTTTCGAAGTACGGGAAATGGATGGGAGTCAAGATATTGTATATGACACCCTTTTTAAACAAAATCGTCGCGTTGTGAGCAAGTTCGGGGTTTGCAGCAAATGCTGTGATGAGGGCGGGGGTATCGTCATGCCCCTGGGAGTGAGGGACGACATAAGTTGTCCAAGCCAGAGCAAGAGACATGGAAGATATGGCAGAGACGAGATGCAGAAAATGCATGAGAGTACCGAGTACCAAGTACCAACAATCAGAGCGAACGACCTGTTGACCTGACTTTAAGCATCATGGCTTATAAGTATCAGCAGCTGGGTAAACCAGGCTCAGAGTTTGAGTGGGCAGCATGTTTGTTAATAGGTTTTCAAGGTGTTCATGTGGTTGGTACTCCGAGAAGTACCGGGGAACCATCCATCGAATTCAGCGTATACCGGGTGTCAGGGAAGCCCTACGCGACCATGGACTTCTGGTGGGACCAGGAGTGAGAAAATTCTAAATTGGAGTCACCTATACTGTGGCGATTTGAATGGTGTAACGCAACGAGAGGATTGCGCGTTTGTCGGCCAGAAATAATATATTTTTTCTTTTTTTTGATTGAAAATTAACCACCAGGTTGCGAAAAAATTACACGTAACGGACACTGGTTGCAGAACACTCACTAGGCTAGGACGGTGGGTCGCCACCATCACCGCAGTACCCGGAAGTGAACTTGCATAAATGTTTCCGTGTGTTGCACATCACGAACACGAAAAATAATCGAGAACTTACATAAAAACATGAGAAACATCAACCATCTGAATAGCGTTCTATGATAGTAATAAAAATTCTATACGACTCCCGGTCTGCTCGAAACAGCCAAAGCTCGACAAGGGGTACACCCCTTCGTTGAGTGGAAATGGATGTGACGAGGAGGGGCAAACCCTCCTCATCGAGTACCTGCACTTTAGGGGGTTAGAACAACAGATAAAGTAAAAAGACAGTGGGCGTACCTGTTATGCCCACTTCCCGTGTTCCATTTCTTTCTCTCTCACCCTCGTGTCGCGTTCGTGAGGTGTTGGCTGGTGGTGGTGGTAGTACCAAAGTGGATGCCCTCAAATTGTATAGTTGCGGGGATCCAGAGCTCTCGAAAATGTAGATAAAGGATCCGCTGGCAAGCGGGGGAAGGCTCGCTTCAAAATCTCAGTAGCTAGAGTATTAATTAGTATTGGAGTGGAACAGAGATGAATTTCGCGCCCACTACTAAGAGTGCTCTGAGTTCGTCATCCGAGTCCTGAGGCCTGACCTTGCAACTGCATACAAGCAGGTCATGTCAAATTCTACCGCAAAAGGTCTAATTTTTTTGCCATAGGGATGTTCGTTGGCACTATACGAAGCGAGATACAACCCCCTTGGGGCCTCCAGCCCCAGAAACATGGATCCTGAGGCTCGCAAGCTCGCCCTGCCAAAAAGTACCGACTGTTTAGCATTGTTTGTCCGGACCCCTTTACCCGAAGATTGCTCGCTACGCTCGCAATTAACAATATCCTTGCAATCACATTCTTAACAACCATTTCCAACAACTCACAAGCACTTACTCTATTTATTGAGTACGGTAAATGATACTTCGAAAATTGGGAAATCTCAGCGCAATATTTCTCTGTTCCTATGAATTTATTTTTTCTTGAATGCTCAGCACTGAGGGTTAAGCATTTTTCCTACTCAAGTCATGGCCTTTTTTTCATTGAAAATACAAAACGGTATTTGATATATTCATTTGGACAATTGGTTGCAACGGAACACGATTCCGGCAAAAAAGTTTCAAAAATCGAAGGAGGGGAAATCTAGAACGCATACTAGGCTACAGATTTATAAAAATAAATATCAGATAGAAATAACCACGAGGATAACCAAAAGAACGTATGAAATCAAAAGAGAATGAGTGCCTTATACGAAGCAGAACAAGGAATGAATGGAATTTATGGTCGAGATCGAAGGATGTTGCCATATGTATAATTTTTTTTTCTCAAGGGGAGATATCCCACGACCTCGCTTTGATGATGTCCCAGTGTATGACACTGTCTAGTAGCATCCAAATGGGGTGCAGACAGGCTCAGCGTTGGCATCGGCTTCACGAACCTAACGAACGGTCTCAGTTTCAGGAACATCAATGAAGTGAGCCATAACTTACAACAACGTCAAGAGGCTCGCCGCCTCCAGCTACAGGAACGGGGGATGCAGATGCAAAAATAGCGACTAAAGAAAAAAAGGCAATGATTAGCTTCGTATGAACCTGGAGATTTGCAAAAACCTACTGCATGCAACAATAGTGGAGATGACGCGGGTGAAGTGCATTTTGAGTGGTGTGGTAGTTGGAGTGAAAGCAAAATTCCTTGTAGTTAATAAACTGGTAAGAAGCGGCTGTTTAAGATGTCGACTACCTGCAGACACGCCCTCTTTTTATACCTGGATGCAATTCGTATACGATGCAGTGCATTGACAAGGAAAACACCGAAATTGGAAAATTGGAGGAGATTTCTATAGGCAAAATCAGGAACGTCAGTTCAATTTCAAAATTCAGGTACTTAAACTCAATTCTGTGTTTCCGGGTATTTACTCGATGCTAGAAACGACAGCCCAGACTAAATATGGGAATGTGTAGTCTATACCCAAATTTGGTAATGTGTTTGTTCGCGATTTGCCAAAAAGAATGTTCGTTCATTTATCGAAGCTTTTGGTTCGCGAAAATTAATGTTTTCGTTGGTATGCACCACAATAACATGGGGAAACACAATCAGGAGAAACGGTTTATTTTTGGTGGAATAAATTATTCCACCAGTGTGATACTCATTATAACTCTATGGTACTATACTCAGCTTATTAATGATAAAGAAATAAATGTTTGACTGTCCATTGTCAGATGAACGTCAACTACGCACACTCGCACACACCTTACGACATTCATGCTGCAAAAAAAATGGCAGTACAAACGTTGAGCCCATAATATTATAGCAGATCGATTGCGACACAAAGGCGAACAACTTATCAACCGCACGTAACCTTCTGCCTGAAACAGGGTGCATAAATACGATCTCATTGCATACGACGCACACTACTTCTCGATTAGTCTTATAGAGTTTCTGCCAAACGCATCTTTCAGTTGGTTCCCGGTGGAAATCAAGTACTTGGCGCGCTTCAATTTTAAGGTGATAGTTTGAACGACGAAGGGGATAGAGGTTTTATATGAGCCCGTGCTCCCCTCTGCGATTTTCAATCAAATTTCCGAAGTAATAAAATAAAATAAAATCAAGAAATAATTGCTGTCAATATAAAAATCCTTAAAAGTCAATAATTTGTTGCAGACACTTCAGAAACAGAAGATCGATGTCGTAAAGTTGTAAACGACTGGATATAACAAAAATCACTTTATCCATAAACGAAAAATAGAAAGACTTTTGACAAGCGTACAGTCGCTTCTCCTCGATTTACAGATGTTTTCTGCTGAAATTCTACTGGTCGTCTTATTGTGGATTTTGTACGGTGTATGCAAGACGAAATTAAACACTGTATGTAGTATGGGGTGAAGAGTAAACGGCTCGAGAGGTCTGGGAGCCTGTCCGCGCTCAGCAAGGCCGAGGGGCCGATGGCATGCAACCCGATCATCTGATGAAACCTTCATCGAACTTTCTCTGCTAACAATCAACTTAGACGCCTAACGTAATAGAGACTAACTTGAACGTGTCGCACAAACAAATGCCGCTTTATGATAAAGGGAAGATGTAAGTAGTAGGTGGGTGAGTCGGAGTCACCGTGCATGGGAAAGAATATAAGGATCCAGAAACCGGGATGTCGATTCAAAGCGGTTATGATAATGGCAACGAAAATCATTATGGATAAGGTTGAACTAAGGAATGTGACATGGTCGCACTATCAAATAAGAAGGCGGCGTTGTCACTCAGGTTCTTTCAAGCCCACTACTGCTTTGACGGGATACCATATTCCGAGCAGGAATTTTTGTAGCATTCAATGAGCGTAACAGAACACCTCTGCAAAGGGGCACTCTGCGCTCTGGTCTTACATATGCAAAAAGCTCTCTTCGTCACAAAAACGATGCTTGCTCTTGTATTCGGAGTAGGATTTTGGCCAAAATGTCCGCATAAATCACTAAAGTAATCAACTAAAAGAACTGTCCCCCTACCTCACTCTCCCTCCCATGTGGGCCCATAACTTCCCTATTCCGAACTTTAACTTGGGTTCTCGTGCGAAATTGATGCCATCATGCCAATGAGCGAGCACAAAACATTGACGACAACTACAAATTGTGCCGGGTTGAACTCAGAGGCATGGAGTGGGTGTTGGGTCAGGCGTCAAAGCCCTACATATGTCCTAAGGATTGAAGCTTGAAGATTAGGACCCATTTCCGTCCGCATATGTGACAGTATATAGCAAGTTGATCTTTGATTTAGTAACTACATAAAAGGCATGTCGGATCGTAAAAGACTTTGCGCTAGCATATATGCTATACGCCGTGAATCCCAACAACGCCAGATAGAAGCAGAGGACGGACGACGACAACATCGTGTAATGCTGTTCCATAGCGCGGCTGATCTCTGTCACTTGTGGGTTTCTCTTCCTGTGAAATCGATCCAGGTTTTACTGGAGGAATAAAATATAGCTGACATACGAAGGATTAGGAAGCTCGATATACTGTAGCTGGGACAGTTTCTCGTCAGGTCCACTATTGAAGCCCATGACGACACACCCGAGCGAGAGCCCTATGGACATGAGGATAAAAAATTGGGCAACGTCCACTAGGTCTTGTATGGCAAGAAATGCAGCCGAAGATCTAGGTAGACACAGTCTGAATAGTGTTTGCACATCAGCCGAAAAGAGGGAATGCCATACGCTAGCAGCAAACCTGACTACTAAGTCATTACCAAAACATTATTCGGCACATAAAATACACGTGTGCGTTTCCTTTCAGGCCATTCATCTCTTTCGACTAATTGAACCCGGAAATCGAGATGAAGGAACTTCTGAA
>QDKV01004620.1_pt1 | contig 11210 bp, 11 predicted proteins | sample 1861101 | NCBI WGS metagenome assembly QDKV01 (sample SAMN04275158, study PRJNA302643) | Fungus metagenome, whole genome shotgun sequencing project. | isolation source: fruitbody | host: Mallocybe terrigena | place: Sweden | collected 2013 | reverse complement strand
CACTTAATCAATTGTGTTTTGCGTTCGTCAAAATAACGGGTAGCGGGCGTTGCCGTTTACCGGCCCTATCCTTATTTTCCCGGGCACATGATGCCGAAGTGAGCTAATCGTCTGAAAATCTTTCCTTGTTTTAATTTTCACATTACAGTGGGTACGCAAAGGTTACCCAAGCAAGATCACTGACACTGCAGACGAGGCTGTTATGGGTGGCCCAACAAAGATTGACTCCTTGCAGAATGTGATTACTGTTCGAAGTGACTTACACGATGCATGGGACAATTATGAGTTCGGTGTAGATCCGAACGTGAGTCCTATTAGATGGAATCTATTTAAATGCTCAATTCTGAACAGAACAACTACCGCATTACTTCCTTTACCAATGGTAATCAAGACATAAATGGTCTCTCTGTTCAACTTGACCATATCCAAAATCCGAGACATCGCCCACTCGATGAATTATTCACCGACCACTTTATGCAGGGCATTTTGAAACATATGAAAGGCACAGGGGAGCGGAGTGGACGTCTCAAGATGATGACGATACCTTTGGTGAGGGTTCTAATTTGTCAAACCCCAAAATCTGGAGTACTGGAACAGGGAAAGAGAGGTTTGAGCTTGCGCTTGCGGGCCGACTCTTTGATCATCTCTCACTGCAACAGAGCGACAGAGAAAAAAACCATTTTTCAACGTTGCTCCGTTGATCTAATTCTCAGCCTGAAGTGCGACAGAGAACAGCAGCTGAGAGCTAGAAGCATAAGTACGAATCGTCGTGATGTATTTTACAAAGCAGTTCCTGAACGAATAGCGTGACTTGGAGAGAAATGCAAGCTCAGATTATGGAACGGGATTCAGAGGACGACTCGGTGTTAGAGATTAGGCAAAATGTTGAGTAAGCCGGTGGTCCTTGTCTATTCGAAACATAGATAGGGCGCTCTTATATAAATGTAACGCCGTAAGGTACGTAAAGACAAGTTGTGTCGTGTGATAGTACGGTCCGATGATAAGAAATTATTTGGGTTGGAAGCGAGAAAAGAAAGGGTTGGGTTTACAATCATGACTTCATACAAGCCATCGAAGGGAATCTCGGGACAGCAAGGATGGAAGAATACAAATTCGGCGGAAGTGACTGTGACAGTGTTTGACAAGAAAAGTCAAAGACGGCCGCCAAGTGACTGGTGGGCGGCCAGAAGAGGCATGGTTTAGAAAAACAACTCCTCTCTCTTCTTGTCTCTGTCGTCCTCGTGTCTCTGCTCCCCTCCCGTTTATAATCACCACAGACGAAGATGGCAGGGCCCCTTGACAGAGACGGGTGGGTGAAGAACTACGAGGAGGTAGAGTTTGATCTTCCGATCACCATGGGAGAACGCCATCCTATGTTGCCACCAAAGTCCCACCCCAAGGACGTCTCTGCGCCCCCTTCTCCCACCTTCCTCTGGCCGACGACGACTTCCACAGAGCCGAAATTGTCATCAACATCAGCATTACCACACGGTGACCCGCAGCTTGCCGGTGTTGGAACATCAACACTCACGTTGTCAGCATTGGGTTAGAAACAGTTTTCCTTCTTGCGCTCGTCATATGCTTATTCTCACTCTTTAGCTATCCCTTCCTTGGCTGCGTCTGGTAAACCTTTGCCAGTTGACCTTCCTAAATCCCCTTCCGGAACGGGGATGCCCACTGCCGATCTTTTCTCTTCTTCTGGACAGCCTTTGACCCCTCAGTCGCCGCCACCATCACAACCACAACAGCAGCAACATCCCAGTCTCGCTCCTCCGGGCTCTTCTGCTCCCATTGCTCGCATTCCACGCAGCTTGTCGTCTCCAAAGGTCTTCCCTTCTTCCCCTTTGAAACATCATCATACCACCAGCACCTCCTCCTCTATGCCCTTTCCTTCCCCCTTCACACGCCCAGGGTCCAGAACAAGCGCCAACTTCTCTAGAATCGCCTCTGAGGAAGCAAGAGCTTTCGGTTCCGGTGCGCTTCCTACGACTAATCCCCCAGGTGGCGTCCTAGGTTCTTCGAATTCCAACAACCCCCCCACTAGCAACCGCGCATCCATGATCCTTTATCGCAAGGCAGATCCCTTCTCGTCCTCTCATGCCATCAACCTCTCAAACCCAAACAGTGGCGCCAACACTCCCGTCTTCAATTCTCGCGCACAGTCCCTGAGGGGTGTCTCCGCCGTGGAGGACGGCTTCCTCCCTCCACCCACCTTTTCTCACCGTCATCGTGATTCGATGTGTTCCACCTCGGGAGACAGCATCGTCTCCTTGTCGTCCGACTCCAAGTATCCTTTACCCAGCTCCGCTTCGGAGAGAGGGTTTATCGCCTATTCTTTCGACCCAGAAGAAGAACATGACAGTATAGAAGACGACGAGATTGACTGGCTGCATGACCCCGAATCCACCATCGCCGCCAAACTTGCTTCCAATGCCCCTGGTACAAGCCGCATCAACCCGAAGCGATCTCACTCGAGCTCGCTCTCCTGGCGAGGTTTCATCAACTATGGTATGCTTCTCCTTCTCTTCATTGCCATACTCGCTTTGTTCGTGGCGTATCCGACGTTTAGGACTGTCACGGAGAATGGGAGGAATAGGTTGATCGCATTCAATACGAGGATTAATTCGACGGGTCAGGCAACCGATAACGATCCTTTGGTGGATGATACTGGAGGTGGGAGCAGCAGCAGCAGCAGCAGCAGCTCGATTAGTAGCACTAGCACGTCAGCTGTGATTGAAACTACCACTTCGACCACTTCGACCACTTCTACCACTTCGACTACTTCGACGACTTCTTCGAGAAGGACGAGTATCACGTCAACATCCACGACGACTACCACTGACGCCGATTCTACTCCTACGCCTGATCCCAATCTAATGAGGCGAGGGTTGCTTTGGGATCCGTTGTGGATGCCGAACAGTGTCGATGTCGAGAAAGAACCCCGGGCGAAGAGGAGTGAGAATGCCAACTCGTTCGAGCCGAGTGGTGCTGCTCTAAGAAAACGAGGGGTGGTTTGGGATCCGGTGTCGAAGCTTTGGGTGTTGGAAGGTGAGGACGAGGGCGATTTCTTTGAGAAGGGTCCTTGGGCGAAGAGGGGTGAGACCGAAAACTCGTTCGAGCCGAGTGGTGCTGCTTTACTACATAAACGCGGACCCGGTGTGGTTTGGGACCCGGCGTTGAAGCTATGGGTGTTGGAAGGTGATGAAAACGAGGGTGATTTCTTTGAGAAGGATCCCTGGGGAAAGAGGAGTGAGGCCGAAAACTCGTTCGAGCCTGCCCCATAATCGCGGAGTGATATGGGATCCGGTGTTAAAGCTTTTGTTGGAAGGTGATGAGAACGACATTCCAGGAACGATAAGCTCCAATACCATTTGACTCGCTTTTTTTCTTAGTTCTTTTTTACCTTCTTCATTTCCCTGCGTTTATAGTTTTATTTTATTCTCCAATTCACCCCTTTATGTCCAATCCTCCAGGTTAAAGTTCTTTCGAGGAATGGATACATGTCTTTTTTTCATACTCTCCCAATTTTTTTTCTTTCCTCCTCATTATCTATTTCTTCATGGACAACTTGTCTTCACGTGACGTCCTGTTCAAATCAGGTAAACATAATCTTTCAATTTCACTAACCTCCCCCAAATTTTTTTTGGCTACGTTTGTTTTCATTGCTAATTGTTTCGGTGGACCTTTCGCCTCCTTTGTTTGCATGGACGAAAAATTTCGATATACGTTTTGGCAAACTTTTTTTTTTTCTTTCTCGTGTCATTCTTTAGAAGATATTGTTCTCAAAAAAATAATCACCTTTTTTTTTCTCTCGAGGAACATGGCTTATGACTTGGTGGTTTTTCTTTTCTCCTTTTGTTGGACATTGTGATCCCACTTTGTTACGCTCCCCCCCCCATGCATCCTTTTTTTTTGGGCATCAACCTTCAACATTGCGTGTTTCAAAAAAAAAAATGGAAGTCATTTTGGACCTATTCTACGTTCCACAAGAATCGCACACTCATATATATATATATCCTTTTGCGTTCCAATATAAATGGTTGTTTCTTCGACATGGGCGTAAAAATGCAGGTAGTTTGATATGTACCACCAAGTACTCCTGCATATTTTCAGCTCCGATGTTCGGCGAACTAAGTGGCAGCGGGGAATGCAGACACTACGATTGGTCAGAGAGTTTTGGATCTTTGTATGGAACTCGTTGAGCGCCATTCTGTGTCGATGCCATTAATCCCCATTCTTCCATTCTTTTGAAGAATTATCATCGAGTTCCCAATTTTCATCCCATGGTGGCTGATCTGAGTTTTATCGAAGGATTGATGAAGAGGTTTCCCCGTTACTTTATTCCACTGATCATAATCTGACACGAAAGGAACAATGTTTGCGTACGGGCGTCGTAGTTGCATCAATAGCGGTCAATTCATCTGCCATTTCAATACGCATTGTAAAAAGTACTGCCCCAGGAGTGCAGACTCCTCATATGATCGTCCGACCCGTGAAATTTCAAACTACCCAGGAGTAGTACTCCTGTCGGTTTTTTCAAGACTATAATATTTGTTGAAAGTCGGACTTCAAAAGGTATATTCAAAAAAACCAACACGAATGGGGGGTAAAAAGATACCCTGAGAGAGAGAAATGCAAAACTTCTTCATTTCTGTTTATCTATTTCTTCTGCAAGTAAAATTCATGAAAATGCACCAGGAATAACTGAACCCGTTGGCCGAAGTTGCGTCGTTTTGAGGGTGATCGATGGAGGTTTCCTACTTGTGCCGTGTTCCTCGTCGACCTTTCCTGGGACAAGCACCGGGGGAACCATAGATCCACCTGACGTCTTGACTGCCGGGTGTTGAGTGTCCACCGCGCCAGGAACAAGAATTGTTGGCATGCCTGAACCGACGTCCACCCCTTGTTGAGGTTGGTAAACGTAAAGCGGCGTGGGTGCGACGAGAGGCTGATATGACGCATATCCACCCTGGGGTGCAGCATATATATTGGCCATAGTCGGTTGGGGGAGAGGTGATGCTGATGAAAGAGCGTTTTCGCCCTGAGCAGGTGGGTAACTCGGAGTGGCCAAATGGAATGGAGCATAACCAGCGATGGGATAAGACGAGAACGGGAAAGGATACATTGTGGCCGGCATGAGCGGGTTGCTTTCGAATGCTGAGTCGTCAGAATCCATCGTCGTTGTCGTTTGCCTTTTTGATTCGTGGTATCTCTGATGGTGAGGGTGGTGTCGGTGGTGATGTCGGGAAGATGACGAACGATGATGGCGATGACGCCTGCGTGATTTCGTATGCCTTTCTTTTCTTTTCCGGTATTCTTCGTTTCCCAGCAGATCGATCGTTGCACTGCTTCTACGTGACCTTGCCACCATCGAGCGGTACCAAGTTGACAACCGCTTCACTTTTCGCTTCTTGGCTTTCATTCTAGAGCCAATTAACCCCATGTCTGGAAGGTAATCCACTGTGACTCGGTCGTGCGAAATCCAGGGCATACGGTAGAAGGCCTTGAAAAATCTCGCGAACGGACTGAGATCGGAGGAAAAGGAAGGATCGTAGGAGAAGCTAGTTCCGCTCGTGGCCGTCTTGGAATCCGGTGAGAGCGTCATCTTCATGTAGTCATCCGTAGGCAGTGGATGGGCACTAACGGGGGACTGGATAGGGCCCGGATTGACTAGTGGTATTGTCGAGGTGAGAGGAGGTTCCGCCGTCGGGACCATGACAGGTTGACCTTCGGGTGCGATGGGCCTAGAAACCTCCGGATTTTGAAATGGAGCTTGATTCAAGACTCGTCTGTGGACTACTGAAAGTGGTCTGGATCGAGGTGCGGCAGGAGAGGTAATAGAAGTGCGGCGGAATGAACCCTGCTCTGGTAGCGTAGGTACACGTGATAATGAAGGGGCAACGGAAGCAGGACGAAGTGGCTGCAAAGGAGGAAGCGGGGCCGATTCGGAATTGACGTATGAAGGACTGACTCCACTGCTAGGTTGTCGTGAGACCAAGGAAGAAGTATGTGCGAGTCCTTGAGGTTTGGGATCAGCGTTTTGGTCGAAGATCATGACCGTCGTTCTCTCAACAAGATTGTTGTTTTTACGGGAGGAGTCTACCATGTGCGAGTTGACGAAGCGGGAAGGTCCCTCACGACGACCGGTGTTGCGTGAGCCAGAAGGCACCCTATGAACATCATTGAACCGGGGGTGACTTGTCCCAGGCAAAGTATCACTAAGGCGAAAAACTTGTGGTGGTGGAGTAGCAGGGTCCTCGGATTCAGGTAGCTCTGGGATTGTCATATCAGGATGATGCAGGTGAAGACCCATGTTAGACGGTCCAGAATCTCCAGGAAGAATAGAAGGTTGTGACGTGTTTTCGAAAAAAGTGCTCCCAGCCTGAGCTCGATTTGAGACGTTTGTCACCCTGTGTTTCAACTTTCGGGTTCCCGCTATTTCGCTTCCAGAACCAAACAAGTTTTGAAAACGACCAACACCCTTGAAGACCCTGCCAATTATGGATTTCTTTTTTTGAGAACTTTTCTCGCTTGTAAGACTTTCGTTCGTGAATCCAAAATCCATTCCTAGGGCATTCGTACCACGTTCGAGTTCATCGTAAGGAGTGGCATTGACAACACGCAACTCCTTATGACCACTCTTATGACTCCGAGGAAAAGGATTGGGCAAATGTTCAAGTTCTTCGACAGGAGACGGTAGGTCAATTGGTTGAGGTGGTGGTAAAGTGCTGGAAGGCTGGTTGTAAGGGTAGACCCAAGACCGTGCGCTTGGGGCGGCACTACTTGGTGCGTAGGGAAATTTTCTGTTGACTGAACGCCCAATGCTCCTTTTCAGCATCGGTTCAACCATTCTGAAAACAGAAATGTCGGTATATAGCGGTTGCAAAGGAGAGATGTCAGGGCACCGGGATCGTATGAGGCCTATATAGGCCGCACTACTGTAGCGTGGTTGCTCCTCAAGATGATAACAGGAGCTGCGCAGTGTTGCACTCCTCAATTTGCAAGCGTTTGCCTCGTGTATCTTTGTCAGGTGTCATTGAATCCCGGAATACAAATGACCGATTTTGGAAGTTCACCGTCAACCTGAAACACGTCGGCGAGGAGTTCAGACGTTACAGTCAATATGCCTTCAGCTTTGAAATCACGATTGTAGACCGCAGCACGAAAGAGAGCAGGATGTCATTTTGATCCTGAAACGCCGCATAAAAGGCATACAAACAACTGTTAGGGGAGAAAAGCTGCTCGAGAATAGATCACACCTTGCGACGACCAAAATTCTGCTTTCCGAGGCTGTAGTCTTCAATTACTATACATATTCGTGATCATAGTGGTAATCGAGGGCTGTCAGCTGATTCAGATTGTGACTTGTGACATGGTAAAATCAAGTCAGGACTTTGCAAGAAATAACATGCTCCCTGCGTAGAACCACCAAATTTTTTGAAATCAAGTTTTAAAATTTTTGGTGGTTCTACATTTTTCAAATCTGTGTACGTATTCTAACACTTTTCACGTGACAGCCGTTGATCATTTCCTCAACCATTCCCAATGATTGACACCGTTAATATCATTGGATGTGCATTAGTATTTAGAGGGATTAATAGATGGAAAGGTTGGGATGGAACAGACTCAGATAAGAAAGGAGCTTGGCGTCGTCGTCGAGGAGAATCCTCTTGAATGATTGTATGGTAAAACAATATTTGGTGTAGCGTGTTGCTGGATTGCTGGCTCGTAAGTCGTTACTTCCTTCGTTGCTGACACGGAGTCAGTTTATGGCACATGCAGGCTATTGCAGCTCGGCTTGTCAGTCAGAGGACTGGAAGGTGTGTCCGTTATCTGCCTTCCTGGCATGCAATGCTCACTTGGTCCACAGTATCACAAAACTTACTGTGGAACGGAAAAACCTGTTCCTAAGGAGTATCTAGAGTTTTTATGAGACGTTATGTATGGTATGTAATTTGCACCTCCGCCTCCTTACTTTCTTGTGATGTCTCATTGATCATGATACTAGTGTGAGCGAACTGGTTATTATGTTCCTAAACATCGGTGTCCGTGCATGATCGAGAGTTGATAGAGTATTTTGTAAGTACTCTGAGTCTGTTATTAGGTTCAAGTGTCTTGCAAGCCTTTTTTTGTTTCAGTTGTTTTATGTCATTCTAGCCGTGCACAATTTCAGTGTAGACTTGCTACTAGCAAGAGAAAGCAATAAACACAACGGCCTTGGTACACTCAAACCTGCTTCAACCTTGGAAATTGCATATGTGGAGCATATCGCACGGCTCTGCACGAGGCTAAACTAGTAGATAAGAGGGGGGGCAAGAAAGAGCGAATAATATCTGTTTCGATAACAAGATTTGTGGCTTTCTTGAAGGCCGCAGCCCAAGCTCTGGGTCCTTGTAGTGACTGATTTACCATATAAGGTATCTATGGGCGCTAAACGAAAGTACCGGAAATCTGATTTCACTTGGCGAGGCTCATTTAATGTGAAAGGTCATAAACAAACCACCGCTTCTCCAAAAATTTTCCTTCTAGATAGGTGTGTATGTGCCGGAAGAATCTTGAGTTGACACTTCAGTATCACAGTTGAAGGAGTGATAGTGTCCTCAGTTACACATGGAAATTTTGTTTATTTCCTCAGGCTGCTTTGGGTATGGTCTTTAAATTCGGGTCTCGCCCGGGCCAGACTTCTGATACTGGAACAATCTTTGTCTCTACAAGTGTCTGCCGTTTGCTAGGCAAACACGTGCCTGTACCGCCGGAGTTTATGCCTTTGTCCACAGTCATTTTTGTACATGGAACTTGAACGAATGCTGGGCTGATTCGTCTGGCGAAGCAAAGATGGACGTGCTCAAGCCGATGATGCAGGCCTACGAGAGGGGCACCTGGCATGCAGGGACAATTGGTCGCCAGCGTCCGCAGGACGTGATGTTCGAAAGGCGCAGGAATCCAGGACCGTTCACATCTATCGCCGACTACTTCATCCCGCACTTTGAGCAACGGAATTTTGGGTTTTGCTCACCACAGTCTGAACGACAAGCCATCCGTGGTCTATAATATGCTAGCATCTCATTCCTTTCTTCTACCCGATAATCGTTACTGTATTTCTCCTCCTCAATCCTCCTGACCTCTGCAAGTCGCTCTGTCCTCTCTTTCAACCAGATATGGAGGTGAGCTGAAGTGGAATGACACAGGCAGAGAAAAACGATCTAGAAATCTCGATCAAAGTGGTCATGAAACCATATGGCCTTTGTTATGGCCCCGCCTTGTCCACGGACCCACATGTCGGAGCCGCCCCACGGGGAGCCTAAATCAGAGGTGGAGAGAGGGATCCACTTTCCAAAGCGGTATGATGAGCCAACAGGCTCTGGTACTATGCGGTAGCGTACGCCATGCTGTGCCCATTCACCAGCGCTGTTGATAAACCCAGTCTGCAAGAATAGACAATATTATGTATTACTCACCTCCACATGGACCCCGCGACGCTTAACATACAGGTCGCTGAAGCCTTTCTGGCCTGTGATGACACGCAAATTATAATCTTGGGTTCCATCAGTGTCAAGGAGACGTTCTAAGAGCTCCTTTCTACCTATACGGTGAAGTAGCGTTGCGAGTCCGGAGGGACCAGTAATTTCGGGTGATTTATGATGTTGCCCTTCTTCGTCGATGCCAGATTTTAGGGTAGTCCTCTGGAGAGGAGGCAGGGAGGAGGTCAGTGTCGAGAAAACGAATTCGAAGACGCGTACTCTTGAGTCCGACCAAAATCTCGGCGCGAGAAATTTTTTTGGGTAACCAAAGCATCCACAAACAGTGATGCGTCCGACGAGTGCTGGTTTCAAGTTGTTTGGAAGTCTGATAATATTGATATACTTGGTCCTAAGTAGTGGTCTGAGTACAGGTACTATAACAATCTGAACAGGAGGAATCACGGTCAAGGACACGGAAGGATGAGTGAGATGATCAAAGAAAGGATGACCAGGAGATGACCAAAAAAGAAACGGAGACGACCAAAGGAGCAGGGAAGACCGGCGACTAGAAGAGAAGGACGATGAAGACGACGAGAGAGACAAGCAAAACGGTGCTCTGGGTAAGCGGCGACTCGTGAGTACTGAGTTTGTTGCTTCATAACAGAGTAGGTGATTCTCCCAACATGATTGCCATAGATCTACAATACCATATTAGAACGGGCTTGGTCGTCTCAATCCACTCCAAGCTGACATCCAGATCAAGTCCTTGGACAAGTAGCCGTCTATCAGCATGACATCGACTATACGGTCCGTGAGTGCTTGGACGGGACTCGGCAATGTAATAAAACTATCGCATGCAATGAGTTTCGTCTTTGCCAAAGGATGGTCCAAAAGGTGTTTGATGCACCAAGCATTCATGTCGATCGGTAGAAGCTACGCCCGTTCCCAATCGATAAAACCAAGAGGGTCAGCCTCTTTGTTGTTGACATCGGTGTGCCTGAGGGTAACGGCAATGTTCCTACCCTGAAAGTTGGGCGATTTTGAGAATTGGGTGTCCAATTGCCCTGCCATCTTAGCATTGTCGCGGATAGACTGATTCCCCTCGAGGGCCTAAACAATGCCGGAGAAACTCATCTTCGTCACAGCGCCATACTCAGACTGATCCAATGAGGGACGCCTTCCCTCCACTGCTCCATACGCTGAGTGTTCTCTTGGACCTTCTTAAGTCGAAACCACTAAAATAGCCGATCAGACATCTTCCCGGCACAAGGTTGTAGAACGTAATTTTGCCAAATTCTGGTTCAAGTCCTCTTCACACACAGCAACCAGCAAATTGGTCCGAAATTCATGGCGAGTCCCCATAATCTCCAAAGGCCTCGAGGTCAACAGCTTGGGATAAACCTTCATTGGTACACCATAAGTGTGTAGGAGCGGTAAAAAACGTACCTGGATCTGTATTCGTAACATAATACCTTGGTCGACCAGCTCTCCGTCATTATCGATCCCAATACCGCCATTGTGGAGTACGCCTTCAATACCGAGGTGCACCAGCCAATGAAGACAAAATACTTGCGGGGCTTCGAAGAGTAAGAGACAATCAAATCGAAAGGTATTTCTGGACCATTTCGACACGCAACAACAAACAAGATTCAATTCTCCACCTTGCATTGATGTAGTGTTGCCGGCGATGCGAGTTTAACTCGCTGAAACTCGACATCGCCAAGTGAGTTGGCAGCTCGCTCAAGTGAC
>QDKV01004621.1_pt1 | contig 11227 bp, 10 predicted proteins | sample 1861101 | NCBI WGS metagenome assembly QDKV01 (sample SAMN04275158, study PRJNA302643) | Fungus metagenome, whole genome shotgun sequencing project. | isolation source: fruitbody | host: Mallocybe terrigena | place: Sweden | collected 2013 | reverse complement strand
CGAGCCCATTCAGGGAGCTGATATGTCTGAACAATCTCGCTCTCCACTAGCGGTTGTTTTTTTGGAGCAGGAATATGAATCTCCTTGTAACCCTTCTTCGACCGTTTAAAGGATCCATCCGGGAGCTTGCACTTCTTGTTCGACATAAGATGACCACCTTGAGAGAACGCCATGGCATCTAGGTCAACCGAGCGTTTAGGCTGGACAGCAGACCCACGTGCAATTGTACCAGCCTTAGGAATCTTTCCTTTTCCGACCCATCCACGTCCATGGCCTCTACCGACTTCGCCGCCGCAGCCTGTCTGTCGCCAGCAAGCTCTCGCAAAATCCATCCAAGACCTTTTTCTTGCATTGCAGCTTCCACATTTACCCTCTTGTTGGCATCGCTACGCATAAGTTTTGTGCACCAAACGATGACCTCCCGATTCTTGAGGAATTTCGCAATCACAATTAAAGCTTTGATAGTCAAAAAGCCCCATAAGCCTGTTTTCGCAATCGCGCACGCTTGATTCGGAACTGAGGGTGGCTAGGACGGAAGCTGCTTTGTCGGCCGCCGTAAGGGGGTCGGGATATATCTCAGAGATCTGCCACTGCCAGAACCCATCAATGGAGTGAGGAGAAACAACATCCCTTTCCGCCTTCGACGTCGCTGTCTGAGATGCTTCTCCGCCAATGACAATATCCTCTTCTTGGACCTCTCCCTCCCTTGCCATCTCCTCCCCTTCTCTTTCGTCCCTCTCATCTTCCTCGTCAGTGTCATCCCTGATTTCATAGTTCTCCTCCTCCTCCTCCTGATCCTCGTCATCGAAGAGTACTGCCACACCACCATCCTCGTCGATTTCAGCTTCCTTCCTCCCCATATTGGGGTCTGCCATCGCCTCGTCATCTGTGTGATAATCTTTTTAGAAAGATTAAGGAGTTGAGCGAACTGCTCGCCAGAAACCGTACCGATTACTTCTTTCTTCCTGTCAAAGTCCTTCATATTCTCGTTCTTGAGAAATTCGAGTACGGCAGCACTTCGAACAATATCTTGGGCTTGATCTCCGAAGGCGGTATGAACAGCGGAGAGAATTAGCTCCGGGGACGGTAAGTTAGACCCTCCACCTCGTGAGTTGCCTCGATAATATCGGCAGAACCAAAGCCAGCTTTTCGCTTAGCGGCGGGTTTTTCTGAAGAGTCAGCCTTCTCATAAGCTTTCTTTTCCAAAACTTTGGGCACCTGACGTTGAGCCCTTGAGCCCATCTCCTTGAGATCTATTCGACCAGCAAGCGCTCCAACAACTCATCTCCCCTTTCTGTCTCAATGCCCACAGACAGCCAAGGGCTCTACGCTATTCGACTCCGAAACTAGATACCTCTTCAACGAGGATAAAGCCATGACACCGCCTAGCCAAATGCAGGCGACTAAGAATCTGTTAACTGAAGCCCAACGACGCGTTTAGATAAAGACTGATCTTGGAATTATACAACAAAAGACAGACCGGCAAAAGCTTAAACTCATTCGATAATGCAAAAACCCTGAATAACTCCAAAGTCGACATAGCAGGACGCAGATGTTGGTTGTAGATAGAATTGTGCGTCATGTAGTAATTCTACCAAGTTCAGTGCTTGTGAATCGGCCCGAAGATCTCTCATATTTGATGAGTTGACGAATGAATGATGTCAGCCCATTTTTGAATAAGACTTTCGCCGTCCTGGTAGTCTGCACAAACACCATACAGGGCCGGAGACCTGAGCATTCGAACATAGCTAGATGGATAGGTTGGAACTGATTAAAAAAATGCGACAAAGAGAACTTACAGATACGTGAACAGCCTCGTCTCTGTTCCTCACGGTACCCAAGACAATTTCGGGCATTGAGATTATCCGCCAACTTAGAGGCGAACTGGGATTCGATGAAATTGTCGAATCGTGGCCGACCTGCCCTTCCGAGCATCTGAAGGAGGAAAGCTCAACCATATTCTTTTGCATCTACAGCTTCCCTCTGGCCGCGTTGTATTATTTGCTTTCGACGTGGTCTTCCCTCCTCATTGTTCCATTCTTTTCCACATCTCTTTCACCCCGAATTCAAGCCCAGGTGGAGACACGACCCCGATTTTGGCATGGAGAGCATGCACGACCCCTCCTCCTCCCTGATTCCGACATGTGAATATGCATACTGCTTCCTTCACCCCTGTTCACCCCAATTTGAACCAGGAGACGTTGCACTACCCTCGTTTACACCAATTCCAACAGGGAGAGCATGCGTAATCCCCCCTCCACTCTCTTTCACCCCGATTTCGATCCCAGGAGGAGGGCACGATCCCTCCTGCAACGCCATTCACCCTAATCTTTCGCTTTCCACCTTCGTTCACCACCATTTCGATCCCAGGAGGAGGTATGGCCCCTCCTCCGCCGTCGTTTTCTCTGCCCCAGGAGGATGCACGATCCCTCTGCAATGTCCGTTCACCCCGATTTCGACATGAAGAGAATGCACAACTTCCTGCAACATCGTTCACTCCGATTTCAACAGGGGGACGCACAACCTCCTCCGCCATCGTTCTCTCTGATTTCGACACGGAGAGGACACAATACCCCCCGTTCTCTCCGATCTCGACCCCCAATAGAAGGCACGAACCCTCATCCACCGTCATCCACCTCGGGTCCGCTTTTGCTTACTTCGCGGGTTCGCTAGCGAACCTGGACGATAATAGAGATAGATTATGATTCACGGGCAATGAGTAGCACCATCTATACCCAATTTGAGAAATAAAAGGATCATGTTATTGTTGTATGAAGAGAGGGTGGAATAATCAGATTACAAAGGGTTTTTAACCGAGCCAGTTGCCACAAATCATGGCATTTTCGCATAATACCATGTGGGGCAACCTCGTCAGACCAAGCATTATTAGGGTTGAGCATTGCGGGATATCGTCCTTCTCCATCCTTCGCGGGCCAATCAAAATCAACAAGCATGACACAACCTTCACCTTCACTCGATGCAACATAGACAACATTGGGGTCCCGCAGGTCCCCAAAGACAATATTACTTGCATGAAGTAAATTTAATGCGTCCTCAACTTTCTTTGAAACAACTCCAGGAACTGGTATTCCGTCCTCTTGGAGCTGCCAAATCGACTTCCCATGCACATGTTCCATAACAACCATGTATAGGTTGCCAACGACAAGCCCACAGAAATGTAGTTTCGGGGCGAGCTGAGCATCGGCAAGTATGTGATGAGCCGTTTCGTTATAACGCGCGGTAAACTTGACAATGACCTCCTGCTTGGTGGTGCCGAGGGTAGCAACGTATAGTGCAGTGGCCGTGTTCCCCAGATCCACGAGAGCCGAGGTGGGTTGACCAGTTCGAGACAAAGGCTGCTGGTAGACGAGGTTGGGCAAGTGTGTGTAGTCAACAGATGTTGGGTTGGGATAGAGACAAGAAAGTTTAGGAGGCAGGTGGTCATTGATATCGTCATAATACTTTCGAAGATTTGTCCGACAGACTGATAATGCCTTGAAGGTACGGGCCAAGCGGATGACGTTGTCAGAGGCGTGAAACCCTAAGGAAAGGTCTAGCACAAGTAGCCTGGACACATAGACAGGTCCGACGCAAACGGCAATGGAAATTTCGAGCCGATTGGCGGTAACACCGATGAGAACACTTGGGAAATTAGAGTACTCCCGAAAGTGGTTGTACTGTAAAAAAAAGTAAGCCATGGGATTGGAATTTGGAAGCGACGGTTATGGGAATTTGAACCTTTTCCTGAGGTACAATTTTGCTATAATCCATAGCAGCCTGGACAAGAGCATCACCAGCTAGACCCAGCGTGTTCTTGAGCTCTAGGACCAGGACGAGAAACTCGTTGCGCCACCAACAACTGTCAGGCTTGATGTTGTCCGCCCAATTAAGAACTCGCCCCCACGCGCCATCCTCTCCAATGGCTTGGTTTATTGAGTCTTTGATCTCGTTCTGGCGGTGGGCCTCATCCTTGTAAAACCTAACTGTGCATTGGAGGTACCTGGCAGCACGCTCTACTTCTAGCCGAGAAACTTCAACTGACTCGAGATCCTCGAGATTCCGTTGCAGGGTGGCAAGAGCGGGGTTAAAAAGGGCGGCAGGGGGTCCACCAGGCCGACCCATGTGAATGAGATGCTCTTCGCCGCCTAATACGCTAGCCAGCTTGTCGGCAGAATGGACTAGTTCCGATGGAGAAAACTTAGGCGTTAACCGTTTTACATGCTGTTCGAGATCTAGGGCACAGGAATAAGAAAGATAAGTCAGAATGAGATATGGCACACACCTTTCTTAACCTTCCTCTTACGGGGGTATCCAGGGTCGCCCAGGGCTTCGGCCAACTCCAGAACTGCTGTAAAATAAGAACGATAGGACGAAAAACAGTGTAAAAAATCATACCTTCTGCATCAGCTACGATAATGTCTAGCCTGTTTGTAATAGAAGTGCCACCAGGAAAGCAAGTTGAAATCCTTTTTGAGGGCTCAAGGTGGCTACTCGGTGGCTGCTGATTCAGCCACTGGAGAGCTCGCAATTTCAAATCATCCGAGGGTTCCGATGGTATATCTGTCTGCTGTGGGTTAGTCAAAGGTTTACCAGAAGAAGAACGAGGGTACACTGAAGAGTCGGAGCTCCTTAAGGGTGACCTCTCTGTCGAGTGATTTGAACTTTATTTGAATCGCCTCTGCAAGTTCCGAGGTCCAATCCTCCGAGGATGCGTTTACAGCAACAAACAGAGGTTCTTCTGCGGGAAAGTAGCATCCAAATTTGAGAATCATTGACACAATTGACAGCGCAGCGGTACGCTCTATTTGTATTTCTTTGTCTCCAACTCACTACAGGATCATCTGTTTCTATTAAATGTTTAAACCTCTAGTGTGGTGGATCACAGATAATACTCCATTGCCAAGATCTGTTGCCGTTAATGCCCTGAAGTTTAGTCTTCAGCTATTTTCGCCCTCAATCCACCAGCAGTCTAGCTGTATCCTCATCCAACCCAGTCCATTCGCCAATTGGCCGCCTGGTTGTTACCTTGACTTTACCTCCCGCATATTTGCTGGTTCTGGATCATTGTCCGCATCGATTAGCATGAGGGGCTGTGATAGTGATTCGGTTGGGGTGTATGTTGAGGACGGGCCAGAGTTTGCTCGCTAATGCCCTCGTTCCATCTTGGTCAGCATAATATCCCATACTTTTATATTTTCTTTTCCTGACTTTTTTTTTCAGACTGCAGACGACTACCCTGGCCTGTACATGCGACGGATTACTCTACATATAGAGTTTCTTACTCTGTTCCTCGACACGCCTTCGCCCGAGGAACAGTGTGAGTCATGGACAGAATGTCTCTCCTCTACTTTCCACCTATTCTGACTCTGTGATGATCATGATAGACACCAATCGAGGTGACCTGGGTTTGGTGCAGCAGTACTGCACTGCGTATTGAATGGAGGAATTGTGATCATGTTAGAAAGATGCCGTTGAATGGGTTAGATCCCAGGTATGTGCCCCTTTCTTTCTTCTTGCTCGGGTTTGGATTGAAATGAGGGCTAGCATCCGGGAACGATATTTTCGGCCGCTTCAGCGTCCGTCTCGACCTTGACTTCGACCCCATCACAGACACTCGAGTCAAGGGGGATTAAAAGTGAAGATGTCAATACGGAAGGTCTTCCTGAATCTATTGCTGCTGTGCCGAGGACTTGTTCGGTATCACCACTCGCACCGGGTGTTCCTTCTTCGACTTTGTCCTCACTCTCGGAATAGAAGGCACCATTGATTTTGTCCCGACGCGGCCATCCGACTTTTAGCAAGAAGGCAGCGAAAGAGATTTTCTTCAACCAGGTACAGGATTCGAATCCAAAACCAACGGGTCAGCCCAGTCATCTTCAATGTCATCATCTCCCCCCCACCATTCCCACCCTCATGATCCCTGCCGTTGGAATCGTCCTCTTCGTGTCTGGGCTTGCAGTTCCAGGTTCAGCATCCACAACTCAAACTTCGACCCAGGCCCAGGCATGATTGGTTCAACAGGATCATTACCCTTCCCCTGTTACGCCTGCTTATGAAGGTGCATCGCATTCGTCGTCAGATCCTCCTAGTACGCCTCCTCGACAAGGTCCCTCACCTTCGACATTGTCATCTCCTGTGGTTAGAGTACCCAAATTTTACGACGAGCACAAACGCGACGAGTTTCAGGCCTTCGGCTATGATGTCAGCATTCACGAACCGGAAAGATTCAAGAGTCAGAAAGCCTTCATCGAGTTTCTCGACGTTCAGCATCTCGGTCTGCAGATTTCAGGCTATAAATTTACCCCATCCAATTTTATTGATACTGCCAATGCCATGGCCCAAACTATGAGGGACAAGTGTAAGCACGGCCGTTCTCTATCTTCCTTGCTGACGAATGATCTAGACTTCGCAGAAGTCCCCCTGTTGGTGTTCAAGGACACGGGAAACAAACCTCCGCTTGGCCACGTAACTGACTCTAAATGCAAGCCCGGACAAACATTGGCAGGACGACGTCACCCTGTGGCCGTGTGTCCGACTTGCAGGCGAAAAGGCGTCTGCAGGAAAATCCAAAGAAGAACAGAAGAAACAAGCCGTATCCTATCTCCATTACCTCCTGCTCGCATGACCCGACCTCCTCGTTGCACAAGGGATACTAATCGACGACGAACGTGTCTTGTTCCTTGTAGGGATTGGGGGTGTTGGCATACGAAGCGTATCCGTCACTTGGAAGAGCAGCAACCTGCCCAAGCCGATGTTTGTGTTCATCTATCGCCTCTACAAGCCGGAGGATTTTGTGGATCATTCTTTTGTGGATATGAAACCTGATGTGCCGAAAAGCTCTGTCGAGTATACCGTGCGCATCACTCCACCACAGACGATTGCAATTGATTGTCCCGGATTTTTTCCCTTGTTTGCCAGTAGTCCCTTCGGAACTCGCACCCATGTGCTCACCAACCCATCATCTGAAGTCCAGGTCAATGGACGGGCTCTCACTGTGCTCAAGGATCAGTTATGCCGATCTGACACTCGTTTCGACGAACAATCCATTCTCAACAACCAGTGAGGGTGCCTGGTGTGGTTGAAGCTGTGCACTCTCAAATAATCGAGACTCCTCTCACCAACGGACGGCAAAAGCATCGCTTAGGGCTTCGACAATCAGGAGGTCCATTTATGAGCATTCCAACTGTACGGAAAATGTTGGAGATGTTGTTCGACGTCCTGGAAGGTAATTTTTGCTCTTTTGGCAAGCGTCGACGTACTCATAAGTTTGCTAGTGCTGCGGTATTTGCGTTTCGAGCGCAAAGTTTTACATCGGGATATAAGCAAAAGGAACATTTTGTATGTACTTCAGCCTAGGCCCGGTCCCTACTCTTCTCTCGCTCTGGGTACCGAAGGAGATTCCCTTTGTTTCATCAATTGTCTCCTCGGCAAGAGGTAAGTATATGCATGGCGATATTGTGTAGTTGTTAATGTGAAGGTTGGTACATAGTGATGATCCAAAGGAAACATCGGCCCTTCTGATCGACTTCAATTGCGCGGAAGACTTGGGATGTAATCAAACTTCTGACCAAAGCTACAACTTCTGTGGACCTGCCAATTTTTTTTTACAGTTACAAATTACAACAAGAAATGCAGAATGTTGAACATATGTGTAGAATAAGTAAACATGGAGTCGGAAGTCAATGAATAGAGCTAGCAGAGACTCAAACCTATCCTAATGGGAAATTCAGCGGGCTTCGCTTGAGGAGATCTATACTCTCGTCCATGGATGCCCTCCCATTCTTACCACTAGTTAAATGAATTGTCATAATTGAATCAATCAAGAAACTTGAATGAAAGAAATTTTGTCAGATCTTTCGGTTTTGTTCACGTAGTGGTCCGTGATGTACTTTCCTGATGGATAACACAGTTGTCGTCAACCTTCCCCCGTTCCATCTACGATGACCACTCCACCCAAGCAGAGTCGCTTGCAGTCAGAGGTCCCCGGTTATTTCGATTCTCGACACCTTCTCTAGAAAGCAACTATACCAACCACAATCCAAAGCAGTTCCAACTCCCGGCTTGTTAACCCCCAACATCCCTACGCTTGCATGCTCCGATCCCCTTCCAATTCTCTCACCAGAAACAGCGTCCTGGTCTGATTGCCAAAGATCCAGGAGTTTCCCATCTGTGATGACACGAGTGATATTGCAGATCACAACGACAAGCTGGCGCCCCTTTACAGATAGCGCGTATCTTCACCACTCTCGAATCGTTCCCATCTCCTACGTCAATGCCCATTCCATGTCGTCTTATAAAGTGCCCCTTTACAGATAGCGTGTATCTTCACTCTCGAATCGTTCCCTCTCCGAAAACGGGAGATTTGTCTCGAACCAGGAAGCACCATTGTACCGCAGTGAAAAGGAATTGCAGAGGGACTAAGGGTGGCATCGTAACTCTGCTAATAACAGGGGGTGGAGCTAAAACCCATAATTGAGAACGTAGATAAGACAATTCCTGTAAAAATGGCTTCGTACCGTTCAGGAGCTCGGTCATACGTGTGAATTGAAATGGGCCATATGCCAGTCCAACCGCTCGAGAAAAAAGTTCTGTATCGGCTAAGCATGTCAAACGACGCTAAGCATGCGAAGAGAAAACGCGAACCTTTGCGTCTACGAATTATACGAAACGCTTCCCAGGTTATCTTGTGAGACGCAGAACGCTGGGATATGATGAAAACTTGATCCGGGAACAGCTAGCGCGAAATTACACGTTTTGGAGAAGAAGGGATGCAGAACATCAGACGGGGGAATGTTGTCGTCGGCTGTGGTGGAGTAGGTAGTTGAGCAGCCGTTATGTTGGTTCGATCGTGAATCGTATATCCAAAATTCGACTTGTTGACTTTGACAATATTTCGTTATCTTCTCTTAACCGACATGCAACCGCAACTCTTGCTGACGTTGGAACTCCAAAAGTGAAATGCATAGAGAAGACGTTGAAGCAGATCACAAAATGCCAGTGGGTAGAAGTAGATTCACGTATAGACATTTGGCGGAAAGATAGAGGACGGAAATAGCCGACTACCTGTTTGACCGCTTTCTCCACGTCCTCTCTCAACTCAGCAACTTCCTTCCTTGCTCAAGACGTACACGAACAAACCAACCAGACGTGGAGTTTTACTCCCGCTCTGGTTTCTTGCTTTCAACTGTCAACCCTACTTGTCACTGGCACTTTCTCCGATTGTTAGAACCTCCTTTGCTCACAACGTACACGAACAAACCAACCAGACGTGGAGTTCTACTCCCGCTCTGGTTTCTTGCTTTCAACTGTCAACCCTACTTGTCACTTTCTCCGATTGTTAGAACCTCCTTCTTTGCTCACGACGTACACGAAGTACTACTCCTGCTCTGGTTTCTTCAAGACCTTGCTTTGGACTATCTGGCCTACTTGTTACTTGTTGGGATTCTGTTATTCTATCTTCACAATAATGCCTAAGGTTAGTTTTCTTTTTTTATTTTCACAATAATGCCTTGGGCAATTTTCTTTTTTTCTTTTCTTTCTTTTCTTATCTTAGGGTTGGCCTGAACCCCAGTGATTGCACTGGCTCAGAGCCTCAAAGCCATCCATTCTGTGTGGTTCAGGTGCCCAGCGTGTGCGTTGGTCCTGTTAAAGACACCATTACTTCTACATATAATTCTTTTATGTAGTTTTCTTTTCTTATTTTCAGGTTAGCCTAAGTATACACTCACTACTGTTATCAGGTCAAGAAAACAAGGAAAACTGAACAGACTGTCAATTGGGACCTGAGAGCTGCTCTGAAAAGAGTTAGCCGCCCTCAAGGTGACACAACAGAAAAGTAAGTCCCTATCCTTTTACTAAACCATGTAAACTGACTTTGTTACCAGGTTGACAGAACCTTTACCCAAATGCATGAATGACGCAGTGGAGGAATATATGTTTGGGTTGGGGACACTCTCTGATTTAGAGGAGGGGGAATTTCCTGAGTATGTCTGACCACTTTCAAGTTTCAACTAGCAGCTTGCTAACTAAGTAAAAGAAAAGGGAAAAAAAAACCACGCAAACGTGCAGTCCGAAAGGTGGACAAGAAGGATATCCAAAGATATTTGAAGAGGGTTGAGACCCAGCTAAAGTATAATAAAGGTAAGATAACAAATTTGTGATGAGAATAATTGATGACTCTTGTAGTACAAATTCCTATTAGTTTTGTCAGGGCTGCAAACAATCAAGTGCAGCCAAGGAAGCAAGAGTGTTTTGAAGATATGCAGTGGTTAGACAATGAACCTAGAATTGCTTTCAGTGAAGATGGTGTTCCATTGGTAGCATATATCCCCAGACTTACTGGATTGAAGGCTATGGTCAGTATTTAGATCTCTATGATTCTAATCTAAAAAGACCTGCAGGAGTTACTCACACAACAAGCATTGGAATATGCTGAGATAAACAAACCTCACATTGGCAAGACTGCAACAAGTGATGACAAGGTTGGGGTTTTTGTGGACCGACCAGGGGAAATAATGGGAGAACTCAGGGTGGTTCGAGGATGGTTTGGGATTGGACAAGGGGTAAGTGGTGATTTTACTCAAAAGATTATTGTCTAAGCTAGATATAGAAGGAAGGAACTCTGATGCCTGCCAGTGATATGTTGAAGAATGGGACCATTTGGACCAAAACTTGCAATTATATGGAAGAACTTGACCTCCTTTCAGAACGAGTGAACCAGGTGGTGAAGTTGGTGGATCCTGTTTTCTACCAATCTCTGTTAAAGCTTCGGGATGCTGTTCAGGGATGTTCTTCCATGAAGGCATTGAACTCTATCGATCAACTTTTATTTGAAGGACGTGAATTGCTATTCAATAGGCAATCTGGGCCTCATAAGGATTCTCAAGATCCGAAAGGAGGATATGCAGGCCTTTACGCACTGGGAAACTTCAAGGGAGGAAACCTCAGGGTCAATTTGTTGAAAGGAAGTATTAGGATGCGTCTGGAACCTGGTGATTTTATTCTTTTGAGAGGTCGAGTGTTTGAACATTGGGTGGAGGATTGGACTGGAGGCCAAAGGATTGCAATGCCCCACTTTACACACACAAGCCTTTGGAAGAGGTTTGGTTTGGAGAATTTAGTAGATGTACTATGAGTAGTAGGATAGTATGATAGGGGACATGCACATCCAACCTACATCACATGACGGATGTGACAAAATCTCAAAATGGAAGGATCACGCTAATTT
>QDKV01004622.1_pt1 | contig 11236 bp, 15 predicted proteins | sample 1861101 | NCBI WGS metagenome assembly QDKV01 (sample SAMN04275158, study PRJNA302643) | Fungus metagenome, whole genome shotgun sequencing project. | isolation source: fruitbody | host: Mallocybe terrigena | place: Sweden | collected 2013 | reverse complement strand
GACATTCTGTTCCTACAGTCGGACATTCTGTTCCTACAGTCGGACATTCTGTTCCTACAGTCGGACATTCTGTTCCTACAGTCGGACATTCTGTCCCTACAGTCGGAGGTCCTGTCCCGACAGTGAGTGAATCGAGTATATATTTCTTTGCAAGTCTATCAGTTCCGCCCTGATTGCTGTGCGGTGTTCGTCAGAAGATAATCGAGTCGACTAACGAGCCTGACCTTGTAATATGTTGTTCAATACTAGTTGTCCAATGGACAAATACTAGGTACATGATTTGTATGTACAATCATTTAAATTTTCAGTATTAATCCTAATGCAAGTCCATCTGTTCTGCCCTGATCGTCGTGCGGCTTTCGATGAAATAACGTCAGCTCCAACAGCTTCCAACAAACAAGCCCTAAGTCTTGTCCCGACAATCGGACATGCTTTCCTGACATTTGCGTATCCTGTCCCGACATTCGGACGACCTGTTCTGACCACAAGAACAAGTGGGTTAGGGATTTTTTACTTTCTCATTGAGACCAGTGTGTCTTTTATAATAATGAGGATATATTGTGTACATAATAAATACACAAACAAAGATACGGTACAATAGATTACAATTGTGGCATGAAAATAACAACGAATACAATTGTAGAAAAAATAAAAAAAAAACTGAAACAGTTGTTTAGTATCACATATAATTAGAGGAATATGATAAATAAACTTACTGTGAAATTTCGTAGTTACTTGTTGTCCTCCCTCCCGGCTTTGAACATCCTTTCCAACATGACCGCCTGGTTCGCGAGCTGAATGTTCTGGTGCTCGAGGAGCAACCTCATCGACTGGTCGTGTTTTTCTTCCAACCTTGCTACAACCCTGTCGACGCCTGTGAGGTATAAGTCGAACCGTGCCCTCTCCTCGGTGGCGGCCTTCTCAAGGATTTTCTCAACCGCAGCGGCGTATGACTCGAATCGGACCTGATCATCGACATGAGCAGCTGAAGAAAAGACATTTCATTAAATGAATTAAAAAAATCGTAATTAAAAATAACCGTTGCGATGGGATCTGTTGGAGGGGCGAGGGGAGGAACTGGGAAGCTGTTGATAAATCCCATATCCACCGGGACTTGCAACAGGTATGGAATTGGTGGAGCTGGCGGAAGACGGGACCGGACTAGAGCTCGGAAGGGGGCTATCAGTGGATCGGTTCGGCGGTGCTTGCGGCGTGGTGATCGGGCCGTCCAATAATCCTTCATGGTCTGAAATCGACATATGCGAGTTATGAGTAGGGGTGGGACTATATAAGGTAGAGGCTTGGGAAGCTGAGGAAGACATAAGAAGTGATTTTAGTTTCGAACGGTTATATTGACGATAAGGTGACAAGTGAGGCGCAATCACAAAGACCGGTTTAAACGTATGTGTGGTGCCCATGAGGATGACTGTTTGGCTCAATGTATAATAAACACATGTGTCAGAACATCGTGCCCACGGTGATATATTTAATCGTATTAGAAGCAATTAATTCACAATTTAGCTTATAAACACTAGTGTAAATGCAGATCTATGTGTGAGATGATTGTAAGAACTTGTGAGATCCATTGATAGAGGAAGTCTGGTTGTAAGAAGGCCGAAAGCCCCACCACTGGCCACTAGAACAGAAGGTCCGATAAATATTTACATACCTCTCCTGTTACCCGGGGTAATATATAGTAAAGAAGAACTATAGGAAAAAAACATCTTTACATTTACCAATGCATGAGAGATAAAGAGGTGCAATCCCGACTGTCGGATTGTCATGACGGCAGACGGGCATGTTATCCCGACAGTCAGAATTGGCATCGGTTTAGCTCAAGATTCCGAATTGATACCCCCAAAGTAGTTCCCAATATTCCGAGTCCGTATTTCGCGGTTTTTACTGACAATGAGACATGAGACTTGGATCCATGAATTTTATGACTACCATCAGCCGCCAGTACATTCAAATCGACTAAGATCATTCAGATATATGAAATAGAGTAGTATTCTACTGTATGTATTTACAGCATCTCACTAAGCGCGTGTATTGTTGTCCACATGTCGTCTTGTAAATCAAAGGATTTGAGGACCGACTCACGGAGATATTGAGCAATACATAGCCGCTCCCCATCTGCCGACGCGGCATGTGTCAAAAGCCGACCTGAAAACGAGGCGATCGTTCCACTATTATAACGGAATCGACAACCAAGAGATGGTATATCCAACGTTCCATTTAAATAAGGACCGACGGTGATCAACATATCATTCGCCGTGAAGCCCGATCCGTTGTCCCGATGTATGGGTGTGTTCCTGTTGTTCATGAGAGATATAGCTGTGAAGGGTGTACTCCATGCTGCCAATATGTCAGGCAGCATTTCTCTCTTCTGGACGAGTTCGGGATTTGTATGAATACTCCGGATGATGTCCACACCTGCTTTGAAAACTTGAGGATTAAGGATGGATGTCAACCCGCCAAGCAGGGTAAATGTTTCGGACATGGCGGACATCCATTTCAATGCGATGCCGCAGCGGAGCTCGGCAGACACCTCCAATCCCAATATTCCCTATGCGTATGCATTTATTATTGGACAAAAGGAATGAAAGTATGCCGCTCTTGCTCACCTGCATTGCTTGTTGATACCATGCTATAGCAAAACTCATCGTTCCTGATTGATATCGCACAGAATCCGACATAAATAAGTCCCGATTCGACCGCCAGTTACCACCGTTCGTCATTTTCAAACGCTTTTCTACTAACTCCGTAAAACCCCAGATATTGCGCTTATGCATATTGTCAGTATTGTCATGACATTATCAATGAACCTAATTTGAGCTCACCTGCCGTGACCGACATAAAATGCCCGGAAGATACCACATGAGAATTCTCCCATCACTATCCACAATAATACAAGGCTTGAATTCCTGTATGTTTATGCCCAGTGGTGGAAACTTCTCCTTCAAATCATTTTCCACATGTTCCTGCCGTCCCGTACACCGAAGTCCTTTCGTCCGCAATGCCGCGGCGTAGTCAACCGCCGACCAAGATGTGCGCACTGTCGGGTTACGTTAATTGAAAATAGAATAACGTATATGACTTTGTAAATATACCTGGGTTCTGTGCTGCATTGACCAACACATGCACCATGTAGTGAATTTCTTTTAAAAATTCCAATGTCCAGTGATCTGGCATTTCAACATCGGCATTTTTATTGTGGAGATATCGGTTGAACAATGTCTTCATATATTTCGAGACTTCCATAGTCTTTTCAATGGCAATTTGCTGATGGCTGGTCATTGTGAGAGTCGATAAACAGTATGTAGGTCTGATCAACGTTGATGCCTTTTCAGGTAATCAATGCCCCTTTTGATCAATGCGAGCAAAGAAAACCAGAGACGTGAGTTTAAAAATGATCAATAAACTCATTGACAAAGGACGTAAATGTGCTATGAGCTAGTAAATTTTACAGCCTATGAAAATTGGTATACTTAGAGTGATAATTCCTCTCAGTCGGCGCAAGACGTCTTCCGGATATTTCAGTCGGTGGAAGCAAAACCCTCACATAAGTAGCTATTTGTCCTATTATCACACAATATAAATAAGTTAATATGGGCATTCGTGTTTCACATTCAGGAGAGAATAAACATTAAAATACTTCAGAAACGGGTTTGTTCATCATAATGTCGGAAATGTGCATCCGGTCCGATGTTCGGAATTCCTTCACGGAGATCTGTTCCGACAGTCGGTGTTGTCGCCCGACAGTCGGATTCCCCCTGTCGGTAGTCGGCATAACCTTCTTTTAAATTATGCGAAGGAATCCCATTTAGTGAATCTCGCAAGCAGTTTTCATAAATTGTGTATTAATAAAGACAGTAGTACTGAATCATGAGGTCAACGTTGATCTAAAAAAAAAGTAGGGATTAGGCAGTTATATTCCTGAGCAATAAATACATACGAAACACCGAAAAATACCTCGTCCCCGTTATCTGCCGATTCGCGTGAGTCACCTTCGGACGAAGTAGATTCGTCCGATTCGACGCACATGCTATCCCTCGCAACATCAGGAAACTGTGCTGGAACAGAAGTGGAAGTCATTCCGAGTGGTGACAATGTTGGTGGTGTCGACGGGTCTACAGGTGCATGTTGATTACCTGAAATATGTATGACACGCAACGAAGATATAAAAAATGAATGCACTCACCTGGCGTGAACTCCTCAGGAGACAGGGATTTTAACAAACAATTACGGAAATGCGACCTGTAAACTTCTAACATGAGGTCATTGCAAGGACATTCGAAAATGGCGGATCGGGGCAATTCTTGATTGAAAACGGAGTCTACGGTCTTTGCAGTTTCGACATAATTTGCAATCGGGGGGAACGGGTCTTGTTTTGGAAGTCGAGTCAAGACAATAACAGATTTTTAAGAAATTTGCATCATACCTTCTCCCTCTGGGAACATAGGCATAACAAATGACGAAGACGTCGGAGTAGCATCTTCCGACTCTTTTTCTTTCCCCTTTCCTGCTTTGCTAAAAAAGCCCGTCTTCATAATTCCTGACGACTTTGAGTACGGGATACCACCAATAGAGTTCGATATCTGCAGCAAGGCCTGGCTAGCATCAAAATTCCAGAATTCACGGTCGGCGATTTCGATTTGTTGACCCCGAAACGCATTCAATTTCCGTTGGAGGTGATTCTGCTTGTGAGAAAGCACAAGCAATGTCTGGCGGAGCTTCGTCACCTCACGTTGACCAGAGGCAGAAGACAGCTGTTCAGAGGTCGATAGGAGAGACTCAGATAAGAGAGCGGGAGATGGATCACGATGAGGAACGGGTGCGGCGAAGTTATCATTCATAATAAAATGATCGCACATTTCACGTTGGGGATCTTTGGACAAGGACATACAGTAGCCACATATCATGGGTGGCATGGATGCGGACTGAGATGAGGATGCGTTTTTTACACCCTTCGGAGCTGAAAGACCGACGGAGATTGGGGATCCGATTGCCGATATCGGGGTATCGAGATTTTCCGAAAGTATCTGTCGCAATACATCAGAAGTCAGTGGCTCGTTATATTTCAGTAAACCCTCGTCTTCATGCTATAAAAACCACTCAGATAAAATGGATTGATCAGAGACATGTGCAATACCTGTTTCATGCGGGCCCAAAACATATCATTCAACTCATGAAAGGTACTGAAACCTTTGTTTAACCACCACCACCCAGTCAGCTGATCAATCTTTTTGCAAAAATCTTCCTCACGCGGGGCAACTTTCGCAGCTGGGATAATTTCCGAGAAGAGTTGCCTGAAATCCAAATCGCCGCCTTCATCCGGCCAAAAGTCGGAGATGAGTTTCTGCAAAAAATACGGCGATGGTAACTGTACTCCGCGAACAGTGCAATAGCCGATGCTGATGAGTACATGTTCCTTTAATATATGTGAATCCTATGCGTTTTTTTTCATAAGGAAAAACCTGATATTACATACAATGTTCGATTTCAGACCCTGCTTATATTGAGTATCATCTGTTTGAACGGACAAGCTAGACAAGGCCAATTTTAATCGTGTAATGAAATATAAGTGACGTAGGCGCAATAGATCGTCAGAGATTTTGTCGGTCCTCAAAGGCCGACTGTCCTGAAAGGAGGGCGGATATTCGAAAGTGGACATCGTAGATCAGAAATAAGGAACAAAAACAAGTTGTTTAACCACTTGTATGACATGTGATGTTTCCACCGGAATGTCTGGAATCTAGAGCAAGGTGATACATTTAATCTAGGTATGCAAGGTAAATTAAAGATCAGAAGTAAACTTTTAACGGCGACCAAGTCGAAGGGAATCCCTCATTGATTTTTCGGAACTGTACGTCGGCGACACGACCGAATTCATCCCATCGGTGTATTTGCTTTTCACAGTAAGCGACTTGACCTAGACAAGAATTAGGATGTTTCTGGGCATTCATCATATGTCGAAACCATGAATCTCGTCGATTCATAAAATACAACACTACCCAAACCATTTCCCGCTCTGTGCGGGGAAGTTCTTCCTCCCATCGGTTTTTTTGAGCTCTGGCCCGCAACCAATTGACCCGATAACCTGAAATATATTTAGGATTTGGTAGGCTTAGACGATCGGAAAAGATGACATTCACATTCTAGAAGTCGACGAGAGTCAGTCCCGATCTGTTGTGCATCGTCCTCAACGTATCCATCCGTCGCTCCCCAAAACCATGCTAAACGAGTTTGACTTTGTCCCGCAGAATTGACCTTTGCAATGGCGGTGCTAATTTTACATTCATCGACACGGAGGAACGGATATCGACTGGAAAGGTCAACATCGGCCGCAATGATTGCCCGCCTGCACCGATTGTATACTTGTCGGTGGAAACTAACTTCCGTCATCAATAGTTTGATCCCTTTGAACGCTCGTGTATGTTCGCGAGATGTAGTGGATTGTCTAACCTTATTAATGTATTGATATGATAGACCGCTGAGAGTTTCGCGAAGGTTTTGAATGGCATCGTTGGCTCTAGCCCGACGAAGCAATATCTCCTGGTCCCTGAGAGAGTTGCATTCTGCCGTTTGTTGACCAGACAATGAGGAAGGAAATATCAAGGCCATATTCTCTGGCGCTTCCATGTCGGGCTGATGTGGTGTCCGTACGGGCTCCCGGAGATCATCAGTGACATACCCATCCCTATCAAAAGAGTCGGGTTTTCCAATCCGGTGCAAAACTTGATATGTCCCAAGCATTCTCATGGCGGTTTCATGGAAGTCACGCATTCTGCAGGAGATTCGTTGCCTCTTTCTGTCCAGTTCCAGTTTGTGATCTGGACTTGATTTAGTACCGATGTGTCTTTGAAATTGTCGCAAACGAATTCTTTGACAGGAAATAACATTAAAAACAAAGTGAATGTTCAAAAGATGAATCATACTGATCGTCCTCTATGTGTAAGCCCTCCAGTAACCAATCTGTCGAATCCCCGCCGACCCAGCTGGTTGATTGCGGAGTAACGTCTCGGGCGTGAAGTTCCGAGGTTATCTCCTTCAGCGTTGCGCCAGCCTTAATCCTTGATTGCATGACATCCATGGCCTTATAGTCATCATCCCTTCTACTCTCCGCATCCAAAATTTCCTGTAACCACAAAGCTTTATCCACAACGGGTGCTGCCCAGTCAAGATTTTCGAAAGCACGTCGGGCCTCTGTGACATTCTCTAAAGCCCGATTATATCTGTCGGTGATAGATTTAACTGAATGAATATATATCCAATTTTCGTAAGTCAGTGATTCGACGGTTGTAGTATTATCAATCGTACCAATGTTGGTAATTTTCTTGAAATTATTGTCAGCCATGTGGTCGTCCAGAATTTCTGTTCTGTGTGCAAGGGAAGCGGTTCTCGTGGATGCCGATATTTTATTTAAAACCGACCAGAGTGTTTCCAAAATTTCTCCATCTACAATCCCAGCTCCAGGCACATAACTTGTTGCCCAGCGATATAAACATTCGCTCTTATGACCATGCACATGAAAGAGTCCTATGGCATGAATCAATTTGACGTTCGGAGGGACATTCAGAGCGGGATTAAAATCGATGCGATCCAAGAGGTACCGACAGTATTGACAAGATATGTCATAAATATGCAAAACGTCCTGTAGTTCCTCAATATTAGTCGTCGCCAATGCTTGACACAACGACCAATCCATATCGATCTGACGTTCTCCTTTGCGAAAATTAACAAGTGATCCAGGAGCGAAGCAACCGTGTCGGGCGCAAGCATGTCCCCCGATTCCAGTACAGTCAGCTGAACTGTGGATGGCATTTGCATTTAGTTGAGCTCGATGACGATGACAGCTGGGCCTCTACAGGAATAATCGGTGATACGGATTTCATCTATTATGATAAAATATTTACCTGAGGCCTTTCGACAGTCGTGCTTAAATATTCTTCATATGATGCAATGCCGGTCATATATCCTTCTCCATTCGTCAACCAGACATCCGCATGTTTCTGCTTTATATGGTCTGCTTTGAAATTTCCATCCGCCACAAAACTTCTTTGGTAGCTTGATCTTGAAAAGACAATTTTGAATCGAACGAAAAGGTGTAATTGGAATGAAGACGCACGGATGTCTCGTTTGGTCCTCTCTCCAATCAGATGGCAAATTTATCCCTGGCTGAGGACATGCTGCACAAAACAGACCCATTTCTCCCATTTTCATCTCTCTGTCCTCCCACACTTGAAACCATATGCGATATTTCATGTTTCGCCATTGACGGGAGACTCGTCGGAACTCGGCATACCGATTCGGGGCGGTGTTCGGACTGTCGGGGCACGTCAACCTCCGCAATTTCTGGTGGTACTGGTATATACTGGTTTTGCATTCCAAATTGTCCAACCTTTGATGTTCCAGCAATGCAAATGACATAACAGTTTTGATATTATCATATGTTGCGGGATATAGTCCCAGACGGAGCATCTGTAGATCCCGATCCTCCAAATGAGCAGGACACATACACCAAACCACGGGCAGAAAATGATACCCGTTTGTATCAGCAATGGTCAAAAACGTATTACCTGCACCGTCATGGGGAGGATGTCGCGGATATAATCGGGGAACCACTTTGGGGCCAACATAATCATCTTCATCTTCCCAATTATCATCTTCATCAAATGCCAAATTGTCCGGTACATGAAGATGTTCATCGGACTGAGGATTAGTCTCCGAATGTTCTAGGTCGGACATTATTATGTCCGTTGCAGCTTGCAATGCCGTCGTCTCCGCCTCTGCCATATTTTGCCAATCTTGTAGCTGCGCGGATTCTCCCTAAATGTGCAAGTCAATTAATAGACATTGAATCACAAATATGGAATATTGATTTACTGTAATTTCTGTTTGCACTTTTATGTCTCTGTCATAGTCTTTGTATTCGGACCTCAACGGACAAGATAGTCCATCGTGACCTGTGAAAATTTTCACTCCTACTTGCCAAAGTCCAGCCGCTTGATAGAACCGGCCGTTCCATTTCTCAATTCGATGAAAATAATCTATGCGATGTCTCGCCCGACAGCAAAAAGCACAAGTCGGTCGATGGTCTGCACAATCCATACACCGCCATATTCCCCTTCCTCCGTGACACACATGACAGACAATATCTGTACCTTGGGGACCAGAATTGTTTTTTAGAAGTTCCTTTATATATGCCGTTCGCTTTTGTTCAATCCAGTCCTTCATGTAATCAGATTGTCTCTATTGCATAGTAAATTATCTCGTAAGTCTGGAACAATTAAATGAAAAATCCGATCATTACCTTTCTAACCCGGGGACCACTCACTTCGATGTCGATGGGAATGGCATTATTGTCATCAATCATGGGATTATCGTCCAATGCGGGGGGATCAATCAAAGTGGATTTCGGCCCAGATGATCGGATATCCTCTTGCGCCGTTTCCACTGTTGTTGGCTTCTCGTCGACCAATTTGAACTTTGGTCTACCGTCGACAGCCGTCATGTCTTTCCATCTTCGCCCAGCACTATATTCTTTTAGGGCCCTGGGCGGCATGCGGCAATCGTGAGAGGGTGAAAATGTGGTCTGCGGATTAAAATTATACATGCTTTATATGAGTTCCAATAAGACGCCACCATGAGGCTGCCTCGTGTACACCTCGGTGCATGTAAATACTAAAGAATCCAAATATATCCTGTTGTACTGATAGAACAATGGTAAATCTGGTCTGGATCCCATGGAAGTGTTCTTTTTTTCTTTTCCCCTCACACAACTCTTGTTTTTCTGAGGGTATGAACCCAAACTTATCTGGAATAGCTCTCCACGGTGGTCCATTGAACGTCAAAGATATGACTATGTAAATATATTTCAATGTATGAAAATAATTGTACATAAATACAGCCTGATCCCGTTGAAGTACTCTATTGGAATCACAGAGAGGCCTCAAAAGCACTTTTTTTTTCCTGTCTATAAACTTCCTATATTATTTTAGGGATTGAAAGTCTGTCGAAGTATGAGATGCCCTGACAAATTCGCATAACTCTATGGTTATCGAATTGCCTCTGACGATGCACATATATTCATGAAAAGCTCCGTCTTGACATATCATATCAACGCCTCGAGAGACAAATAAAATATTATAACGAATGGATTCTATAATATATTCCTTGCATAAGCCGATTTAATTTGTAATTATAGCAATTTCCTTGTGATTATGGGAATATTTCGGAGCCATGATATAATCCGATATAACATTTATGAACTCATTTATAAGTACCTGGTATTTGAATCACCATCATTCCTTTACCCAAAGTGAGTGCTTGTGGGGTGACTCCAAACTATGAATTGGTCATTTCAGTGCGAATGTATGATGGCTCTTCAGAACAGCAACCCACTGGCCATTCCTCAACACTTAAAGAAAATGCAACCTGCCGCCTGGTGACTCTCATGAAATGACTTTTTCCAACTTAAATGACTTAAAGTACTCTTGTGCTTAAACTGCTTTTTCATCCAAATGACTTGCACCGCTTTTTTTATTTCTTAAATCACTTAAGCTACTTAGCTACTTGCAAATACTTGGAAAATATTTGACTACTTACCCACTTAAAATCTAAGTGAATTTAAGTATTTAAGCAATTTAAGTGAGTTTAAGTCAGCTTAAGTGTAATAAGTGATTACATGTTTTCCTGATGTCGTCAGTGCGCCATCTCAGCATTTGAGGATCACCCAAGCAATATGAATAAGCACCGCCCTAGTTTTCTCACTCTGGGGATACTACACCAAAGGAAGGCTAGAGGAAGGTTAAATTGGAATTTATAAAATACTGTACCATTTCAATCAATTCAGCCTAGGGTGTGACCTGTGACCAAGTGGACAAAATTTTGAATTCAGCCACCTGCCTAATTTGGTAATATTTAAGTATAATTTAATCTTTTTAAATGATTTTTTAATGCTCAGACACTCCGAGGCCCAAAGCTGCCTGTGACATGAAATGACCGAAAATTTTCGGCCAAAACCACTTGGCCTGTGACCCGTGACAGCTGAATTAGTAGTACAGTATCAGTGGTGATGCACAATCCCTCTATGTGTGACGAATGAGTCACATGCACGTCACCCTGTGACACCCTCTGTAAGAGGCGGGATTCTCACTTTGGTCACACTTAGCCTTTTTACTTGTAACCTCCATGTTGTACTAGATTTCTCTTGAATAAGACAAGATCTTAAGCA
>QDKV01004623.1_pt1 | contig 11252 bp, 13 predicted proteins | sample 1861101 | NCBI WGS metagenome assembly QDKV01 (sample SAMN04275158, study PRJNA302643) | Fungus metagenome, whole genome shotgun sequencing project. | isolation source: fruitbody | host: Mallocybe terrigena | place: Sweden | collected 2013 | reverse complement strand
GCAGGTACATAGATCCACAGATTAGTTCAAGTGAGTGAACAGACTCAAAAAGTTCCCCAACCATTACTGAGAATACTATTGCCTGTAGTATAAACCAGGAAGACAGAATGATTTTACGCAAATATGCCTTGATTACATAAATGCGGAAGTGCCGGATATCAGAATCAGCACGAGCGGTAAAATTTCGTATTTTACATACTATATGGGGTTTCAAATTTCAAGTCCTGCTAACTTGAATACAGTTTCTAACTTCAAAACGCCGTCCTAAGTCGAGCTGCCGAGTCGACATCGTCAACCGTGCGAGTTTTGGAGGTATTTCTAATCCTTAAATTTGGAGTAACCGATCATAACCGCCAGAGGTAGTATTCAAACAGGCAGGGCCCAAAAAAGGCAATGAACCTGAGAACCGGACAAATCCAACGGTTCCGCTTATCACAGCGTTGTAACCCCATACAGTGCTCAGCCACTATTTACTTGTGATAAGGAGACAAGACCGAAGAATTCCGAGCGCTGTATCACATATATCAGCTGATAGGATAAATCCTACCTTACAAAATAAAGAACAATAAGATCATCCTAGCCTACAGTCTGTAAGGCCATAATCCTAAATGTATCCTATCACTATACATCCTTTTGTATCCTACTGGTTGGTCCATCTTATCCTACTTATCATCGTATCGTATCCTACTCATTGTATCATATCATATCCTATCCTAATCATTGTATTCTATCCTACTGCACCATTGTATCCTATCCTATCATATCGTATCCTACTGGTCCACTCTATCCTATCTTACCGGTCCATCCTATCATATCCACACCTATCCTATCGATTCCATCCACCTGCCATTATGATGGGCCCTGTTGCCCGCCCGTGGCACGTGCCTAGCGTCGTTGTCGTCGCGTTCGGCATGAAGGGAAGGGAATGAGAAAATACAAGTAAAATAAGTTTTAAAGAAAAGGTGTACCTTGTACACCCTGCCCCCTGCCCTTTCCATGCCCATTTTCATATTGTTCGTGTCTTCGCATAGTCGCGTTGTCCCACAGTCGCACGTAGTGGTGTTGTGGGTGTTCGGCTGGTTAGTAACGAGGAAGGGGAAACTCCCTGCCGCCTGGTAATCGTTGTGTCGTCGTCATCGTGTCGCGGCTCCACCGTGAGGTTGGGGATGGTGATGGGGTTGCAGTCTCTGCAAAAGGTGTTATTTGGTTACTTATGAGTATGATAGAAAATAAAAGTACGAATGACATCGGCAAAAAATCCCTGCCAATGTGAGGAGGTCGATGGTCATGAAATTTGGCAACTGAATTGACCAGTTGCAATCGTGTTGGAACTCCGCTTAAACTTAAAGTTACATTTGTCACGCCGTTCCTACTTATAATTATGTAAGTGTCTCTCCCCGGTCGATTTGGACTTAACCGGTTACCGGTTAACGTTTTAACGTTTAATGTTTAACCTCTAAGATCTAAACATCCACACACGCGAAAACAACCGAACTCATTCTTTGCTCCTATGCTCAGCTGGCCGGTTCACTCGTCCTATCTCAGATTGCCGAAGCACCTCCAACACATCCGGACTCTCGGAGGCTCAAATTCTAGATCTGCGATGCGCGACGTACTCCTCTTTGCAACCGTGAGAGCTCCTCTATCGGGGGCTGGAGTAGAGCGCCCTGCTTTGTTGCTAACGAAAAAGAAATGAGCATCCACCGTCTGTAGTTGATAAACCCCGCGCCGAATTCAAGGATGAGCTTGCTTGGCGACGACCTATTTTCCAGCGGAAATAACGCTGACGATATTGGCTTTGACCGTGCTATTTCTGCTTTCCCACTCGACGGATCCACCAACATCCCCAAGCAGCAACTCCTTTGGGTGGAGGTGGTCCAATCGCTCGCTCGACCAGCGGTTTCTCATTTGGCGACTTTGATACCGCTCCCCAGTCAGCCGTGACCGTCACTGGAGATGATGAGATTGAACAATTTGAGAGCGCGTTTATCTCCTCCTCCTATGAAGCAAGTGAGTTTGATTTCCCGTCTATGATTTTTTTTTGGCTAACAGGAATTGTAGCTTCCTGCTCAGCATACTTATACTCCTGCAACGTTTGCACCTCAGCCTCAACCATCTGGGCTGTCTTCTACTCCCATTTTGACCCAAACTATCCCGGAGGACGAACCGGAGGTTATTAGGTGTGTTTATCAGTTCAAGCTCATCCGTCCGTTGTTCCGATTTTTTCCTTTTTGCAAGACAATGGCGTGAAAAGCAACGAGAGGAGATTGAAGGTCGTGATGCGGCGTCCAAGCGACGTCAGGAGGATACCATCGCCACTGCTGAACGTGATACAGAAGAATTCTATGAAGCTATGCGGAAAAGAAGGAAAGGAGCATTCGAGAGAACAAGTGAGTTGGGTATCCAAAAATATATATATTTCTTTTTCAGATCTTGAATTCTTTTTTTTTCTTTATCAGAAATACTGAAGCAGAGTTTTTGGCAGAAATGCAGGCTTCGTTGTCGGCAGGAACAACCTGGGACGTATCTGCAATCTTATCGAACTGCAGAATTCTTAGAGCAAGACGACCGCACGAGCTGGACCTGGTATGGCGGACCTCTCCAGGTTTAAGGAGATTCTGTTGAGGCTTAGACGGGAAGGTGATACTGCTCCTGGTGCGGCAGGCTACTAATATTTGTATTTGAATACTACTCTGGTTCCTTGACCGACATTTGCTAATGCGACTATGGTACACGAAGATCGAAGAAATAGAACTGTAAGAGTGCCTCACTCTTGGCCTCGGTCGTAGTAGCAGGACCTGAAGGTGTTGCCCCCACCTCGCTTGCATTTGGTCCGAAGGGTGTTTTTGAATGAAGGCGATGATCGCTTCTGCTAGTTTCTCCCTTACCCCGTCCGGCTCGTTGTGTAATTCATGATAACCACCCTGCAATCAAACGACTTGAGATAAAGAACGGCTTTTGCACCAGTATCTGGTAGTTGTAACACTTGGACGCCCCAGCTTCATACAGATATCAATATCGACACATCCACTAGTATCATATTTATTGACTTGCCCATGACAAGAAATGTCACGTTGACTACGGTCTGGAGGTAATGAGATCTCCACTTTTGGCAGAGCATCCACTTGATTGATTTGGTCATGGCGGTGGACTTGCCCACAACGCGATTGACATCGTGTGTGTTTCCTTGGGGTCAGAACCTCGTCTGATTTTATTGAGGCTTTTCTTTCATTTGCAGCTTTCTCTCTTTCAAAGTTTTGATGTGGTGAGGATCTGGAATGCATTTATCTCTGGGTTTCCTCTCGAACCGCAGGGTTTCCATCGCTCCTAACACTCTTTTCTCTGAAACGATGTATCCCTATTTTAGTTTCAACTTCGGATCGATGGCCAAGAAGAGTCTCATCCCTATCATATCCATGAAAAGTACTTATAAAAACATAGACTATTGCTTTTTTTCAGAATGTTGGAACAGCAATTTATGTGAAAACAAAGTGAGGATGATCCTTCGGCCTGCAGTCACTGGAGTGCCACAATGGGCCAAAATTCTGGTCATAGCCCCAAGTACCTGCCCAGGGAGAATCGGAATCTTCTTTTGCAGCTGCGGAGCACAAAATGCCCCACCCTCCCAGTCGCCAAGTGGAACAGCCCAGGTGACACTGTCCTCATCGTCATTGAAGTCTAAGTGAATTACCTCACTAGATCCCTCCTTGACTGCCACCGCAAAAAAAGCTCCTCCAAAATCAAGGGCAGGACGTGATTCAAGATCTTTTGCAAGACTTTTTTTGACACGAGCATAAGCCCTAATCAAATATCAGAGAAAAGCTATGCTTAAACAAAAATTCAAACACACCGCATCTGACGTTCATACTGTTGAGGGTAGTCTCGTTTGAGGAGGTTTAACAGCTTCGGTGCAATCAATTGTCGAATTAAGTAGAGGAATTTGTCCATGGCAACAATAACGTCACTAGATTGGGCCCTGCTGTCAGAAGTTACAAATGGCTGCTTGCTATAGGCCTCCCAAATTCCCAGGTGTAAGGCAGGCGTGGAGGATCGACTGAGGTGGGGCTTTGGAAAACGTATGCCGGCTTGCAGAAGGTTGTCCCAGGCCGCTATTAGCCGTTCATTAACTGATTGTTTGACAACCTGGTCGAATCGTGCGATGAGGTAAGGAGGGTGGAGGGCATGGCGTTTAATGGGCGTTGGAATGTAGAATCGTCCTATGGTGGTTACGCTGGGGAGATCTCTCGTAATTAAACCTGGGTACAGGTTTTGGATGGTCTCAGTGACCTTTGCAGCATTCATAGGGCCGCCAACAAAATGGCCGGGGTATTCTTCAACTGTGTCTCTTGCTGAAAGAAATTTAGAGTTCGTTGGAACAAGCATAGAATCATGCTCACTGGTCTTGGAGTGGATAATCGCTTCAACCTTTGTTAGTCCACCACTTTTAACCCACTCTGAAGCCTTCAGTTTTGAAGTCTCTGGATTTCGTCTTCCACGACGCGACGCAGGCATGAATGTTGATGACACGACGCCAACACAGTCTCCAATTGATAAATTGTGACAAGTGTGACATACGTGATTATCATCCTTCCCGATCAGTCTGTAACTCATCCCAAGCAATTGGAGATCTATTTGCTCGTCGTGTGAGTACTAACCACCACAAACAACAAACCCCCCTACCACCCAGTTCCTGTGACTTGCGGCGTCGTTGTGAGAACCTTGGCAGAACGGAATAAGTTACCCTTCCTTGCCATGTGTCATGTCCTGGCAAAGGTTAATTAGTTAGTAGGTTAATATGGTATGTACGGAAAACCAATTAACAGATCCCATCCCATGCCTCGTCTTCTCGTCCCTGGCCGCCCCTCGTTACGTGGCGCCACCTTTTCGTTGTCGTCCACGGTCCGGGGCCACCACGATCATGGTGGTGGTTTCATGTTCATCTGGTCTCAAGCATGAAGAGTGGTGGACAAATACGAGTAGTAGAGTAGTAAGTACAATGAAGAAAAACTGAAAGAAAAGCCGGGCATCCCTTAAGCGCCCGACCCTTGCCCTTCAAGTTTCCATATGGATCCCTTCGAGTTTCGACCTGTTACCCGTGTTGCGACGTCGTTGTGTTTTAGTCCGGCGTTGTGAGGCGTGTTTTCGGCATCTTCACCGTCCTGACATGGCTCAATGAGTTGTTGAAGGTTGTGGAGGTTGCTGGAAAGGTGGCGGTGGGTGACGGCGGTGGTGTGTTGGCGACGGTGATGTGATGAATGCTTGGCGACAACACCAAACGGTGGCGAAAAGTTCAGCCCAAAATCTTCGTATTCGACTCAGGAGTCAGGGTCACCGAATGGGATAGCGGGAGAGGCAGAGGATGTGGGTAGCAGATTTTTTCGGGAAGTAGATGATGGCAGGTGACGCCATACGTTGTTTCTTGTCATCGCTGTTGAAAGATCCCTGTTTGTCGAAGGCAACATGTCGTTGGGAGGTAGCAGGTTTTTTCGAGAAGTAGTCGTCGGTGGAGGGAGGTAGCAGGTTTTTTTTCGAGAAGTAGTTGTCAGTGATCGGCATCATACAAAATTTCTGAGAACCGTACCCTTCATCGGTTGTAGATTATACCTTATCTGACTGGAGGTCAACGTTCCGAGTCTCCGCAGTGAGTTGCAATGAAGGATGATGTACCCTTCTGTGCCCAACAACTCCCTCTTCGCCTTCTTTCAGCCCCTTGAAGACGTTCAACTCTATTGACGATTCTCGGAGTTTCTCGAACCCACTTTCTACTCGCTGTGAAAGACTCTGTCCGACACGTTGATACCTTCCCAGGATTATCCCAAGCTTCTTCTCCACCTTGGCGAGCTTTGCAGATTCCTTCGACGTATTCTCCTTCTTCCGCTCGAGCACATAGCCGTATCCTTTCACCCTCTCAGCCTCGCTCAACTCTGCAGGTTTAACCCACATGTTCATCTTCACATCAGAAAACCAAGCGACTTGGCCAACTCCTGATGGATCTCATCCGACGCTCGTTCGAGCGAGTCATCATCAGGCGGTGTGTAGGTAGACACAGCAGAAGATCCAGGACGTGTTGTCCCAGAAAGAGGATAAACAATCGAATCGTGTTGAACGAGCTGAACAAGTTCAGTGTTGAGCAGTCGATCGGCGTCTTAATTTTCGTCATCCCCTTCGCCATCGTCGTAATCAACCAAATTCACCTTCTCCAATAACTCCGAAACATCCACTTTAGCAGGACGAGGCAATCCCCTCTTGATAACCTCCAACCTCCTCGCCAACTCCTTCCTTCCTTCCTTCCTCCTCTTTCCCCTTCTTAATCCTCAAATCTCTGTGCGCGGCTTCCGCTGATTCCCTTCCTTCGCATTCCACATCACCCTCTTCCACGCTTCCACACCCTCATTCTCATCAGGAACGACCAACTCAAAAGTATTCTCTGGTTTAGGAACCCAGACTGAAGCGCCCTCCTTGACGCGGACACACGAAGGCGCAGATCTCTGGGTGTTTTATTCACGGTTGGCGCATAATCCTCCAGGTTAATGGAAAGGTTATCACGTAGGGGAGTCCGAAGTGGTGTGGCGGGAGGGCCATCCACCAGATTTCGGGGCGTAGGGAGAGAGTTGGGAGTAAAAGCGATTTGATGCCTTGTCCAGCCTCTCCTCCAGGAGCAACGTGTAGAGGGGTGTTCACTTCTCCCAGTAGTGGAGTCTGAGCAACAGTCATGTTCCTCAGATTCCGAGCTTTCGTCAACACAGTATCATCTAGAAAGAATCTATAAGTTGTTTCTTTTAGCTGTAATAACAATACTCACGCTGAGGAGCAGTCCTTGGCGTCCTAGCCATCCTCGTGCCCTCGGAATCACTCAACAACCTCCCGCTAGCCTCATTTCCTCCTGCGGCAACCAACGCCTTGGCTTCCTCACCTCCTAGTCCAATTTTAACAATCTCACTCTCACCGACTTGAGCATTCGGCAAAACCAACTTTCGTTTTCTCTCTATCGATTCGGCTTCCTTCAGCTATATTTGAGCTTCGCGGGCTGGGACGAATTTTGTTTGGTGGCAAGGTTCTTTGTTCTCGGATTCGCGTTTTTGCTGTTTACGGCGCTCCTCTTCCGGGCTTTTGTTTGTTCTCGAGTCGACGAAGGGTTTGGCATACGGGTGCGGCCATGATGCGGGGTTGTTCTTCGGAGGTGTCGTAGAACCCAGGAGCCGCCTTCTTCTCGAACGGTATGTCGGCATTGTACTGAATAGTAAAAAAAATTATAAATGAATTCAAACCGTTAAGGTTAAATTTTACGAACATCCATTCCTTTTCTCTTTGTCTTGGAACGCATGCTAAGACGTAGGGTGTTCAGTATATGAAAACAGCAAATGATGAGAAACAGACATGATACCGGCAGCCTTGAGCTCCCGCTTCTTTTGTAAGACCGCCAATATGCGAGCCTCTGAATCCTCCAGTCGACGTTCGCGAGCTTTCCGCTTCAAGTTTGCCTTTTCCCCCTGCGTGTTTGCTAGACGAGCCGGAGCCTCGGATAATATCTCCTTCTCTGTATAATTGGTTTATCATGAGCGAGCCTATCAAGCAAATCTGATAACCTACCATATGCGGACTTCGTCTCAGGATCGGGGTCAATCTCGCCAGGCCGGAGTTTGCGAACCTCATCTGCGGTCGGACCAGTAACGCCGTCCGAAGGACCTGCAAGACCTAGTTCTTCATGCTCCTTCGCCTCTGCTTTGTTGAGGAGCTTTTGATAGCGCTCGAGACATTGGGTGGCAGTTCGACCGACATTGGGAGCGATCGTACGCCATTGAGTAGGCGTGAGTTTGGCGAGGTGCAGGAGTTTAGAATTTTCGTTTTAAACGAAAAATAAAATAAAATACCAAAGAGAGTTGGGGGCGTCATAATAATTTGTTATCGCGGGTTAAGACTTCATGGGAAAAAATCAACACAAACCTCGACGTAAGTTCTCAGTTGGTCCTCTTACATTAGATCTTGATTTTCTGTAGCACCGGATGAAGACATTCAGGAACATCTCAGGCACTACTACGAGCTCGGTTTAACAGACTTCCAAGTTGCTGAAGCCCTTCGGCAACACTACGACACCGAAAAATATGGGCTAAGGTATCTACTTTGACTTTTTATTTTTTAAATATTGCTAGTGTCTTTACTGTTCGAAAACTGCGAAAGCAGTGGAACATCCTCTCAACTCGTCAGCAAAAGCATACACCCGAGTCCATATCGCAAGCATTTTCCGACACGGGGTGCTGAAGGCATACGGAAGACGCTGCGAATAGGCTATGGCATGCATGTCACTCGGTAAGACAATTACATCTAGTTTGGGACAGTACTTACATGTTGATTCAGCGAAGTCATCACCTCTCTTCTCAAAACCGTTGAGAATGAAGAAGTTATTAGCCGCCGTCGACGTGGATTTCGAAGGCGGCATTTTTGGTCAGCAGGAGTCAACGACGTGTGGTGTCAGGATCAACACGATAAATGGGGTCGGTTTGGTCTATGGTTGCATGCTGGAATCGAAGCTTTCTCTAGCGAATTCAACTGGATGAAAATCTGGTGGACGAATCGCAATCCGCGGCTCATTACTAAGTATTATCTTGACACCTGCCGGCAAATTGGGGGTACGTAGTATCTGTGAGTATGTAGGTTTGCTAACGAAAAATTTAGGAGTTCCGATCATAACTCAGAGTGATGCAGGTACTGAGAACTATGGTGTTGCAAATGCGCACACAACGATTCAGCATCGGCTCGACGAAGGTCTGGCTAATACGCTTCAGCATTGCTTTCTGCCTGGGCACAACAACATCCTTTCCGAAGTGAAATGGTCCATCTTCCGACGAGATTTCGTACCCGGGTTTGAGGATATCCTCCAGAATGGTGTGAATAACGGTTGGTATGACGTGAATGATGTTTTGAGAAGTGAGTATATCTATCATTTAATTTTGATCTTGTCAATACAATTTCACAGTCTCCTCTTCCGTTAGATTGCAATCCCCTGGCTGCAGGCCGAAATCAACAAATGGGTGAATTTCAAGAACAAGACAGCACCTCGTGCAAGCCGACACAAGATCCTGCCTCACGGCATGTTGAGGGCCTCCCTCTTCTCCTTTTTTCGATGCGATGGCGGAGGATATGCTTTCTATTCGACATGATGAGGGGGACCGTGACCAGCGGTGAGGAGGGTTATACCCTTACATCATTCGAGCGACGGGCATACAATCGAGCGACGGGCAGAACGGGTCAGAGGAATGGGTCTGGCACACTACACTTTTTTGTCACAAATATTCAGATACTAATAAACATATCTACAACAGACTTCAAAGCGGCGAGGCCCCTCCTTGTCGTCTTGTCTTAGTTGCATGAAAGGAGAACAAGTGTCCGCATTGCGTCGAAATTGAATAACACAATGGAGAAGGTAGTAACCCTCATTGCGTCGAAAAAGGAATAAGAAGCCCCTCCTCGTTGCATAAAAAGGGAACAAAGCGCCAAGGAGGTGCATACAGCGTATTCTAGTAGCCCATCGAGCTAGCAACCCATAATATGATGTGAAAAATCGTGCTACCGTGGGCGGACAGTGACATGTTTGTTCTTATAGTTGGCATTTTTGAGGCTATAACGATTGTCAGTAAAGCCGAGAAAATGTCAAGAAGTCGTACCGTGAACTCTGTTCACGAGTGGGAACAGCAACCTTGGCCCGATGCCTCTTCATTTGCTTGTTCTCATTCGGAAGATCCTGTTCAATTTCTTCTCGTCCTCGCTTCCTTGAGTTGGAGTCACTGGTCTTCGCTTCCCCACGTTGTTGGGATGCTGTCTTCAAATGCTGAAGGACTTGATTTGGTGAGTCGATGCCAGTTGCATCAGAAATGCTGAGGTAACCGGCTTTAGCAACGTTTTCGATCGCAGCCTTGATCATAGACTTAGATAAGGGTGGGGTGAGCTGGGGTTGATCGATCACAAGAGGCGCAGTGGTAGCATCATTGTACATGCTGTTGTCCCTTGCAGAAGCAGTACAGATTTCACTATCAGCCATACGCTTCGCTGGGAGTCTCCGAGTTTGAATGGGCGAATCGATATTTAGTTCAGTGGTCGCGTTGTCGATACTCACGTCTCTTGGTGAATCAGTTGGCTCGTTGACTCCTTGCTCAACATCCTTGCCGGAATTGAAAATGTCTCCGATCGAGAACTCCAACAGTTGGAATCCAGAATTCTGAGCCTGTAAAAGAAGTGCAAGAACACTGTAGATTTCGTGAGGAGACATCCGTATTGGGTCCAGGGTTTTCACATGCGAAAAAGGTTCTGGGTTCAGGAGAAGCTCCCTACGGAGTGATACCGAGTCCAGTGAGTCCCAAGGAACAGCAACCATATTTGGTCCCTGAATAACAGCCGACTTGGCGATAGTAAATTCTGCACATTCAAGTTGTCTGGTAAGTGAACGACAGATTAGCTCAACTTGAAACAAACTTACTCCACGTAAGCTCGATATATGTCTTCAACATCAACCGTGCATTGTTTGGTGCAACAACATCGATATCAAAATCGGGGAGAAGTGGAAGGCCATCTCCCTGTAAACCGATGTCGTATTTTTGGGCGCCTGCAATATCAGCTTCCCCGTCTAATAAAGGCGAACGCACTGGGCAATCAGTTTCAGTATGCCTCATTTTTATCAAATTCCTATCTTCCATGCTCACCTGGCAAGGCAATCCCTGCCCACTCGCGAAACGGTGCACGGAGAACGTTCTCGAAATCAGGGAGAGTTGAAGAAAAACTGGTAATTTTCGTATTCGGACTGATTGATACACTATTTCACTGATAGGTTACCGATACCTCATTTTCAATTTGCAGGAACTCACTTGAATGTCTTTAGGTCACTGTTTGCGTTTCGGTATGCACCCTGAACGAAGAAGGAGGCTTCACCGAATTGGCCCCAATTCCATCCAGTAAGGTTGTTTAGCGCCTTCACAACTCCACCCATAATGTCTTCTTGGTTTCTGCGGTATGTTTTTACGTTAATTTGTGGCGATCATAGATGGAAGTCTACTTGCTTGAAAATTTCAGATGCGTCTGGGTTTGCTTTACATGCTCCATTTTTCTTCGCCGCTTTTGCCTCATATATACGTTGTAAGGGGACACTTCTGTCCACCTTCCTATTCCACTTTCACCTTCGGTTCGCTTTCACCTTCGGTTCACTTCCGACATTCGGTTCGTCTTCCGCAGTGCTCTTGACTGAGTAACTGCTGGAAGACCAA
>QDKV01004624.1_pt1 | contig 11292 bp, 13 predicted proteins | sample 1861101 | NCBI WGS metagenome assembly QDKV01 (sample SAMN04275158, study PRJNA302643) | Fungus metagenome, whole genome shotgun sequencing project. | isolation source: fruitbody | host: Mallocybe terrigena | place: Sweden | collected 2013 | reverse complement strand
TATTCAGCACTTTAAATATTTAATTACCAATTGGATGCAAATATAAATGGCATTAAAATATTGGAAACCCCGAAGTGAAAGATGCTGTTGGAGACGCCGTGAACTGGAACAGCAGTATGCTTTCCTCAGCGCCTTGTTCATCGTCAGACCTCACTTTCTTCTCCCCATCCAAGAGCACCAAGTCTGGCTCGTCACCCATATCCGCCGTCACCGTGACAACGCGTTTGACACGCAGAGCCTTTCCTTCTCAATCTCGGAGCTGCACCACCTCCTCCTCTTCGCGCTCATCTCCTGTTTCAAACCCTCCATTGAAACTCTCCAGAAAACGTAAATCACTCTACCCTGAGGTCCCTTCGGTTCCTGTGTCATCTTCCGAATTACCACCAGCAGTCAAGCGGCTCCGCACCGACGCACCCAAGAAAAAGGTCTCGAGACGCAATTCTAGTTCCTCCAAAAATTCGTCGCGGGCCAGTAGCCATCGTCTTTCATCACCGGAGCCGATCTACAGAAGCGAGCGGTCACGTTCTACTTCTTTATTCCATTCCAATGACTCAGTGGCAAACCTTTCCTCCAGGCGATGGGTCACGGATGAACTTGGAACTCCCGGAGAGAACCATCTGAGTTCAGAAGCAGTCGTGAAGCAGCTGATGAAATCCTACAAGACTTGTGAGTTATCTCATTCTCATCACAAACATCATGTTGACCTTGCTGCAGATTTCACAAATCCTGACGATCCGAAAGACATGTCTTTCAAGCCTCACCTTTATCCTATGGTTGAACTCGAGTATCCGAATCAAGGCGCTTCTGAAAGGTGCCTTTTTTTCTTCATTCCTTTTTTCGTGAATTCCTCATTATATCACGTCTAGATTCATCCTCCTTGCTCCAAAGGATAAAGATCATTATAACCCTATCATGGACCTAGAACAGACATTGTATACAATCGTAGAGTGTAACTTTCCATGTTTCTGTCTGTCTTGTTTTGCTGCTGATTGTCCCTGCAGGTTATTTAACAAAGGAACAAAAGGCGCTCTTTGGACCTATTCCAAAACTTTCGCTCTCGGAAGCCCCTTCTCCTCCCCCTTCTCCTTCTCCTTCCCCACCGTGTTCCAACGCAAGTGATACCTCCACATCCAGCATTAGCTCAGTTTCATCGGCTAATTCATCCTTGACATCTTTATCTTCCCTTCACTCCTCATCTCCAATTGATCGATTACCGGTTCTTCGCGCCGTTCAACGTGCAATTCACCTACAACATGGTCCCCTCTTTCTGAAGGCCATGCAACGGGTAAATGCGCTTCTGCGTTCCATCAAATACCCTTCAATACAGCATGACTCTGTTGGTGCACCCCCACCAAATTCCATGCTAGATGTTGTTCAGTCATGGACGGGTCACCCCTTGCCAGAGAAGGTTCTCATGCGGATTATAGAAGAAAACTATCAACGCACTGTTGGACCCAATATACGCAGCTTAAGACGTTATGAAGCTTTTTCAAGTACTGTCTACGGCGAGCTCCTACCGTCTTTTGTCCAAGAAATCATACAGATCACAGGCTTGAATCAAGATAGCCTTTTCCTAGACCTAGGAAGTGGAGTTGCCAATGTTGTCGTTCAGGCTAGCCTGCAGAGCGGTTGCAAGAGCTATGGGATTGAATTGATGCCGCATCCCGCTCGAGTCGCTAAAGACGTTGTAAAGCAAATTGGGATTCGCTCTCGAATGTGGGGAGTTAGAATTGGTGAGGTGGAGCTAGAAGAAGGGGACATGTTGCAATCTCGGCGTCTAGATGAGCTCGTTTCGAAAGCTGATGTTGTATTGGTCGATAACAAGGTGTTTGACGAGAGTTGTGAGTGACAAGACGCTTGATTCCTTTTCCTTTCCCCTTTTAACTCTTTTCACAGTGAATGAGGCTCTGCGTCCAAAGTTTTTGGATCTCAAAGAAGGCGCATGTGTCATTTCGTTGAAACCCTTTGTAAGCACCGTTAATGCCCGGGTTACTAGGCGGAACGTATGTCTTCTTTCACTGACTGCTACGATCTTTTTTCAAAAGACAAACTTGTTGCAGGTCGACGATATCAGTGCTATCTTTGATGTTGAGGAGAGACCTTATCATCCTGGAAGTGTGTCGTGGGGGAATAGTGGCGGTTATTATTATCTTCATAGAGTGGACAGGCAAGGATACGCCAAAATCAAGGAACGGTTCGAAAGTCTACATGGAAACTCCACCCGTAGTACCCGGTCAAGAAGGTGATTTTTATCTGCCCTAGAATTGTAGATTCTGCTTTTTTGGCTTTGCTTTTGTGAAAGGTATTTTATTCTTGAGGCATTGCACGTAACGTTATTTCGTAGATACAAGCATGAACCCAGACTCTCTACTTATTGTAAATTATTCGTACCATCACTGTAATGATAGCCATTGCTTGTTCCTGACTCGAGTGTAGTGACTGGCTCTAGCATCCACAAAAAAAATTAATTATTTTACGACACCGAAGCCTTATTTGCCTTCTTGACAACTTTAATTCCCAGTAAATTCTTACCCTCAGTCTTCCGTTTCTTGACTGCTGGAGCCACCGCCGTCGCAGCAATCAAGGCACGAGCAGAACTAGAAAGTAGGGTGTGGGCAGGTGGTTCTTTATCATCTGCTTTTCGTTTCACAGTCACGACAGATGTTCCTGAACCAGAAGCCATAGGAATTTTAGAGAAGACTTCCTGAACCAATTTCTCGTCCTCTTCCTCGAGTCGTTTCCTGAGTGTCTCTTCTTCCGTCTCAACTTCTTCCAGTGCAAGGCGAGAAAGCATGTCATCGGATTGGGATTGGCCTACTCGTTCGTTCCGAGCGTTCCTAGCGCGGATGTCTTGCAAAGCATCGAGGATGTCCATCTCTCGCTTGGAGTCGACCGTCTTGTTTTCGAGGACCTTCATTGGGTTATTTTCCTCTTCCTCAAGCTTTGCTAACCGGTCTTCCTCTTCCGCCTGCTCATCTCTCCATGGCTCGAAGTTCCTCGAAGCACCGTGTTCGGCAGAGTAGTCGGTGTGCTTGGGGTCTGTTTTGAAGGTAATTTCGGCAGAACATAACGTACTATAAGCACGTTTTTAAAAAAGTCAGAAAGAAACGGGGGTCTAAGATGACACAACTCACCATTTGATGTAGAAACGAAATATCTTGATGCCTAGATAGTCCTCCCCGTCTACTGTTTCTTTCCTTGCGTTGAACTTCTTGCCCTTGTAGACGTACTCGCCGCACGTATTACATCGCCTGTATTGATTACATGAGTAGGGAATGAAGGTGAGCTGACAACAACATACATTGAAAACGGCGCCATAAGACGGACCACCTGCTGCGAATTCCTTGGGCCTTTTCTCCTCGAGATCAGCTCCGGATCGAAATCCGGAGGAAAGTACTTGTTGAGAACTAAAAGGCGGGTTATTAGAATGAATAATTACACAAAAATAGTAGAAAAGCACACCTTTTCGTTCGGACATGATGGAGGTTCAAAGGGTACTTAATAGAAGAGACAAGTCTAATTAGGCATTGATTACATAAGGCAGTATGAACCAAGAACGAACATTTTAATCATTACTTCTCTGTGTTTTTTCACATTGTTCATTTTTTTCTTCTTTATTATCGCGATACCTTTACTTTCTGTTTCACTGTCATGTCGAATCCTGGTGTTGGCACACATAATTCCATATCTTTGTGAGTTTTTTTTTGGTAATCTTCCCCCCGAAACTCATTAACCAATTTGGCACAAGTCCGACTGAACCAGTCGATGGTCTTCTTGTACCTTTTGTGACACGGCAATACTCTCATTTGCCAACACCTCAAAGGTGAACCTATCTGCGATATCGTTCTTTTTATGAAGTTTATACAAAAATTCATCCTTTCAGCCCGAACACCCTTGGTCGCTATCTGAATGAACACCCTCCTTCTCCCGAAACTCCAGTCCCTCATAGGTATTTTATATGCTCGCCTTCTTAAGACACCGTTGGACACATCCATTTTCAGCACATCTTTTCCGGTAACGCCATCTGGCCCATCAGAAAAGCAGAGACATGGAGCCTGGAAATCGTGAGTGCTTATTCAGGAGGACTTTTAGTGAGACTGAACGATGGTAATGCCTTCGTACTTGGGCACTGCAGTGTCTTGGACGATAAATCCGCTCGCTTTCCAGACAGCGCTCAAAAATATGTTACTCCCGAATCCAGGTGCGAACTTCTGCTGACATCTGCTTGATTTTCTGATATTCGTTGTTATTCACAGTCCGCACTTTCAACATATTTCTTCTTTTCCCCAAAATAATTCAGAGACCTCTCGATATCCGTGAGTTGTTCCTGCCACATCATCTACGTGGGGCTCACCGACTCAAAAAAAAAAATCTAGTTTCCACAACTCAATGGAATATTCAACCCCCAAGCAATCTGCCTGGTATGTTTTTAGTTACAATTTTGAGTGACAGTCTCAGGTCTTGTCTGTTAGCACCCAGTTGGAATCGCCCGCTCCTATATCGTCTTCCTCTATCCGCAGCTCCCGGTCACCTCCACAATCGTCTCCAACCACTACGGGACCTATGCTCTCGTCTGCACTCTCTTCACCATTTATGGGAAGGATGTCTCTTGGTCAAAATAGGCATGTGGCAACGCCAGTTGAAGGGGTCAACATTTTTTCCATACCAAAGACAAAAGACTTAACAGGAGGAACGGACGCCCTGTCCACTCCCCCACTTTCCCCTGTTCGCGACTCCGTTTCGTCTTCTGTTGTACAAGCTGGTGGAGAGATGGAGAGGCTACGCCATATTATGATGGAGGAAACTCGAAACCGCATCCAGGAAGCCGAACACCGTAGGCCTGATTATTTGAAGAGGGCAAAACGGCCACTTTCCGAAACGGATCCAACTTACTTTGGTGAGGATGGACATGAGAATTGGCCATCTGTCGGTGTAATGGACAGTCCCCAGAAGGGGAGGCGGTTAAAGCTATTCCAAGAGACGTCTGACGAGAGTTTTGAGGAGAGTCTGATGGCTGGAGGTTATGGACGATATGTATGTGGTTTTTTCTCCCCTATTTCAATTTTCTCTGACTATTAGCACAAGCGAACGGCCGATTGGGTTCGTCAGCCACAGCCGATTTCTCTTCCATCTGCGGTTCGTGGGTCGTCGATGGTAGTTTCTTTGCTGGAGGAAGTCGAAGAAACTCCACCTACCGAGAAAGAGCTTAAGAAACAAAAACGGTTGGCTGCTTTCCGTTCTGACCCTCTAGCGGCCACTTCAAAAATTTACCCAGTGGAATTGCAGGGGAAGGGACGGGTGCTCATGGACGTTCCTTCAGGCGAGCAAATTGGCCCGGGAAGTCCAGAGCCTAGTCCCAGCAAAAAGAGGACTCCAAGTCGCCGAAAGAAGCGTGTTGGAGGTGGTTTAGTGGACAAGAGGTCAAGGAACTCAGAGTCTCATGAGGACCGTCTGGAGAAACCCGATTGGCCTGACACAGAGTTTCCCTGGCGGCTTAGAACCGAGGAACGGATAGAACAGGCGAAAGCTGAACAGGAAGAACGATTACGGTGGATTGAACGTTACCTCGATCACGATTCTGACGACGATGATGCAGACGAGCAAGTAGCCATACCCAGCGATTATCTTGTGCCTGCCGTTATCTACGATCAGGGTCCAAGAACTTCCTACCAGGTTAAGATGGGTAGAGGGAAGATGATTCCACTGTCAGTCGCTCCTGATGATCATTGGAATCTGATACCCAAGCGACCATTTCCTGTCGATCCGGCAGATGCCCGCGAAGCTCTTCTTTCGAAAAAAAGTGTTCGAACACTATCCTATAGGCAGCAAAAGCGAAAGCGACAGATGGAAGACGACGATGACGATGACGATGAAGTGCTCTGCATTTGTAATGGCAAAGATGATGGCAGGGAGCTTGTTCAGTGCGACTCTTGCCAAACATGGTACCATTTGGAATGCATAGGCATAAAGAACATCGCAGAATTAGGGAAGGAAGAGGACCCATGGTTTTGTAGGAGTTGCAACTCTCGAAGTCCATCGCCGATGAAATTTGATGAAGTGCCATCTAGTGAACCAACTTTTGTGCCAACAGATCCTTCAACCCATGGACGGCGCTCGTCGGATGCAACATTCTTTCAGCCCAGTGTGCAAGATTCGCCGAATTGGCCGTCGTCGAAAATTCCGAGGACGCCCACTCGAGGCACTCACAGCTTCTCGGACTACTCTCGTTCGCCATGGAATTGGACGGACTCATCTCACCTTCTACCTTCGACTCCACAGTCTTATTTTCTAGGATCCAGAAAGTATAGTACGCCTGGCTCTCTCGATCCTCATAATTTACATCACTATGACGAATCTCCTTTTGATCCCACTTCGACACCTTCACGTGGAATTAAATTCCATATTCCTTTTGCTACCCCAAAGACTGCTGCGTGGCAGACCCGTCCGAATCCACTTTTCCAAACGCCATCAAGAACCGGTGGCAGTAGAGGACTACATCGATCTCATGTCCCGCATTCCGCCTCCTTAGACGATAACAGCCTCGGCAATGTGACTCATTATCCTTTCCCCCGAGTTCTAGCCACCGACGAATCACCCATTCGACGAAACAAATCAACCGACGCCACACTTGGTCATCGAAGACACTTTTCTCCTCCTCGGGTACTTTCATAATCACGCTTTGTTGGGCATGCATGCCTTGAGGGATTGGAATGACAACTAGTAGTCGGCATTCCCGACTTTTTCCGCTATCATTTTAAGGACGCATGAAATTTCCTAGAATAAGATTTTGCAGGAGATTTACCTCATTATTTTGTGTATTCTTTTGTAGTGTATCTAAAGGTTCTTTTTGGAAAACTAGTGAGGAGCACACCCACCTTGGGAACTTGAATGTTAATTTCTTGTCTACAGTATGTATGTAATGTCTAATCGTAGTGCATTGGTCGTGAACTCATTGCTAGCCTGAGGATCCATCTGCTCTTACGTATAGAAAAATTCTCCCCAAAAAGTGCGAAATTGAGATGCTAGGAAAGCGTTCCCCACATTTGAGCTTATTTCTGGAGCAAAAAGTACGTCTATTATAACTCGGAAATAAGGTATTTTCAGATTAACCAATAACGAGCTTCGAGTCCCCATCGCTGAATTCGTATTGAGGAATTTCAAGATTGAGCTAAGAAGTTGAATTGGCAACTGTGAACATTTCTTACAAAATTGACGGAACTTACAGGAGCAGGTCCCTTTCGAGCACGGCCAGCTGTAGAATGAAAGGGTCAGGTCAGAGCTCAATTTCAGTTCAAAGCTGAACACTAACAGATGTCGTAATGCGAACCATGGCATGGGCAAAACCTACAAATAAGAAGAAACTTGTGAACAAGACTTATACAACACAGGAGACACCTACCAGCCTCCGAAATCTCCAGCTTCGCCAATAGGTACACAACCAAGATGAGTACAAACTCCCAACATGACCAGCCATTCAGGCTTCTTTACACGAGAGTCATCTGCCTGAGGGTCCCTAAAGGATTTCCAATCCGCTGAACGAGCCTCTCCAATTTCGTCCGACGTCCTGTGCCGGATGAACACGGGTTTTCCTCTCCATTTAATGATGGCATTCTTCCCCTCGGGAATAGTTGTCAGGTCGACCTCAACCTTGGCCAGAGCGAGAACGTCGGCGGAAGCGGCCATAGTTTGGAGGAACTCCGACACGGACGACTTTGCTGCAGAAGCGGATATAACCCCCATAGAACCAACCATAAAATAGGAAAGGGCACGATTTCCGACAGGGTCTGTGCGGTAGGTGGAGAAGTCGGGAGTTTCAGCTGCGTCTCTGCAAGCTACGGAGTTGTGAATGAAGCGTTGTTGGAAGTTGGTAAAAGGAGCGACTGTAACAGTTGCATAAGACAGAAGAAAACAGAAACTAGAAATGTAATACGTACCGGTGGTCATTGTTTTCACCAATCCAGATGAAGACCGAACACCACCAGCCCATCGAGGAACCTGGTCTACACGAGGACCAGCTTCTGAATGACCATGGCTATGAAGATCGTGCGGGGCCCTAGCAGCCAAGTTAAGCAGTGGCGCATGAGGAACGCCGTTGGAGAGCGTACGAACGGTCGGTGTGATGGTGACTGCCTTTCTAACAGCCTGGTATGCAACCATGATTTGAACGGAAGACAGCCGTTTGCACAACTTTTTTTGCCCGCGTGCTTACGTGATGCTATTTGTCTGATTCGCCACTGCTTTTCATTCTGGTCATTCATGTCTAAACAAGACAAGGCTACTACAGATAAATTTGCAAGAAAGTTAAGGGATCTTGTTAAAAAACCAGATAACAAAATATGTGCTGATTGTAAGCGGAATGGTGAGTAGAATGTCATATTCAAGTTCGATAACTGAACCCAGACAGACCCTCGTTGGGCCTCTTGGAACTTGTAAGTTCAAAATCACACAAGCGATCATACCTCATTCTTTCATTCTTCCTTTAGGGGTGTTTTTCTTTGTATAAGATGCTCAGGAATTCATCGCGGGATGGGAACGCACATCAGCAAAGTCAAATCAGTTGACCTGGATGTTTGGACCCCAGAGCAGATGGAGGTATAATGTCGCAAGAAAAATATTTTCAAAAGATTTCTGATGTAGCTGCGTAGTCCATTCAGAAGTGGGGAAATCATCTCGCCAATTTATATTGGGAAGCGCATCTCAAACCAGGTCATTTGCCACCAGAACAGTGAGTTTGCCTTATATCTTGCTTTCCATTTTATTTCAACGACTTCTCTGCCCAGCAAAATAGAGTCGTTCATACGATCCAAATATGAATCACGAAGATGGGCTTTAGATGGTCCTCCACCCTCTGATCCATCCGTTCTCGATTCAGCAGGCGGTGTATCAATTGCATTACCTTCCCAAACCTCGTCTCCGCCCCAGCGAGCGTCTTCAGTGCCTTTGACTACCGCTCCGCCTGTTAACCGTCAATCCGTAGTCCATCAACTTTTATCTGCCAACTACACAAATAACTCTATATCAACGCCTTCAGTTCAGGCCCAACTCCCAGCGTCAAATCCACCTATCACAGCTCAGAAGCTGCAAGCAAAAGCACTTGAAAATGATCTCTTTTCCTTGGACTTCCGCACTCCGCTGGCAGCGTCTGTTTCCCCTGCCGAGCCACAGCGAGATGTTAAGCAAGACATTCTTTCACTCTTTTCTTCGGCACCGGCCCCCACTTTCTTACCTGCTACGCAACAGAGTTCTACACCTAACTGGGGCGGAACATCAATCCAGCAACAGCAACCTCTTCCATCTTCCCAAGCTACCACGACAGGGATGACAAGTACAAGCAGTATGGGTATTTGGGGCACCTCGTCTGGATCGACTGGGACGAACCTCTCTTTCCCGTCGACTCATTCCAATAATTGGAGCACTCCAGCGGCATCAACCATACAACATTCAAGCATTTTAGATACGAATACCATATGGTCTACATCCGGCAGCGGAATCAACGCAGAACCTCAACAAAAGAAGAACGACGCGTTTGAGGACATATGGGGTGGCTTCAAGTGAAATGATCATTGATTCTTCATAACATATCCATGCATTCTGTCCCTACCTAACCTGTTATAGACGTGATACCTATATCCTATTAACAGTCAGTGACGAGATGAAAACTTCTTTTTAAGAGAATACATACTTTCTCAATGAGTTTCCGTGCAATTGGATGGAAAGATTTCTTAGCCTTCTCCCAAATTGTCAAAACTAGATTCCTGTCCACCTCTGCACAAGATCGGAGAACCGGTCTGCAGAATTTCATGCGACCTTTCACGATGCCAGTACCATCCTCTCCAACAACCCACTTAACAGCATCGATAGCGAATTGCTTCGCAGCAGCTGTTGAAGGATCTGAAAGGGCGACCTTGTAGAATCGGAGGCGAACTTCTGCGTTTGGAGTTGTCGAAAATTGGTAGAGATTGCCAAGATGTTGAAGTAGGTCGGAAGGCAAGGGATCGTAAGACTGAAGGCGCTCCAAAAATACGACTGAAAAATCACTTTCACTAAATAATCCATGTAATCAAGGTGAACACGAACCAATCTGGTTAGAGTTAAAATCGTTCAGATCCGATTCCTTAAAATCAAGACGAGGAACGTCTTTTTGTCGAGCCGCATGCCATCTTTCCGCTAATGCATATGCCTTCTCAGCAAGTGTGAGGTCGTATTCTATTTTTACAGGAAGTTCTGTTCCTTCCCCGTAGAACCACGCATCCCAATTCACGCTATCCAAAGCTCGAATCTTTTCTGGACCGCCATGGGTAGTCCAATACTTGTATAGGTGCTCTTTCCATTGAGCTGTAGTGAGACTCCCGCCCATGAACGTCTCCACATAGTCCTTCACATATGGTAGAAACACGTCCAGACCTCCAAGAACTTGCTCTGGAAAGAAAATGGTTTGCTGGTTTAAAGGATACATGAAGCATACTTACCAAGATGGAGAATATAATTAGCCCCTTTTTCATAAGGAATGCTGCTGTATGCTTCATCCGGGTCTTCTCCCGATTCAAAAGTAATAACTAGCCTCTGATACTTCGGCCGATCTTCATATTGCTTTAAAGAGTCAAACAGAGCTTTGGATCCAATCAGATACGAGAAACCTCGTGCCGCTGGCGAATGTAGTTTCTGTTGAAGAACACGTTCGATATATGTCGTCCAGCCCTCATTGAGCCAGAAATGAGATGGGTTGGCGTGCCTGGGCACATTGAATTATATCAACATAAGTTGTCAGAACGACAAAATCACATACGTGACGCCATTTCCGAACCACGAATGAGTGAGTTCGTGTACAACAACGTCGACCAAGCTCCTATCTCCGGTCAAGAGTGCTATATGGCTTGTTTATTGTCTGATTGAAAAATGAGACACTAAGTAATACTGCTTACTTGGAGTCAAAAATGATAAACATGCATTTTCCTGGGCATCGTTAATCGGTATAAGTATCTAGACAGGGAGCAACGTGATTACACGCTTACCATTCCGCCATATGGAAATGAAGGGGGAAGGACGAGGAGATCATAAACCCCAAATTTATAATCTGTCACAATGTCCTCTTCTGCAGACAAGAATCTAACAATGTCAACGTTGAACCAGGGACCCTCGGTTGGACATCGAGGGATACACACCGAGTTGTGTCTTCGCTGAACTCCCAGAATGCGGATTCAATCACTTCGGGCTCTGCCCATATCCCACTGCTCCATTGTTTGTTGCTCGGCTTTGAAAATGATTTGTAACAAACATTTCCAACAGCAATGG
>QDKV01004625.1_pt1 | contig 11304 bp, 14 predicted proteins | sample 1861101 | NCBI WGS metagenome assembly QDKV01 (sample SAMN04275158, study PRJNA302643) | Fungus metagenome, whole genome shotgun sequencing project. | isolation source: fruitbody | host: Mallocybe terrigena | place: Sweden | collected 2013 | reverse complement strand
ACAACCTAAGGGGTGATGAATCTCATCCAACAGTAGGTTTATCCATAGGTTAAATTTCAACCTGATTAACGCTCACAGTGCCACCGGGGCCGAGAACGCAGACCCGAGACGTTGTTTCTTCACATAAAAGCTGTGCGAGTTCTTTCACCAATTGATCTCGACCGTAAAAGACTCTAGGCTTTCCGGGCATTGATGCGGTAAGTGCCTTTGAACCACTGAGATTCGATAAGATTCGATGGAATTTGTCGTCAACTTTTTTGTGGAGGTTTTCAACCTCTTCTGAGAGCAGTAACAGTCAGTTAAGTTGTCCAAAGTAATGGAGATCCTATTCACCGTGCCCACCAGTGCAATTGTTTTGGGTGAAACCAAAATTACCATCAGAATATGACTTTAAATTGGCTCCTGCTGTTATCAATTTCACATCCAAACAACATCCGAAGATTTTCCGTCCACTCCAGTATTTTAGGCCTCGTGATTCTGGTCGAAAGTTGGGACCTTTGGAAATTGGACATATCTGGTGGTCTTGAACAGCGCGTGAGACATAAAAAGCAAGGAGAAGGCAGAGCTACGCCCTGCCGCGTCGTTTTTCAAGCGATTTAACCAGCAACACACCAAAGTCAACCTGGGATCATATCGTGTGTACGAAGACGGAAAACTTGCCTCTTTGTAAAGCTTTTCAAACCCTTCTCACAACATCTCCATTCTCCATCTGTAGTTGATAACTTTGCCACTAAAGGTTTTTCCTAATGTCAAACTGCGCGACGGTGTAAATTAGATCGTCTCGAGATCCAATCATTCGTCAGTAAGTGGGGTTTAAACAGGAGAAGGGAGTTGATAAGACGCTGAAGAAGTACTCGAGAGACGTGGTAGTAATGCAGAAGAAACATCCGAAAAAAAAAGTTTTAATCACTCTTGCTGAAGCGAACGGAAATGAAGGCGCCTGTTTGCAAAATCATATTTTCACATGAATGGAGATAGCCACGCGGAGAAGAGGGCGAATAAAAATTCTCACATGCACAGCTTCATCAACCTCAATCTGTAGAAACTCAAGGGAGCATGGGTATCTGCGGATATTATGGCCCTTTCGACTTCGGAAATGCTTGTATTCGAGAGAGTTGGAGTGCCCTCCTACCAGCAGCATTCGTATTTGGGCTTTGCGTGTCATATATTCCAATACCGCATTTAGCAAGACAGTTTATCAGAAATATCCGATCGCCCTTCGAACCGTTTATAACTCTCCATGAAGCGGAGGCACTGGGAATAGACTCTGACCAAAAGGAAAGGACAGTGGATGAAGAGGAGGACGTTGCCAGTGGACTACCGCTTCAGGTGCAGAATCTCGTACCGCTTTGGCGAACGCTCTTGGTCACTTTCATTGGGATTGTGGAATGCTTTTGTTGGACGGCAGATGGTGCTTATAAAACTTATAATGAAGGTTTTCTCGTCTGGCACGGAATATTACCGTTCTTCGTCGCGGTTGCATGGCTATACGCTATCATTCGTCCCGTAATCCGACCGACTCCGACTCCGCCCTACGACCTTTTCACACTTTACTTGATGTTTCTGGTGGCCTCGATAATTCGGATGGGGGGATTTATATTTGACTATGCCGTTTCTGATATCCCATTGCCTCCACCCATCATTTTTACTACCCAAGTTATCAATATGGTTGCCGTCTTGGTTCTTCTTGTAGTGACCGTAAGAATACCTCTTGCGATTCCGAGCAATATTGTGGAAATAGAGAAGCTTGTAAGCGGTACAAAGATATGTTATCACTTAATGCTGAACTCTGATTGTATTTAGGGCAGCACTGTTTCTATGGAGGATTATACTTCGCTTTGGGGATGGATAACTTTTAGTTGGATATATCCCCTCATCCGTCGTGTACATCTACTTTTCTTTTCAATACTTCGAAGCTAACTATTAATCCAGGGAAGGTATACTACCCTAAATGAAGAAGATGTATGGAATCTTAGTCCAACAATTCAGTCTCGTCCAGTTTTCGCAAAATTTAGTTCTATATAGTTCGTTCGTTTCACTCTCTTGATTTACTTTTCTGAACTTGCAACATCAGTCGTTCCAGTCTCCTCAGGAAACTTTTCGCAGCTAACTCGCGGGATCTTATGTGAATTCTATTCTGGATGATTCGAGCTGCTGACTGACTGCTCCCATAGTCTGGATTTTGTACTGACATTCGTCAGCGTGGTATTCAATTACTCTGGACCTTTCTTCTTAAAGTCTGTCTTAACCATGTCTTCTCATTCACTCAGAGTTCTCATTGAGACCAAGGCGAATTCTTGATACCATTGATTCTGAGCATTCTACTCCAGAGGGTCAAGCTAAGGCTTATATCTACGCCCTCCTCGCTTTTGGAGCGTCGGTTTTGAAGGTTTGTGTCAATGTTCTTTGATTTAGATTCCACATCTTATGATTCTATTGCTAGTCACAAGCTGACATTCAGCATCTCTGGTTTGGGCGACGTGCCTCGACGCGAATTCGCTCAGAACTCATGGCCGCCATCTATGACAAGGCTTTGAAACGGCAGGATTATTCTGGTATTATCAACAAGGACAAGCAAGAGGAAGCTATGCCATCAAGAGACGAACATGATAGGGACCTCAAGAGTACACCTTTCCCCTTTTCATGTGATGAAATAATGACGTTGTTCCAGACAAAAAGAAAGACAAAAAGAAAATTGAGAAGGAGAAGGAAGCGAAATCCGACGATCCTAAAGCTGGAGCTGACGTTGGCAAGATCGTCAACCTTATGGCCGGAGACGCTAACCGTGTAGGTTTGCTGATTTGACAAGTCTAAACAGTTGACGAATTGTTGTGTGCGTAGATCTCCCAGATGGTTTCTGGAGCGTACTTCATCTATGGAGGTTAGTTCTTTAATCGTATGGGAATCTCGACTTTTTTAAGTGCCATACAGCACCTTTTGAAATCATCATTGCTGGGATATTCCTTTACCAGTCAGTGTTCCTTCATTGAGGGTTTAAGAGCTTACCTTTACCCATGTTTTCTGCTATAGGCTTCTCGGATTAAGCGCCTTCGCAGGATTTATTGTTCTTGTCGCCGGCTGGCCTTTAAACAGCTACATCGCTCGGAGAAGTATCAGAATTCAGAAGGGAGTACTAGCTGCTCGTGACAAGCGCATGGGGGTTCTCAATGAGTTGATCGGAGCTGTGAAATTCATCAAATTTTTCGCATGGGAAGAACGTTGGATTCAGAGGGCGCTTGACTCTCGAGAGGCCGAGATGAAGTGGATGGTTAAAGGTAAATACTGATCGATTCAAATTCAACCCATTTTGAAATCTTGTGAAGCTCGATTTAACTCGGTTATGTTTTACCTACTATGGACATGTGCACCTATCTTGGTGTCCATCATTTCCTTCTTCACTTTTGTGGTAACAGGACATGAGCTTTCAGTCAGCGTCGCGTTTACGGTGAGTTACTTCTTTGATGTTAAGCTCTAATGTCTCTGAGCTGTCGAAAGGCCATCGCATTATTTAGTATGGTCCGGTATGCTTCCATTTCTGTTTTGGAGGAAGCGAGATTCCAACATTTGTGCTAGGGCTCCTCTTAATGTAATTCCAGCATGGATTGTGCAAATCCTGCAGGTATGGTTTTGTGTTGTTTGGTTCTAGCATTATGTTGATGCACCCTCAGACTGGTGTGGCCTTGAAGCGTATAGCCGTATTCCTTGATGAAGAGGAGGTTTCTGATCAGGTTTCGTCACTGAAGAAGGATTATTCCGAACCCCATCTGCCAGGCCATAGTGAAGGTCTCGGCCTTGACAATGCAACGTTCAAATGGAATGAGGTTTCGGAGTCTCGAGAAACAGACCAGACCAAAGTCATTGATTCTTTACCTTCTAGCCCTTCGGACAGTTCCCATACAACACATATGGAGGCGAGTGATACTGGATCGGAACGTAGTTTATCAGATACAGCGGATCGCATTTTTGAAATGAAGGACGTTTCAGTGAAATTTCCTGAGGGTGAGCTAACCATCATCACTGGCCCAACTGCTTCGGGTAAAACCGCCCTCTTGGTACGAATTCTGTTTGTCTATTCTAGGCAGCGTTTCTGAAGCTGCTGGTAGATGGCGGTTCTTGGGGAGATGACACTCATGAAAGGCCGAATTATCATGATGAAGGAACCTTCTCGTGTTGACGAGAATGGTTTTATGCACGCGATCTCGTACGCTGCTCAGACGCCTTGGTTGAGGCATCAGTCGATCAAGGACAACGTTTTATTCGGTTATCCGTTTGACGAGGAACGGTATAACGCCGTCATTGAGTGTTGCGCTCTCAAACAAGATTTAGAAACGTTGGAAGACGGAGATGCAACTGAGATAGGCGCAAGGTAAGGTTTTAATAGCTCTGCTTCATTATCGATGTATTTATAACCAATTACTAGGGGAGTGAGCTTGTCAGGCGGCCAGAAAGCCAGAGTTGCTCTTGCTCGTGCAGTTTATGCTCGAACGAAATATGTGTTGCTTGACGATCCTCTTAGTGCAGTGGTACGCTGTTGGCTCATCTTTTCCTCTCAATTTCCAACCTCTCCTTAGGATAGCCATACTTCAAGATTCTTGTACGAGCGCCTATTGCGAGGACCTTTGCTCGCAAATCGGACAGTTGTACGTGGAACAGTCTTACCACCTCGAACATCCTTTCACTCACATCATAGGTTCTTGTGACGCATCACGTCGACTTGGTCCTTCCCGGAGCGTTTTACCTGGTGAGAATGCTAGATGGCCGAATCGACATTCAAGGCACGGTCACGGATCTCAGAGTTCAAGGCCTGTTGGAAGGCATCGAGCTGGATGCAGCGATCGATGCCCATGAAGAGGAATTGGTTCACCCTCAAAGTACTGTCACGGTTGAAGCAATCGTCGATGATAGTCAACAGGCTGCTGAGAAGGCAAAAAAGCCTCGCAAACTTATTAAAGATGAACACCGGGAGGTTGGAGGCGTGAAATGGTCGGTTTACAACGGCTATCTGAAGGCTTCGTGAGTTACTCAGTAGCTGCTCGAATTCATGTCATTTGACATACCCTTCCAGCTCCTATTGGACATGGTTGATACTGGGAACCCTCGTTTTAGTTACCCAGCTTCTTGGCATCACTGAGAAGCTTTGGATAAAAGTCGGACCATTAAATTTGCGAGATACATGGTTATTGACCTTAAACCTTCACAGACTTGGGGAGAAGCATACAAAGGAAATACGACAACCTCATTTTATGCCTTCCGTTCGTTTGCCTCGGCGGATCATGAAATCCCAATGGATGGCCAGCTATTGCATTTTCAACACCAACACGTCTATCATGCACTTGGAGCAAAGTTTAATGTCTTTGGCGGTGGCTGGCCAAGTGCAACAGAACGCCCCCTTTTCTACGTTGCAATTTATGCCTCAATTGGAGTTGCAAGTGCGCTGACGAATGTTTTGTCGGTTACTGCTCAATATACAGGTGCACTGCGCGCTTCTCGTATCTTATTCAGGTAGGTGGATCTCGTCTATCATCAGCTTTACCCTCTAACATTTTTAGACAACTTTTGGTTACTGTTGTCCGAGCTACATTCCGGTTCCACGATACGACTCCTCAAGGTACAACTCTCAAAAATTAACCATCTGCCGTGATTTGAATAAATTTTCAGGTCGTATGCTCAACCGCTTTGGAAAGGACATCGAGACGATAGATTCTTCTCTGGCGGGCTCTTTACAAGCTGTTAATTCGTCCCTCGCAAGTTTCTTTGCTTCAATATTGACCGTCGCGTAAGTCACCCTTTGATGTCGACTTTTCTTGCCGCCTGAGTGAGCCCCAGTGTGATATTCCCTTATTTCCTGTTTCCGGCCATTTTCATTGGATATGCATATCGGGAACTCGCCATTGGTTACCTTAATACTGGACGAGATCTACGTCGTATGGAATCTAACACTAGGTCGCCCATATTCTCGGACTTTGGGGAGTTGTTGGAAGGGATTGTAACAGTGCGCGCTTTTTCTGCGGAAAGGCGATTCCTCAACAACCTACATGCCAAGATTGATGTAACAACAAAGGTCATCCTTCTATTTCCTTTTGCTCTTCTAAGCCGCACTTATGATCTACCATGCAGATGTGGTATACGTTTTGGATGACTAACCGTTGGTTGTTGCTCAACTTTGATATCTTGGGAGCTACTTCTGTCCTTGTAACGACTTTATTTTCCATCGCGACTTTAAGAAATGGCGCTGGTCTCGCCGGTCTTTGCATAACAAGCGCTATGGCTTTTACAGATTCAGGTAAGACTGATAATTGCTGGTCACTCGCGTTATACTGACTGTACGAAAGTTTATTGGGCTTGTCGATTCTGGACTGGTGAGTTGAAGATGCGATCAGGATAATTCTTCTCTTAATCCTTTTCAAGCGCTTGAGTTGGATCTCAAGTGAGTCACCATTTTCTCTGACTGCTCCTACGTTCTCATATATTCTGTCTTAGCTCTGTTGAGAGAATTGTTGAATAGTGAGTCCGTCTCTTTTTAAGGTGCATCAGTTCTGACTGATTTCCCAGCTTGACCCTCCCGCAAGAGCCTCCTGTGGTGATCGAATCTAATCGTGTCCCTGCATATTGGCCGTCCAGCTCAAACAGTGAACAACTTCTCGTTGTGGAAAACTTGGAGGTAAAGTATGCACCTGAGCTTCCTGCAGTGCTGCATGATGTCTCCTTCACGCTGAAAGCTGGCGAGCGAGTCGGTTTATTGGGCAGAACAGGTTCGATCAAATCTCGTTTGCTATGCAATCAGGTCTTATCAGTTTACAGGGAGTGGGAAATCTACTCTTGCAATGAGTGTTTTGAGATTTGTGCGTTTTAAAAACCTGAAATCGACTTTGAACTCAAGGGATTGGTGGTAGGTCGACCCTTCCAAAGGTCGTATTGTTATCGATGGAATTGATATCTCAACAATTGGTATACATGACCTGCGCTCACGCCTCGTAAGTTACAGCACTCGCTTCTTTAATGATACTAAAATATTGTATTAGACATTTATTCCACAGGTCTGTCTTCGCTGTCAGACATAGTCACTTCTATGGCTTACCAAATTGTTAGGACGCAACTTTGTTTTCGGGTACTCTTAGAGACAACTTGGATCCATTTGGTATGTTCAAACTCTGTTGTCTACTAGGGGTCTATTGTTCATAAAATATATCGAAGGCGAACACACGGATGCCGAGTGTATCGATGTACTCCGTCGCGTACAGATGATTACAGACAGCAATCCAGCATCACGCAGAACGTCCAGAGAACAAAGCGCGGAATCTTCTCGTGCAACTTCTCGATCGCCTTCTATCCATCACACTGAAAGCGAGGAAATAGTTGACTCCAGCTCGACAACCACGGCCGACGCCAACTCTTTGAAACCAACTATCACCCTTGACACAAAGGTTTCTGCGGGAGGGACCAACTTTTCTCAGGGCCAAAGACAACTGATTGCTTTGGCTCGGGCAGTCCTTCGCCGCAGTTCGATCATCGTTCTAGATGAAGCGACCAGCAGCATCGACTTTGCGACGGATGCTAAGATACAAGCAACCATCAGGGAGGAATTTGCGGATTCTCTGCTTCTCACTGGTATATAATAACTTTCTCTTTACAATTGCATCCTCACTGTCACTTAGTTGCTCATCGCTTGCGGACGATAATTGACTACGACCGCTTGATTGTTCTAGACAAAGGACTAGTAAGTTATTCCGTCACAATAGGAATCAAGGTACACTCATATGTCGTCTTAGATCGTTGAATTCGATACCCCATGGAACCTCATCAACAAGGAGGACGGGATATTCAGGAATATGTGCTTACAGAGTGGATCTTTCGCTGAATTAGAGATTGCAGCGAAAAAGAAAGAGGCTATACTCTAGACTTGAGAATTCGAAGTCAACAAGTTGGTAGCATCTGTCGGTTATTTAATAGTGATATACTTGAGTTTGACTCCTCCTGAATTTTCTTTGCTCCTGAGTTAGAAATGTTATCAGTGCTTGAGCCCGGCCCGCCGCACCTTACATGTTATTGTGATATTCCGACTGGACTCGCTTTTCTATCACAACGTCCGTTCTACTGATATCCTATCCTTTATTATATTCATAGGGTATTCGCCGATAAATTAAATGGTCTCTCAAGGCGCAAAGCGCGCGGCTTTTGAGGGTGAGGTGTTTCCAGAATTCACTGAAAACCCCAAAATTAATATGACAATCCAGTCGCACTGTTCGTTGCCTCTCAAGTGGGCCTTTCCCTTAAATCATGTGTCTAATATCATTCACTGAACACATTATTGCAAGGCAGCGCTATACTTTACAATGCGGGTGACTAACACACTTCAATATGATATCACAAGCTGACTTGTTGTTCGTAAGTGGGTAATTGACACAATTTCTCATGATAAGAAGGACAGTGTGGTGAAAGAGAAGCAATTGGAAGCATTGAAACGGTTAGGGCATACTGAGCTCAAGCTCAACGAGTATGAACGTACGCCTTGTTCTGCCTTTCTTAAACCTTTTCGCATTCATTGGACATCCAGGTAAAGTTGCAAATGAAATCATACACCCAGATGACATTCCTGTAACTTTCAAGGGTGCGTCCACGACTCTTTCGAGTTTCCCAATTCTTACAGCATTTTTAAGACGTTGGTGGCTTGGACCCCATCATCACCTCCCTCAGAGAGTCTGTGATATATCCACTGAAGTATCCAGAAGTCTTTAGTTCTTCTTCCTCTCTCCTTGGAGCCCCAAAGGGCGTCCTCCTTTTCGGTCCTCCCGGGTGTGGAAAGACCATGCTTGCCAAAGCTCTCGCGAGGGAGTCTGGCGCTACTTTCATCAACATTGCTGCATCTGTGCTCACAAACAAATGGTACGGAGAATCGAACAAGCTTGTGGCCGGCTTGTTCAGTCTGGCGAGGAAAACTCAACCATCCATCATATTTATCGATGAGATTGATTCGTTTCTGAGAGAGAGGACGAGGGGTGATCATGAGGTGACTGGAATGATGAAGGCAGAATTCATGACGTATGCACATTTGTGTTTTTTATTGTTATGTTGACCTTCCCGAGAAACCGATAGTCTTTGGGATGGGTTACTGTCCGGGACAGACAGAATTCTCGTTCTTGGCGCAACTAATAGACCGAACGATATCGATTCGGCCATCCTGCGAAGAATGCCTAAGCGTTTTGCAGTTGGCCTTCCTGACCTTGAACAGCGGACAAAAATTCTATCTTTGGTATGCCAACTTTGTGAATCCCAGATTGACTCTTGACTTACGCGGAACCCGTCGCAGATCTTGAAGGATACCAAACTCTCCTCCGATTTCTCCATAGACAGATTAGCTGCAGCGACAGAAGGTTGCTCTGGTTCTGATTTGAAGGAGTTATGTAGAAATGCTGCCATGGTGCCAGTAAGAGAGTTTATGCGATGTTCGTCGGATAATCAAGAAGCGATGCAAAGGGGCCAGTTAGAGGTTTGTATTCAGGTGATATCAAGTTCTAATCCGACTGATCCTTTTCTAGGGATTCAACTTGCGTCCTTTGTCATTGACGGATTTCTTTGCACACGATAATACAAGTTCTTCACCCTTACCAATTAGGGACGATCGATCACGGCTGGACGGTGAACCTCTGGATTGATATATTTTTTTAAACCCTACTTTCTAGAATCCGTTGTAATTACTAACTAATTTATCACACCTCTACGTTCAAACTCGTTGTTGAGTCTGTATTACCACATCACCTATTCAGACAGGATAAGCCCAACTGATTGATAGGTGTCGTCACCAATGAACAACGGGGAACTTCAGTACTCGATCTGGTAATACAATCCGAATCGATGCAGAGTACAACTTTCGTGCCCACATCTACTCAACGACTTCAGCCATTGTCGCCCGTTCCCTCGGCTCATAAGCGACCATCTTTATCATCGACTCGAAGGGAATCTCCTGCTGTTCATTCATGCAACTAGAGCACACTCCGCCAAATCTAGGAAGACTCTTGGGACTGGCAACCCGGGCCACTGCCCTCTCTCTGCCCACTTCAACCAGGAATGTTCCGGCAACTTTCCCAGCGACACCACCATTTAGCGCAGGACTTCATTCGAGATGCCTCCTTAGGAAGGAAAGAGGAAGCAACGGGCAGACACAAGGAAGTATACTAGAACAGTGCACGCCCATACATCCGATGCAGGGCTTGGGTCGTCGTCCCACAGAATTTCTGGAGTGGCGTACACCGTGGGTGTGTGCAGCTCGCGTTTGATCCCTGGACTATATATAAAAGACTCGCTGAAGTTGCATATGTCGATGTTCACCTGCGAGGGACAGACAACAGAAGAGTTGGGTCGGGAGTTGCGACAATGTATGCAGGGACATGTGGGGAGAAAGGCGCGGGTTTTGTTGCCTCGTGCCATAGGGACACCATCCAACGACCAGGGGATTCCAGAAGATCAAGAGCCGATTGAAGGTGAATGAAAAAGTATGTTTTTGAAATGAGGATATGTGGGGTGCTCTATGCGACAAGTTACCCCCGTGAACGACACCACAACCATGCAGATACTCCAGGCCGTGGGCAATCTGAAACGAAATAACAATGGGATACAAATACAGCACTTCGATATTTGAGGATAGCGGAGGACCAAGGGACCAAGCACGTCAGAGATGATACAGCGGTCCAGTGTGTTCGAACTCGTCAATCAAATGCCGTTTTTTTGGATGACGCATTTGGCCGTGAGGATCTTCTCTCCCCCGTTTCCTGTCTTGACGAGCCAAACGGTTGAAAACTGGTTATGTACAACCTGATAGGTGTCGTCGTGGAATGTGTCACTAAGGTGGACTGGGTGATATAATAAGAAATACTTTCCTCGCATGGGGCTGAGAGCTGACGATGAGTGCACTGACAGGGTCGAAATCAGTACCATCGTCACCTCGCCCTCCAAGATGGTTGCAGCCTCTTATTTTTATGATATTTTTAATTTCATCTGCCCCTTTTCGCGGTGCTTATCATTCAACCGCTCTTCATACTCCGTGTGTCGTTCCTTCTACGTATCTATAGTTCTAAGCTTCGCAGGACCAACCGTTTAAAACGGCAAAATTATTTGCTGAACTGGGCTATTCGGGAAGGGATGCAAAATTGAATACTGTTGGATTCTTTCACCCATATTGGTGAGCCGCACTTCAGGTTTGCAGAGATACCTTGATTCTATGACGAAGGTTGAAAGCAATGCCGGTGGAGGGGGCGAGCGTGTGCTTTGGACGGCCATAGCTGCTATGCAGCACACAGATCGTACTGT
>QDKV01004626.1_pt1 | contig 11309 bp, 10 predicted proteins | sample 1861101 | NCBI WGS metagenome assembly QDKV01 (sample SAMN04275158, study PRJNA302643) | Fungus metagenome, whole genome shotgun sequencing project. | isolation source: fruitbody | host: Mallocybe terrigena | place: Sweden | collected 2013 | reverse complement strand
GCCATGCCGGTGATTCTGGTCTCAGGTTACGCCGAGGTGGTGCCAGGGCAGACCGTAGACGTTCCGCGCCTCGCCAAACCGTTCTCGCACGCGCAACTCATGGAGACGGTGAACGAGGTCGCTGCTGCGTCACAGGTTTTTTCTGCCGGGTCTGTGACAGGCTGATAGCCGCCGCCCGCGATCACTGCTCGGCGTATGGCACGGCTTCGTCTGGCCCCAGATAGATCGGCACACGCCAGCCTACATCGCGCAGCGAATGCTGAATCTGATCCTGAACACCCAGCAGCGTGGCAAAGATGGCCATGCGTACGGCAATACCATTGTCCGTTTGCTTGAAAATGGCCAGCCGTGAGTCAAGGTTCAGGTCCGTACTCAGGTCATTGGCATCGGGGCGTGAATCTCGTGGCAGCGGATGCATGATCAGGGTGTTGGCCCCGCAGACGGCATTGACCAGTGCCTGATTGATCTGAAAGTCGGCGCTATAGCTTTCGACGGCCTCCTGCTCGGCGAAACGCTCCTTCTGAATGCGTGTGGCATAGACCACATCGGCGCCTTTCATTCCACTGGCCATATCCTGGGTTTGCTCGATGTGATGACCATTACGCGCAAGATAATCCACCAGATGCTCGGGCATCGTCAGGGAAGGCGGCGAGATCAGCGTGAACTTCAAGTTGCGATACAACGCCAGCAGCTTGCTCAAGGAGTGCACGGTACGACCATATTTGAGATCGCCAGCGAAGACGATATGCGCACCATCGACCAGTTTGTCCAGGCGCGAGAACTCGCGCTGGATGGTGTACAGATCCAGCAACGCCTGGCTTGGGTGTTCGCCCGGCCCATCGCCAGCATTGATCACCGGCACATGAGTGGCCCGGGCGAACTCGGCCACCGAACCTAATTCCGGATGGCGCACAACGATAACGTCGGCATAGCCGCTGATAACCCGACTGGTGTCGGCAATCGACTCCCCCTTGGCCATCGAGGAAAAGGTAAATCCGGTGGTGTCGCACACCGCCCCACCCAGCCGGGCAAAGGCCGAGCTGAAACTCAGTCGTGTGCGGGTGCTGGCCTCAAAGAAAAGATTGGCCAGCACCGCACCTTCAAGCACCCGCGTGGTTTTCTGCCGACGAGCCACCGGCTGCATCATGTCGGCGATACGCAGCAGGTCCTCGACCGACTCACGGGTGTAAGTGTCGACCGATAACAGATGCCTGGCCAATTCCCCATTTACCGGCGCAGTAGAGTCTACACTCTGCGTATAAACCTCACTCCCCTTGAGGATCTCCAGGACAAATCGTTGGGCGATATCCGGCATTTTGCGCATTTCTGCGGATTCGTCGGGCAGTAACCAACTGTCGAGCGCACGGCGAGAAACGCCAATACGCTGGGCGAGCGCATCACGGGTGAAATTCAGACGACGCATGGCATCGCGCAGGAAAACTTGTTGGGACATTCTGAAGCCGCTCGGAGAAATACACACACTGCGTATTCTCCACCGATAAATTCCGCACATCAAGCGTATAGCTCAGCGTATCGACGAAAGCGGCTTCACGGTCAGTGCAGCGTCAGACGACATCCAGCGGCGCAAGCCGACAGGGGTTGGTATCGCCGCGCTCAACCTGGATTGTGGCGTGGCCGATGCCAAATCGCTTATCCAGCTCAAGCATGAGCCCGTGCAAAAATTCATCCTTGTGGTCTGCTTCGGGGAACACCAGATGCACAGTGAGGGCCGAGTCTGTCGTGCTGAGCGGCCAGATATGCAAGTCATGAACCCCGGTAACGCCCGGAAGGTCAGCCAGGAAAGCTTGAACCTCGGCAACGTCGATACCCTCGGGCACCTTGTCCAGGGCCAGATTCACGCTATCGCGCAGCAGCCCCCAGGTGGAAACCAGAATCAAGGCCGCGATGATCAGACTGGTAACAGGGTCAACCCAGGTCCAGCCAGAAACAAAGATGATCAGCCCGGATATCACCACCCCTGCGGATACAGCCGCATCTGAAGCCATGTGCAGGAAGGCACCTTTGACATTCAGATCGCCTTTACGGCCCCGGGCAAACAGCATGGCAGTCAGACCGTTCACGACGATGCCGATGGCGGCGACCACCATCACCGTTTTGCCACCAACATCTCCCGCAGGCACGCCCTCGATCAGGCGCCTGACGGCTTCCACAGTGATACCGCCAACACCGACGAGGAGCACGACAGCGTTTGTCAGTGAGGCAAGAATCGAGCTTCGACCAAACCCATAGGTTCTGGTGGCCGTCGGCGTTCTGCGACCCAGCCAGACGGCAAACCAGGCGAGCAGCAAGCCCAGGACATCGCCCAGGTTATGCGCCGCGTCGGCTAGCAACGCGACAGAGTTCGCAGTCAGCCCATATACAATTTCGGCGATGACGAAAGCCGCATTCAAGGCCGAGCCAATGGCGAAAGCGCTGTCAAACCCCGCCGGCGGGCTGGCGTGGTGATGCCCCGATGATTCGTGTTGCTCGCCACCGTGCCCGTGCTGATGATCATGTGAGTGCATTGTGGATTCCGTAGAAGTTGCGAGTATGGAATAGGACAACAAGCGAAGCGCATTGATCTACCTCACAGGGGCACGAAGTCGGCCAGATTCTGATTTTACGCTTGAACCCGCCAATCAAAAACGTCAAGGGAGATGCTTTTGCTCATTAATGACGTATCCGTACAAACGCGTTCTTCCATCACCAGATGTCTGAACGTGCACGCCTTGTATGCCTGGCCCAAAGACAGGAAATACATTCATGAGTTCCTCAATCGCTAACACGTAGTCAAGAACTGCACCTCCCCAACGCTCACCAGGTGCAATGCATACAATTCCCGGCGGGTAAGGTATTGCGGCTTCTGCGGCTATTCTTCCTTTAGCATTGGCTAATGGTATAAGTTCAACATCACCTCTTACTAATTGAAGATTTGCTTCGTACGGACTCATTATCGCGACAGGAAAGTGCGCCTCGCTAAACATATCTCGCTGAAGATTTTTGAAATTGAAACGCACATACCAATTGTGCATTTCTTGGCAAAGGTCGCGAATACGATCAATATTTTTCGACATCGAAATGGCGCCGCAAAGAGAGGGGATTACATCTATCAACAGAGAGTTATTATTAACATGCTCTTCAAATTCACACAATTTCGAAATGAGATTTTTAATTTTTTCATCACTTGTCGCGGGTGTCAGCAAAAACAAGATTGAATTAAGGTCACTTTTTTCAGGGATGATGCCTTGATCCCTGAGGAAATAGGCAATTATTGTTGTAGGAATGCCAAAATCTGTATACTCCCCGCTCATTGAATCTATGCCGGGAGTTATCAATAGCAGTTTACAAGGATCAACAAAGTATTGCTGATCACCATAGCCAATGAAATTATGCCAACTTTCATTTGGATCGAATTTGAAAAAACGCAAGTCGTTTTTGATAACATTGGTTTCATGATCCTGCCATAGCGCGCCATCAATAACTTTAGGGACGAATGGAGTTATCATTTTACATAATGAGAAGATACTTTTACGTGCTTCAACTCCGATGCGAACACATTCCTCCCATATTTTTTGACCATTCCCATTTGAATGTATCATTGCATTGACATCAAGCGAGGCAAATAAGGGATAAAAAGGACTCGTTGATGCATGAATCAAGAAAGCATTATTAAAACGATCATGACTACAGTATCTTAGCTGTTCTTTTATATGATTGTCTTTTTTGTGTATTTGAGATGCTTGAGAAAACCCCGCAAGCTGTTTATGCACTGATTGAGTAACTATAATTCCAGGATCGTTTTCCTTGAGATCTAATAAAAGAGGAGAGCCAGTCCGCATAATACCAACAAACTGCTCATAGCCCAGCCATGCCGAATCAAAAAGTATATAATCGCACAGATGGCCTATTTTCTTTATTATCTCTCTCGCGTTGTAAACCGTGCCATCCCACGTGCCCAGCTGGAAAATGGCTAGTCTGAATGGACGGCTTTGGTCTGCCTGCTTGGGGGCTACTTTCTTAAGGCGTTCTCTTAGATAACACTCGTTGAAACAGCGTTCCGGTATGCTCCCAATCAGCCCAAATCCGTTTCGGGCGGTTTCCAGATAGATAGGAGTAGCCCCTGCCTGCATCAAGGCTCCATGATAACAGGACTTATGATTATTTCTGTCGAATAAGACAACATCTCCAGGCGCTAACAGTGCGTTTGTTACCACTTTGTTAGCTGATGAAGTTCCATTCAAGACAAAATAGGTCTTATCCGCATTAAAAACTTTGGCGGCGTGATTTTCGGCGTCTCCAGGAGGGCCGCCATGAGTCAGCAGCTCTCCAAGTTTGGGGTCGGCATGGGGCACATCTGCGCGAAAGATATTTTCTCCAAAAAAATCCAAGAAGCGCCGACCTGCTGGATGTTTAGAGAAAAAATCAATACCCTGGTGACCAGGACAGGCGAAAGTAATATTGCGCTCTTGAACGTAGTTAATTAGCACTTTAAAAAAAGGTGGCAATGTCTCGTTTTCATATTGTTGTGCTGATATTTCCAAGTGCTCACTCAACGTTGCTTCGTCATTAAATTCTATGCCATGAGCATTGAGCGCGTCGTTCAGTAGAATGCAGTCATCTTCACCGTTACTTTCGAATAGCACAAATATAGGTATATGTATATTTGCGCTGAGGATTTTTTCTGCCATTTCGGCGGTAATGTCTTTCTGAAAGAGTACTATTGCTGCAATCGCATTCAGATCAGTTTTACTATTTAGACGAACTTGCTCTCTAGTGGTTTTGATGTATCGCGAGACAGACGAGCTAGTGGCAATTTTAAGTTTTTTATCTTTCATGTTTTATGTTCTTTATTTTGGTTAAAGTAAATCTTGCTGCCAAAGTGATAAGTAGAGATGTTATTGGAAACGAAACCCCGCCTATAATGAGAAACATAAGCCCAGAAACAAAACCCGACACTGCCTCGCAGGTATTTGTAAGCGTTGAGAAAATCCCATAGTTTTTTCCCATCTCATGTTTTTGTGAAAGCGACTGAATATTGGTAACAATTGATATGTCAACAATGGCTCCAGAAAACCCAAGACAAAAAATAATTAAAACCGTGATGACAATACTAATATTCAGAGCGATTGAAACAGCGAGAAAAAACAAACCATACATCATCCAGGCTTTCATCAGCTGCGCTGGGGTCGAGTTTTTTATTAAGAATGTGTAGCAAAATCCTCCAAATATAGTGCCCACCGACATAATCGAAAATATATAACCTACAAGCGCTTCATCACCATATATATTAATTATTGAAGCAGGTAGTACAAATCGCAATAGTGCGGCGGTAAATAGGACACACATAGAGGTGCCGCCAATGACCATGAGAAGATTTTTATTTTTGCTGTTGTCTACCAGGCCTTTGAAATCATTGAAAAAGTTAGAAAAAGAAAACTTTCTTTGAATGCCGGAAGTATTTTTATCCAAGAAGAGCAGTAGAAAAGTTGATAGCAGGTAACTTACGGAATACAGAAAAATAACGTTACTTTTATCACTAAAGGAAATTATTATTCCGCATATAAGTGGACCTAGTACCGAGGCAACATCTTCGATAATCTGAAGAAGACTATTGCCTGCAGGCAGGTCATGCTTAGACAGAACTGAAGGTAAATAGGCTCGAAAGCTTGGCTGGAAAAAACTCCTCCCTACTGTCATGACCATCGAACACATGACGAGTACATGTATGCTGAGAGCTTCATTTTTATACATTAAAAATATGGCTGTTGCGACCACAAACCTTAAAGCATCACTAAATATCATATTGTATTTTTGCGGGACGGAATCAGCAAGCCACCCACCTACTGGACCGAAAAAAAGGTAGGGTATAAATCGAAAGAAATATACGGTTCCAATATGTATTAGATCAGATGATAATAGTTCTATCGTAATGATTGCAAAGATTACTTCATATGCAAAATCTCCTGTTTTTGAAATAAGACTGGAAGAATACAAAGGCAGTAGCTTTTTATTAAAAATAGCAGTTGGCATTGGCTTTCTCGATCACGGGAGTCGAGTTTATAACTGAATTTTATCAGTCGGTTGCAGGGTACGAACAATCGAGGATCTGTTTGACTTACCAGGCTTTAGCTTTTCAATCAACGAGTCTAGTATCAAGTCAGGCTTGCAATCACCACATGTGAAAATATCAAAAAAAAGACACCCTATTTCTGGATAAGTATGAATTGCTGCATGGGATTCTGATAATAATACGAGGCTTGTAACCCCTTGAGGGGAGAAGCATTTTGATAAGTGCCCACAAATGGTTGCTCCCCCAGCGGGAATGGATTCAAGCAGATAGCGCTCCAAAAGTTTTGCATTATTTAACAGACTGAACTCCAACCCAGAGAGTTCTCCAAAAATATGCGTTCCGGAATGTGTTGAATGAGCATGTCGTATGTGAGTATTTTTTGACATATGGACGTATTCCGAAGTAAAACAGGAACCATTAATAATGGGAAAGCAAACAAGCTAATTTAGCTAACTCGATACAAGCAATAGTCACAAGCCTTATGATCCGAGGATCGAGCACAGTATTCGTTAAACAGTTTTGAAAAGTACTTCGCTTTCGGTGATGTCTCGTTGCGAGCTGCACAACTGAGTGGCAACAAGATTATCCATGGCCTGCTGCTCAATGGTTGGTAGTAAGTAGTACATCATATTCACGTAGTTATACCAGCCGGTTTTAGTCAACTGGAGTGTGCATTCAGAGCTTTTCAGCAAGCGCGCAGCCATTAAGTTTTCAATTTTCTGCCTCGTCTCATCATCGATTAGAGAGTAGGCAATCTTTGATTTTTCAACATATCCAAAATACGGAAGCCTTAGAGCTAACGGCCTTATCGCATCCAGGCCGGTGTTGTGCTGTGTAATATGAAATGTTGTTTCCTTATTTCCATCCTGTATAAACTCAGATATATATTTACTCCTTTGACTAGTATTTATAATTTTAGCTCCGTATAAGCTGCTGATTGCGCTTGCGCCAAAGCCGATGAGATCATGGTCCTGATACCCATAAACGTGCTCGTGATATTCGAACTTGTAATTTGAACATATTACATCTTGATTGACATTTTTCATGTCGACTTTACGATATCCATGACCGTTATGGGGCATGTAACCTCGCGCCCGCATATAGCTGTCAATCAGCACATTCATTGAAAACTTTCTTGTTGCACTTGTCGGAAGGCACCCCAACTTACTAAGCGTTTTATGCAAAGCAGGCTGCGTCATTATGTTGTCAATAGGATAAATGTCGATATTACTTATGCCCGTATCACAAGCCTGTTGTAAATCAGCAATCAAGTCGTCTTCTGTGTGTCCAGACATACCATATAGGATATCGAATGAAACATTGTCAAACAACATGCTGAGGATATTTATGCTGCTATAAATTTGCTCTGTAGTTGCTGTTAGAGTAAAAATATCTCTCCATTTTTTTGAAAAACTTTGCAACCCAAATCTGGGATGACTGACACCGATTTGCTTCATTGCCTGTGCTTTTTCCAGTGTCAGGCTTTTTACTTCAATTTCAAAGGAGAACTCCTTAACCTGGCTTAGATCGAAATGCTGGTGCAGTACGGAACCTATGCGTTCAATCTGCTCGGCAGACATCATGGACGGGGTCCCTCCGCCAAAAAAAATGGCATTAATGGGCGTGCTGTTTAAATCACATATTTTGGTTTTCCATTTTATTTCATTTATAATAGCCTGAACATAAAGTTCGATGACATTGATGTCTTTTACCCGCCCCGTGTAAAGGGACAGAATGAGCAAAGCGTATCGCAAAATGGGATGTGTATATAAATCGCCCTTTTGTTAGCTTGCGTATTAGCAGTTTCAATGATCCCCTCCAAAAAATTTTTCCCCGTGGCAATGCCCGACCCGGGAAAAAAGAAGTTATATATTGGGTATTGCATGTCGAAGGGAAACAAACCACCTCTGATAATTTCCATAGTGTTTTCCTGAATCGTGCACCTCCATCATCCGTCGTGATGATCAGTGCACGAGCACTCTAAAGTTTTAGTTACCAGGCTTGAGTTTTAAACTCTTTATTTTGAGCCTGAGTTTGTTGGTTTTTTTTGAACATTGCTTTGGCACTATTCATGATTCATCTCCAGATATTTTAGTTGAGCCCACTTTTCGGGCAAGACCAATTTGAATTAATCCACTTATGATGGTCAAGCTAAAAATCATAAGCTGGGCGAAGCTGCAGTCCTGATGGGTAATAAACTGTTACTATTTTGTAGGGCGATTCCTACATCTGAGATCAATATCAACATCAGATACTTTATTTTCTTGGCTTTCTATTGCGGCTCTGACAGTGGAAATATTTTAATATCGACGCGTATTGTTACAAATAGCTCTTCTGAAATGACTGACGCACCTCATTAGGTGCCATGTCTCGTAAATACGTTCACTCTGGTCGAGTGGCTGGTTTTGTCGGGCAAGGTGACGCGCTTGAGCCGCGAGCTGTGGAGCTGTCAGTAAATAGATAGTGCTCGTTGAGGGCTCGGTGAAGGTATTGAGTTCGCGCTCGTGGAGTGGGGGCTGAAAACGAGGGTAACGCCACGGCATATGACGAGGCCAGATGGTGAGTAGCTGAACCGGATTGATCAACTCTTCTGTCGCCCCCCGTTTGCAAAGTACTCACACACAAAGTTCACGAATGCCGTCACCTTCGGGCTGACGAGACGTCGTGAAGCATGCAGTACCCAGACTTCAATCTCGGGACCGTTGACCGCTCCCCAACTGCCAGGTCCTCGTCCACAACCGTTCGCGGTACCAGTGCCGCCCCGGCGCCCGCCAGGACCGCGTCGCGGATGGTCAGCGGCGACGATAAACGCAGCACTGCCTTGGGATGATACAGCCTGGGCGATCCGTCATCCGGATCGGTAATTGTCCAAACGTCATTGTCCCCGGACCCCGTGCGCATCACTGCGGCAAAGGTCGATTGTGCGGTCCTGCCCACACTGCTTTCCGGGCGAGGAAAATCAGGCGGTGCCACCAATACCAGATGGTTGCGCATGAAACAGCGCCCAACCAGGGTATCGTCGGGGCGTGGATTGGCTCTGATGACTACGTCCAGGTTGTCGGCGATCAAGTCGACAAATTTGTCCTCCGTGCTCACCTCAAGGACCACGTCGGGGTACGCCGCAATGAATTGAGCCGCCAGTGGCCCCAAGGCGGTATTGGCAAACAGGAGTGGCGCGCTGACTCTCAGGCGCCCACTTGGGCGGCCCAGTCCGGCACGGATATCTTCAAGTGCGTCATTGATGACGTCGAACGGCGCATCGGTCTGCGAATGCAGCACCGCGCCCTCCTCGGTCAACCGCAAGGGTCGGCCGCCGCGCTCAATCAGGCGCACGCCCAGGCTCTCCTCCAGATCACGCACCCGCCGTGAGAGCGTCGCCTTCGGCTGGTTGCTGGCCCGACTCGCGGCGCCAAAGCCGCCATGCCTGACCACCAGATTGAAGCTTGCCAGTGCCTGCAAATCCATGAATGTTCCATTTTCGAGACGATTGATCTCGAAATTACCATCTATGCGCGCACTATTGGAATACCTAAGCTGGGATCACAAACAGGCACTGCCAGGCAATAAGCGGTGCCCTGATCCCTGACGACACGCTTGGAGTTCATCATGTCCATACTCGTAACTGGCAGCACCGGCCGCATCGGCACGGAAGTGATCCGCCAACTGGCGCAAAGCGGCGCTGATGTTCGTGCCCTGACCCGCGCTCCCGAAAAGGCCCGTTTTCCACAAACAGTCACTGCGGTAAAAGGAGATTTGCTTGACGCCGATGCGATGCGCGCGGCGTTGACTGGCGTAGACACGCTGTTTCTGCTGGTCAGCAACGCACCAGACGAACTGACCCAGGCGATCAATACCTTGGGTATCGCCCGCGACTCAGGCGTTCGAGGCATTGTTTACCTGTCCGTGACACGTAGTGCTGAATTCACCGATGTCTCGCACTTTATTGCAAAGCACGCGGCCGAAATGATGATCGAGCAGTTTGACTTGCCCGCCACGATCCTGCGCCCTTCGTACTTCTTCCAGAACGATGCAAGCTTCAAGGACCCTCTACAAAAAGCCGGTCTGTATGTTTCTCCGGTCGGTGACAAGGGCGTTTCGATGGTTGATGTACGCGACATCGCCGACGCCGCCGTCGTTGAACTGCTGCGTCGTGACCGCTCGGCCTTGCCATTGCAACGCGAGATCTTTGAGCTTTCCGGGCCTGACGCCCTTACCGGCTCGGTACTGGCCGGGATCTGGGCTGAAACCCTTCAACGAGAAGTTCGCTACGCAGGCAACGACCTCGATAACTTCGAGAAGAATATCAAGGCAATGGCACCGTCCTGGAAGGCCTACGACATGCGCGCAATGATGCGTCGTTATCAGCAGGACGGTGCTGTCGCATCAGAGCAGGATTTGCGACGCCTCACCGACCTGCTCGGCCGACCACCGCGCGCCTATCGTGATTTCGCCGAAGAGACCGCGCAGCAATGGCAAGTTTGAAGTAGGCCAGCTGCCGCCTCGGCAGACCTGAAAGGTCGCCGCTGCGGCAGCGTGCTGGTCGTGCATCGACACAGCCTTGACGCTGACTTGCCTGCACGCCGTTTTCACGATTGCGCGTGAACCACGATATCCAGCCCCTCGTCCGCCTCCGGAGCACGAAAGTAGCTGGTGATCAGATCAAACTCAGCGTCAGTGGCGGCAAAATCGTGCTCGGCCTTCTCGTTACGGGCGTGGAGCCTGGCCCGGCAAGTCTGCTCATCCACTTCGAGATAGTGCAGACGGTGTGGCACCTGGGCAGCCTGCGCCAAATTGCACAGCCACTCACGATCCGCGCGGGTGTTGGCAGGAAAATCCAGGACCACGCTGATACCCGATGCCAGCACATCAGTGACGAGCGGCCCCAACACATCACGAATACGCCGCGCACAGCGCACGTAATCCGTCACGGACGTAATCTCGCCAGGGTAGAGCCGTGCGAGCCAATGATCCTCACTGAGCAGAATCGCTTTCTGCTCAGTGGCGAGAGTATTGGCGAGGGTTGATTTACCCGATGCGATCTTGCCGCACATCAGGTGAAGTATCGGAGTGGGCATGGGGACGCTTCCTTATGTCGACGTCTGGATAATGCCCATCGCTGGCTGACGGGGCAATTATTAAAGAATGCCCGGCTCTGGCCCCTTCCCTGCGTTGTCGCGCAGCAAATACAGATGGGGTGGGAGCCACTGTGGGAGCGAATTCATTCGCGAAGAGGCCAGTA
>QDKV01004627.1_pt1 | contig 11310 bp, 12 predicted proteins | sample 1861101 | NCBI WGS metagenome assembly QDKV01 (sample SAMN04275158, study PRJNA302643) | Fungus metagenome, whole genome shotgun sequencing project. | isolation source: fruitbody | host: Mallocybe terrigena | place: Sweden | collected 2013 | reverse complement strand
GAACCGCGATATCTATCGGAAACCCTACTTCTATTTGGGTGCTCGCAAGACGGTCAATTCTCGGCTGAGCCCACGCTTTGAAAAGGGGAAGTCCTCGTATACGTAGACTGTGGTATTTATTGTAAAGAGCGAATATCATTACTACCAAGCTGCCCAGTCGTCGTCGATACCTTGGGTCGACGTGCAGCAGACATGTCCGCTCATACTAACCCAGAGCAAATACGGCCAGATAACTGTGATGGCCACTTCCTCAATGTATAACAAGGGCACGGTGAATATTTTCGTTATCCACTGTACGAGCATCACGTTTGACATTGTTTAATCTTGCTTTTTTACGCCCAAGGTACCGCAGTGTGATGGTCGCATAGTTTTTTATTCAGGTAGCCTTGCTTACATAAACAATGGCGTTTTACTTATTGTCTCTTCTGCTATAAGAAATCTCATCCATAAACATGATACACTGCTTCGATTTCTTGCCACATTCTGTCACAGGTGGACTTTCTCTCTCTTTTTCCCCTTTTTCCTTGGCGGTCTCCGGTTCTGGTTAACGATTTTTTGACGGACTTTTTGACGACCTTTTGAACGATGCTCGTTCCTATTGCACTTATACTAAGCTCATATTTATCTGGGGTGTCTGGACACTCTTGTGAGTTATACTCCGTTTCCTCGCACGTTTTTATAATCTGAACATTTCTCGCAGCTATTTGGCATCCATCCATGTTCGGCTTCAATGTGACGGACAAAACGTTCCCATACGACAACCGTCCTGTCGTTCCTCTGAAGAACATGAATTTCTCAACATGGTGGTTTCATAACCACCTCGACCATCCACCCAATCCCGCCGACATCTTTGAACTTCCAGCTGGTAAACCAGCTACGGCAGAAATTGCCTGCAACAAAGGCGCCACTTCCTTCTTCGCGTCTTCTGAGGGTGGGGACATTCGCGACCCAAACGACCTCAATAACCCATGTCCGAAATCACCAATCGCGGCTTTCCATACAAATGGAATCAACGATCTCAAGGGTTGTGCGTTAGCGATTGCATACAAGAGCGACGCAAAGGCGATCCAGCCAGAAGATTTCACGATCTTCAGTGTAAACCAGACCTGTGTCTGGACGAGGTTCACGGACTTCCAGGTCCCTGCGAGAATGCCTCCTTGTCCTGAAGGTGGCTGCACTTGTGCCTTCTTCTGGATCCATTCGGTACGCTGCCGTTCGATGATCCATCTATTTTATCTAATCCTCATTTTTTCAGCCTAAGAGTGGAGGCGAAGAGAACTATATGAACGGTTTCAAATGCAACGTAACTAACCCCACCTCTGATGTTCCTCTCGCAAAGCCGAGGGTAGCTCGTCGATGTGGAGCAGACCCAGACAATGGCAAGCTGCAATCCTCACCCGCCAATTGTACGTTTGGCGCTAAAGCGCCTTTCTACTGGTTTAACTTGGAGAGGAACAACGTATTCGAGGGAGCATTCTCACCTCCAGTATACAATGACCTGTACAATTTCCGCGATGGCTCACAGGATGACATCTTTGAAGATTCATATTTGAGCCTTCCTGACCCTGCACCTAATGCGCTTCTCCCTATCCTGGCGATCCCAGGATTAACTCCCAATCCCGCGTTTAACTCGACCGAATCTGACATGAATTGCACGTCTAAGTCGACGTCGGCATTCTCGGTATCACCCTCTGGATACGTTTATAAACGTGATGCAGGTACTTTGTTGCAACGCAAAACGCTCACTCCTGTTCGAAGGCACAGTAGGAGGTTAGATGTAAAGCATCGGAATAGGTTGTAGACACGGTGCAACCTTGCATGCATGGCAACTTGGGCACGTTTTATTTTAGAAACATCAGAACGTAATTTATTGTAACATAATTTATGAAAGTGATTAGTCTTAGAATAGTAAGCTTGAGTGAGTAGAGGATTCTCAATATAAAACTTTTTAAGTTCTACAATGCCCGCCTAGCTCAATCGGATAGAGCGTCAGACTCTTACAGCATGCGGGTATCTGAAGGTTGCGAGTTCGACCCTCGCGGTGGGCTACTTGGTACTTTTTTGCACCCTGCGCTTTGTTCTGATAATTTTGTTAAGCAACTGGAATGTCAAAATCTTTAACAACACGGAGGGGTCATCGACAGTCCGTTCAAAGGTATGTATACAATTTGTAACTATAAAACAAAGTAATATGGGGAAGTTATAAGTTATGATAACAGAGGACATAGGAAAATGATCAACACAACGTAAAACAACCAGCCATAAAAAACTACAAATCCTGGGTTATGATATTGGGGCTAGTCGGTGGTTGGAGGTAGACTTTGAGCGCAATCGGCCTTTGCACGACGTTTCTTTTGTTTGAACCAACAGGGGCAACTCAGCTTTCGAAGACAACTGCGGATACAGAGGGCGCCTAATGGGGGCTGGAACGGCCGCGTTAAAGATGTGCGTCGATGTTGCAGAACGGGCGATACGAGTGGGCTTCAGTGTTGGATTTGCGACCTTAAACATCTGCTTCGGTCGGAGGGTAGGGTTCGACCTCGCCCTTCTGGCAATCTGAGAAGGTTTGCGCTCCTCCAACGATCTCTCTCGGGTTCTGGAGCTGTTCGATGACATTGGTACAGGCAAAGGTAGCACCTTCGACATCGTCGTTATTCCCCTCTGGTATTGCAGAGAGATGCTAGTGTCTGAAGATGATTCGGTATTGGACGACTTGATGAACTTTTTGTTGGTAGTAATTGATTCTACAGCGAAAGCTGGAGGGCGGGAATAAGCTGGATGCCGATAATGGTCCCTGTACCGTTTCACTTCACGATCCTTAGTCATTTTGTTAGGATCATTTGGGATAATTTCTGAAACGTTGAGAAATTAGATATGATGTGTGATTGACTCTAATGATTGGGAAGCTATACTTACTGGGTGACAGCCCGAAAGGTAAGTTGTTTAGTGGACGAAGGCGCGGGCGCGGACTGGATTCCATAGAAGTGAGCGACGGTTCAGAAGGTGAAGTCGGTATTGGACTCGAGACCGAATTCGAGGTGTCAGAGGACGTCGTATTCGAAGAAGTTTGGGATTGGGTACTCTCCTGACGAATTAAAGGTAAGCCGTAATATAGGTCTATGTCAAAGACGTCCGGATACGGAAGCAGATCGAGCTGTTCCTCTTTAACGTTTGAAACCGATTGAGGGGGAGCAAAAATTTGGCTTTGTATCGAATATTTATACGCAAGCGGGGCCATCTTGCCTTCATCACTAGAAACCTGTGTCTTGGGACCCCCGGCGTTTACCAGCATCGTTTCGGGCTTGACACCGGGCGCAGGCTTGGATTCCGATGCTCCTTTTGGCTTCTTCGCAAGTGGTGCATTGGTTGTGTATGGGTATATGCGCTGATCAGGAACCGGCCCAGCATCCCAAATAATGTTTGGTCTTGGGTGGAAAATATACGACGCCATGAAATTCCTTGGTGTTACTCCTACTGATGGTGACGAATTGGACCGCTCGACCGGATTTGGGACATCCATCACAGGTTGAGGCGAAACTGGTAGAAGGTGCCTATGAGTTCGAAAGAGTTCAACAGCTTGTGAAGGCCTCTTTTGTAAGCCCCGTTTCAATCCAATACCGGTTCCCGTAAGACTCCTCGCGCGATTATGATGGCTGAGCAATTCATAGGGTGACGACTCGACAACCTTATGTCCAGTGGACGACGAAGATTCCAAGAAAGGATTTGAAAGCGCTGAGCCTGAATATGAGCTCTCATCCGATTCATGTTCCCGTTCCCTGCCTCCAATAGCCTCCGTATCTGTCTTATTTTCCTCCGTGGATGGCGTACAAGGCGTAACAATAACAGAAGGGAGATGAACATCTGACACAGTACTGAAGTCGTCCTCGGAACTTCCTGAAGAACATAAACTGGTAAACGGTGGGCGAGGAGGTCGACGAGGCGGCTTGTTCGGGTCGGACGATATGAGCGCGAATCGTGGTGCGGATGAGTTGGCGAAACGACCATGAAGGGTATTGGGTTCCTCAAAAATTTGACCATTTCTTCTATGGTTTTGCCTTGTGAGCAAGCCAGGATGTCGGAAGAACTGAGTCTGCGACGCCTCTATCAAAAATAAAAAGGGATAACACTGAGCTTCCATGACGCTATTTAAAAAACCAAAAGAAAAGACCTTGTCCTAGACTGCCATTTGTCTGGTAAGAAATGAGTTCAGGTTTTCCGACCAGATTCGTCTTGGCCTTGACGGAAACGGGAAGAACTGTCTTCGAAGGACGTCTTTCTCTAATAAAAGGAGGGAAGAGTGCCAGAACAAGCAGCCATAAACGCCTGAGTATCTCGATAAGACTCCGCATGGCCGCAAGTTAGCCGCAACCTGAGCACACGACGGGGCGAATGGCCATTGAAATCAAACGAGAATACTTTAAGTGTTATTATTCCTGAGGAAAACATGCCAGGAGCTTTAGAAAACGTCTGGACTATGAGGCTGACTTTTGCCTACCGGATTCAGCAGTCAAACCAACAGAGGGCGGCTCAAGATGGGCTATTACCAAGATAAGTCAAAACAATGATAGATGTGGTCCAACATATTGGCGCATAAAACAAAAGATCCAGCCTGAGATGGTGATAATGGCGGGCCATAAGTATGAAGCCATGACCAGCGAGACTATATTGACACACATTGTTCTGACTTTTATTGTTTCCACTACTTTTGTTTTCGATTTCATAAACGGAAGTGCTGCCGCTGCTTGAGCCTTGGTTTATGGTTTCTGAGGCAGAATATTAGTATACGAGGAAAGCCTTCAAGCTTCAAGGTGACTGTTCGGATCCAAGGTATTTACATAAAAAGGAGCAGATATAGTGGACACATGCCATTACACATGACAGGCTGACCGCCCCAGCAAGTCAGAGGCCAGCTTGACATCTTTTCACCTCTATTCTGACGGCGAGACGCGTCCACCCGGTATCCATTGCGCAAAATGAGCGGACTAGCCGTGTATAAAGACACAACGATGTGTTGGGACGAAGCCAGACGTGTAGGTTGACCTTTTTGTTGTCGCATTAGTTTTTGAAGCCCCGGTTGTGTTCATAAATTGCTTTCTATAGCAACCTTCAAAATATCGTTCGCTACCAGAGCTGCAGTTGCGAACAAATGGACAACCAATATTCCGTGGATTGACGAACGCTGTTATTCCACGATGTACATCATGGGCATCATCCCATGATGCAGGGCACGCGTCTGCGCCACTGCCTCGCGTACGACACGCCAGTGCACCCGTTCCCGTCTTCTTCCAGCTTTGCCTTCTCCATCCACGACGAAATCAGCCACATGACGATTCTCGGGGCGTAACCTTAGGCAAAACGTCATTGGGTCAGAAATGGAGACAAAACATTCTTTTGTCTCATTCTCATTGTGAAACAAATGCTCATACCGAGTGTAGTGAAGATATTGATTTAAGGATAGAGCAGTCCAAATCTACACGTATGTTTGATGTTGCCACAGTAACACCGCTGGTGAGGATCTAGCATCACCCATTACTTCACTAATCAACTGATCAGCGCATTTATTTTAATCTTTCCTCAGGTTGAACCATCCCACAACTCTTCTCCTGGCGAGTTGGAGCAGCAAAGTTCGTCTGAGCTCGATTGTGAACGACTCTCTGATCTGGGTTCGGACTCTGGTTCCAACTCCTTGCTTGCATCAATGACAGTTAAAAAGCATCCTAAAGCATTTCGGAGGCAGCTTGTTATCGATTTTGAACACAAAAGCACTTTTAACAGTGACGGTAACGAACCTCACGAATTTCAAGTTAATCATACCAATTTATCTAATGAAGCTACACCTCCATCTCCGATTCCATCCATACCGCCCTCGCCCATCTCTCCTCGACACTCTCAGCTGCGCACCATTCGTAGGAAGAGGCGTCTCAGCATTGTACGGATGAGCCCGAAACCAGAAGGTGTTGTCAAACCGATCACCATCTCTTTAACGCTTGACCCGTCCGGGACCCAGGTGCACCCCCAAAAAGTAGCTTCGACGTCTGTATGTGCGCCTGCAGATGTGGTGAAGAAAGATCCAACGCCCAAATCCATCACCACTTCGGACTTGGTGACCTGCCCATCACCCACTCGTCCCCCAATTTCTGAGGCGGAAAGTGCAATGCCACCGGCGCCGCCATCCAATCTCACCCGCCCGTCTACCCCAAACGTGCGCCTGGGCCACCCAACCCGTCCCTACTACTCCGCCATCCGGAAACAGGGTATCTCCCCGCCGTCTTCTCGACCGTCTTCCGTTGGAACCTTTTCTCCTGCACCAACATCACCAGGCATCCGACCCAAATCTTACTCGCCTCCTTCGCCTCCCCCTCACAAAAGCGTACCTTCATTCTCTGCGAACCGCCACTGGTCAATGTCTGCAATGCCTCCCAGTCCCTCGGGCGTCCTTTCTGTCTTTTCTCTAGATGAGAACGACCTGGACGACGAAGAAGATGGCAGAGAAGTAGTACAGTTGACTCCCACCAAAGCAGCTCCGATTCCGAGTAGGCTATCCTTTGGAGTCTCATTTGCAAGTGCCGCTAAGTCTTTGAGCCGGAAGAGATCCGCTTCGCTTGGTTTTGCACCGTCTACTTTCCCGAATAAAAGCAATACCCACAAACAATCACATTCAATCTCTTGTCCGCCTTTAGTTTTTCCGCTTTCGGCGGCCGCGCAATCAACCTCACCTCATAGGGGTAGCCTTAGTAGCACGCTAAATGCACCTGCTTCCGAGTTTGGGACGGCTAGTGCTGGTTTCTCTGTGAGCGGAGAGACTGAGCTGAAGATGGCCCTTGCCCTGGCTGAGGACAATGCAATTCCAACCACCTTGATGACAACAGCTGCAGTCGACGAGGATGTGTTTTCTTCTACAACACCTTTTCCTCCTCCTCCTCCACCACCATTTTCTCCTCCGATGTTGCCTTCATCGAGCACCCAAACAACTGTGGATACGAGCGTAAGAAAGAGCTTGGCAAGTCGTGTCAAGAAACTGAGGAAGGGTTTGAAAGATTTGCTGGTAACGACATCTCATGGCAACGATCGATGACAAACTTCACTCTTCCTCTGTCTGTGGTAGCAGGATTTGCCCAATGCTATTACTCTGTAATTAAATTATAGACTCTCAGTACAACTCCTGGATCTGGTGTCTGGGTTGCATTCACGGTGTACTTTTCTCTCTTGGGATTACGTGTTTTCTTCCCCTGTGTAATTACTTGTAGTAACTGCTTGTTTCCGTGTTTTTGTACATTTACTGTTACTTTCGAACCCGACTGCGGATAGTCGAACACGCAGTCAAATGCTTCCAAATGGGAATATAAGACGATCAATTACCAAAAAAGGAGTCTTCCCATATCATTGCTGAATCACCTCAACTGCTTACTCAGAACTACGAGAATATATAAACTTAGTCCGTTTACTGTGTATTTTTGAACATGTCTCACAAAGCTGTTGCTGCCACCGCCAAAGGCCACTACGATGAAATACAAGTCACCACAGAGATTCCTGGGGAGGGAGAGGTACTCATCAAGGTCGCATATGCTGCAATGATTGCAGTCGACACCTATGTCACTGATCGAGGTTTCCTCGTAGAGAATTATCCCGTCATTTATGGGTTCGGCGCCTCTGGAACCATTGAGAAGATTGGATCTGGCGTCGATGGGTTAAACATTGGAGACAGGGCAAGTCGTATCTAGAAGATTATCAGATCACTTCATTAATGGTTCTGCAGGTGACTGCTTTTACTTACGCTCGCAACAAGGCCATGCAAGAATATACTATCCAGCCTTGGACCACTGTAGCCAAGATTCCAGACTCTTTATCACTTGAAGAGGCTGCGACACTCCCTGATAACTTTGTCACCGCCTTCTTCACGTTATTCAATCAACTAGGTTTGCCAACTCCTTCAGTGTTGCCCGCTCCCGTCTCGCCTCCTCTTTCGCTCACTCCTATCCTCATCTATGGAGCTGGCTCAACAGCAGGCGCTTATTCCATCCAACTTCTCGCACTTGCTGGGTACAAGAACATAATCGCAACTGCTTCAGCAAGGAATCACGAGCAGCTTCGATCTCTCGGCGCTAAGCACGTTTTCGACTACAAGAGTCCATCCCTCGTGGAGGACATCGCATCTGCCGTGGGCAACGACGGAAAAGTACTCATCACTGTAGATTGTATCACCACTGAAACAACATTGGATATCCTTGGCAAAATTGTCAGTCCTCTTGGAAAAGTCGCCCTTCTGTTGCCTATCAAAGAGGGTAACGCCGTCAGTGGTGCCCCAGGACAAGAGATGTACTTTGAAGTACGACAAGACAAAAATCCTTTCCCGAAGTCGACGGAAATTATCTATGTTAAAACATTCACTTATCATCAGGTGAGTCTCCTCCTTTCAAGCTACCATGCAACCCTTCAGTAATGGCCTCTTAGGACGAATTCTTGAGGAACAATCTAATGCCTAAAATTCTTCCTGCTTTGCTTGAGACAGGACATGTCAAGCCATCGCGAGTTCGTCTTATTAAGGAGGGATCGTTCAAGGAGAGAGTTGGCATCGGTCTGGATCTCCTAAGAAATAATAAAGTTAGCGGGGAGAAAGTTGTGGTGGAAATTCCTGGGCAATGACCTAAATACTGTACATGATTTACGCACATGATTTCAAACAAAAGATCTGGAATTCATTGTTCCCCACTGTCAATCAACCGAAACTTGAACTTGGTCCAGCTAGCAGAGACGCGTGTGGACAGAATCGATATCCCTTTGTGGGAACTAAAAAAGGGACATTAGCCCACCGCGAGGGTCGAACTCGCAGCCTTCAGATGCCTTAAAAGTCTGACGCTCTATCCGATTGAGCTAGGCGGGCAGGTATAGTTTAAACTCAGCTATGCCACAGAAGGACTCAGACGTATTCTACCCTTCGAGATCTCACCTATCATTGTCTTTTAACAACACACTACAATTATTCTTGCATCATGACTTACGATGCTTTTGCTTTAGTACTAGGTCCAGAAGTATTCTATAACCCACCTCCACACCCATTGCGCGCTTACTCCTCTCATCATCCCATCTGGTGGCTGATCGACAGAGTAACTCACGACCCACATCCATTCCTACGACGATACATTCGGTTTAAACTTCGATCCGCAAAATTTTCATAGAAAGATTGTTTTTCCTTAGGCACCGACAATTGAGTCTGGAAAATTCCCATCTCGCGGCCTGAAGTAACCCGTCGGACTAAATGAAAGGTGATCCTCGAATGGTAAAAGATGACGAAACCGAAACAATACCTTACAAGGTACTACGGCAACCATGACCACTGGTACTTTGTTGGGCTGGCGAGCTCCCGCCTGGAACTAGGGCCCTCAGCACGCTGTTTATTGTTTATAGCGTATGTACTACAATAACTGAGCACAATCAACGACTGACGACAGAATCGAAGTCATACCATACGAGGAGTCCGACTCAGACGGCAACTGGCACGCTCGTCACCCGGAGCCTGATTATGGGCTGGCGGACTCCTGCCAGCTGCAACTGGGTGCCCGTCATCATGCGGTTCATCGTTTATTCACGTTATATACTACGAAAAGTGAGCACAACCAACAATAAATGATGGCAGAATCAAAGTCATACCTTACGAGAAATCTAATTTAAATACAGCTGTAGCGTGCCTCACTTTAGCATGCTCATTCAGTAAACGGAGAGTGTGTATATACTGGAAAAGGACATCAGCAACCAACAGTAGATGATGACGAAACTGAAGACATACCTTACGAGTAGTATGAAGGTTGCTAGATCCTCCTGAAGCCTAAAAGTCAGCCATAAGTTTGCGATACAGTACAAATGCATAACTCACTGTCAAAAATGCACTCATCTGGGCGATGATATTGCGGACAATTTGCGCATTGGCGCATATCTGTAAGGAAACCGCTATCAGCACCAGTGCCCAACTTCAACATAACAGAGGTATTGACCTCCCGAGGCAGGAGCAGCACGAACGTTGCTGATCAGAACAAGTCCAAAGACAACAAGTATGCTTTTCATGGGCAAAGGTAAGGTTTGAAAAGATTATAGGTACCACGTCACCAATGATTGCAAAGGAATTTTACATTTACAAAACCTTTCTGACCACGCTGAAAATGTTGTATTGCATTCAAATAAAACTCAGACAGAAACATCCTTTCAAAAAGATACTTTGGACAAGGAGTCACTGCAACCACACATTCACTTCTGTCACAACACAGGAAGCTACAGTGGAAGACGTTGCTGGAGGCAAGGGTACAGTGACACGAGTAGAAGTGCGGTGTGGTTCAGATGGACTGGGGGTGTGGCACCGACATGCACCTGTTGTCTGACGCTGTTTAGCGAGCTGTCCGAAGTCGTTCTCTTCAGTTTTGATGGCATGTTGCTGAAGAAAACAGTCACAACATCTGGAAGCCGGCTGGGGTTGCATTTTGCCATGTCCAAACGTCGGAAGATTAGTGACGTAGCGTACAGTCTTGTCCATCGACCACCCTCTGTCAAGCCCAAAAAAATCAACAAGCTTTAGGATTGGGCCAAAAATCCCTTTCCCGTCGTTGAACGAAACAAAAACGCCCGTTGATCCAAATCCAATGATGTCCGCACGCCCATCATCTTTCAAGTCGACTACGAATCTAGGGTGTTGGCCTACTTCCCATCCCTGCTGGACACAGAAGTTGTTGAGGACCGACTCGCCTTGCCGGAAGGTGCCATCACCGTTGTTGAACCAAGCGTGGACATTAGCATCACTAAACCCGATGATGTCGCCGCGCTTGTCGCCCGTCAAATCAGCAATAAACCGAGGGTGCTTGTTAACTTGCCACCCGCAATTGATCCCAAAGCCGTCGACGACTTTGGTCTTTGGACGAAACGAACCCTTGCCATTGTTCAGGGAAACATAGACTCCAGGATCAGCGAATCCAATGATATCAACAGTTCCATCGCCCGTCAAGTCAGCCAGAATTCGAGGGTGCTTTTCGATCTGCCAGTTCCAACCTGCGCAGACAAAATCATTGGTAACAGCCTGCGAAGGGGCGAACATCCCATTGCCATTGTTGCGGCAAACGTAGACATGGGCTTCACCAAAACCGACGATATCGAGGAACCCATCTCCAGTGACATCGGCAAGAAAACGAAGATGTCGGTCAAGCCGCCAATCTTGATCACAGCCGAAGTCTTTCAAAACGAGGGTGGCGGGACTGAAGTGCCCGTTGCCATTATCTTGTGAGACAAAAACGCCAGCGTCACCGAAACCAACGATGTCGCATCGGCCAA
>QDKV01004628.1_pt1 | contig 11335 bp, 9 predicted proteins | sample 1861101 | NCBI WGS metagenome assembly QDKV01 (sample SAMN04275158, study PRJNA302643) | Fungus metagenome, whole genome shotgun sequencing project. | isolation source: fruitbody | host: Mallocybe terrigena | place: Sweden | collected 2013 | reverse complement strand
ATTGTAGTTCATCTGTTAATAGGTTAGAATTACGAATACAGTTGTTTTCCCACTAACTGAGATTCATCTGTTAATACTCCGGCTTCTTCCCCGACTTTTTCTTGTCCCCCTTTCTCATCCTTGTCTTTTTCTTCAGCTTTTTCTCAACTATGTCAATTCCAATGGCAAGGAGTACTCGACCCAGTGAACAGGCAATCCAACGCGCACAGGTCGCAGCTAGTTCTCGAGATGGCTGAGTGTATGCGACTTCCCAAACGAGGGTGGGGAACACTGCAAAAACGTTTGGAAGTCCCGGAGTGTTGTCGGCAAGGCTGAAGTCAGCAGATTTTCTGCCGTTGACAAGGGGCAGTGTGACTTGACCTCGATGTTTGAGGTGGGGTTTATGAGAGCCTTGGGTTGTATGACCCTGAAACTTTGGCCAATATTCTTCGGATCCCCAAACGACGCAGCTAAACGCTTGGTCGGCCACTTCATGTGCGGCAGTGGGCCTTTCGACTGTGAGAACACGAGTGAAAGCCTGTCCCGCATGTCCTGCTAGTAGATTTCACCTCCCCTCAGCCTCACTGTCCCCTGGGCCCTGGCAGGACAAACTGCCCATTTTGGAGCTCAATCGACATGGCAGACAGTCACATTATTCCGATTACCAACATTGTGGAGGAGCGCGTCCTGATGGAGTCCAATAAAGTCTTCTACTTTGAAGGACGACAATTGCCAGTGGATCTAGAGGATTACGGTGAACCAGGCGACATTTTCACTTTCCGAGGCAGAAGCGCATATATGTGAAAACTTACACCAGCAGGCATAGCAGCTCCAAGTGGGAAGAAGCAAAGCATGAAGTTCGCCACCAGAAAAAGTTCTCCCTTTGCCTGAAGTTATGTCCTGGGTTTCCCTTCTGGCCAATGTGGTATTCCGTTGGCCATGCGTACACCAACGATGGTCCTCTATTGAATCGTCTCATCAGGCCCGTCTCATCAGGCCCGTCACTCGTAATGGGTTCATGAAATCTTTTATACTAGCAAATTGTTTCTTCGCGCATTCTTAAAAACATCTCTCACCTTCCCAACTTATTCTGCAAAGTATTAGTAGAAATAAACCACTGGGGGGATTGGATTAGACTTAATAGTATTATACATTCAGTAACATAGTATGTTTTGTAAATAAAATAAGGGGCAAAAAAGATTGCCCACCCATGGCAGCCCACCTCTAGGTGTCAAGATGGGGTGAAAGAGGGGTTAACCTCCTGAAACAGAGCTGAAAAAGGGGAGGGTGAAGGAGGGAATGTCTGGCATCAAAATCAAGGCGAAACGGAATGGAGGGGTAATCCCCTCCCGGCATCAATTTCAAGGGAAACAAGTGGAGGAGGGGTCACCCTAGGCTCCTGATGTCAAAATCGAGACTGCAGGTGGGGGAGGGAACGGCCCTCCTTCCGGCATCAAAATCGGGGTGGAGGAGGGTGGTGGAGGGGGATTCCAACTGCATGGATCCCTCCTTCCGGTGTAGAAATCAGGGGGGGGGATGAGGGTGGAAGGGATGGGCACTGTCCAGGCATTGAAATCGATAGGAGCAAGGTGGAGTGGAGGAGGGAGCTTTCCTCCAGGTGTCGAAATCGAGGGGGGTGAAGATGGTGGAAGGGACAATACTTGTCTACACTGCTCAAGAATGCGGCAGTTGATTTTGGCGGTCTTGTACACATTGAATCAGCTTGATTTCAGTGTATTAATACATATAAGTATCTTACGAAACAACCCCGTACTCACAGAGATATGGTCCCCCTCCTCATGGTACCTGCAACAAAAACTCGCCATAGCTTGAGAAAGTGAGGGTCGATCTTGGCGGTCTTTCGTGCGTCGAGAAGACTGCATTAAGATGTATTAGTACATGTACTTATCTCGCGAAGTGACCTGGGACTCACCAAGATATAATCTTCCCCTCCTCATGGTACCTGCAACAAAAACTCGCCATAGCTTGAGAACGTGAGGGTCGATCTTGGCGGTCTTTCGTGCGTCGAAAAGACTGCATTAAGGTGTATTAGTACATGTACTTGTCTTGTGAAACGACCTGGTACTCACCAAAATATGGTCCTCCCCTCCTTATAGTACCTGCAACAAAAACTCGCCATAGCTTGAGAACGTGCAGGTCGATTTTGGCGGTCTTTCGTGCGTCGAAAAGACTGCATTAAGGTGTATTAGTACATGTACTTGTCTCGTGAAACGACCTGGTACTCACCAAGATATGGTCCTCCCCTCCTCGTGGTACCCGCAACAAAAACTTGCCATAGCTTGAGAACGTGCGGGTCAATTTTGGCGGTCTTTCGTGCATCAAAAAGACTGCATCAAGGTGTATTAGTACATGTACTTATCTCGCGAAACGACCTGGTACCCACCAAGATATAATTTTCCCCTCCTCATGGTACCTGCAACAAAAACTCGCCATAGCTTGAGAACGCGCGGGTCAATTTTGGCGGTCTTTCGTGCATCGAAAAGACTGCATTAAGGTGCAGAAGTTCAACGAATGTGGGAGCGAAGTGCCAAGATAAAAAATCAATAAGACAAACGGAAAGGAATGGATGTGTTGCAAGGACGAAGGTCAAATCCGAGTGAAAAAATGACAGAAAGAATATGCAGAAGGGGTCATGAACCTTCCGATGGTTGACAATGCAATGGAAACGGCGGAGGTGGATATTCAGATCTATCTGCCACCGCTTCCAGTTCTGAGCAGGGAGGAAGGGAGTCAACCGTCTTCTTCGCACCTGACTGAGCATCAGTCGCTGGCAGCAAAGGCACTGGTGGCGTAGGGAACGGAGGCTGGGATAAATTATTAGGAGAGCAAGTCATCATGTCCCACTGAGACTCACCACTTTGAACATTGGATTAAAAACTGACTTGGACGACTTGGGTGTGTGTCCCGAACTCGGCGAATATCCGTATGGAGTGCCATATGGACTAGGGGGTAGTGATAATAAATGCCCATTTACATCTACTGGGGTGTGGGGACGTTGACGGCTGCTTGGCTGGGTGTTCAAATGCCTCTGAAGGCGGAAGTTTTGGCCGGTAACCCCAGTCCGGGTCGTCAACAGTCTCAAGTAGCACTTTCTGGCGTTTCAACAGCACTCACTGCACGAGCTTGTTCATGAGCTTGTTCACGAGCATTCTTCTCAAGCAATTTGCGCTTCTCGAGTTCAGCCTCCCGATGCAACCGTTGGGCTTCCTTCTTGTTGATTTTCTTTCGTCCACAGGAGGGAGTGGATGGTGCGATTTCTCGCTTGTAAACATACCAAGACCCCACTTGCCATGCTTCTTTCCAAATGGTAAGCCGCGCTTGCCGAATTTGACACCGTTTCTTGTGGCGGCCGGTGGAACATTTGAGGCATCTTGCACTGAATTAGAGTCTTGCACCATTGCTGTGTAATCGACGGGGTGACCATTGATATGGGTCTTAGCCTCTGAAGGAGAAGACATTGGGTAATCAGATGAATCCGATACACCATTCTGGGGCTGCTGGTGCCAATGATGGGCAGAGAATGAGTTGGGTTGCAGTTGAGGAAGGGGATATGGGGTGCGATGTGTAGAAGAAGCGTTGGGAAATTGTTGAAGATGGTGTAAATTTTGGGCTGAATGCGAATATTGATTTGGAATTGCATGAGGCGGAGGGACCAATGATGGATGTGATTGTGAACCATTGACGTGCGAACCTGACGGAGGGATTGAACGTTGTGGAGCAGGTGCAAATTTGAGATAGATTATGAGGTAGGACGATATGGTTGCGAGGCAATGTTTTTTGCAGCTAAGGATGCTCACGACATTGTCGACTCGTTAACCGCTTCTCAGGGTCATAACGGAGGAGGTCTCGTATGCAGTTGATTAACGATCTCGGAACGGCCTTGGAAAAGAGGGAGTGAAAGTCTCGAGGATCCATCTAATAATTGAGTGTTGAGATTAGTATATGATAAGAAAGAGTGAAACAAACCTTTGGGAATACAAGTCCAAATTTTTCCTTCGCCAGCTTCTCGCCTTTCGGCCAAGAACCTCCACCGATGACCGACTGCGCAATAGAATCTCTGGCGCGGTACCATCGAGTAGAAACATACTCTGTATAAGGCGGCAAACTCTTGGTCTCTCTAGTGAGACCAAAATCTGCGAGCTTGATGACAACGACTACGTCCTTCTCTGTTGGGGCATTAGGCGGTGCAACTACAAGCGTTCAATGAGAATTACAGACTGCTTACTTTTGAGCTGTGATAATTCGAGCAACTCCTAGTCCAATGGCGGTACGTCAGTACATGGGTCTGCAACATATCTCTTCTCTTCTCTTCGAAATATGACTCGATTGTTTGCAAAGTCCTGTATTTCATTTTAGCCAGTCATAACTACGAATTGAAAGAAAGAAAGCTCACCAACTTATCAGAGACCTTCTCTGCCAGGAAATCTTTCCTTGCCGACTCAAGCACGCCTACAGGTACCTCTACCCTTCCGTCAATTTTCACTCGGCTCATCCAACCATCCACGGTCTTAGATGCCGCTTCATACTTCAATTCCTCACCACCAACACCTTCCACGTTCTCAAAGGCGAGACCACAACAATGTCTCGAAATTACTCGACATGAGAATGTCCATTGCAGGACTGAGCGTTTCCTTCACCCCACTCGAATTCAGCCCTGAAGTAGAATCAACCTTCTCATACCTGCCGTTTTAAAAATCTTGCCAATATATCATTTTCGTTCGTTGCAATCACAAGTTTCCCGATCGGCAGCCCCATCTTGAGAGATCGGTGGGGAGTTGCGAGCAGAGATGGAAGTAAGACAGGAAGTAATACACTGTTTGAGCAAGGATGCGCGCCCAGTTGATAGAGTTTACTGCCCCAAGGTGATGTTGTGCGTTGAAGGCTTGTCTGTGAACAAGGATTTTACTATATCCTTCAAGTTCATAATAATAACATTAACGAAATGAAAAATGCCAAAAAAACTGCGCGACTTACCTGTAAATTCCTGAGAAGCCGCAATGCCATCCTTGAACGCAAATGTCGGTCCACGGAACAGTTCCTAGACAAACGTCTTCACGAGTGGTGTCACGTCCGTATGATGTCTCCACTAGCTCTGTCAGTTCTTCGGTTGATATTTCCTCTGGAGAGATGTATTGAGATAGCACCGCGATAGAGAGCAGGAGTCCGAGTTGTCTGGACTTCGATGTACCCGGCAGCCGTGGGAATTAAGAGACAGGCTGTCTCTGGCCAAACTTTTGTGTCCCTCTCAGGCAGAGAACGGCTTCGAGACTGCTTCTTTGGCCCCCCTGACTTCCCATGGCTTTCCCACTGGATGAAGAAGATCTTCGGGTTCTGGCTTCATTCCTCTCGCAAACAAAAACTCTCTCCCCTGCTCTGGCGACGGTCCTTTCCAAGTTGCAAAATTTCCAGTCAGGTGGGGAATCTGGAGAGGATGACGCTGGGTTAGGTCTCTTGGTGAGGATCCTCATTCAGTTTTGACTTCAACAGTGGCTGACTTTTCACAGACTCCGGCTGTCACGCCCAGAACAGGGACCCCCTTCGCAATCGGACTGGCTTCAGACTCTTCTTCAACGACTTTGAGTGCGACAATGGAATCTCTATTCATCCGGCTACCCTCCCTGGCAGAGCGACTCAAAAGGCGGAAGAGTCAGTCAGCCCACGAAGATGAGACTTTAGATGAGACTTTAGATGAGACTTTAGATGAGACTTTAGACGAGACTTTAGACGAGACTTTACACCTGCCAAACAAGAAAAGAAAACTTTTGGGGCAGGGTGGTTCTGGGGATCCAGCTGACAGAGAGCGATGCAAACGAGGTGGCAAGGCAGTGAGACGTCAGCTCAAGACTGTTCGGCCGCGACGGAGCCAGTACACATCTGATCAGGAGGATCTGGGGGACGAACCCTCGGAAAATGGCTTCCGGCCTGCTCACATCCTTCCCAACGTGCCTCCGGAAGTGCCTTCTCTTCCTCCTCGAGCTTCTCATCTCATTCTGGCATTGGCATTGGCCAGTCGACGGATGCAGGATGACGAGAAATCAGACACCTCCATGGCTGTCATTCAGCTGTTCTCATTTTTGCACAATCGAGGTGAAGAAACTGGAATCTTGCGCCGAAGAAGTGAAACGGGGAGCCATGACATGGAGGAGCTGCAGGATTTAGCAGAAAAATGTGTTTTGGCCGAAGCAACAACCACCTTCCTGGATTTCATCTACATGGTCAACTGTATCCAACTGAGAAGCAAAGTTATCAGGTGCATACATCCAATTTCTATGGCTTGCGTTAATCTTAATCTCTTCTTTCAGTATTTGTTTGCGCACGAAGAAAAGACCCACCACCATTTTAAAAGAAATTCAGACGGTGAGATCAGCTCGCACCTTAGGGCGTTATGTGCAGGATGGAGGCAAATATTGTCTTCTAGCCGGAGCTGGTGTGTTGAATTCCTTCTGTTGAATTTCTTCAGTGGAGGCCAACTCATTTGAGCCATCTCTCTAGGTTCAATCTTTCTGTTAGTGATTGCTGCTGTGGCCAAACAGAAGTCCCGGGTGAGAGATGTCGAGCTGACAAGTGACGTTGTGCAGAGGATCAGTCAACTAATGCGTAATCCACACCAGGGTGAGTATTCCTGCTCTCGACCTCCCAAATTTGACACTTTAAGCAGGCCATCCTTTGGGAAAGTCGGTGATTGAAGACATCATTCCCGCAATTTCCATTCTACGTCAACGGTTCCGGATGACTTACCCTCTGATGTTCTCTCAGGACCTTTTATTCACTTTTGGCCTGCCTCCAACAATTGAAATATCTGATCTTCAGAGATCAGACACATTCTTTGATCAGCTAACATTTAAGTGAGTTTTTAATCAATTTTTTTGAAAAAGCATTGAGTTGAAAATATTGCAGTGCTTTTGTGACTCTGAGAAATTGGACGACTTGGCAACCCTGTCTCTCCACCTTGGGTTCAACATTGGTTCCTTCTTACTCTGGCTTGTCGTTCTCTGCCATCACCATGGGCCTCAATTTGCCCTTCCTTTCTACAATTTCCACCTCAGCTTTGACGGTTCGCAACCTTTCTTTTTTTCAAACTGGAGAAGACAAAGGCGGTGATGTGTACACCATTTACACCAACTATGATCCCAATCTTCACAAGACGCCATGCTTTTCTGCTTACGAGGACAACAACAGTAAAATGCTTGCTCTGACTGAAGGTGAAAGGGTGAAGGCAGAGGGAGCGGTGATGGCGGCATCCCTGGTGGATTTTAAATATCAGGTATTCCTATATTCTGCCATTCAATTTTGAGTTTCCCAGTGCCGTTGTTTCAGGTTCAAGAACAGCTCCAGGAAGGCATGAGAGCGGATGACTCTTCTTATATTGGCTTGGCGTCTGATCTGTCAAATGAGTATATGGTTCATTTTTCGATGTTAATCACAATTATCTCATTATTTCATTCCCACTCAGAAAGAGGCTTATGGTCAGAGATAAAACAGGAAACATGCTTTTTTTGTTGATTCCAGACCTTCCAGAGTATTTGAGAAGACCTTTGCTCTATCATTTGGAACTAGTGTACAAGGATTCCCTAAAGCCGACCAATTCTCGACAAGAAGATGGTTTTGGAGCTTTACACTTTACTTTTTACAACCGTTATTCCTCTCAAGTAGGTGTTTGAGCCTTCAGATTTGTTCTTTCTTCACTCTTTTTTTAGGGGCACCAGTGTCCATCAGATCAAGATCCCACGACGTTTCACAAGAATCTCAGTAAAAGAAGAAGAACTCTTCCCAGTTTATTCCTAGGTCTTCAAAGGATATTCAGCTACATCCAGAAGAATATCTTCTTCTGTCTGAATGCTTTGAAAGGGTGTTCCTTTGGTTAAGAGAAGTGGTGAGTGGCCTTGCAGAATTTTGTTATATTTGACATCATTGATTTACAGTTGGAACGAACTTTGCCTGAAGAATATGAGGTCATCAAGCTTTTCGCCGATGTTCTTCCAGCAGGAGCGTCTTCTCCTGCCTTTCCATTTTCTGGCTTTGTTGTCAATCTTAATGTGACCACGCGCATCCACCATGACAACAAGGATCTTCATTTTTGTGTTGTTCTAGTTATTTCTTCCGACGACTGTGAAGGAGGGGATACATGTTTTTTGGAGGTGGGAATCAGGCTGCATATGCGCAATGGCGACATGCTTGTTTTTCCTTCCACAGTTCTCAGTCATTTCAATTTGCATTTTGAAGGGAAAAGGGCTTCTGTCGTCTTGCATACTGATGGTGCAGGTTTGGAATGGGTCAAGGAAAGGAATGGTTGGAGTGAATCAGAATTTATGAATGTTTCTTCCATGGGTACAGGAGATTTGTAGACGTATAGCAATGATTGGTGCTTGATTGGTACTTGATTGGTGTTTGATTGGTGTGATATTTGACTTACCATCACAAAAGGCAATTTTCGTCCTTGCTCTCATCAGTCTTCCTCTCTGTTTTCTCTCTTCTTTGTTACTGCTTTAATATTTAATTTAGAATGGGCAACAAAACAGCCAACAGTAAAGGAAAGGCCAAGTCATCAGAAACTTCAACAAATTCAGGACGCCAACTTCGGAAAAGGCATATGGCTGAGAGTGAAGAAGAAGTGGAATCCTCCCGACCTTTCAAGAAATCTGCAGGAGATCATCTCAGTGAAGCAGAAAGGCAGGCCATTTACAAAGAAATGTCTCAGAAAGTCCAGGCCAAAAAGAAGGCGCAGCACGAAAGGGAAACCCAAGGTGCATTTCTTTGACACTTTCCTGGAGTTTTGTTAGAATTGTCCTGCTTAGACATACGTTCTCGCAATCAAGATTTGTTGAACAAGGACTTCCATGAGGATGTGGATCAGGATGGTGGAGATGAGGAGGAGGATGAGGATGAGGAGAGAAGGCCTATCCCTTTGGATGAAGAAGAGGCCATTCTGGCCAACAAATTGCCTTGTGTGGTAAAATTCCTCATTCATTTCTTTAACCCTCACAGTAACATCTTGTTGTTCTCTCAGAAGTTTTCAGGCTCCGGATCTAAATCTCAGTCCAGTGTTTGGAATGACGATGATATGGAGAACAAAGAAGAGGGATCAGAAGATGACTTAGAATTTAACGCAGGAGTACCAGCTTTTTATGAAGACATGAACATTGAAGGTGATGGTGACAGCGACCGCAACACGATGAAGGACAATGGAGTCATTTTTATCTTTTCCTGCTTTGATATCAAACTGATTTATTTTGATAGCTCTCCATCAAGAATAAAGACGATCATAGGTTCCAAGTCTCTTCTGCTTCTTCTAGAAGTCACTCTGTATCAGGACCAGGATCCTCACACTCCAACTCAATCTCTCGCTGCAACTCTAGGACTTCTTCAGGCAAGATCACAGAGAGAGACTTTCCACCAGTCATACGCGACATTGCAGTCGCAGCTAAGTCATATATCAGAACATCCACCATTTACTTAGAAACCTTTCCACCCTCCAAAGGAACTGCTCGCATGGAATTCGCTTGGAATTCAATCGTCGAGATGACCAAGAATTCCAAAAAATCTGACTGGAGGCAGGCGTTGGGGCATCTGAAGCAGACACAGGATGTCAAAAAAAAATTAATCACCTTCGTTCGTCTCACTCCTTAAATTCTCTTTTCCCTTCTCTTCCCTCTTCTACTGGTTCACTGTTTTCCCTTCTCATTTAAAATTGTTTTAGACACTGTATGGTCGGGTCGCGCTCAACAGTAGTATCATTTCCAAAGCTCGTGAAAAGATAAAAGCCTTTTATGGCTTTGGCAATGATCAAGCCCAGGTAAAAGTGATGTGGAATGGTTAATCCAGGAGGGTCATTTTGTCTTCGGTTCTGTGGACCTCGAGGTAGACCTTTGGTTTTCCTGTTTCAAGTTTTTGTCTCACTTTCTGACTGATTTGTTTTTTTAGAAGCGCACATTTGATGGGAAAATGCCGTTCGGTTCAGAACTCATGATTGAAATCATTCAGACTCAATGGTTTCCTCGTTCCAACCGGATGAAATCAGATGCAGAAACAACGCTTCGAATTCTCAAATCAAAATTCATTCCTCAGCCAGTGATCTTTTTGACTTTGACGGCAGTAAGACACTGAACTTCCTGCATATTTTAAATTTGATTTGCTTTGAATAGATTGAACATGGGTTGAAGGAGTGGAGCCAGGGAATCCGTCCAACTCAGCTAATTCCTTTTTCAGATGAAGGGGCGAGGAAAAGGTATGTTTAAATTTCTGAGAATGATACTTTTGGATTTACTTAAGGATGCCCAGCTTTACTACCTTTCAAGGTTACTGGATTGACATTGAAACCCGTTCAAAGAAATGGGCGGCCTGGTGGCCAGGGCGTCTATTTCAAATCACTTCGTCAGTCTTTTTATTTGTTATTTGACTTTCTTTGATAATTCCATAGTGGAGAGTATGATGCCTCCTGTCTCCTTCCATCCTCTCAGAAAACACTCTCTGGTGTGGATTTTGAATCTTTGGAAGCATTAGCCGAAGAAATTGGATAGGTTTTAGAGTATCTATTATTTGTCTCAGCTACAACTTGATTTGAATCTCAGTGATTTCTGCAATGCGTTATGAAAGACTTGAATAAGAATTGAGATAGGTGTAAAGACTACTCAAGTCAGCAATAGAGACAAATAGGTCAAATGTTTTTCACAAGCACAATAGATGTGAGAAATATGCAAATGACATACAATTGCCGCACAGATGATAAGCACATTACTTGAGAAGATGCTCTGATGGGTTATTTGTCACACATATATATGAATCAAGTTTCTTGTAGCTCAGATCTAAAGATTACACTAAATGTATCAAGGCTTAATGTAGAGGAATTTGGAAGTCATGTAAGTAGGATGCAAAGTAGTTCCACAGTCATGTAGGTGGCATGCAAAGTATTGCCAAAGCCATGTAGGTAGGAGCCAAAGTAATTCCAAAGCCATGTAGGTAGGGGCCAAAGTAGTTCCAAAGCCATGTAGGTGAGTTTCAAAGCCATGTAGGTGAGATGAAACACAGTTCCCAAGCTTCACAAAAAGAATATAGAGTTTTCAAGAAAACAACTTAGACAAGGCCTGGACTGTATGTTAAGTCAATGTGGGTCTCATCTAAAATTTCTGTCTATGAACACTTGTCTTTAAAGACACCTGGTCTAGCTTTGAAGCTTTGGATCTTTAGAGCTACCTAGGTTGCTCTAGGCATATCTGGATATCTCTGAAGCCAAATGTCATTTTCCTGATGCTCAGGCTCGTTTTTCGGGGCTGGTGGCTGTCAGAGAACAGTCGAAACCCCGAAAACGAACAGGTATGCTCGTTTTCGGGGCAGGTGG
>QDKV01004629.1_pt1 | contig 11390 bp, 15 predicted proteins | sample 1861101 | NCBI WGS metagenome assembly QDKV01 (sample SAMN04275158, study PRJNA302643) | Fungus metagenome, whole genome shotgun sequencing project. | isolation source: fruitbody | host: Mallocybe terrigena | place: Sweden | collected 2013 | reverse complement strand
TGTCGATATAAGTCGCCATGGGTTCGTCTTGCAATCCCCGTGGAAGCCAAAGTTCAAAGCAATGAAGTTCATTCTACTTTTCTTGTTCATTGCATTTGGACCCTCTACTTTTGCCCATTGTGAGTTATTAACCCTTTCGTTTTGTGACTTATCGCAGACTTCTTTTTTTATTTTACACCCACTCCCCCCATAGTTATCTTCTCCACCTTGATCACAATCTCAGGCGAATCAACCAAGGCCGTCCGTATACCTGCAGAAAACTCTCCAATACACGACGTCGCTTCCAAAGGAGTGACCTGCAATGTCGATCTGAAGCCTGCAACAGAAACCGTCTCTGTAGCTGCAGGCAGCAAGATTGGATTCAAGATCGCAAATGGAGTCAAGGTGTATCATAAAGGACCGGCTGCCATGTACCTCGGTCAAGCACCAGGTAAAGCGGCCGATTGGGATGGGAACGGTTCGCGTTGGTTTAAAGTTCGTTCGACGTCGCGTCTTTTAGTCTTGATTTCTTGATTATCTCGTCACCGATTTTCGTCCTGTAGATCGCAGAATGGGGAGCCTCTTTTAATCCTTTCAACTTTACTTCCCTCGGAATGGACACGTTCACTGCAACCATCCCTTCCTCCGTTCTATCAGGAGAGGTGAGAGGTCTTTCAGATGAACTCCATATTTTCTCAGTTCCATAACAATCAACAGTACCTCGTCCGCATGGAACAATTTGGATTGCACATCACCGGGTCTCCCGAACTTTTCGTCGGATGTGCTCAGATCAAGATCACTGGTGGGGGCTCAGGAAGTCCAAACAAAGTGGCCATTCCTGGATATATCACCAATGACGGTTCGTTTTATTATTATTACTATAGATACTTTTGTCTTGACACCAAAAAATTGTAGATCCCATGCTGAATCTCAATATATTCTGGCCTGTTCCGACGTCGTACAAAGTGAGTATAGCGTTAAACAACTGATTTTGTTTATGATAACAACGCGGGGGAAATTAGGTCCCTGGCCCATCGCTCTATTCAGCCGGTGGTTCTACCTCTAGTAATAACAGTCCAAGTCCAGCCCCACCGCAAAAAGACACGCCGAAACCAGCGCCGCCCCCCGCGTCCCCCGTTGTATCCCCAAATAAGACATTGCCTTCCCCATCACCACCACCACCACGCCCTTCATGTCAGACTCGTGGTAATGGTCATGGTAAACGTGCGCTTTCGTTACGCCATCGGCACCTTGGCCATGGAAGCTTACGAGGTATGGTTGTTCTTTCCCAACCAAGTGTCCAATGATTGTTAACGACACCGTTCATCAAGCTCCTCATTAGTAAATGCTGGAATTTTATTTGTTTCTAAGGCTTTCTTTCATTCTATCTTTTATCTTTTCACCCTTTCATTCCTTCTGCGAAGTATGCCGGGAGCTTTTGTCTGGAGAAGTTTTCTAGTTTCACAAACTTTTTTCTTACTCTGGTGATATACTGTTTTTTGTGCTGTGAAGTTCGTTTCGAGAGCTTCAAAGTTCTTTATCACCTACTTCCTACTTCGCAATTTTTTCCTATTCTTATTCTTACTTACATAAGAGTTGCAGTGTATTCTTTGGGGGAAATAACCACTGCATCAACCTGATCCGTTGACATCGTTAAAGCCTTGCGACTTATATAAATGATATTTTATATGAACAAATCAGTCTGAAGTTCCTACGTACAAGAATGGAGAGCACGAAATGTAAATTTATGCACATGCCAAATTGCTCAACGTGTTATACCACTGAGCGTTGGTGCTGTGGACAAATAGACAAAGAACGAAGAGAAAAAATCAAAAGGTATATGTTGAATATCGAGTGAAATTTAATCGTATCGTTACATATAAAGGGAAAGAAATAAAATGCAACGACGTTGAAATTTTTATAAAAAGGTCCATGCAACCAAGTCGGGAAATCCCAACCATTCTCTCCAAAAAAAAAAACCGGTCAAACGGCACCACTCAAAGATTCTACGTCGAACCACGATGGATCCCAGGACGACTAGCAGGAGCATTCAACTGCGATGCAGATCTCACACCCTGCGGGTTGATGAACATGCCCTGTTGGCGGCCATTCGGGGTATAGCTCAATGGCAATCCATTCCCATTCCCGTGACCTTCATGACTACTAGACTGAGAAGACGTCGATGGGGATCTGCTCCTCAAAGGGTCAAGAAAGCGGTTACTTGTCGTTGCCATCATGCCTGGAAGTAAGCGAGGATCGATGCCTGACATCGACGAGTGAGAGCGGTGATGGCTTCGATGAGGATCCGAAGATGAAAAAGTCCGCGGAGGACCACCATCGCCAGTCGTCGAAAAGGGCGTCATATCTGGCATCGAAGTAGACCCGTACTGAAAAGAGGGGGGAACAAAAGGAGGACTCTGATCCATATCGGGAGTGTTCCATTGCTGACCGAAACCGTCGTTGATGGATTGTTGCAGCGACATATGACCAGATGGACCACCGGAAGAGAATTCAGCGGCAGACACTTGGCGAAGCCATTCGGCCACAGGCTCGTTTTCGGCGTTTGGTATTGATAAGGCCGTGTCGTCCAGAGCAGAGGGTGGAAGAGACATGATCGTGCAATCTAAACAAGTAGAACAAACACCGGGGTTTGTGCAGGAAGCAAAAGCAGATGACATTGGAAAGCTCGTCGCGCGATTGTGGTGCAGACATCCGGGACAATTGCAGTCGTCACCACAACCACAGAGCGAAGGGAACGGGAGATCACCTAACCCGATACTTTCGGGATTAGGATTCCACGAGTCGGGGTTTAGTCCCATCATCTGAAGCTCGGTGTAGCTCTGATCGTTGGAAGACGAAGAAAATGCAGGATTTGAATGTGTAGCCGTGTAAGACTGGTGACATGGGATATGTTGTTGGTGCATCATACCGTAGGCTAGCTCATATGGCGCTTGTCCACTTCTGTGATGGCGTTGAGGATGGGCATGAGCGCTGCCAGAGGAAGGGATGTGGACGGGACCCCTGTTTGACGGGTCACCAGCAGCCGTGGGTCGAGGGAGCACGGGGCGGAGTTCAGCAATGCGCTTCATAATCGCGGTATTTGACATGGATCGCGAACTTGAAGGAACCTGCTGCTGGTTGGCATAAGCATCAACCTTCTTCTTACTTTTGGATCTGGGTGTAACGCATTTGCAAGGGTCCCCCGACTTGCATCGATGGACAACAGGAGCAACTCCTATATCGCGGAAAGGTCAGCATCACTGAAAAAAAAGTGGAAAGAGATGTCGTGGGGTTAAAGACGACTTTGTGCATACCACCATGATCAGAATCAGAGGAGGAAAGATCTGCCGGGGTTTGAAATGCGACCGACGCTTCCAAGGCTTTAGGCAAGCCATCGGGAAACGCGGCGCGTTCAAAACCTGACTTGGAACCTGGAGAACAACAAACAGAAGAATACGACCTTATCTATGAGCTTATCGTATGTCATATGGAGGGGAGTATAGATTAACACACCTTGAAGTGAAGCCGGTTCGGACATCTTGGATTCACAGAGACATTTAACGTGTACTTGTTTTGTTTTTCGGAGCTCTCGACAGTGTTCGCATTGGGTAACGGGGCGACCTTTTTTCTTGATTTCAAAGAGAGGTCGATCGGTGTGTCTGCATGAGGAAGACCTATGACCCTTAATGCAGGTCTCACTGAAGAAAAAAGATGAGAAATTGGAGAAGAAAAAAATGAGAAACATGTCGTACCATGCGTATTTTTTGCTGCTGATAATCTGGAACAAGATGATGAACAAGATGTATCATGAAGCCCTGGCGATGAAAAGACATACCATAGCTTTTTCGTTGAGACAAAGGGTGCCGCTGTTGGAGCCTAGCTCCTACAGCGACAAGTCGCGCGTAGGTTATTGGGAGGAAGGAACAACCTGTGAGCGACTAACGTGTTTTATCATGGCTGGAGAAGAGAGGGACTGTTGACCATCGTTTACAGGCCCGGTCATCCTTTAAGGTCGCACGGACCAAAGTGGGCCGGGAACCAAATTGGGATATCTCCGACCTGTATAATCTCAAAATAGAAAATAGAAAAATAATAGAAATAATACAAAAGCTGTGTATTTGGAGCTTCCCCATCAAGGCTCTTTTCCTGAGCGTTTTTCGCCAGAGGTCGGCAATTGACTATTTGGCTTTGGAAAAAGACCACAATCTCCATTGCACGACCAGATAGCTCTTACACACGCGTAATGTTGCGTCAGGAAGCTGCATTTTTCGTTCCGACTGCCCGTCTTTTGACTTATTGTCAGTACCAGTCATGGGTTGCACAACCCGTGTGTGGCAGATTCAAATGATGACGTAGTGTGCATGTTACCTTCTCAACTAGATAATCCTGGCGTTATCCCGTCTCAAACTTTAAAGACCCACTATGATAACGGAACATACAATAAGGAGGAGCAATGATCGTCCCGACGCGGCTTAGCCATGTCCCACAGACATTTTCATCAACGAAATCAATTATGGATCTATCTAAAGGTCGGTCCGATTGACTTGTAACCACTCAAGATGCTTGTTCACAGACCGATAATGCTCATATCCCCGTTTTATCAAAGGAGAGTTGCTTTGACGACATGTCCGAGACAATCTTGTACAAGAATGACGTCTTCGTACACTCAAAATAGCGGTTGGAGATTGTCTACGACCAAATATTTTAACCAGCTTTCCTGGTCGAGGAGCACCTCCGGGTTTTATGACAACCGCGAGGATCAATGCCGTTTTAACTTCCGACAGAATTTGATGATTCGTCCAAGTAATGAGGCATAAGGAGGTGGTTGATCTGGGCCTGCGGTACTACTGCCAGAGCAAAATGGATTGGAGTATTCATATACTACTTATCCTTGAGTACTTGAGTCCTTGACCAAATCACCCTTTGCATCGCGAGGTTGCCAAGGGTCATCCTTTTCCACCCCTGCCAGAAACGATGACGACTGGTACTAGTACAAGCAAAGAATAGTTGGAATTCGTCCCGGGCCTCCTGTGCAAAAGTGTTCATGGATCCACGTCCAGGGTTGAGCGGAATGGAAGTTTTGAGTGGGCCTCGACCTTCGTGGAGGTCTCTTGCTTCATTGTTGTGGTGGCTGATGCGTCCCTTGAACACGTCTTGTAACAACGTTTGATGTGATCAAGCTTCCCGTTCAGAAGAAGGCACAACGGTGAAATTCCTGTGTGGGGTAGCTTATTGGGTGGAGGCTTATATGTAGGGATGATTACGGCGCTTTCTATGGTTGGATGGTGTTGATTATTACGATAGTTGTTGTGCCAGGTGAGATACAACCAGGGCCTTCTTTCCAATGGGTCCCAGATTACAAACGCTAGCGGCTGCAGGCAAGCTTCACAGTGCCAAGATTTAACCTTTGGACAATTAATCCATTTCCGATTGACTCTACATATCTTCGATTTGTATCTTATCAAGCCGTGCCATACTTCTCCACCCACTCAAGATGGAATTTCTCAAGCTTGTTCACATACTCATCCACTCCCGGACATAAACACGTCAACCGATAATGCCATTCACCCTCCTTTTGTCCAAACCCGCTTCCTGGGACCACACATATCCCCGTATTGTCAAGAAGCGAGAGCGCATAGAACGCATCTGGTACCTTCCCTGCCGCCTTGGCTGCTTCCACTGCCTCTGGTGATAGCTTGATTTGCGGGAAGAGGTACAACGCCCCAGGAGAGTCGACGCATGAAACTCCCGGAAGTCTGTTCAGTCGAGAGGCCATGGTTTGTGTACGTGAAGCCAACGCGGCGTGCAACCCGTCCGTCTCCTTCTTCCAAAGCTCATAACTTTCTTGACCGGGTTTGGGTGAGCGAACTAGGCAGTCCACTCCCACTTGACCAGAGACGGGCGGGCAGAGGCCAACAGAGACCATCTTGTATATGAACGCAATGACGTCTTCGGAAATGTTCGTACACTCGAAATAACCACCCCGTCTGCCACATTCGCCTACGACCCCTTTTGAGATGGAGTGGAATGAGATGAGAGGGATGGGCGATTGGACGTTCGACACGACTTTTTTGAATGAAGTGAACGGGTGTGTTTGGCGTCGATGGAGATTGTCCTGGTAAACCTCATCAGCGAGGAGGACGAGCGAGTGCTTTTCGGATATCTTGACCAGCTTTTCTTGAGTAGCTTCGTCGAGGAGAGCACCCGTCGGATTTCCGGGGTTTATGATGACGAGACCGCGAGGATCAATGCCGTCTTCCTTTGCCTTCCGTATGGCTTCCTCGATGGATTCGACAGAAGTCGACCATCCTGATGATTCGTCCAGGTAATAAGGGATAGCATTGCCCGAGAACTGGGCTAAGCATGCGGTATAAAGAGGGTATTGAGGGATAGGTATAAGAATTCCGGCTTTAGGGCTGTTGATGAGGAGGTTGATGAACAGCGATACTCCCGCGGACGCTCCTGCCGTCAGGAAGATGTGATTGGGATTGGAAGGATACCCGTCTCGTTCTTTGTGGCTTTTATTAGAGGACAAAAAATGAGGCGATGGTTCTCTTTGGATGAGACGCACCTTGGATGAACTTGGCAACGTTTTTGCGGATAAAGGGCACACCCTGACTGTGTGAGTATGCACCGATGGAACCGATCTCTGATGATAACTCGTTTGCACGCTCGATGACATCCTTTGGGAAGACATTAGGAGCAAGTTTAGCTAGGTTTGGCCATTCCATCAGTGCAGCGATCTGGATAAAAAAAAATGAGCACGGGGCAATCCACATAAGTAGCACACTCGTACCTGCCTGATAAAAGTGATCGGTGGTTGATCCAACCCTTTCTGCTGTGGATTCCCAATGTTGGACGAGATGACTTTATCGAAAGGAAGTTTGTTATCTGCTGGATTCTGCTTGAGTTTATCTCGGAGAGACTCGGCTTTGATCGCGAGCTCGCCTCGGACGGCGTATTCAACTTTGAGGAGGGCAGGATTAAGTGAGTCGACAGTGAGGGCGCGCATCATTGAAGACGGTGAAGATGAAGAAGTGAAGAACTGTCGGTAAGAACGTGGAAAGACGGGAAGAAAGACAGAATTGATTATGGTTTGTCCTGCTGTCAGTATTGGCAGGCTCGGAGTTCTAACTATCTGGGAGAGCAGCATTTATTTGAATACAGCGCAACGAAAGCGAAACCGATATATGAGTTTGCTGTTTGAAAGTTGTAATAAACCTATCTTCGTCTAAACAAATATTACTTGAACGGCTGGCTCCGCCAACTTTTTCCTGCAGGGTCGCCACAAGTACTACAAAGGTGGCATGACTTTTTAACAGCGTAGCACCTTTTAGCATACGTTCTGATCCGTCGAAGACAACGATAGTTATCCTGGAATTAAAAATGCCAGAACATATCTTCATAAAAGAGAGCGACAACATCCCGAGTCCCTGATACGGTGTTTCTCACCACCATAAATTCGCTACTAAGGTCATCAAATTGTGATATGTTCATCAGCGCATGATTGATGGGTTGTGTTTACCGTATATCCTAACGAAGTGACTGGTGTGTAAAAACACAAGTAAAATGCATCCATTATCTCAATAGCAAGATGGTAAAGAACATATATAAAGTGGAATTGTATCACGACATCAACGTATTTTGTTGGTGAGTGCGACCCTTTTTTCTCAACTCGATTGTCGCTCGCTGGGCCTGAAATTGAGAAAATGATTCTGGTGCGAAACCAGTCTGGACGATAGAGAGTGGTAGGTGAATACGGTCACACTGAAAGACTAGGAAAGACTGTGCAGCCATCTCAAATACAAGCAACGCCAAATACATCATCAATTTTTTTATCATAAATTTATTCTCAAAGTGAATCCCTGTTCTTTCCCTCCTTCCCTCCATGCCAGATCCTTTCTTTTCCAACCCAAAATCAAAAAAACGAAAACGTTCAGACTCAACCTCAAATGGCAGCTCACTGGCAGTTTCTCACTCAAAAAAAAGGCTCGCACTCGTCCGGACAACTGGTAAGAACCGTACTCCGGCGATAACGATGAGGAAAAATAAAACGAGGGATGAGGAGCTCTCGGACCAGACTGACGATAATGCGGGTGAAGGATTGGATGATTTGGATTTGAGAGCGGAGGAGGAGGACCCTGGTAAGAGTGGTGATGAGGATGAAAATGAGACTCCAGCGGAGAAGAGGCTTCGGTTGGCCCAGTTGTATATCGATAATTTGAAGACGTCCTTGGGTACGCGGGGTGGTTTTCTTGTATTCTAACACACGCACATGTGTGTGATTACTTCAACTTTCTTCTTTTCTTCTAGCGGATGGGGAATATGACGCTGCTGAAATTGACAAGGAATTGATTTCTTCTCGATTGAAGCAAGATGTTTTAGAACACTCTGGGAAAGTTCATTTGTTTATCGCAGACTTGGTTCGCCTTTTGCTTTTGTCGTCCACATTTTATTCACCTTTTTTTAAAAAAAATAACGATTGCAGTTCGATTTTACCACCTCGACACATAAATTTCTACGAACGGGTGGCCATCGCTTCTCCGTCACCTCAGCCGTGGCTTCAGAGAGCGGCAAGTACTTATTCACTTCAGGAAAAGAAGGTCATATTTTCAAGTGGGATCTGAAAACGGGCAAGAAGCTTGGGACGATGTACAAGGTCAGACCTTGTTCGTCGACAACGGATGTTAAAGGAAAGGGGAAGGGGAAAGGTCTCTTGAGTCCGGACTCGGATGTTAAAGGCCATACGGATGAGGTTTTGTCACTGGCGATAAGTGGAGATGAAAAGGTGCTTGTGAGTGCGGGACGGGATAGGAGGATATGTGTTTGGGCCACAGAGACGTGTGAATGGCAAAAGGCCTTTGTGGGGTATCTTGGCCATAAGGATGCTATTACGGTGCGATATAATTTGTCTCTTCTCATTTTATTCTAATTGCCCCTTCTCAGAACATCGCATTTCGAAAAGGAACGAATCAATTATACACAGGTTCTCTAGATCGCACTGTAAAGGTACATGACCTTTCTCCCTCGGTTATGGGATATGTAGAGACGGTATTTGGACATCAAGACCATGTACTTGGGCTTGATGCGCTTACAGGCGAAGGATGTGTGACGGTGGGTGGACGGGATAGGACGTTGCGGTATTGGAAGATAGTAGAAGGGAAACAGGTTGTGTATCGTGGTGGAGGAAGAAGTCGGATTAGGGAGGTTTTGGAGGGTGAGTTGAAGGGTGATGAAGAGGGTGGGGATGGGGATGGGATTGAACACAAGGGGAAAGGAGAATCGGTGGCAAAGATGTTTGTGGAAGGAAGTTTGGAGTGTGTTGCAATGGTTGATGAGTCGACCTTTTTGACTGGGGGTGATAGCGGGTAAATCAAAGCAAATTTTTTTGGAGGGGAAATTTTATGTGACGCCAGATTTCATCTTTTTTAGGACGATAAGTCTTTTTACCAGCCAGAGACGTAAACCCGTCTTCAAACAATCCCTCGCCCATGGTTTGCACGAAACATTTTCAGAGACGGAAGGCGTTATACAGACCCCTCGGTGGATTACTGCCCTGTCAACATTACGATATTCGGACGTTTTCGCATCTGGTTTGTCTTGTTCGCTTGCACGATATGTTTTTATGAATTCTTTTTTTTTTGATGAAAAAAAAAGGTTCTTGGGAAGGTGACATTCGGATATGGAAGCTCGATTCTTCACTGAAATCGTTCAGTCTTGTCGGTAAAATTCCTGCGCCAGGTATCGTCAATTCTTTGCAGATTGTCCCTGTTTCCAAGACATTTATGGAAGAGGCAACTTGGGTGAGCTCTGATGATGAACCTCGACATCGACCCGTCGTGCGTCCGGCTCCGGCTCCTAATTCTAATTCCAAGCAGAAGACCAATGCTAAACCGTTCCTTGTCGTTGCTGGAATTGGAAAGGAACCGCGTTTGGGTAGGTGGATTAGTGTTAAGGGAGATGCTAGGAATGGTGCTTTGGTGTTTGTGTTTGAACCACGGACTGGGCCAGTTTTGTAGTATGACAGGTTTCTGGGCCACATTTTTGGGAACACGGTTGACACTTTTTTTGGGATGGTGTTGACTGAGACGGAATCAGCTGTGGACATTTTAAATTCCGCAGTTTTGTTGCATTCGCCAACATCCGCAGATTTCTTGTATGTCATGGTGACCGATGTTCAGTAGTAGTAGACGATGAGATTTTTTTTTGGAACTTAGAAGTGTTGTCCAAGCAGATTTTGCCCACAACACATCATGTAAGTCGATTCCGTAATAAAAGCCGAATATTAGACCGGATATATTGGTAATTACGGCTCTGTGATTGGCTGGGCCTTGCAAAGCATGACATCACGGTCAAAAAGTATTTAAGAACTTTGGTGTATCCGCAAAACTTCATAACTTGAAATGTCTTTAGCCCCCTCAGACAACGCTCAATCACCAACACCAGTGGCTCCACTTCCCCTTCGTGAAGACCGTACCAGACATAAGCCTCCTGTATGGCCAATTCAAGCGGCGGTCCCTCAGGTAGACATCCCCTCCTCTGCAAAGTGTGCGCGACATAGCCGCGCAGACGGTGTGTGTTGTAAGGAACTCATCAAAGAGGAACGCACTTTGATCGACCCGGACACCGTTCGCGATGTGTATGTTGGATTTTTCTTTTTCTTTTTATTCTGTGGCTGACATGTAATTAGCGTCATTGGGCTTTCAGACGGATTGACCGTCCCCTTTGCTCTCGCAGCGGGTCTGTCCTCGCTCGGCACGTCAAAAATTGTTGTCCTGGGCGGTGTTGCTGAACTCATAGCCGGAGCCATCTCGATGGGCATTGGTGGATTTCTGGGTTCACAAGCGGAACGGGATCACTACCGATATCAACGGTATACCTTGTCACAGCGGGTACAGAACAGCTGCGATGGAGAACTGGAGCGAGAAGTCTCTGAGATTCTTGGTCCTGTTGGTGTTGACGAGCAGGTGTGTCGTGCCGTGGCGAATTGTTTGAGAAATGTTGAGCTGCGTGATGAAGGCACAGGATTTTGTGGTCGTGGTGCTGGGAACGACGCTGAAAATTCTAATTTGAGGTGGAACGATACGGTTGGGTTAACTGCTTTTCTTCTCAAATTCGGCCATGGACTCGGTAAGTGTTGATTCAATTTCATTTTCATCGGTTTATATATATATATATATCACAGAGGAAGTCCCCAATTCGCGGATGTACATGTCTGCCTTCAATATCGGAATGGGCTATCTGATAGGCGGCATTATTCCGTTGATACCCTATTTCTTTATTCCCCAGGCTCACATTGCCCTCATCTACTCGTCCGTCATCACAGGGTTTATTCTCCTCATTTTCGGTAGTGTGAAGGCTCGAGTGACGGGAGCAGCTCGCAAGCCAGCAGATTACGTTTGGGGAGCAGT
>QDKV01004630.1_pt1 | contig 11405 bp, 6 predicted proteins | sample 1861101 | NCBI WGS metagenome assembly QDKV01 (sample SAMN04275158, study PRJNA302643) | Fungus metagenome, whole genome shotgun sequencing project. | isolation source: fruitbody | host: Mallocybe terrigena | place: Sweden | collected 2013 | reverse complement strand
CCTTCCTAGTTAGGACTTATATCTTTGTATATATAGTGATACATAGCATACGAAATATCATCTTATTATTGATCCCCATACCTCCACATTATTATTTCTAACAGATGAGGGGTTTTTCACTTAAAAATTACTCTTACTCACTGTAGACAAGAACTGGACCAAGCGATGTATTTAAGAAGCATAGGAAAACAAGAAGATAACTACTCTTTTAACTACAATTTTAGTTTATATATGCGTTGTGATTAAGGTCATGTGATTGATGGCTTTAAGTCATCCGTAACTGTACTTCTCATTCGAATATCCACAGGCCCGCCTAACCGTAGAAGTGAAGGGGTGAGGTCATGCTCCTTCGACGATGAAGACTCTCCCTGCACTTGAACAGTGGTGGGGGGCTTTGACTCAAACCCCGACTCGTGCTCGACGGGAAGGGAGGTTCTGAATGTGCTGGAAAATCGGGCGGTTCAGTGTATATCCATACGCAAAGACAAAAGATGAGAATCCGCTCTCTTCATGTACAAGTGGGAGGAGTGAGTGTCGCAAGTGCGGGGTAATTTAGGTACTAGACGCCAACAGGTGTGTGGGTGTGTGTTCCATTCTGGTCGGATCCTTTCACCAGATGCTTTTATAGCTTGTGACTTGAAACCAATCTGCTCCCAAGTTTCCACCACTACCAGGCGATCAAGTGTTGCAGGAATCCGTGAGCTGAAGGTCATGACAAAGTGCTGTTCCATACGACTAGCGATGAGGATGCGGATATATAAGCTGCTGCCGAGGCGCAAAGCATCCACGCACACCAAAAGAAGTTGACCGGAATATTCGTCTAGGTATGATGCAGGTCAAAGATCTAGAGTGGTTGGATGGTAAGCTGAGTTTTCATTGGTTGGCCAAGAATCTTGAACCAAAGTGGCTTCAATCGATGGACTAAGTATCGCAAGTTGATATGCGATGCTGGCGACGGCGGGAGTATTACGATTAGGAGTTTATTCTGGAGAAAAAGTACCGAGTAAAAAGCCCTTTGTCGACTTTCTGGCCTCTAACTACGACTCTTGATTTTGAATGCCTTAAATAAGAATAACCACTCGCATTTCAGTTGAACATTTCCATACACCGAAAATAAACAATTCGAGTAGCTGGATATGACAATTAAAGTCAGAACCATGTAGACTCTATTAACAATGGTTGCGACACTCAAGCGCCTTCGGAGACCATCTCCTCTTCTTCTCCTAATTCACGAGCATCAAGATCGTCATTAACGTATTCGCGGGCATCCAGCTCGACGTCCTCATCGAATTCTCGGCCTTCAACTTCTCCACTGCCCTCACTTTGCTGGACAGGTGGGGTAGCCGCAGCATGCTTATGAGAATGACTACGGCGACCACGACGACCACCGTGACGTTTACGGCCGCGACCACGGCGTTTGGGCTCGCGTTCGAAAATTTCCTCCTCGTCCAATTCACGAACTTCAAGGTCATCTTCATCGAATTCCCGGCGTCGCATTTCCCCGCCCCCGCCATCCTCGCCACCTCCGCCACCCCCGTGCTTACGACTGCGCTTACCACGACCTTTACGACCTTTACCTTTGCCACGCTTGCCACGTTTACCACGCTTACCGCGACCCTTGGGCTCACGTTCAAAAATGTCCTCTGTCTCGACTTCACGAGCCGCCAAGTCTGAAACGAGATTTTCGCGTGCTTCCACAAGTGCATCGGATATTTCACGAGCATTGATGGGCTCGACAGTGGCAATCTCACGAACGACCAGGTCCGGTTGGTATGGGACAGCCAAGACTACGGAAGAACCGTAAGCGAGGGCAGCGGCGACAAGCAAGACGTTGATCTTCATGATCGAGAGTTTTCTAGAGTCTTCAAGATGAAGGTTAGCGATGCAAATGAACAAATGTAGATCGACAGAAGCTTACGGCTTGAAAAGGGATGTTGTGGATTAAAGGACCAGCCTTTAAACTAGGAAATATTCTGTGAGTATATGACAGTGGAGGGAGTAGATCGGACTCGCTTTTCGTTGTGAGAGGAGCACCGGGCTTGGGGAATAAGAACCCACAGACAGCGTATATATACCATCTAACCACTCAGCAACTGTACGCAACGTAAAGCAACTGCCTATCTGCGCTATTCTGAGGATCCAGAAGATCAAGCGCCCATTGAAGATGATCATCCAGGACGCCTTGAAGGCACATCAGTCATTGGTCAAACGTTTCCAAGGGTCTCCTCTGCCTTTGCCTGCTCCAGTCATGTCGGTAGGATAGCTATGTATTGACCTCTGATGGAATTGAAAATATCACCGTCAGGAAACTATACTGCAGAATGTCGATCTGATTACCATAGAGTAGTCGTGATGCAGAATGGCTTTGTTATCTTGGAACATTCCAGGAAGACGTGATTGATCAGAGACGCTGGTCAAGATTAACAAGTTCAACAATTTGTTCGCGGACTCGAACGGGCCGCTCCGGAGAAGTAATCTCCTGTCCGTGTTTTTGTCTTTATTTTCAAATTCTGCCGCATGAATCTAAAGTTTGTGGTACTAGAGTTTTCAAGGCTGATGCATCCCATACGACTGGTTTTTTCGTGTCATCATATGTCATGGCAACTATTGACCTCTTGAATTGAAAACAACGGGGAGCGGGATGTTGATCAGATTACATGGAGCGTTTTGTTATATGTATCAGAACATTCTAGCTGGAAGATGTGATTGATTTTGATAGACTGGTTCAGACATGCCAATCAACTGTTAATTGACCCCCAGGCCTGAGATACTCCGTCACATGTATTCGCGAACTGAACTTTTTCAAGGCCAATGTAGTAGGCCACAAGATTGGATTTGGAGCATAAAAGATATGGCTTAATCTGTAAATATGCAGATTCGGAATATGGAGAGTATTAGACTCAGTGTAAGTACTACGGATAGAGGAATCAGCGTGGACGGTATGTTTGCCCAAGTAAAATATGGTTGAACTAGATAGTCTCGCTCGGAATTAATATGTGCTTTGATACTGGGTGAGGGACGGCCAGGCGGATTTGACAAGCAATGTTCTCATTATCGTCCTGACAACATTCGGGGTGAAGATGCACGCCATCAAGCGTAGTGTACGACGCTTGTCTTAGTATGTGTGAACTTACCAGGCTCGGTCTCGTCCAGAAGTCAAAAAGCCAACGCAAGGATAGGCGAGCAAGTACCCATGTATGTGCACATGTCGAGCAGGTCTCCAAATATGGACAACCGCTATAGTCTAGGAATAGAAATAAAGTACCTTTATATAGCTCAAGCGCTCACGCGCTCACGTCTTACAGTTTAGAATCGTCCGACAATTTCAGCGCACAAAGAACACTCGATTTAGAAACGATTCAGACTACCTAAGTCATACTAAATTACTATGGCTTAATCAAGGGATGCGAGGGATTTGTGTCTCGGAGGGGTGTAGACGTCGTCCACATTGGTAGGGGTTTCAGCAGCCACCTTTGACTTCTTCAAGTTGTCGTCGTTGGTGGTCTTCGCCTTTTTGGCCTTCTCAGCTTTCAACTTGCTGAGACGAGCCTTCCTGGCGCGAGCCTTCTTAGCTTTGGAGTTGCGACGACGACGGGCGAGTCTCTGGCGTAAACTAAGCTTCTTCTTCTTCGATGCAGACTTCTTGGATCTCAGACGGCTAAATAGAGAGGACTTCTTCTTCTTATGCTTGGTAGAAGTCGTCGAGAGAGACTTCTTCGACTTCGACTTCTTGGACCTCGGGCGGCTAAGGAGGGAATTCTTCTTCTTCTTGGGTTTCAATGTAGAATCTTCGTGGTCGGATTCGACAGCTTTAGATTTTGGCTTTGTCGAAGGAGGAAGATCCGAGTCGAAGTCTTGAGGAAGTGGGTCCAGCGTAGACTTGGGTTCCCGTTCGAAAATTTCCTCGTCGAATTCACGAGCATCAAGGTCAGCGTCGGAGACCTCCCGAGCGTCAAAATCGTCGAAATCAGCCAGATCACGAGTGACGAGCTCTGAGTCAAGGGGAAGAGCCAGGACAGTGGAAGAGGCATAGGCGACAGCGGCGGCAATGAAGATGATGTTAAGCTTCATGACTGTGTATTATTTATTGTGATACGAGTCTGCATTGTCACCGTCAGCACCAGGTTTCCGGTGGCCTCAATTGTTCACTCACGTTATAAAGATATTAGATCAAAGGACCAGCCTAAGACTGCAGAGAAAGTGTAGTCAGCATCAATGGGAGGGGAGGGGAGAGGGAAAGACTCACTTCGTCGCTGTGAAAAAAGCACCTGGCTTAAGGAAAGAAAGACCATGGGGCATTCTCTGGTCTTTATAACCCGTTGCTGAGATTGAAAATCCTTCGGAGTCGCGCGTTATTAGATAAATTCATCGCCCACAGGAAATCCGGAGGAGTAATTAGTACGGGAATCCCACAACTGTTCCAAATTTAGCACCATCGTTGTTCCGGATTCGCGGCTTCACTGGGGCTTTGTTCATCAGATTGATGAGGATCTTACACCCCTTGATGTTGCAGTGTACCACTTTCGGGGATAATTCATTTCAGCGCCCATAGTTGTCGGTGCCACTTGGTTGGGGCAATGAACATTCCATGATTGACCACGTAGCAACCTTACGGTAATTTGCAGGCATTGGCAAAAAGAAGTACTACAACATAGGAGTTTTAGTCTCATAAACAGCATCAGAAAACAAGGAACTCAACGCGTATTCCAAAGTCTTGACATTATACGTATCAGAAGTTTGTTGGCATGAGAAACTGAACGATACGTTGAGATTTGGCAATGTCAATGAATTCGAAACATGATTGATTGCGAGTTACCCAATGGACGTGTCTTTTTAAAACTTTGCCCTCAGTGCTCGGTGGGATCAAGGTAATTGATGAGTCAGGTCTGCCCCATCCCATTTATTTTTATATGGTCTTGCAGCGTCGGAAGTCTTCAGTAAGTAGATTCCCATTTGTGAAGGCATATTTAAACGTTCGTCCAGACACACGGACATCGACGCCTAATAACGTCTCAGTAGATTATCGTGTAAATTGAATCACTCGCCGTGAATGAGACGCGCATTAAAAATTTTCATTCTTTCCCTTGCATCGGTATCTGCGCTGGCGGTCCAGGCTGAATTATAACTTCCTTGCCCCCGTCGAATTCCCTTCGGCAAAGGACAAGAGGGATGGCACAAAACTCGGCTGAAATGTTGTATACAAGAAGTCGTCTTATTGTAGATGGTTGCCATCTGTCAGTCTAACTGATCCATTGGGTCAACAACCATTATGTGACGATAGCCAGTCTGCTCATAGGAAACACAGGACCCTTGAAATCCAAGTTCATGACGTTTCGCCGCCCATTTCATGCATAGTCGATCCAATACGGCAACGCTATCGTAGTCGAGTTTCAAAACCACACACGACGTGCCTCCTGCAACTAGAACTTCCTTTCTTAGATGCTTGAGACGTGCTAGAAAATTTTGTCATGGCCATTCAAAATGTCACGCATTTGCTCACGTTCAATCCCAGAAGTGATATCGTGAGAAAAATGCTGGTATTTTGAAACTCCCTGATCCTGCAACAACGGTGCTGAAATCTTTTGCCATCCCAAATTACCAGTTGCTTTCTTAACTTGCTGCTCGATACGCCTTACTTTTTTACTGCTCACCGATCCAACGATCTGATGAGATGGATTTGGGGTGCAACCTTTTTTACTCGGCTTTCGAGGCGGAAAGTCGACATCTCACTTCACGGTTTCCGTAGCATTATTTTCAACTCTTCTCGGTACATAAAGTTATACTGACAAATTGACTCCCGTGATGGATTCCTCTGATAACAATGAAGGGCTCGGAGAGTGCCAGTGGTTTCCCTAGTCCTTGGCATGTCCATTCCAAATGATTCTGAACGGGATAACCATCTGCCTTGCGCCTTACGCTGTTTCAACATTTTTCTTTCTGGACTGCCTTGAACGCGAGTAAATCAACTATCGTGGCTGTTTAATGTCGACTCGATCGCGAAAGGATGGGAAAATTTTTGGGGACCATGCTTAGGTTCTTCCACGATTCCGGTACTATCATCTTCTATGACGAACTGGAATCTTTATTAAACGTTGAATCTTAGCCTACTTACCTGCGCTGGATGGATTGTAAGATGAGACCCTTGTTTTGGATCCAGTGATCCTTGATACATGGCGTCTTGGTCCGCCGCTTTACTCCTATGGTAGATTCTCACCTGCTGAGGTGAGGGTACAAATAAGCCATTTATTGTATCCCTTTTCCTCCAAGCCCGGTGCTCCTCTCACAACGAAAAGTGAGTCTAACATACTCACTCCATTACTGTATACTCACAGAATACTTTTCTAGTCTAAAGGCTGGTCCTTTGATCCACAACAATCCCTTTTCAATCCGTGAGCTTCACTCTACATTTGTTCGTTTTCATTGCTGACATTTCACCATGTAGACTCTCCATTAATTAAAAAAATCTCCCAATCATGAAGATCAGCGTTTTCTTCGTCGCGGCTGCTATCGCTTACGGTTCTTCCTTTGCTTTGGCCGTTCCAATCCAACCCACTCATGAGATTACCAAACACGAGCCCATCCATGCTCGTGAAGTCTCTGATGCCCTGGTGGAAGCACGCGAAATTGAGACGGGGGACATTTTCGAACGTGAACCCAGGGGTGGTGGTGGGTACCATCATCGCCGTGAATTCGATGACGAATCCTACCTCGATGCCCGTGAACCCAGGGGTGGTAGTGGGTACCACCACCGCCGTGAATTTGATGACGAATCCAACCTCGATGCCCGTGAACCCAGGGGTGGTGGGTACCATCACCGCCGTGAATTCGATGACGAATCCAACCTCGATGCCCGTGAACCCAGGGGCGGTAGTGGGTACCATCACCGCCGTGAATTCGATGACGAATTCGACCTCGATGCCCGTGAATTTGAAGACGAAGAGGAAATCTTCGGACGGGCTCCTGTACGCGTAAGTTATCATTGGTATTCTGAATAATCTACATCTTCCCCCCGAACTCAAATCGATCTTTGTATTTTAGGCTGCTCCTAGAACAGTGGGAGCGACACCAAGGACCACGAGCTCCCGCTCAGCGACACCCCGTGGGTCTACTAGCCGCACTGGTAGTAGGTCCCCTAGCCTTTCTGGTGGACGGTCCACTAGCCGCACCGGAGGTAGAACCGCGAGCCGCACTGGAGTGAGGTCCAATAGTCGCACCGGAGTAAGGTCCACTGGCCGCACTGGAGGGAGGTCCGCTATCCGCACCGGAGGCAGATCGTCTAGCCGTGCTGGTGGTAGGTCTCCAAGCCGTGGCAGATCTCCAAGCCGTGGCAGATCTCCAAGCCGTAGCAGGTCTCCAAGCCGTAGCAGGTCTCCAAGCCGTGGCAGGTCAGGATCTTTGATCAGAACTAGTGCTCCAGGTAGGACTAGCAGTGTACGGGAAAGGACTGGCACAGGCAGAACCGGCGCCACTCGATTTAGCTCTAATTCGAGGTCCTCTACTTTGGGCACCGGTGCGAGACTCAGGTCGAACGTGGCTCGAACGTCCAACAACGTCGCTTCCGTTTCTCCCCCATCGAACGAGTAAATCGCAAGCTAAATCAATAGTTGTTGTTTTATTATCATAAATGAGTTGCTTTCGTTGTGACAATTGATAAAAAAAAGTTTGAATTCAGATTTTAAGAAGACATCCGAGTCGAATTGAATTCTGTTGTTATCGTGTTCTAATTTGTATCACCCGCGCGCGCTGAGCCACTGGTAGACTCTTCCCAGTTTTCTCTTTCGAGCATCCTATGGGCGCTTTTTTATTCTCGCATGTATATTGAAGACTGATTTCGTTATGATGTGCCTCTTGAGAAGACAAGGAGTTGAGATCAAACGATACTCGGCCATGATTACGTGTGGCATGTACATCAATGCGTGTTTACAAAAGGCAGAGCAAAGTGAGTATTCGTGTCTAGAATAATCCCAGAAATCGCGCTCACTACGCCGGTATTGTTCAGGGTATGAAGTATGAGTAGTCTAAGCTGTAGAAGACAGTAGAAACAAAGGAGGATGCAATAAGGTTGTTCTGCCACCTATTATTAGTTAAGCTAACAAGATTCCTTGATCCCCCTCCCACCCCCAATCCGCGTCGCTTCCCAGGTTTCGACATCGTATTCTCTCTCAGGAGATTTTTAAATAGTAAGGCTCATTGATGATGCATCCCAAATCCACTGTCTCATCAGATGCCAGTCGGATCAATGAGCTGTATGAGGCACACTCGTTGTTGGATTCAAAGAGAACGTTCAATTCAAATGACCCACCTGAGGCAGTTCAAACATTTCTCAATCTGCATAATGCATGTCACGATCAGACGAGAGGTATTTTTGTTTAACAGTTACCAGGTTTCCTTACCATGGTTTTCTGATCATTGCCAATTGAAGGGTAGTGTACTCAAAGAAAGAAGATAATTTTTAGTTGGGTTACCGCGGTCAAATTCTGGACGACCGTGGAGGAGCACCTGGCTTTTGTGGACCGTCTTTGGAGACGTCCACTGGCAATGGTACGCTAGGCTTCAGGGCATCTGCCAATGTTGTCGCCGCTCATTGACTACCTTCGTCACATCATCGCCTCTATTACAGCACATGCAAGAAAACCGTCGCTGGAATTTATGCCAAATTGCTGTGACGGGATTTCATGCTTGGATTACTGATGGGTTTCCCATCATTTCTGCCAGTGTCAGTAGTACCAAATTAGCGGGATAGCCATCTGCCTTGCGCCTTCTGTTTCACATTTTTCCTTCTGGACTGCCACAAATGGATATGTAATTCTTGTGCTAAGCGACGCTAAGTTGTGGGCGTCATCGGGTATCAATAGATTGACCTAGATTAACCTCTGTCGCTCGATCGCAAAACATCAGGGGTCCTTCAAGTTCCACGATTCCAGTACTTGATGACCTGGAGCCTGGAGGGTAAGATTCAAACGGTTTCAATCAGTACAGCTGCATTGAGATGGTTGTTTTAAATCCGATCAGACTGCACCAGTGACGGTGATCCCTGATGCATGATGTTTGACCCTTGGGCGCTGTAAATTGCCTGTGACAGCTGCCGAATCGCCGCAAAGCTTACTACGCATACGTTGTAGGGTATATATATGCCACCTATCGTATCTTTCATTCCCCAAGCCCGGTGCTCCTCTCACAACGAAAAGTGAGTCCGACATACTCACTCCATTACTGTATACTCACAGAATACTTTCCTAGTCTAAAGGCTGGTCCTTTGATCCACAACAATCCCTTTTCAATCTGTGAGCTCCATCACCCTACATTTCTTCGTTTTCATTGCTGACATTTCACCACGCAGACTCTCCATTAATTAAAAAAATCTCTCAATCATGAAGATCAGCGTTGTCTTCGTCGCGGCTGCTATTGCCTACGGTTCTTCCTTTGCTTTGGCCGTTCCAGTCCAACCCAACTTGGCCACTCGTGAGATTACCAACATCGAGCCCATCAATGCTCGTGAAGTCTCTGATGCCCTGGTGGAAGCACGCGAAATTGAGACGGAGGATATTTTCGAACGTGAACCCAAGGGCCGTGGTGGTGGTCGGGGTCGTAGCCGTGGCCGACGTAGCCGCAGCCGCGGCCGTCGCCGTTCTCGTCGCCGTGCTAGCCGTGCTGCTGCTGCTGCTGCTGCCGAGCAAAGTGGAGGCGGTGAACAAGTTGAAGGCCGTGAATTCGATGAGGAATTCGACCTCGATGCCCGTGAATTTGAAGACGAAGAGGAAATCTTCGGACGGGCTACTACTGTACGCGTAAGTTGTTATTGTTATTCAATTCTACACATCCTGAACTCAAACGGATCTTTTTTGTATTTAGGCTGCTTCTAAAGCTGTGGGATCGGCACCAAGGACCTCGAGTTCCCGCTCAGCGACACCTCGTGAGTCTACTAGCCGCACTGGTAGTAGGTCCCCCAGCCGCACTGGAGTAAGGTCCAGTAGTCGCACTGGAGAAAGATCCACTAGCCGCACTGGAGGAAGGTCCACTAGCCGTACTGGAGGGAGGTCCACTAGCCGTGCTGGTGGCAGATCAACCAGTCGTGGCAGATCTGCAAGCCGTGCTGGTGGTAGGTCTGCAAGCCGTGGTCGGTCTTCATCCCGTGGCAGGTCTGTAAGCCGTGGTCGGTCTTCATCCCGTGGCAGGTCTGCAAGCCGTGGTCGGTCTTCATCCCGTGGTCGGTCTTCGTCTCGTGGGCGGTCTTCATCTCGTGGGCGGTCTTCGTCCCGTGGACGGTCTTCGTCCCGTGGGCGGTCTTCGTCCCGTAATAGGTCTTCATCCCGTGGCAGGTCTTCATCCCGTGGCAGGTCTTCATCCCGTGGCAGGTCTTCATCCCGTGGCAGGTCTTCATCCCGTGGCAGGTCTTCAAGCGGTGGCAGGTCCGCAAGCCGCTCCAGGTCTTTGAGCAGAACCAGTGCTACAGGTGCGCGGTCAAGGACGGGCCTCACTGGCACAGGCGGATTCCGCGCCACTCAACTTGGCTCTAATTCGAGGTCCTCTTCTTTAAGCGGTGCGAGACTCAGCCCGAACGCTGGAACGTCCGACCCCGCTCCCATTGCCCAAACAGTTGCATCTCCACCATCGAACGAGTAAATTGCAAACTAGATAAAACAGTTGTTGTTTGTAACTTATCTTCACATGCTATATTAAAAGAGTGCTTTCGTTGTGTTAATCTTCTAGTGTGAGAGATACCGCTCCCAAAATTTAAAACAAAAAGCTTGAATTTCGAAATGAAGCTGCTAGACATCGTCAAACGAGAAATTGAATTCAAGTTCTGTTGTATCTGTGTCACGCTCCACCATAAGCCCAAATCTCATCCGATTTTGATGAAACAGGCCTTGATAGAGACCAAAGAAATAGGGTAATTTTATACCGAAAAAAGCTGTAGTTATTCAAGCCTTTGACGTCGAGAATGAGCATTTGAAAACTTGTGATGGTTCAAGTTAAAGACAATTTCAGCATACCGCCTCATTTGGCTCTAAATTATATGGCAATGTAGATCTATATAGTCTTGAGAAAAAAATTGGAGTTGACAAAGTGGTGTCCACAAAATGCGTTTGTCGCAAAGAATGTGCTTGTCGGCGCAAGGACAGTAACTACACTGCATGGACTGCAAATCTTTGATTAACCTCTTTCCCCAAATATCATTAAATGCCGCCAAGCTCGACAGCAGCTGTTATACAACTTGAGAGCCAGTACTATTAATATACTCATCAATTTATGTTTACAAAAGGCAAAGCAAGCTATAATGTCAATAATTTCAGAAATCCTTACTGTGTTGCTCGGGGTATGAAGCCCAGTGAAAACAGGATCTGCAGGAGATGCAGAAGATGGGATTATTCCGCAGAAGTTAGTAGATTTTTGTGTAAAATATG
>QDKV01004631.1_pt1 | contig 11421 bp, 7 predicted proteins | sample 1861101 | NCBI WGS metagenome assembly QDKV01 (sample SAMN04275158, study PRJNA302643) | Fungus metagenome, whole genome shotgun sequencing project. | isolation source: fruitbody | host: Mallocybe terrigena | place: Sweden | collected 2013 | reverse complement strand
CGATGAGACTATCTGTGTAGTATATAGAGGCAAGGTGGAGATAGTGGATCTCCACCTTGATCATTACCATCAGTTCTGGGGTTATACACACTGAGACTGTTAGCCTGGCCTTTGGGCCCCTTACAGTGAGCTCCATTAATGAGGTCTGTAAATCTTCATCCTCTTTCATGCACTCCATGAGATCCACTACATGAACTTCAGGCACTTTGATTGGTTGCAACCTTGTGATGCAGAGTTGATCAGAATAGAGATAACTGTGTGACGGTACATATGATCCTGCACTGTTAATGCAGTTGACAGGCTTGACAGAACACAACAGCGTCTCTGCGGCAATGAAACATATGTATTGGGTGGCTTGAGATTTCCTGAACAGAGTTGGGCGATAGCTGTTCACAATTTGACTTTTACATATGCTGGAATGACCCAACAGATAAAATCACAACCAATGTTTTTGATTTTAGAGCCATTGCGCCAATTGTAGATCCCAATAAAGTTTAGAACCCAGTTTTCTATTAGTCCACTCTTCTTGTTATCTTTCATGAGTTTCTTCAACAATTCAACTCCCTCTGTAACCCCTGTATATTTTTTCTTCAGCACATTCAGCTTTTGCTCAAGGGGTGTACAAGGTCGGACATTCTTGGGTCCGAATGCTTTCATGTCTTCTGTGAGTTTCAAGAAGGCGGCGTAGAAAAGCTATTCACAAGAAATCAGTTAGTGATCGTCATCACAGGATGGTGTTGCTCACCTCTCTTGCAGCATTATTTGGTTGGTTGAAAACATTGCCCGCATTGGTGGAGATTGTGCACAACATATGGGCTGTCAGGTCCTTAGGTGTTTCATTGTTCTTGTGATTTCTGAGGAATTCTGCAACTATCCTGAGGAATCCTGAGGAATTGTCTGCCAAAATGCTTGAAAGTCTGAATTCCACAGGAATGGTTCCAAAAATGATAGGACTGGAATAGAAGGACTGGAATGACAGGAATTTAATGACAGAACTGAAATAACAACATGGAATAACAAAAATTTAATAGAATATTTTTTTTTCTAAAGATTTTCCATTTTTATCATTGTTTTCAGATGTTTTGAATGTTTTTGGTTTCATTTTGAAGGGAAACACTTCAGGGGTTTGGTCATGGCATTCCCACCCACACTATTCCCTAATTGTAATTATAGTAGGTTTATAAATTCCTGTGGATTCCTAAGGATTTCCAATAGTGTTTACTGTAGGGAATACCACGGGTTTCCCAAGCTTTTATTTTCTAATTTATCCAATCAATTTTGCACAAAAATCTATTTTTAGTAGACATTTATTGGCTACTTATGCTACAATGCACAGAATGATATATTTGTGACTTTGTAAGCTAGAAAATGTTACACAAATATAGTTTTATGTGTTGGATCACAAAGGGACAATAAAAACCTTTCAGAAAATGATTTTTTCGGATTTTTTCATGTAAAATTGATTGGATAAATTAGGAAATATCCTGTCCATTTGTGCAGATTTCTGTGGATTTCTGCACATTCCTGAGGATTCCTGTAGAAATCAGTGAAGGACTGAAAAGAGAAAACTGTGAGAGTTCATCGGCCCAGGCTGCCCACCATTGTCGATTGGCAGTTTTTTGATCAAAATTACTCACCTCAATGACAGCCAGTTCAATGGTTTGCATCATTGCATTGAGTTCCAAGATGACAATGGGTGTGAGCATTGGCATTGAATGTGCATAATGAGTGTTCTTGTGATTAGACAATGGTGCAAATATTCTTGCGGGTACCATGGGAACGACCCATACCCATACCCATATGGGTATTTACCTGTGGGTTGACCGGTTTTCCCTTCAAAATGAGACCAAAAACAGCCAAAACGGATGAGAAATGGTGAAGATAGACTCATAACACACTTTTGACCATATCTCAGCCAATTTTTATCTGTTTTGAATGATCTTTGGCTTGTTTTAAATCTGGCGGGTACCATATTTCTGACCCGTACCTGTACCCATGACCCACAAGGGTTAACCCAACCCTTGCCATTGCCTACTCGTGATCAGTTAGGAACCATTCAACCTTCTTTATAAACATTGGACCGATTTCGTTCTTCACTTTGTTGACTGGCTCGTACCTGATATTGGTGTTATAAACATCCATGATTGTCACTTTATAGTCCTGCCAGTCAGAGGGAGCTTGGCTGGGAGTTTTCGTGAGGAGCGTGCATATCAAAGTGGAATCGACATTGCAGAATTGGGATATCATAGCTACGGATAACATATCGTAGTGTACATCCAGCTTTGATACATGCCCCGGTTCGGCCACAGCTTTCTAAGTCATGATTGCCTTATGGTTCCAGTCCTCTGGACATTGTGCATGTGATTGCCCAAGTGCTGTCAGATATGGATCTAAATTTTTGGGGTTGCTTGTTGTGAATGTGTCCATTTTGTTAAGTAAACTCTTCCACAATCTGACCCCATATAGAGAAATATAGATGACAATCTATATTTTGATATTGAGATTGTAAGTTTAATTTGTAAAATGTTTTAAATGCTTACTCCACCCGAGATGCCATGCAAGTTTCTTTTAATCCAGGTAGTCGTGAACGGCTCTGTGTAGTGAAAATTCAGCTGCATATCATTAAGAGATATGAGAAATTCTCACGACTCCTGATGATTCAAGATTTGTGTGAGGCCTGAGCTCAGATTCTTACCAAGAGACTTAAGGAATTCCTCCTTGCAAACCTCTCCATGTGTGAAATGTCATTAGGAGGCTTTCGCTGTCACTTTCTGTGTATTGGGGCTTCTTCTTGTTCCACATTAGCTCTGTTTCAAGCATCTCACCCTCCACCAAGAGTAAGTCTGATAAATTTGATTTCAGATTTTTTAACTCATGATATTGCAATGGATCTCTTATCTTTGTTGTATATGACAACTCCCTATGTGCAGACCCACTCCTTCTCTTTCTTCAGAGTCTCTATTGTCATTCTGTATGCTCGGTTCATGTCTTTTTCCTCCTCAGTTGCAGTGTTGCCATTTTCAATTTTGCCCTCAAGGTGTTTTTATCTCTGTCGACAATCACTCTGCCTCCAGCTCAAAAGCTCAACAATGATGTTTCCCTCCTGCAACTTTGATGGAAGATGCTTTCAAACCTTTGGAGCTGAGCAGGAGGAATGGTGCTTCTGCTGCATTTAGGGCCCGTCACAGGTAACCCATGGGTAAATTTGGGTCCACCCGCACCTGTACCTGCATTACCCGTAGCCATTCTCACGGGTAGGTATGGGTACCCGTCACATCACATCACATCATGATCACTCATTGTCACCAACTACTCTCCATCACTACCAACAACAACCACATGGCCACCTCATGACAATGTGACACAACATAATGAAGGCAGGGGGGAAATGACGTGGGCAGGCTAATAATTGGTATGATGTTTTATATTTTAACAATTATGCCATTGTTGTACTAACTAATTACACAATGTTTGCAGGTACAACAACTTGGCCAGGATGGTTTTACCCCTTCTCATCACATTGAACAATGCTGACAGCTGCCAGCACAAATGGTGACACATCACCTTTTTTGTATGAAACACATGACAGAGGGGTATATCAGCAACCTCATCTGTTGACAATGTGACCACGACCAACTGCCATTGAAAACGAGAGTAATTGTTCATTTTCATGGGTATCCCTTTGTTCGCCCAGGTCCAGGCTCCGTCCTCCTGAGCCTGGTCAGGGCCGCCTCCGATCGCCTCCGTTTTTTGCAGGCGCCTGAGGACCCCATCTGGGATCCCCCTCCCAAATTTTGGGCCTGATCGGAGCGGGACTGCAGGCTCCAGCCTCCGTGGAAGCCAACTGCCGCATTTGGACAGAAATTGATGGGCACGTCCCAAAACGGACAGAAATTGATGGGCAGTGATGGCTCATCCAAAAGAAGACATAAATAGATGGCAACAGTGATGACCATGTGGGTTACAGTGACCAGGCTCTCTTGTCCTGGTTCTTTATCATGAGAAACAGTGTCAAGCACCTTTAATTCATGAGAAATACAATAAAATCAGGTAAAAAATAAAAAAATATTCCCAGATGACTGCTGGTGTCCAAAAATGGAAATCAGCAATTTGGGTTACAATTAGGGGTTAGATTAAGGTATTAAAACAGGTCCAAAAATGAAAATTAGCAGTTGTTAGTTTAATATGATAAAAAGGGATAAAAATCAGAAGAAAAATTCATATGTAGTATAATAGGTAGAAAAAGATCAGGATTAAATCTGGATAAGAATTCAAGGATTAGATTATAGGGATTTTAAACACGTTTTTCTAGTTTCTCCTGTCACAGACAGTCAACATAATATGTTCAAAAATAGAAATCAGCAGTTGTGGTTAATAAAATCAGAAAAACAATTCATGTATGGCATAGATAGGAATAGGTCAGGATTAAAATCTGGGTTAGAATTATGAGAGTTAAATTAGGGTTTTTAAACAGGTTGAAAAAAAACTCTGTTTGATCCGCTACCACCAACATAAAACTTTTTCCCACGCCCACACAGGCAAGGGAGATTGAGAACGAGGGTATAGCAGTAAAACTAATAGAGCAACAAGTGCCTCAATTTGTCTCATTTCGTTCTGCTGCATGCAACGAACACAAACTCAAAAGAACGAAGACAAAACAAAAAGTGGAAACAGAGTTATGAGCGGAACAGAAAGATCATCGGCAGCTCCAGCGCCAACGCAAACTACGCAAACGACCCGAAATAGTACGTGTGAAGAACAAAGGCCCACAAGAGAGCACCTGCTCCAGGATACACCCCTAAAAAACCGAAATCCTCAAGTGGCGAGACGATGGCTAGAAGAAAAAGTACTAATCGCACCCGTCTCACCAGAGGACCCAATCAGCAGCGCAGATCTAAGCTATGCCCTATTACTACTATGCTACAGTCACAAGAACATCCCAAAGGTGGTTGAAGAAAGCATTAAGGCCGTGGCCATATGTATCGAGCAAGCCAACATAGCGGAGACAGCGAACACGATACAGATGAAAGTAACAGAAGCGCTAAACCCCTGGGCGGAAGATCTAACAGAAACACTGGCGGGTCTAACAGAAAACGCGATCATAACGATCAAAAACTTGAAGGAAGAATGTGAAGAGGTAAAAACTAGCCTACGACAATCAGTGACAGAGATACAAAACTACCAATCCGATGGCACAGCGCCAACCACAAGGAACGACAAATCAGAAAGGAAAAACACGTACGCTGACGCCCTCAAAAACAGAGCACCCGCACAGTACTACACCACGGAACACCATGAGGTTGTCACACGCAGCAGAAGGAGGGCAAGGCAGGTGCTATTAGATGGGAAAGAAGGTGGAGAGGAGGAATTAGCAAGGCTAGCGGAAAAGGTACTGGTGGAGAAGGCAAACATCGCTTTGGAATTAATGGACAGAAACGACGCCAAGGAGGAAAGAGCATTCAAAAGCGTGACAAAACTACGAAGCGGGGGAATTCTATACGAAATGGACAGCAAAGAGTCTGCAAATTGGATAAGAAAACCAACCAATCGAAGTGAATTCCTAAAGAAATTCGGAACAGAAGCAGAAATCAGAGATCGAAACCACCACGTACTAATCGACTTCGTCCCCTGCGCAACAGACATCTCAATGGAAGGAATGGAAGGCATAGAAAGAGAAAACAGATGGAGTGGGGGAGTAATCGCAGATGCTAAATGGATGCGGCCGGTAGCGCTGAGGAAACCAGGACAAAAGGTCGCCCTACTATGCTTAACATGCCAATCAACGAAAACAGCAAACCTTCTAATTGAACAAGGCATCGTGATACAAGGAAGGAAGCTAAAAGCAAGAGTACTCGAAGTGGAACCAAAGCGATGTCTAAAATGCCAACACTACGGGAAAAACCACTTAGCGAACACTTGCCCAGATGAGAAGGACACATGCCGCCCAACTGAGGACCCGGCAACCTGGATCACAACGAACGAAGCTGCGCAATCCAACCCAAAGGAAGGAGAAGGTGAACGCGAAGAGAGAAGGCAAGAAAGGCAGTGGAGAGGAGGAGATAGACAATGGAAGGCGGATGCAGGATGGGGAGGAAAGCTGGGAAATGGAGGTACAGTAGGAGTGGCAGGACCAAGGAAAACCCGGAAGACCCAAACCAAAAACCGCCAAGGAACACAAAAAACGATCGTGGAGCTCTTGGGAGCAGAAACAAGAAACAAAAGAACAGAAAGGCAGAACCTAGGAAACTGGGACGACAATGTCGAGCTCGAGGAACAACTAACAAGGCAGGGGCAGGCTCAACCCGCTGGCCCGCCAGAATGGTTATGAACGAAGCAAACAAAAACAACGAGAGGAAACGACTACGGATTAGACAACAGAACATCTGCAAGTCACTCGAAGGACAACTCGAAGCCCTCAACAACTTCAAAAACCGCTTCGATATCATATGCTTTCAAGAACAACACTTCAACTTCCAAAACCAATCACGAGCGCTACAAAACTGGTACACAATATATCCAACAAAGGGAGATACTCTCCACACGGCAGGACTTCATGTTGGGTCACTTCTTGAAGGAGAAGGAAAAGGATGTCTTGGATATTCTCAATCAACTCTGTCCATATCATAAAGTGCTTCCAGACCTTGGCAAACTAGTAGCTGCTTTCAAGTCGATAAGGGCGTCACTGGGGACGAGCGCAACCCCAACACCAGGGATGAGCACAACCCGAACACCAGGGATGAGCACAACCCGAACACCAGGAATGAGCACAACCCGAACACCAGGAACTGGGCCGTATACCTGGGCTATCTGCTATGAATTTCACAAGTTCTTTGTCTCCTCCCTCATAGCTTATGGAAATTCCCTTCACATCCTTTCCAGAGTCCATTCCGAGCTGGGAGCACTGCAGAAAGCCAATATTACCTCCAAAGTGCAATCTCTCATTGATTGACTTAAAAAGAAGCTGCCAAACCTTCAGATAGGTAAGCTACAGTGTAGCGTCCAAACGGTCTACTGAACGGGTACAGTGTACCCGTCTTACACAATTTGGTAGAACCCCACCGAATAGGCCATAATTTGGCAGGGCCTTCCCGGGCTACACTGTAACTGTATCAAACCATTTGCCAGAATGGGTCCGGATGTATATTTGACTGGATCCGGGTCTTAAAATAAAATTTTGATTCCTAGCCATCTGATCCGGATCTGGATGGGTTCGGGCCCAAACTGATTTTGGGATGACTGACTGTTCCTCATACAGTGGGCAAAAAACTGTTCGAATGTTTGATTAGTAGTCAAAGATTCTTGAATAACTCAAGAACTATTGATGTTAAAGACTTGAAATTTTCAGGATAGACAGTCATATATGTTCTCTATTGACCCTGAAAATATCATAACATAAGCATGAATACTTCCCACACTATAAATAAAATGGTAATTAAGCACATTCGAACAGTTTTTTTGCTGCTCTGTTATACAGTTGATATAAGGTATTTCATGGCCAATTGTAGTTCTGTTGAGCTTATAAAGAATTCAAATTGAGCTCTATATATCTTCTAATGAATCACAATAGAGAGCAGTTGAAATCCAGTTGATTTATATATGTATTGTACTAAAATTCACGCTACCTTCTAAGAGGTAAAAATACCAATGATAAAAAACTTTTCAAAACTGGAGCATTTGTGAATGGAATAGTATATATTATATATCTACTCACATACTATACTGTTTCTACTTGGTTAAGAGTGTTATTGGTATGTAATAGATGCTTTATACACCTATTATTCTAGGATACTACATAATTTATGATCTTTTATAAGTTAGAATTGCTGTCCAAGTTGTGGAAACTGTTATGAATATTAAGATTAACACCTGGTCTATGAAATCCAATATAAATTGGATATTGACAGTAAGATAATACTTCACAAGTATCTGGACACCAGGGAATTGGTTTCAACAAGCTATAATATGCAAGTTGGGTAATTATCTGAATCCGACTCAGCAGAATGTATCTGGACACATAGATAATATTTCTACAAGACCATATTGTATAAATTGGGTGTTTGCCTGAATCTATGTCTGCAAAATGTGTTTGGACAACAATTTGCAATAATTTCTGGTAAGCAAGAATGTTAGAATCGGGTGTCTGGATGGATCGGACTTGGCTCAATGTGTCCGGACACTGTGCAATAATAATTTCTGGTAGACAAAAATGTTGAAATCAGGTGTCTGGATGGATCGGACTCGGCCCAATGTGTCTGGACACTGGAATAATTTCTGGTAGGCAGAATGTTGGAATCAGGTGTCTGGATGGTTCGGACTCGGCCCAATGTGTCCGAACACTGTGCAATAGTTTTTACCAGGCAATGATGTGAGATTCAGATGTCAGAATAGTTCAGACATGGTCTACTGTGTCCGGACACTGCAGTAATTTCTAGTAGGCAAGAATGTTAGAATCGGGTGTCCAGACAGTTAGGACTTGGCCCAATGTGTACAATGTGCAGTAATTTCTAGCAGGCAAGAATATTAGAATCAGGTGTCCGGACAGTTCGGACTTGGTCCAATGTGTCCAGAAACTGTGCAATAATTTCTAGCAGGCAAGAATGTTACAATTGGGTGTCTGGACAGTTTAGATTTGGTCCAATGTGTCCAGACACTTTGCAATAATTTCTGGTAGGCAAGAATGTTAGAATTGGGGTCTGGACAGTTCAAACTCGGCCCAATGTGTCCGGACACTGCGCAATAATTTTTACCAGATAAAAATGATAGAATCGGGTGTCTGGACAGTTCAGGCTTGGCCCAATGTGTCCGGACACTTTGCAATAATTTCTAGCACACCCCAATGTGTCCAGACACTGTGCAATAATTTCTGGGAGGCAACAATATCTGAATTAAGTATTTGGACAATTCGGACACAGCCCAATGTGTCTAGACACTTTGCAATAATTTATAGCAGGCAAGATTGTTAGAATCAGGTGTCTGGACAGTTCGGAATCAGTCCAATTTGTCTGGACACTGTGCAATGATTTCTTACAGGGAAGTATGTTAGAATTGGGTGTCTGGATGGTTTGGACTTGGCCTAATGTGTCTGGACACTGTGTGTGCAATAATTTCCGGCAAGTCATAATATTACAATTGGGTGTCTGGATTGTTCAGACTAGGCTCAATGAGCCAAGAAATATTTCTACCAGGGGATAATGTCTACATAGGTTGTTTACCCAAATCCCTAATATCCTTGCTGCTAGAAATTACTGCACACTGTCCAGGCACATTGGGACAAGTCTGAACTGTCCAAACACCTGATGTCAACATTCTTGCCTACCAGAAATTATTGCAAAGTGTCCAGACACATTGGGCCAAGTCTGAACCATCCAGACACCCAATTTCAACATTTTTGCCTACCAGAAATTATTGCACAGTGTCCGGACACATTGGGCCAAGTCTGATCCATCCAGACACCCGATTCCAACATTTTTGCCTACCAGAGATTATTGCACAGTGTCCAGACACATTGGGCCGAGTCCAATCCATCCAGAGACCTGATTCCAACATTTTTGCCTACCAGAAATTACTGCACAGTGTCCGGACACATTGGGCCGAGTCTGAACTGTCCAGACACCCGATTCTAACATTCTTGCCTACCAGAAATTATTGCAAAGTGTCCGGACACATTTTGCAGACATATATTCGGGTAAATACCTGATTTAAACAATATCACCTTGTAGAGATATTATTTATGTGTTCAGACACATTCTGCTGAGTCGGATTCAGGCTGGGCAATATACAGCTGATTTTTTCCGTCAGTTTTCAGATGAGTGCTTGGAGTAGTGTTTGAAAATTATATATATTTTGTGTAATTGTAATCTATAGACTTGTAATATTCTGACTCATTTCCTTTTTGTTTGGATGTGATTTTGATCGGGTTCGGGTCTGACAGCATCATTATTTGCGGGCCCGTATGTAAATGGGGTCCAGACCCGTTCTGGCGAATGGCTTGATACCATTACAGTGTAGCCCGGCCATGTCCTGTCAAATTATAGCCTATTCGGTGGGGTTCTACTGAATCGTGTAAGACAGGTACACTGTACCCGTGTGGTAGACCGTTCGGATGCTACACTGTAGCTTACCTATGTGAAACCTTTTTGAACAGGTTTTGAAATGTGTGTATCTAGTCTGGCACATAACAAATTCATGTATCCTCCGCCATCATTTCAAGCTGTTGCAAACTTGTCACTGTCTTCCCTTCCCCTCAAAAGCAGAGGTGGTACCCGAAAGCACAGTATTTGGCTGCCTTACCAGAGAGTTGAAGTTGGAAGCAGTAATTGAATTGGAAGATGGCAATGTTTTCGACCAGGTTGACCTGTTGGTCAACCCAGAACCTGTCGAGGGAGATGACAGGTTGGAAAGTGAAGAGTTCATGTCCATACTGGATATCTCCCACCTGGACAAGTTGTTCATGAGATGAATGCAGCTCCTGGTCGCTTATAGTGTCGGGCAGGACATGATGCAGAAATCGGCCATTTCTCCATCTATTCTCCAAAAGCTCAATATTTCCCCTGTTACTGACATTCAGCCTTCAGGCATTGATCGTGAAATGGAACCTTGGGATTAGTGATGCCATGGTCAGGTTCTGAACCTTGGTTAGAGTCTCGACCCTGAACCTGTCTGAACCAAACCCAAGGTTCAAAAAAATAGCTGAACTGAACCTACTAAGGTTCAGTTCAGGGTTCAGAACATGAGTGATAGGGTCAACCCTGGTTCAAGGAGTTCAGAAAAAAAATTTTGTACAGGCTACTATATTGTATTTGTAAGCAGGTATAGTGTTTATATCAAATTGTTAACTTTATTTTACCATACTTAAAGTATTTGAATGATTATTTGAGTGTGCTTCGCATATTCAGGTAGGGAGAGATTATTTATGATATGACATTACAAAAACTTTATGGATTCTACTACTGTGCATGTAGCTCTAGTATTAATACAATCTTGCTGGCCATATCATTATGTAGCAGATATACTGGGAATAGGCATTTGAGTACACTTTGTGTCATTTTTTTTCTTTATGATACAGTTTAGGTTCAAACAGGTTCTGAACCTGAACTGAACCTATTGACCCTAAACCTGTGGTTCGGTTCAGAGTTCAGAGATTTCTCTGAACCGAACCTTACATCAGGAAAGTGCGCAATCACTTAAATGACTTAAAGTACCTTTAAATGCCTTATTTAAGTGAATTTAAGTGAATTTAAGTAATTTAAAGTCATCCTTAAATTGCCTTATTTAAGGCAAGTCATTTACTGAAATCAACTTTATCTGCCTTAATGACTTATTTAAGGCATTTCAGGTTGAAAGTATTCCTACATCCAGTAGGTTTTCAGAAATTAAGGCAATTTAAGTTATTTTAAGCATGCTCAGACATAATGAAATTTC
>QDKV01004632.1_pt1 | contig 11431 bp, 13 predicted proteins | sample 1861101 | NCBI WGS metagenome assembly QDKV01 (sample SAMN04275158, study PRJNA302643) | Fungus metagenome, whole genome shotgun sequencing project. | isolation source: fruitbody | host: Mallocybe terrigena | place: Sweden | collected 2013 | reverse complement strand
TAAACCCCTCCGCTCGCGTTTCGAGCAACGAAGGGGGTTGATGGCAGGCAGAGAGTGGGTGACAAAAAAGACCCTCCGCCCGCGTTTCGAGCGACGGAGGGGGTTCGTGGCAGGCAGAGAGTGTGGGTGACAAATAAAGACCCCTCCGCCCGCGTTTCGAGCAACGGAGGGGGTTAGTGGCAGGCAGAGAGTATAGGTAAACCCCTCCGCTCGCGTTTCGAGCGACGGAGGAGGTTGGTGGCAGGCAGGGAGTGTGGGTGACAAGAAAAGACCCCTCCGCCCGCGTTTCGGGCGACGGAGGGAGGTTGGTGGCAGGCAGAGAGTGTGGGTGACAAAGAAAGACCCCTCCGCCCGCGTTTCGAGCGACGGAGGAGGTTGGTGGCAGAAAGTATGGGTAAACCCCTCCACTCGCGTTTCGAGCGACGGAGGGGGTTAGTGGCAGGCAGAGAGAGTGGGTGACAGAAAAAAACCCCTCCGCCCGTGTTTCGAGCGACGGAGGGGGGTTAGTGGCAGGCAGAGCCTCCGCCCGCGTTTCGAGCGACGGAGGGGGACAAGGGTGGTTGGCGGGCAGGAAAACCCCTCCGTCTCGCATTTCGAGCGAGGGAGGGGGTGCTGGTGTGTCAACAGAGAGATCAACCCCTCCGTCTCACGATTCGAGTGAGGGAGGGATGGTGGTGTGAGGAAATCTTCTACGTCGCATTGAAAAACCTACACAAACACGACAATAGTAGTGTAATTTTAAAGTGAACTACATACCATTTCAGGGGATGGGTATGATGGCCCATCCCAGCGCTCATCGTCCTCATTCCTCATTCCTCAGTCTCGCTATGAGAGCTGGTGGTGGCGGGCTTCGTTGCGAGGTGTGAAGCGAAAGAAGTTTCAACTTACATGTGACGTTTGAAGTCACTTCTCGGTCACGCGCCCGGGAGCACGGGAAATTGGACTTGGAGATTTCAACACATCTGTCTGCAGCATCCAATACATTACACCAGCTATACTTAATAATATATATATCAAAAAGAAGGTAAAATTGAGTTTTTAAATACTCACAAAATAGAAAAACGTCTTGGAACACAGCTCTGCTCTAAAAGGTTGGAGCTGTTCCCCCGGATCTCACCAACAAATTGTGTGACTGCTGGAGAATGTGCTCCATGATGGCATTGGTAATTCGAACTTTAAAAAAAAAAAACTAAGCCATTATGAGTATGCAGTTATTGAAATGGAGCACGCACATCATTGGTTCAGATATCATAGAGGAAGGGTCTTGAATATCAATGTAGAGAGGAGGCAACAGACTCAGATAATCGGATTGATGAAAAAGATCACGAGATTGGAGACGCGTACTTGAGAAATTCCTACTTAAGTCAATTGTTGATCCAGATTTCATCTCCATTCTACGGGTATATCAACATTAAATATATGATGTATTATCTTCTTTCTTTCAGCTATGAGTCCCCCCAGTTACATCCTTGCTTACATGGTACTCGACATAATGACTTGCTCTTGTATTCATGAAACCAGTATTATACCACAACTACAATTTTGTAGCGTACTGGTAGTCCTTGATAATGACTTATAGAAGGTCGTCGTCATGGTCCATATCCTACAGTGAGCCTAGCATGATGGTACCTAAGTTCAATGCCATATAATGGTTTATCATATGCCACCACACAGTCATCAACTTGTCGGAGCTACAACCGAAAACCAAGACTTCCACGATTCACTGATGTGCATTTGTCGTTTTGGTCGACACATCTTGACAGACGGAATGTTGTTTTCATACCCTCCGTATCGCTTATGTGGTGCAAGAAACTGAGCGAAGCGAGCAGAGCATGTATGGGCAACGAGCATTGTGTGCCCTTGCAAGGTTAAAAACTTGAAGCTGCGTGAAAACGATGACTCTGTGAAGGAGGGCACCTTTAGTAAAAGCGGCTATGAAATGCCAAGGTCATCTGCGTCTCCCATGATGAGGAACAGAAGACCTTCAATATGGTTCAAATTCCTCTTTTCTCCATTTTATACAAGAGATCTTGCTATAAAAAGGGCATGGTACAGAAAATTACCCATACCCAGCGGAAGTAGCCTCTCACGAATGTCATCGATGATGGCCGCCCAATTTTCGATGTGACCTATAAGCCGTAGACGGTATATAAGATGAACAAGACTACTCACAACAAGTCTCAATGGATACCTATGACCTCGTTTTTGTAGGAGGTATGTCTTGGAGAATTTTTATATAATTTTGAGGGCCATCTCAATGGTTTACAGGAGGGGCCACGGCTTGCGTCACATCAGGTCGCCTCGCAGCTGCAGACCCTACATTAAGGATTTTGGTCAGTATTCGTTTGACAAGTTATCTCTTCGAATTTTAGTATCTCTGATTTTATTCCCTTTAGATCATTGAGGCTGGTCCACACACCAAAGAAGTCCCTCGACATATACAGCCTGCACGATTTCTTCGTAATCTTGCGCCTGATAGTAATGTATTCACATTCAATGTCGGGAAGCCAAGTGAATCACTTCTTGGTCGAGCGCCTGTCGTCCCATGTGGTCGGGCAGTTGGTGGTGGGTCGAGCGTAAACTGTGGGTTATGTGCTTTTCCTTCGCCATGGAAAAAACACGACAAATTTCACAGTTATGGTTTATAATCGGGCATCCTCTTCTGATTATGATGCCTGGGAGACTTTATACGGTAACAAAGGATGGGGTTCAGACAAACTAATCCCACTCCTAAAGAAGGTAATACCTATTACCTATCTAATCCTTTAAGCTAATCGTCGCAGGCAGAGACTTATCAAGAAGAAATAACGAATGATACACATGGGACCACAGGACCAATCAAAATCTCGTTTTCAAAAGAAAATATTAATGTCGGCGTTAATTTCCTGGAAGTCGCTGCGGCATATGACAAAGAACGAGATTTGACGGATGACATTAATGCCTTTACGTCTTGTAATCAGTATGGGGTGAGTTCTCCAACCTCTTAAGACCTGCGCACTTGTCAAGCTCGACATTTCACAGAGATGGGCAAGGTATGGTTTGCCTGTCCAATAGTCTGTTTGCTAACGAAGTCCAGATACATTGATGCCGAAACTGGAAGGCGTTCGGACGCAGCCCATCACTACATTTACAATCAATCCCATAATTCTAACTTGACAATTTTGGACAGAAGTTGGGTCATACGTGTCATATTTGAGTACGTCTTTCCCTGTATCTCACTTCCTGTTCCACTTTATTGGTTCTTTTCAAGAAATGATCGGGCGGTGGGAGTAGAATACACCAGCGAAGGCGGGGATGGGGAATCCGGCCAACCTACCACTTCCATTGTTAAGGCCTCTCGACTTGTAGTTGTTTCAGCCGGTGCATTTGGTTCGCCGATGATCCTCGAGAGGTCAGGTATTGGAGGCAAGGAAGTCCTGGAAAAGAATGGGGTAACACAGATAGTCGACCTTCCAGGAGTTGGAGAACACTACATGGGTCGGCTACCGTCGTTTGTTATCATGGAATTAGGAACTCATAGTTGTTCAGATCATATCGCGATATTCGCGCCATTCTACGGTAGTGACGATACCGAATCGATGGACGCCGTCCTTCGAGGAGAGGACCTTGAAGGTTTGTTGCAGCACCTAGTTTTATTTTGCAACACCTGAACTTCTTTAGCACACGAAGCACAATGGTTGAAAGATGGTACTGGTTTACTGGGACACAAGTAAGGTCTTTTTCCCTCCACCGAAGGCAATAATTTTTAATTATTCCGCGAGCCAGTGGGTTTGACGCTCTCGGCAAGATACGACCTACACCAGAGGAGCTCAAGACGATGTCTCCAGAATTTGATCGTCGTTGGGAGACATTTTTCGCCAATGTCCCCGATAAGCCCGTTGTTGCTGTATGTTCGTTTATTGGGTAAGCAAAGTCCTTCTGCGTTGAAAACACTGAGCTACATTGTGATTAGTTATACTGGAAACGATCTTACTATCGGAAAGTACTTTTCAATAGGGTACATCTTGGTAAGGATACATAGGTCACAGTTGAAGCCGTCTCTCACATTTCCAGACTTATCCTCTGTCGACCGGCCAAGTTCATATCGCATCCGGACTTTATCCGCACGGTCAGCTTGATTTTCATCCAGGTTATTTAGACGAGTATCTATCGATCTCCTCGTGTATATTGCGATTAGTGTTCTGACTCATCCCTGAACATAGACTCGCCGATCTTGTGCTCTTGCGGTGGACATACAAGAAATACCGTGAACACGCTCGTAGAATGAAGTACTACCGTGGTGAAGTCGTCGCCGGACACCCTAAATTTCCAGAAGGTAGTGCCGCAGCAACTCAAAGTTCTGCTATGCCAGTGGAAATGACAGCACCGAAAATAATTTACACCAAAGAAGACGACGAGGCTATTGACCGATATCACCGCGAAAGAGGTGAGCATTGTGGTCATTCATTCTGCTTCTTCGTACTAAATACCTTTCATTAGCTTCAACTGCATGGCACTCGGTATTTTAACCGTTATTCAATACCACATCTTGTTCAACATACCCTGCAGTGCGGCACATGTGCCATGAAACCCCGCGACCAAAGCGGAGTGGTGGACGAGCGCCTAAACGTGTACGGCATCAAAAACCTCAAGGTAGCAGGTACATACATTTTGTACCTCTTCCGTACTACTGATGTATAATCTTTTATCTCAACAGATTTGAGCATCATGCCCGAAAACGTCGGGTCGAACACGTACAACACTGCACTTGCCATTGGAGAGAAAGCTGCCGTCACCATTGCTCAGGATCTCGGAATACTTGGTGTCACTGAGATGTAGACCATTGATAAGTATACATATTAGTTTGTACGGGCTGGATGAATTACAGGTGACGAATGCACATAGAACGATTTCTAGGACGAGAGTAGTAGACCGAAGAGTATGATGAGCGCGTTTCTTCAATGTCACATGACCACTCAATAAATAAATTGTTAACTCTTCCTCTGCAACTTGAATACATGGACGTACCATCATTCTTTCCCCTGGATGAATCAAAAGGGCTTCCACAGTTTTCAACTCTGCTGACTTCAGGATGTTATCACCCTTCTGCACCGATACATCTGGCTTTATCCCTGAAAAGATTCAAAAGTTGCAGGCCCATCATCTTGCATCCATCCAGGACAGATTTCAGGGATGATTTGAACCGCTTTAACGACATATGCCTCTTATCCCACTCTGGTCACGGAACCATAACCGCTCTTTCTTCTGACATCGACATTTCGTAATGTTTTCACTTCTGGAAAATTCTTCTGATTGTTTAATTGCTTTGTCGGTTGGCGGAAGCAGTTATCCTCCATCTCCCGTTCATCTCTACATGTTTCTATCAGCTCTTAGTGCTTGCAGTCCTAGAAATTTGTCGCAGAATGTACCGCCATCCTTTCAAGTTACGTGCAGGAGACTCTCGGACGTTATAATACTCGTTGAACCATCCAAGTATTTTGTCACATCAAAATCAGACTCGGACGTTGAGTGCGTATAATCAAGACTTTGAGATTACTTACTCGAATTTGACGAGAAATTGCAGAAACAGATTAACCCTGTCCTCCTATATGGACCTCATTCACCGTGTTCTGGCCTGCATGTCGGCGTTTAATTCATCACCGTTCGTTTTGGTCCATTCTACGTCTAGACCGAGTCTTCCAATTAACCTTTTGGACCCAGACAAGCGCCAAAGTTCATACTATTTGATAGCTGCTTGTATGACCTCGAAGTCCCAATCACAAGTCAGCCGGTGAATGTTCCGGAAGGTAGTCTACGTCAAGTTCACCATGTCAATGCCCTTCCGTTAGTTGAGAAATACTTCGAATTGGTAGGCATATTTGAAGACGGTTGGCAGTCTCCTCATGCATCGAAATTGTTTATGACTTATCTGTTGGTAGATTCCTCCTATGTACAATCTTCCCAAGACAGTGAGGTGGAAGCAGACGGGGGTGTTCGCAAACAACTACGACTATACTATGTCAGTCAGAAATCAGACGAGTCTATTCGTTACACTTGGTCCGAGATTGTTTCCATAGTTGATGGGACAGAAAGGACAGGATTCAGTTGGCTTTAGCCCAAGCGCACTAATTAGTTCTTCGTATCGTTACAATATGTGCATGAACTTAGGTTTTTTTAATGATGATAACCGACTTAGTGTAACACCCAGTTTGGAAGTCATTGCCATATAAATTGTACCTTGTTGCACTGAACTATTACTGCACGCGACTTGACTATCCATGCACCCGTTCGCATCGTATGTACTACGAAGCTATTACAAGGCAACAGGCTGGAATGAAGATAATCTATACGCCAATTTGACAAGCTCTTCAAACGGTCTGTTTTTCGCCTGACATTTTTATGCTCCAAAAATGCGGCTTAAACCCTTATGAAGCAATCCTTGATTTTACTGTTCCTCGCGGACTACACTTCTCAATCTCCAAGTCTCCGAATGCTCTCTTTAAAACTTCTTATTCCATGACGGCAATGCCCTCATTGCAGGGTTCAGTTGGATATATATTTACCTCTTGTGACCTCAATGTCAAATCTTCCAAGGATGTCGGCTTCAAAGACATGATAGACCGCTTTAGGGTGTATGATCAACCACGGAGACCAGAACCCAAAGAAGAGGAATGGCTTGCAGGCGAGCGAGTCGACAAGCGAGGTGCGTCTAGAGCAATGCAGATGTCTATTGTGCTTCATTGGATGCGTCCCTTCAGATTATCTCCTTTATGGGCGTCTCTATCTTCCTACTGGCCGACTTGATGCCTTGTACTCCGTGAGGGTATCCCCCACGTTGCAAGCCCTTGTCGCCGCAATTTCCGATCCACCCTTGAGTGTCCCTCCCGACCTACGAGGTCGGAAATCAGACATGAGCAACATCATGATCAATTTGCAACACGACGTCGGAAAATGGTGCACCGAGTACAGCTGGAGTGCCGAAGACGAGATGTGGGGTATCAAATTTCTGCATAATTTTGGGAGATTGGGCGAATTTGGCGATGATGTGACTAGAAAACGGCGGGAGATGAAGAGGGTAGATGAAGAAGAACCTGTGGAGGGTGGATTGAAAGGACGCGTGTCAGTTGGCGCTGAGCTCTATTTTAGCATGAAGGAGAAAAGTGCTGGTGGTGAGTAACGAATCTCGTTGCATCCAATTTTTTTTTTGAAGCTGAAAGAATGGATAAGTATCCACCGGAATTCGTTTCACGACTCTTCCAGATGCCACTCCTCCATCTGCTCAGGCAACTACATCATCGTCACAACCTACATCTGCATATCGATCGCCGCCTACCACAATCACTGCGCTATTCAATCCTATGCTTGGGTATATCTCTGGAGCCTATACAGCCAAAGTCGGTAGGCATCTTGTATTGTCGTCACGCTTTGACTTCAATGTGTACAGCTTTGAGAGTGAATGGGTGATGGGAGCGGAATGGTGGTTGAGAAGGCCTCCCAAAGTACCAATAGAAGACATCAACGATACATCCCCAGCTTCAGCTCAGAAAAGTCTTTCTCCGCTTCCCGAAGTCAATGGCGTAGTGAAAGCACGGGCATCGACAAACAATGTAAAAAGGAGACAAAACCTCATCTATTTTTTGAAGCTGATTTATTCACCTTAGGATGTATCTCTCATGTGGGAAGGTCGACTACGAAATATGCTTGTTAGTTTGGGTGTTGTTTCCGACCTATCAAGCAAGTCTAAATTCATCAAAGCCCTTGGATTGGAAGTCGCATATTTTAGCTCGGAATAAACATGCATTAACCCCTCTTTTGTGATCAAAATGTAGAACCACATTACGGTGCCCCATTTATTGAACGTAGAACATAGAACAGAGAACACCAATGAGAATAACAGAGTTGAATCATATGAGAACAAGAGGAGAATGATATGACAATGTAAGTTTCTGCTTGATAGACAAGTTCACAGATGTAGGGTTGGGGGGTATAGATATCCATGAGATTTGAAAGAAAAGGAAAATGATATACAAGCATTGAATAAATAAGCATGGAATCAGGAAAATTTTTTTAACAATGGGTAGGTATTCAAGGAGTTGGATTCGAATGGCCGATGGTGCGCGCAATCCGAGAAATTGCATCTCCAGTAAGGACGGGCCGTGACGCATGAATGCGATGATGTGTTGGAGAACCAGCGACAGGCGGTGAAGAGTGATTGCGAACATGGGCTGTTGAATGGAATCCACCACGACCACCCCGGTTATTCGACCATGCAAAGGGTGGAATTTTACCAACAGTATGAGCTTTTCGGTGTGTCAAGGAATTGCTTTGTGGAGTTGTCGTTGATTGTGAATAGGAAGATAACTCAGCTGGAGCTGACGTTGAACCAGTTTTAGGGGCATGAATTGAAGCTTCCAAACCCTCCTTTGTATCATCCTCGGACGGAACCTCTTCCCCATCGCCCTTGATGCCGACCGACTGTGATTGAGCAGCGCTTTTGCTCGTATCTGATCCAGGAAGCCTGGGAAGATTATCAGAAGGTCTAGGATTGGAATCTTTCTTTTCCTCGATGGGAGTCGGTTCGACGATCAGTGGCACATCTTCCAGGCCTGAGCCACCGACTGGGTTGGCAGAACTTGGTTCTGCAGTACATGTGCTCTGCAACGGAGTATCCCCCTTGTTAGCATGGGTAGGAGGTTTCACATTCAACGTAGGCCGCATTGGGCCTGCAACTGGACGAGGGTTCATCGGTGGCACAGTTGAAGTCGATATAGGCTTGGCTGGAAGCGACGGATGCCAAGGCTTTTTATTTGCCAGCGGTTTAGCAGATGGTTGCGGAGCACTGTTAGGTTTTGGCGTCAAGGAGTACTGGCCATTAGGTTCGACTTTCGTTTGTTGGACAGGCCTACGCACTTTCGATGCGATGGGAGTATTGCAAGCCGAAATAGGGTCCTTTTCCACAGTAGTCGACGCATTGGGTTTGACTTGGTCTGTCCCCACGTCGTCGCTGTCCAGGTTTATGACTTGGCGGAGTGGAGTTCCGCTCACGGGGGCAACAACATCGGGCAAGGGCTTGAGACCCTCCACAATGATAGGAGATATCGTTTCTGACGCCGACGAAGCAAATGCGGAAGTGTTAACACCCCAGTCGTCTAGGTCAGGTAAACTATCGTCATCATCGCCTGCCCAATCGATATGGCTTCCGGGTGTCGTTGGTCTATTATTTTCCATTGCCACAGCCCGTACGCGTTCAACAAGAGCATCGATGTTATGTCGCATGTCAGAGCGTACTTTCAGGTGAGGAGGGGCGTCCTTGATCTGTGGGACAGACACCAGAGCAATAGAAGCTTTGTAGGGAGGGAGTTCATTAACTTTGGATGTTGTGACGCTGGTTGGAAGGTGATTATTTGCGTTCGCTTTCCCAGTCTGTGAGCGTCTGCGTCTAGTAGATGGTCTTGCAGTGCTGGACGAAGATATCGATTGGGCTACTGGGACAACATTATTCGCGTGGGATGGAATCACTTCAGGCGCTCGGCGGGGAGGTTGTTTCGGAGGGGCCGGTGAATTGCTAGGCTTCTCACTTGTAGATTTAGCATGGGAGAGCTGTGCTTGCGATTTGGTAGACAAATTTGGAGTGCGCAAAAGAGAATCGTGCTTCGAGGAAGAACCCTTTTCTTCTGTGATAATTTTTGGTTCTTGGCTGGAAGGCGTGCCACGGCGGCCTCCCCGACTGCCTCGATGGCCTCCCCTACCTCTACCACCACGACCGGGTCGAGTCAAACCATGGAAAGCACTACCTGGCTCACCAGCCCTTTCCCACTTGGCCGGAGGATGAGAAGTGGCAGGCGAAGCCATTATGCAGACTCAAATCAAGATGAAAAGCACGATAACTGAAAGAGATGCCAATGACCAAAATATGGAACCCGTCAGATAAAGCAAGTTCAACAAATTAATGGGCGTACATTGTAAAAGATGAAAAATGTGGACACGAAAGAAAAGTCGGGAATGACTTGAAACGGACTTGTCGGATCTGAAACCAAATACGACAAAGCAGAACTTTTATACTCTTGCTTCCACCAGAAATGTCCAAGGCGTCTCAACCGGAACTCAAAAAGGTTTGTGATTAATTTTACTTTAACGAACAGAGGATCCAGATGCCTTTTCATATCAGTTTATGGACAAAAAACTTTTCATTCACCTTCAAGGTGGTCGCAAAGTTAGTGGTGTTTTGCGAGGGTATGACCTTTTCTTGAACCTGGTAATCGACGATTCCTTGGAGGAGACAACTCCAGGACAGAAGCATCCCATTGGCACTGTAGTATGTCCTTTTGATTAAACTTTGATTGCTTTGTGCACTAAAAGATCTCAGGTCATTCGCGGTAACAACGTAACATCTATGGAGGCGTTGGAGACCATTCGGCAGTGAGACTTGGGGGTAGGTTGGAGAGTGACGTATATTGATTTTGTATTTTTGCAACGCGGCTCTGTGTTCAGGAATAATATCCAATGTCCATTGGTACGATAATGAGGGGTCCCGCATCCTCCCGCGAATGCCTGACCGATGCTCGCAGTCATTCACCGTGTTAAGCTTTACTTTTGCGCAAGTATGTTTGTGTACAACCAACAAAAAAGAACTACTACACTTCACGAAGTCTGACATTCATAATCTTTGTCAAGTATTCTCCTCTCAGCGGAATAAACAGCGTAACGTCGTCTTCGGGCACTGGTGCGTGCCCCAATACCTGTTGATCACTTGCTATTGTTGCTGCGTTCACTCCTTTTTTGTGCATCGTCCATTTTGGATACGTGTGGAACTGATTGCACGGCATGTGGTTCAGCCGTTGCGATAAGGTCGATTTTGTCGGCTGCAATCGTTTTTGAGTGTCAAGATGGCCATATAGTCGTTGCATAATCGTTTGGTGTTTTACGTTGGTATCTGCACACAGTAGCCTTGTTCAGCGAGAACGTCAGGATTGTCGCGAAATTCTTTGAGGTTATGTATATGTTGAGGTCCTGTGGTACGAGTTCCTGTGTGCAGGACTGCTCCCATGGTCAGCATGACTGCTCGCATGACCTTCCGGTCGAATCTGTGCTAATATTTTGAGCATTTCGTGGCGCTGGTTTGGAGGAGACCCTGGCATCAACTCCAGCTCCTACAGGACGGGAGACATTCTGCTCAGCTCAAACTGCGAAGGTGGTTTTTGCAATATAGCACTCGTCTGTATCATTGGTGTAATGGGGACGCTGTCGTTTGCTCCTTACTTTTCGTGAGATGTGTCATTATCTGCTGCTCGGTTTGTATCTGCATATCTCTCAAATTCTTTGGTGTTCTTTTTATCCCTGTGCCATGCTTCTGGAATTGGTTTTTTTTGATCCTCTTGCCTCGCTCAAGCTCCAAGCTTCAAGGTCTAAGGCTGGCCTCATTTCATATTAATTTATTATGAGAGTACATCAT
>QDKV01004633.1_pt1 | contig 11502 bp, 11 predicted proteins | sample 1861101 | NCBI WGS metagenome assembly QDKV01 (sample SAMN04275158, study PRJNA302643) | Fungus metagenome, whole genome shotgun sequencing project. | isolation source: fruitbody | host: Mallocybe terrigena | place: Sweden | collected 2013 | reverse complement strand
ATTTGTCGGTAAAGCGCAGCAGCGCAGTCACCATGAGTCACTAACTATAAGTCCATGCGTATCGTGCATGTATCCGTTGTATCAAAAGGAAAAAGAAAAGAAAAACGTGTACACACCACGTGTACATGAAACCGATCATAACACAAGGCTTTCATACTCTGGGTGAAGCCACCTTACCAAAGCCAATCAAACCTTTCTACTATCTCCATTTTCACGACCACATTGCCTCCATGCTTGCAAGGGCCGGAATTGAGGACGCAATTCAATCCCACATGCAAAGCGGGGCATTAGAGAAAGAGTTAACGGATATCATGTCATCCCCAACTATACGCAGTTTTGTGGACCATTCCGGCCGCCCATTTCTTCGAACACAAGGAGACGAAATACGACTTGTATGGGCATTATCCGCCGATTGGTATAATCCGCATGGTAACAAGGCCTCTGGTAAGGTGGTTTCTACAGGGGTTATTGCCATGGTGTGCCTCAGCCTTCCTCCCCATCTGAGGAATCTGGAGGAGAACATATATCTTGCTGGGCTAATTCCCGGTCCAAAGGAACCATCTGTCGATGCCACGAATCACTTTTTGGTGCCGCTCATCAACGACTTGAACGTGTCATATCAGCGAGGCATTCGTTATTCACGAACGCATCGTTATTCCAATGGCCGAACGTCTCGATCCGCTATTATCCCTGTAATTGCTGATACAATGGCCTCCAAAAAGATAACTGGTAACTGCAGCCACAGTGCAACACATTTCTGCTCCCGTTGCCGACTTCATCGGGACTGTATTGGAAATTTAGACCCCACATCCTGGCCGCCTGGTTTAACCCGCTCTCAGCACCAACTTTTCGCAGAGAGGTGGCGTGACGCAAAGGACAAGACGAAGCAAAATTCTTTGTTCAAGGAACACGGTATACGATGGTCGCCACTTCTTTTGTTGCCATACTGGCAACCTTCGTCTTGGACTATTACGGAGGCCGTTCACGTCGTACTGCTCGGGATCATACCTCGTCATTGCCGAGATCTTCTTGGTCTCAATTTTAAAGATTTACATTCCGATGACCAAGACGATGATCCACCGCCACCTTCACAGATGAAAAAGGCGCTGAAGATCCTTGAGTCCGACACGCCAGGGAAGCTGAAATCCCTTAGTTTGAATGTCCTTAGATTTCTCTGCATGGAAAAGGGCATCCTGTTGCCAGTACCAAAGAAGGGGAGACGAACCAAGCGGGAATATGTATCCGCCTTGCTGGTATGACTTACTTTTAAATTATACCTTGCATATGATTTTCATACTCGTTCAGGGTTCCATTCCAGCGACACCTTCGAACGATACAGAGGATTTTGGTCTTGACTTTTTATTCGACCACTTATCACTTGACGACGTGTCAACGAAATCTGCTACTCTGGGCGTTCCAACAAGACCGCAGGCTAACCCAATATCGAAGGAGATGCTTACCCAGATTAGGGAGGATATCAGTTCTACACAGCGACCAGATTGGCAAGGGCATCTTCCTCGTAACTTTGGCTGTCCGGAGCATGGAAAATTGAAGGCGGACCAGTGGAGAACTGCCCTGGAATTTGATATTCCAGTCTCGCTCATCCATATCAGATATCAACAGAGGTCGTTGGGAAATATCGACGCTGATGCCCGCCTGAAGAAACTTGTCGACCTCACTCTGGACCTTGCAATGGCTGTCGCTTGGGGGCTATCCCGTCGCACTTCTCCCTATCATGCAGAGCGTTATGCATTCTATATGAAGCGTTACATTTCCGGAATCAAAGAACTCTTCCCTGACTACAATCTGAAACCCAACCATCACTATGCATTGCATATCCCTGATATACTTCTTGCCTTTGGTCCATTGCATGGGACGTGGGCTTTTTCAGTAGAAAGATTAATCGGTCGCCTTCAGAAGTTAAATTCGAACTCTAAAATCGGTAAGAACTTCGTGATCTTTTTTGTAACCAAATGACTTGCGACATTTCATTAGGTGAGATGGAAGCTACCGCGATGTCTCTATTTTGTCGATGGCAAAGGCTCATCCATTTCATCACTTCTGATCACTGCCCTTCTATTCTGAAGAAGGCATGGGCGGCTGTAGAATCAAATGTCGATCTCCATGACTTGGATAAGGGCGTCTCTCGAAGGCACATTCCTGAATGTGTCTCTCATCGAAACCCTATCACGCTAGATGATGATGTCGAACAAGCACTTTCTGAATTCCTTCTCCAGTCAGATCACGATCCCTGCGCTCTCAACAGCAAAACAGCATTTGGGCTGCTATCCTACTGCGTAGCCGGTATAGCATATCGCAGCTTCGACAAGTCACCCAATCACAGCCTAATCTACTTCCAGAACAAGGACGGTTCATCAAATTCTGAAGACCTGTTACCTGGTCAGATTCGGCTGTTATTTCAACATTACCGGATTGTTGGGAAGGATCTCGTCAGTGAAAACTTCGCGGCTGTACATAGGTATCAGCCTTCCCAACTTGCGAAGGATCCCTTCGTGGCCTTTCCAGAGTTTCGCGCCAAGATCTATCAAAAGGAGCCGCTTTCGAAAGTAACTATCATCCGGGCAGCTCAAATTTATTGTCATGCAAACCAGCGACCTTGGAATTCATCCTCAGTGGTGATGAGGGCAATTGATCGGGTAAGTTTTCGTGACATCCTGCGCGTACTCTCTGAACGTTGTCCCTGCATCCAGCGTTACTGAAAAAGCGTGTGGATAAGTTACGTTTGGCAGCCATCAGCCCACGTTGCTGGGCACATGCTCCAATCAAGGGATTTGCAGCCTATTCTCTTCAAGTCTCTATTTAGATAGTTTAATTGCATCAATTGAATTCAGAACATCGTGTCGCACTACTAGTCTATAGTTGTATCTCCAAGAAAAGTAATGTCAGACTTTGGATCTACCCGACGAGTTCTTGAGAAACCTCCTCAAGAATTCCAAAGTTACCCAGTCATCGTCGTAAGAGGTGAGGATTGGGAAACGCTTCTGGCACTGGTATTACTGTGCAGGTGCGTACTATAAGTAGGGCTGGTGAACTTACTTTAAATTGTACTTCCTTAACCTTGTCTTCATTCTGTTTCTTTAAAGGCATAGATAGGACTAAGTCTGTATTGGCTGCATCAGTGATAAACGTCTTAACCAGCTTTAGCATTCGGCATTCGGATAGTTGTCAACGAGCTCAACTCTACCCGGATAGCCCCAAATTGATCCGGCTCCCACTTCAAGAGCTGAGCCAGCTTTGCCTGGGTAAGTCGAGGCGGCTTCAGAATCTGATTGACTGGCTGATCAGCTGAAATCTTGCCATGTCAATAATTGTACGATAGGGTACTGATAAATGGAACTACGCACCGCCAGTAACGCCAGTAACGCAAACCATAGGATCTGGACTTGTAGCAATTTTGTTGCACACAATCGAGCGCTGGCGATAGCCCCGCGACGTTGAATGCGTTAAGCGTTTTGTAGCCTGGATATCACAGGAGTAACGGAGTTTGGGCATGGATGGTACTAAGGATTGAAGAAGTGGCAAGACGGGGTTAAATAGGTCTTAATTCTTCGCAGCTTCATTCTTCGCATTCATTCTTCGCAGCTTCATTCTCTGACAACAGTGACAGACATGGCAACTCACTGAGGTTGTGACTGGACAGTTAACTGCTGGACCTTGATTCTCAAGACCTCACTAACAAGATTTGGGCCTGACTCATGAGCCAGGGATCATGAAGGTACTTGAAATTCCAGAATCAAGTTGACAAATTTCACAGCGAGAGCTCAGTGCTCACGAAGTTGGGTAAAGATCCGAACCGCTTTTGTAGACATCTATTGTTTCCTCATTGAAGGGCGACCCGTTTGTATGGCTCTGAAAAGTGCAATTCATAATTGTGTTGGGTATCATATATACCGGCGCATTAAATTTATGGATCCACCTGACGCCCACTCAGCCTGAGTTCATGCTGAAGGTAAGAGAAGCCAACGAATGCTTATTTCTATAATACCCAAGTGCAGATATTTAGGCAAACTCTCAGGTTCGCAGCCGAAGACGCACCCTGAAAGACTACTGGAAAGTCTCTCATGAGTCTCATCAAGAGGCGCCAAGAGATAAACCCACCCATGTGAGTATATTGACCTAAGCGACGAGGTTTAAACCTTACTAAGTCTCCTGGTTATACAGCAAGCTAACAGTTTCATACTATCACCCAACTTGAATGACAGATTCAACAGGAGACAAAAGGTTTTCGTTCCCTCCTTCTGCTGCGAGTTTGGCTTATGGTGGTATAGAGTTCACGGAATAACGTATACAACTTGCGACCAAGAAAACCCTTGCAGTGCCTCAACCCTCATACAGGACATAGTTTGGTCACGGTCGGTGTTCCTTTCATATCGACCTTCAACATATATATGAAATTTCTACAACAGTCAAGACTTCCTCTGGATATCATTCTTGTCATTGCGGAATTCTCCACTCTTCTAGCTCTTGCTCAGACCTATTGCGAACTTCGGCATTTTTGCTCCCATATTTATCTGAAAAACCTTGGAATTCTTAATACAAAACCGGCTACCACCGAAGTTTGACTAGTCGGTGGACCCTTCTCAGGCCAAAGCATGTCATTGCTCCAGAACCTCTGTTCAAGGCTCTCGGATGGGTATCCCTCGAATGTCCATTGTCACTGATTTTTATCACATTACATCCTTTCTGTGTGATATACGACCGCTGCTGGGGTCAAACGCCGTCTCTTCCTTCGAGCTTACAATCCTCGAAGACGAGCTATGCCTTTTAGATGACTTCCATCTATCTGACTCATTGCTTAACGCCTTGTCGCACCTCTCCAACTCTTGCAAGTCGGTGCGCTTCGCCTGTGGACCAAAGCAATCTTTACGTCCGGCATTGCGCTCACATTGGGCACCAATTTACACTCCGAAACCCGGCTGTCTGCAAGTTCGAAAGACACTACCTTCCCTAACAGAATTATCCCTGTCTTCGCCTCTTTTCTACCACCGCTCTCTTAAGGATTCAATTTCCTTTCTACTTCGTCATCCAAAAGTCACGTCCTTCTCTGTCGCATGCTCAACTGCAAGCGAGTCAGAAGATGTTCTCTCAAGCATGCACTTACCGGCACTGGAGAACCTCAGCATCCGGGTCAGTGATTCCACACTGGCCGTCTTGCCACATACGTTCCTCTCTCATTGCAATCTCCATTCCATCTTTTTATCTGCCTTATTCCCATGGGATGAGGCCTCTTTCCAACCGTCTGGAGTCCGCGTTACACTACCTTGTCTTGCAAGCGCAAGTATCTCGTCCAAGTACGCCGGCTTCAATATTGTCGACCCCTTGGCACTTCTCGATTTACATATTTATTCCTTTATGGCGTTTCCCATTCCTGAGAATCGCGGTTATTGCGAAGCAGTGCAGTCATTGGTCGATATTTGGCTGCATTCCGAGGCCTTCCGCCCTGTCACTGATGGATTTTCAGCATCGTTCACGTTCCCTCGTCGCCTTTCCGATTATGTAGATTTCTGCAAATGTGTTCCCATATATCGGTGCTCCTGCACCCCAGCTACCTGGAGTGGCAGGTTAGTTTACGGTATCCGACGAATCAAGATCTTTTTGGATAAGGTCACTAAGTCCGTTGCTGTACGCTCTTCGTTCTGTGATTCTGGCTCAATGACTAAGAAACTTTTTAGCTATTCCTTTCTCAATGGATTCGCCATTTCCCAGATGTCCGAAACCTGGCTATCTTTACTGAGTTTGTTCCTGTAGCTTGCGTTTTTTCCAATGAGTATTTTCGGGGCGAGTCCCCAAATATCCAGGTTGTTAGCATATTCACTACTTCAAATTCCTAACTATAACCACTTCCTACATAGTAAAGATGCACTGTATTGTTCCAGGAGCGCTTAAAATTTGCCATGGAGGCGTTGAATTGGAATCGATAATCAGCATGCTGTATTTTCATTATCACTTGCCAATCACTGACTTTCGCGATCATACACGGTTTCCAGAGGGATACTGTCAATTAAACAAATCACGAAGGACAGTTGATGTATTACTCAGCCCCATACCCATAGCTAATGCGGGCTTACTCATGACAGTGTGTATGTAATCAAGGCGCCCATGTAAAGTGAAGAGACAACGGTGATTTTACACCAGTGAAGGACGGCGTCCGTTACGCTCTTCAAAATTCATCTACCACTGTACATCAGTTACGTTCTCAAGATCGATGCAATAAGGTTTGGTATAGCTATGAGATGGCATGGTGCAGTAGTACTGTATCAGGGCCAAACAAATTACTTAGAACAAAGTATATCAACAAGCGACCGAACGTAGATACCAATATAACTACTCTATTACCATTTCATTAGAGCTTTGCATTGGAGTCTACAAAATATGGTGAGTTGAATTATTTAACAGAAAGGAAACAGCAGATACCTCCAGAACAGGAAAATCTATTGGAGGAAGGGGAACCATTGTCCCGATTCTCTCTTCACCTAACTCAGGATTGTAGAAATTGATCGGAAGGTGAGGAAGCGGAACATGAAGAGTGTTGCATCGAAGGGATTCTAATTCTCTTCTCAAAGGACCTGATCCGCGCTTTCTTGAACCATTAAGGTTTCTTGGGTTGTAATTGCTGTCGATGAAATGGAGCATCTACAAGTAGCCTCGTTATGTGATTTATTTTAAGGCCAGAAAGCTCTACAATACCTTAGTGACTTCAGTGTTAATCCAGAACTTCCGAACGCGTCTAACCACCTTTCCAGCATGGAAAGTCCTTTCAGTCTCGGTATCATCCGAGGACATATCTTCTTCCCGAAGTCTTAAAAAAATCAACTCTAAAGCTTGCCAGAATTCCCTTTTCACAGGCAACGATGCGGCTTGAATAAGCTAGCTGTTCACTGATAATCGCTGCCCTACGAAGATATCTCTGAATAAGGAAAAGTTAGACACGAGCTTTGCACATGCACATAAAGGAAGTCACATTTCGCTTTCTTTCATTCAGTCTGGATGCTCTTTGTGTGGAGCGGAGATTATGCTTCAAGGTCTCCTTCACCTCAAGCTCGGAGAGTCCCTCGAGCGCTCCTACCTTTCGCACTATGGTACGATGTCTGCGCTGCTGATCAGCCAGCTTATCACCAATTATAGTCTGGATGTTTGTGATCTTGTCCAATGCCGCTCCGTAATCTTCAATTGGTCCACCTTCATTTCCAAGTAATTTAACAAGGTAAGCAATACCAGTGGTAGATGCGTAGGTTTTGAAATGGGATGCGAGAATACGAACGACCATTTGGTTCCAAGGGTGGCTGGCAGGGCGTTCCCAAGCGAACTGCGGTTCCTCATTAGAAGGCCCTGGGCCAATTCTATTCATGTAGGCATCCGCTGTAGCAGCGCTGGCATCCAGTAGCCTTTTTCCCTTCATCATCTCTTCTTGTCCAAGGTCCTGGAGAAACATTCGAATCATTGTCTAAATATGTCCCCATCAGTCAATTCATTTTCTGAAAGACACGATACATACATGAAGAAGATTCTCCTCAGGAGATTTAATCGGTCGGGCTCGAGATTTTGGAGTAGTATTACGAGGGTCCTCGTCGCTGTCACCCTCGTAGCCTTCTCTGATCAGATAAATCAATAGAGAGCAAGTAAAGCACTATATTATTATTCACTCGGAATTAAGTGACGTAGCTTGACGCAGGTGTGAAGTATTGCCTAACAGATCTGCGACAGGTGCGGCGGAAGGTTGCTGTGAGAGTGTAGGCTCGTGACTCGTGGGCTTGGGGACAGGGATCGCATGCAAAGGAAAACTGGGAAATGACTAATAGCACATAAGAAAAAAATCCCTATTAATTAGAACCGCGCCTACCCAGTCAGACATCGTTGTTGAATAGAGATGTTGGCGACATAACTGCTCAGCGCTACATACTTATAGTGGTCACAAAACAAGGGCAGTCACAGTTTACATTCTTGCTTTTGTTTTATTATCGGATCCACAGCTTGGCTATGGCATCATCCCCTGGCTTTGGATATATCTTCATTGGTCAGCCTCAAATTGCAAGTTTTCAGCAGCTGGGCCAACGCTTTTTCATAAGCTACCTTCCTAAGACTCTGCCAGAAAACATTGAGGGTCAACAAGTGTGTTTTTGGACCGGGTATAGACGTTTGGATGCTCTGGACTCTTTTGCTGATTCTTCTTTCCAGAATTCTTGAAGCAAGAAATGGTGGTCTTTCTCATATGGCCTGGACGCGGAATTATCTCATTTGGTGCTTCGTATGTCCTGTCTTTCTGTTCAAGGAAAGCGGCAGCTCATTGGTCTCAGATTATGTGCTCGACAACCTTCGCGACTCATAACTGTTGGTGAAGATGTTGGAGGTTTCGAAACGCACTCTCCAAACGTCGTTGTTTATGAGCTCCTTCGCTTCAATGAGCAGCCATGTATGTTATTCATCCTGTGGTCCAATCTCCCCTCAGCCGTGGAGGATGCACAATCGTTATCGTTTGTCACATTGGCTGAGAAATGGGTGAGAGATTTGGCGGGCTTCATGGAAAGTGCTGCAATTGCTGGTTGGGATTCAGCACCCGCTGGACAGCTTCATGTTTGGTATGAACGCTCGTTGAAGACCTTACGTGCTTCGGATCATACCCAGTTTTTATTTGATCCAACAATTTTGTTACTGAGGCTCATTTTGCACCTTCAGTCCACTCTAATGACACGTCATAATCAACAAATCTGGAAAGGGCGACGCTTCAGTGCTAGTTCCCCTGGAATTCATTCAGAAGTGGAGGGACGAGTTGTTGAAAAGAATGGGCGATGACCCCGCTACACTCCGAGGTTTACTCTCATCTACGTAGTCTCTCCCTTCCAGCATCTTTATTAAAAAATTGCGTCTCCATTTTTGAAAAGTACATGAAATCAAATCATGAACCTGGAAATTGGACGTTTCAGCTATTTTTCATGTCAACAAGACGAGCTTTTCCATCGTCAAAGTGTGGCGGTCGGCCAAAGTGCACCAAAAGAGATGGCAGCCGGAGTAACAGCGCCCTCAACCTCTTCTTGGGATCAAGGTTCTTTACGCTGTGATTTCTGCTTGTCAAGTTTGGATTGACGCTCTTTGCTAAGAGATGTTTTGACCATAAACCTTCACTTGGATTAAGGTTCTCTTCAGTCGCCCTCGGATCATGTTGCTTAAATCATCACCAACTTATTGTCCTTTCAATTCCATACCCAAAAAACATGGGGACTACTCCGTCAGGTGTTATTGTTACATCCCTTCCTAATTTGGAAAGGCCGAAGTGACGCAGTTTCGTCATTATTGTTGGTGATATTCAATAGCCCTTAATCATCCACACATCCATTTCATGGTTCACCTTCGCGGTCTCAAAAGGTGGGTACATACCGCTCCCATCTTGACATGACAATTGATTATATTGTGTGAGCCTGTGAACTAGCACACTAAACTCAGACAAGCCACGGATGGTGAGAAGGGTAAAAGATGAAAATTTGTCAAATCGATTGAAAAGGTACAGAATTCAGGCTAGCTCTAAAAAAAACACTTGGAAAGTTGGTACAATCATAATGTGTGAGAGAAAGTCTGGTTAAGGGTCTTATAAGTTACAACAGAAAATGAAGAAATATAAATATCACGAAGGCAAGGCAGAAAACTTGGAGTGAGCAGTGAGCAGCCTGGAGATGGAAAGTCATACATAAAATGCAATGATCATTTGTTGAGTGAATTTTCGAGGGTTTTATGCCAGCGTTCCTCCGATTGATTTTGCTGCGCAAGCTGAGCTTCCATCATCTGCTTAAAAGTTAGCGCAAGCTTGTCGAGGGCCGCCTTGTGTTGTTCTCCGAGCTTTTCAAGGGCCAAGTGATGGTTTTGCATGACTTCTGATAGGATTTCACTGTGCCTCGATGTTTTCATATAGTCTCCTGTAGCAGAAGCTAAGAGAAGAATTAATAATAGCTAAGACTGACAGGAATAAAGTGAAAATTACAGGCGTTGCTGGGCGGATTAGAACTTGGAAGTGGCTTTGGGCTGCCCATATGAAGCGATGGTATTGGGCTGGAGGACTGATGGGCCTGAGCCTGCTCGTTATAATAGCGAGCCTTGTGTAGTCATTTGTCAAATGCACGACTGGAGTGTCATCGGACATCTCATCCAGTTGTGGGGAATTCATGAAAAACAATTTAGAGGGTTTTCGACAACGGTGTGAGAGGTGGGGTGGAATTGCAAGGACAGGAGATCTAGAGGTCCTGAAGTAGTGTGTGGCCATGAGGCTGTTGTATTGTTCGGTGGCCATGAGGCTATTGCGTGCTTTGCTTTGTTCTGTTGGCCAAATAATTTAATAAATGATAGTATATGCTACATAAGAACGAAGTTGAACAAAGTGTAACCTACTCCGAGTCAAGCGCAGTGCTCAAGTGCTCTCTGAGTTCATGAACATTGGGCGAACGAATTGCTGGCGTGAGAAATGCCTTTTTGGTTGTCACAGGACCGGAAGCGTAGTGCGCGCACAAGCGCACACTATTGATAGATTTTGTACTCTAGATTACTTGTATTGTATAATTTGTATTTTGAGTCTGTGTGTCTAGCTACAAAGCCATGGTTGGATTGGCAGGTCATCAACTATTTCTTTTGCTACTACAGTAGACTTTCTCATAATGCATAAATAAATAAATTCATATTTAATTCATTAAAAATTGGCTTAACCCGTACCTTGCGCAGGGTTAAGCGTTTATCATTCCAATTTATAGTGCTAGTGAAAACAACACCCTTCATTAATGATTAATGTCCTGTCATGCGCAGCTCAAATATTTCAATAGGTACCAGAATTTATCGTTGTGTTTGATAATTTCTTTTCGACCGACTCGAAGCGTTACCCAACAGCTCATTGGTAAGATATGGTCTGCTACACTGGACCAGGTTTGACAGAACCGGAGCAGACACAGCCGAACCGACTGCTGTAGTAGCCCCATCCCTCCTGGAACCGAGCTCCTCGCATTGCAGATTCAGGCGTTCTGGCGTGCTTCTCGTTGGTGCTTCATATGGTGGTGGCGAGGAAGTGGGAGTGTGGATGGGCAAGTAGGAGTGGTGGAGGACGAGGGAGTTGACGATGACTCGGATGGCATGGGAGATCTAGGGGGCCTTACCTGTGAGGGTGAGAGGGTTTTGCGAGATATACTTGAAGGTCAGTTTTTATGTCCATGCCCCACGAAAACAAAAACGCGAACGCAGGTTGAAATATCTAGAATCCCCTTCGCCCTGGCAAAAGCACGAAGTTAAAACGATGGTCCATCTCCTCAGAGAACGCGGTCAGTATTTCCTCTGAATCTATGTCATCGTCTACGTACATGCTATGATATCCATGTGAACTTAGACGAACTTTGATTGCTGTGCGATTTGAATAGACCCTTTTCAATTATTCCGGGTTTCTCGTCGTTCCGACTTTTATCTCGACGAAGACAACGACAATGAAGATGTAACTCTTCTTCCCGATAACCTTTT
>QDKV01004634.1_pt1 | contig 11513 bp, 15 predicted proteins | sample 1861101 | NCBI WGS metagenome assembly QDKV01 (sample SAMN04275158, study PRJNA302643) | Fungus metagenome, whole genome shotgun sequencing project. | isolation source: fruitbody | host: Mallocybe terrigena | place: Sweden | collected 2013 | reverse complement strand
GTTTCTTTCGCAATGTCGTTCCTAGAAACGCCTTGAGGCTGGCCATTCCCGGACGATGTGGATCCGTTTGGATAATTCACATACGTAATTATTCAACTATGTAAGTATTTGTAGTCAGCGGCCCCTCGTGCTGAAGCATTGGGCGCTTGCAGCAGGGACCGCGCCACTTACTTAAAATGGGAATGGTCAGTTGCAATGCGCATTCCTGGATAGGAGTCAGTGCCACTGGAGTGGCATCTACTTGCTTTGATTATGACTTTGACTGTGACACAGAGCTGGGCTCTTATCAAGAACGATAATCATGATCCCCATTTCGCATGGATGCCATGTCCACCCGCGTCCTCCGCAGAGTCAACGGCAAAACGCAGCTTGTGGTAGTTAACAAATTGCCGCTGCCTTCACCTTCCTCTTCTTACACGCAAGCCAACTTTGCCCTATCCTCTAAACCGAGACAGCCGTTTCATCATGCCTCCCCCACATCCTTCACAGTTCCACCACAGGACGGAAAAACGGAAAGCGCTGATAGCGAAGAAGCGGAAGCCTCAACATCCCTCATTCTTCTCGATAGTAGTGAATCACTCGAAGACGCTTTCCCCTCAGTCCTCAAGCTTTTAGACTACCTAAGCCGTGCATACCATGACCCGAACGCCTTCCGTTCTTCTGCTAAGGTTTTCGTTAACAGCGTTTCCAACATCACTGCTTGCATCACAGCCAGCGAACACGTTGACCCAACGCAAGAACGTTTTGTTTTTGCGAAGTCTATCGTTCATCTCCTCCTTAACATCTTCATGATTTCTGCGGACAGGGTTGCACATACGGAATCCTCACCCAGACTCGACTTACCGACGGAGATGCGTGCGGCATATGAGTATGCGAGACTGGTGCTCGATAGCCTGGCTGTACTTTTTCGCATTGGTCTCAAGGCTCCTCTAAATCACAAGCCCCTTCCTCCACTACCTCAAAGTTTGCAGACAATCCACTCGCTCGCAAGCGCCTGTCTACGTGAGGCCAAAGCCAACCATGAGGTCAAAAAGGTAGCCAATGGCGTTGGAGATGCCGACAGGGCAAAAGCCCCTCCAGACAGTCCTATCTTCCCCAAATTTAAGTTCTCAAATATAGTTCAGGGTAAATTCAAGGGATCTGAAACCACGAGATCGCGGACCGACTCTTCGTCGAGCTCGAGCGCTAAACGCCCACCACCATCACCCCCGACACCTTCGGATTCTATCTTGGAAGGTCCACGCTCTGAGGCAATGTACAACCAGCGACGGACAGCGCTGTATTTTAGTGAGACGAACTTTCCATCCATCGTCGGAAATCTCGAAGAAGGTACAGATGGCCTCTTGATGGACAAGGACAGTCGAATTCAGGCCGCCTCGCTTGCTGCTTTGGTTCGCATCCTCACATCCAAGGAGGGAGTCAAAGATCCTAATCTCTCCCAGGCTATACTGAGAAGCTTTCGCCTTTTCAGCACGTCCAGTGAGTTCTTCGGTGAACTCAAGAAGCGCTATGACGTCAAAACCCCTTCGAATCTAGGCAAAGAGGAAATCGACCACTGGAGAGTCAAGTCGGCAAACATCCACGCAAGAGTTTTAGCAGTCATCTTTACCTGGCTGGACCAACATTGGGAAACTGATAGCGACACTGTTATCCTTGGTGATGTGTGTTCTTTCGTCGGACAGAGGACAGAGAAAGACCTTCCCAGAGGGGTCATCAACAATATTCTGGCCAAGATCAAGGAGCGAGAGCAGTGTTCTGACCAAGACATTTTGGACAAGCAGAAACGGGACATTGCAGCGACGAGTGCGACGAGGACACCGTCTCCCGAACGCACCAATTTCGGCTTTCCCTCAAAGTTTCCCAATTCATCTTCGGATGGTATTGCTTATCTGGATACCAACAAAGACGGCAGGGAGGAGCTCGCTCGACACCTGACATTGAAAATGTCCGATCTTTACCGGAAACTAGACCCAATCAAGGCTGTCCGATTTTGGTACAGGGTAGGCGAGTCCTCCCGCGATTATCACAAGTTCAAGAGCGAATCGGGTGTGAAGGAGTTGGCCGCTGTCTCTGCTTATGGAGAGAGGCTCACACTTTGGGTGATCTGGACCATTGTTGAAGTCGCCGATGTCAGACTTCGAGAACGGAGGTTATCCTTTTGGTTAGATGTTGCATCGGTGAGTACACAAGTATCGTGTCGAGAAGTGGGAGTTCTTATGATGCCTTTTGCTTTGAATCGCAGCGTTGCATGAATCACCGTGACTACGCAACCGCACACAATATTTATGTCTGCTTAGGTTTTTCTTCTATCATTAGAATGAAAGAGACAATTTTGGTGAGACATGTCCTCCCAAAATCTGCTCTTCAGCCGTTCATGATCACTTAGAGGGTGCCATATGCTTCCAAGGTTCAATACAAGAGACTTGCAGACTTCTTTGACGACAAGCATAACACTTTGTTCAGAAGGACTTTCAACAATTTATTGCCTAGTCTTCCCTCCACAGGTAAGCTCGATGGAAGTCATTTCGAGTTCTTGCAAATAAATTTGAAAACCATAATTTTAAGCACCACTCCTTCGAGATATTATTCAGGTCAAGACTCGAATCGGAAAGGAAAAAGGGACTCTTGTCGAAGCCTCAGGGCAGAAACTCATAACAATCAAAGAGTGTAGGGTAACCCAGCAGGCTACGAAAGGTAGATATCCTTCTTTCTCTTTGATTTTAAGCTTGTTCACTGTCGTCAAATCTATCAGTCCTCAACAAAGCTCTTATCGAATACAAGTTCTACCGCAATGACAGTCTCCTTCAATGGCTTGAAAAGTGTACAATGAGGTTCTGCTTCGTTGCTAATTGCGAAAAACAAAACTTTTACGACGAAGCTCATAAAATAAGGTTTGAGTTTCCCATTTCTAGGTTTCTATTTTTTTCTGATGAATACCGTTCCCCCCAGTCTCGAAATAGAAGCAAGAAAACCTGAGCTTGACTTTGTATCAAACCCATGGAAATTTAAGAGTACTTGTCCAGATGAGCCTTTGAAAGGAAAGATCATGCCACTTGACAAGTTGTTTGCCATAGAACCTTCAGCTGTAGAACAAAAGAAGAATGCGAAGCGACTGTTTTCCTTGCTCAACGACTTAAAAGATTCAAAATTACAATACTCCGTCTAGCTTCTGACATTCGTTTTAGGATTTATTATGAAAATTTCCATCGTTTATTTGTACTTTCATATATCGGTCATTCTTTACTTCACACGTATCTTTAGCAGTTTCTTCTCGCCCAACAGAATATGTGCATTCCATCGTGAACCGTCAAGGTATGAATTGCATAAGCATAAAATTGTTGCAAAAACATTGAAGGTGCATACAACTACATACACGGACGACGTTAATCCTTTCTGCCTAACGTTCAAAGAGGGTCTACGCGAGATGCTTCGATCCGCCTCCTTGCAACTTGTCTTCGGTTAAGACCAGTAAGCGAAAGCGCAGACGATGGCTTATCGTTTGACTTCTCGACTTCGGTTTCACATGAGCCGAGAATAATTTCAACGTGACAAGGGTGTCCTTGGTAAGGGTTGATGCGACCGTGAGCACGGTATGTACGGCGACGGGTTTTCTATACCATTTGGAAACTCAGCATCCATGTCTATGTCTTTGCCTTTGGAGACGTACGGGTGCCTGCTCAACCACAATGTTCTTAATGTATAATTCATCAATGTCGATGTTTTTGGCGTCCGCATTTGACTCGGCATTCTTGAGCAGACGAGTAATGAATTTGATAGATTTCTCGGGCCAACGACCTTAAATTGACATACACTGAAATCAAGAGACATTTCAAAGGGCGACAAACGACATACCTTGTGTAGCCTTGAACTCCTTTGCTTGACTAGCCCGGCCAACACCACCGGAGAATCGTCTGAAGGGAATCACCCGCTTGTGATCCTTAACGTCGCCAAGATATGTATATGCTTTGGATAGTTTCAATCCTAGACCACGACTAAACCCTGATCCTGATAGGTTCAAATAAGAACATACCAGACAAAGCAGCGGCAACTTCACGCATGTTTTTAAAGTGTGTCCGGAGGTACTCCCCTCGGGCACGGGAGGCTGCAATAACAACGATATTTAACAAGCATTGGTTTGGAGTAACAAAAGCGAACCTCACTTTTTTCGGGATTAGTAGCGAGAGCGGCGGCGGCGTAGCGAACTGTTACAAATAGTGAACATTGTTGATAGCGCACAACACCTGAACTTACCCATCCTTGAAGTTCTGGAGTTGTCAGCCCGTTTCCCAGAGATTATTGAAGTGAGTACGGCGGTGTTTGTGGCTTGAACCTTATTGCAGTAGTTACGGAAATCACCGAATTTTAGGAATATGGCTGAAAAATCGGTCCGAATTCAACGCCTGTTCAGGTCTGAAATTGTACAACGCTAATTTACAAATATACAATAAATAAATCATCAAATTTCCAAGGTAGTAGAGGTATCATGCACCAAATCCAACAATCCTTTTCACAGGTTGCAAGTTGATAGTAGGCTGCTCTTCTGGAGGTTTAGCCTTGGCGGGCAAGGTATCTCGACCGTCGTCTTCATCGGACTCATCACTCTCCGATGTTCTTCTCGACTTGCCACTGAAAACACTGATACGGAACGTGTCTGTCCTTGGCGGTTTATATGATGGGGACGCCTCTAGTTTCGTAGCTGCAGCATCAAAAGCATTAACTAGGTCCTGGTCCATTTCTTGGTTGAACAGTTCAAAGATATACCGGCGAACTGGTAGTCGGTATCTCTGTGTCGAGATCATGTGTAGCGCACGATAGAATATTTCGGGTGAAGATAATATGTTGCGCGTTTCTGGACGAGATTTAATCCTGCATATTGTAAGTAAGAGTAAATCAAAAATACGGAAAAAGCGTACTTTGCTAACGTTCTCGACGCCGCATTGGCGATGACCGCGTTCGCCAGGTTTTGTATTGCAGTGATAGCTTCGATTTCGTGTTCAGCTGTTGGGGGGAATAGCACCTTTTCATTGCGTTCTGGGACAATAGTTTCCCATGGAGGTAACTGGTAAGATATGACTGAACAAGGAAGCCTGCGATATATATATATTGAGCGTACTGTTGTAAATTTTTCTATGTCCACTGGTATGCATATGCCAATGGGCAGTCCTAAAGGTGATAAGGTAGTTTCCCAATGATAATCATCCAAGACTTCAGCGCCCTGGGATGTTGAGGAAATAAGACCGAGTACAATAAAGCACGTTCTGTGGAAAAGATGAATGAGTCACCAGAGAAAACATTTCCAGACACACCCTCGAAGAGCAGGGATAGGCGATTCCTCCGCTATCTCCAATATTGTCGGTATAATCTCTTCCTCCTCCAGAAAGTGTAGACCGCCCTCCACTGCACCGACGTGACCCTGCGTCCCGTAAAGTCAGGAGTGAAACCAGCAAGTAATAATGTTTGCTTACCACTGCCCAAAGGATGCTTTTTAGTTTCATAATTATGTCAATGTCTTCGTATTCACGACTGTGTTGTCTGATAAACTGCGCGAATTCGGCAAAGTGACCTTTTTCTTGCAGTACCTGGCATCCAAGTTCGGTTTTCGCCATTTCTCCGTAGAAGTGTGGAGGCACAGTTCCATCGGATTCACTAAACAATTAGTACACATTTCTGCCGAGAGGAAAGAACGCACGGCAGATCTTCATCATCATTTTCCTCGTTCATGAAGTTGAAAACTTTGGCCAAGAAAACTTCAACCTCGACCACATAGTCAAGGTTTCTACCCTGCAAAACCATTAAATGATTATGACGAGTGACAAATGGAAGCTTACATTGAACCATTCTTCCATTTCACGATCAATGTATCTAGCATCATACAGAAATCGGAAACCTACAGGAGTGGACATGAATCTATAGAATAACACAGATTTAGCGGAGGTAGAAAATGGCCTTGAGAAAAAGAGTACTTGAGAAGCAAGCCCTGGCCAATTTCACCCAGGTGATCCATCGTCGGGTGCATCTCGACGATGAGGTGTAAGATCTCCTTTGAATCACAGGCCTCGTAGAGGAATTCTACAGCCATTTGACATACTTCGGGAGCGGGGTCGTAAAGTTGTGTGAGGAGTAATCTGAGTGTCCAGGAATTGACGTTGACGGATCCACTTATTAGACTCCCGAGGTGCCTTGTAGCGTAGAGCCTGATATGCTGTACAATTTTTCGATTTAAAGAGGGAAAAGTGGGTGCTGAAATGCTCACCTTATAACTTGAAGTAAGCGCTTTGGACAAGACAATACGGGGATGGCCATCGCTACCAGATTTTTTTTATACATCTAATCAGAGGCATGAAGTATTAAATAACACACATGCTATAATCCAAGTTTTCAATTATGCCCTTTATCAAATCTTCCCGACTGCGAAGTTCACTCAGGTGATAGAACGCTGTAAAAATCTTGAACTTTTCCAGTAACCTAAACACAGCTATCAAGCAAGTATAACAACAGCGCCATTTCAACTTACTCGATGCCATCCTTGTACTTGCTCATAACACCCAGCATTTCCAGATATCCATAAGTCAATGTATCAGCGACTCGTCGTTTTGAAAAGATGGGATCAGAGTCCGGGACACCATTGAACTAACAAAAGGGACTGAATGGGAAGTACTATGAGATACAAAGAATGGACTGACTGGGTCAAGTTGAGCAAAACTTTTTACAATTTGTGGTAGGAATTGGTCCTCGGTCGCTAAATATCTGACCCCATCAGGGCTAGATATGAGGGTTGTCAAGAGTGAACAACCGAGTCGCACCCAACGAATGTTGGTCTTCAGAAGGAAAAAAAAACATAAGACAAACTGACAATTTAAAATTGGAAAGCGATGCTGACCTTCACTCTTTTAATATCCGAGAATCGATGATTGAAAGGATGAAAAAAAGTCAAGAGTCGTCGTATGAATCTCGTAATTCTTATCGCTTCGTCAAGTCGCTTCGTATTTAACAACGGACCCTCAATCAACACCTGAAGCGTCTCAAAATTCCAAATACTATGATCTTTCGTGGCCATGACTTGTGTTTCTATCATGGAACTGTGGAAGACCTTGTCGTCCATTTGCATGTTCATCTTGAGCTTGACCTGCTCGACTTGTCGAAGACCACGCCTGACGGCATCGTCCGCAGAATTGGCACTGAAAATCGAGCATAATAAATTTTGAATGTCCCCAACAGAAAAATACGGTGTACCGTAGCCGTGTAGCCTTGATAGGCCCACTGAGTTCTAACCTTGCCCGATTTCGGTCAAGACTGTCAATGGCAGAAAGAGCAGATGATCCTATAATTCTGCTCTCCCCATCCTGATAGTTCGTTGCCATGTTGAAGACTTCGGGAATGGCCTATGCAATGGATGTTGAGAATAATTCGGATAGACTGAAAAAGCAAATTTGCCTGTATCTTAGCTGCGAATGACAATGGCAGGATGCGGTTTGCCATGGACAAAATCTCGGCCATTAATAAAGTCGCTTTTCTTGACAGGTTCGTCCCTGAAGTAGTTTCTTCCAACATCGATGTAAGTGCCTACAGGCCAGGATGTTAACTTAAGAGAAGTTATGGGTATACATCAACACTTGAACCTCGCATAGACCGGCATTCGTCAAGACGGCTAATAATAGAGCAAGGTAGTGGTCTGTCACTCTAAGCCTCCGGTGAAGTTTCTCAACTGTTTCCCTTCCCCCTTGCTGGTTTTCAGAGGCATCGCGTGACTTTCGATACACTGAAATAAGTCAGCAGCTATCCAGGAAAAGGAGACATTCGTGCTTACTTGTTAGCCGTCTGCCATCAATGAATGTTTTATGCCACGCAGGTGGTTTGATGTTCAACATGTCGAAAAACATGTCCAAAATAATTTCCTACAGCCATGAAATAAGCCTGATGCCTCTGAAAGCAGGCAATGAACAAACTCTTGTATCCAAGGAAGGAATCCGAAGAGTGTCAACCAATGAACGGATGGCACGCATATCGTTCATACAGAAATACATCAAACCTAAGTATATTCAACAAGTCAGATCTAAACAGTCTTGATAATGGCTGTGATTGACAGACCACTCCACGTCCATAGCATCCCGTGGACCACTCGTGCGCACCCTCTCATCCTCTCTGAATGATCAGGTCCTTTGCCATAGGCATCAGTTAAAGAGGTCAAAGCCATCTGCAAATTGCAGGTAAGTCATATCCATCTCTCGAGACAGCAAAACATGTGAAAGGAGCACCTCCAGATCAGTCCCGACTTTGATATACTTCCGACTTTTTGGTTTATCCACCAGATGCAGGAAAATAGAACCAAGTGCACGAGCCAACTCTACTGGCCCTTCACCTAATACGTGTAGAAGGAGGCGGATCGTGCCTGTTCGCGCAGCAAGGTCCACGTCAATGAGGACTAATGAAACGCTGAGAAAATGTATTGAGTTGTCAAGGTAGGATAAAACGCACGGATTTCAGTCAGGGTTTGGATGCAGACGAGTCTAAATGGATCTTCAGCATGCTCTGCAACAGCGATGACGGACCGCACCACCGCTTCAGACAGTTGTACTGATCCAGAGGATTCTGGAGAGTCAGGGCGTACAGTACTGAGTTCTATAATGGTTCGGATGAGTTTGATAACTTGCTCCTTCTCCACCGCATGCTTGTTGTCGCGAAGTAGTGACCTACAAATAGTAAGAAACGAATGTTCAACAGGTATAGATGTAATGTAGAATAAAGCACACTTGATGATATACCAATCCAGAGCCCCTCCTAACCGACTCACAGTATCAGAGTCCACTAGGGCATGACGAATTACCCGATATGCTGCAGCACGACATTGTTTTGACCGTCGGTCCGCAAAGCAAGGTAGGACGCTGCATATAAATCACATTTTGCATGTTCAACAAGTCAGACTATCACTCACGCCTGCAAGATCTCGCTGAAGGCGAGTTGATATTTGACACGGAGATGTCGTCGAAGGATGTCAATGAGGTTGCCCATGAGCCCGTTTCGTTTGTCGTTGTTCTCAACGGCTGCAGCAGATTGAAAGTCGGGTGGTTTGCTGGTTGAAGATTTGGGTTGGGCCGTTTCTGAGAGTGACAATTCTGCTAATTCCTTAATACATGAATTTGCAGTCTGAAGGGCTTTGCGAAAATCTTCTCCACCTGGAGAGATATGGCTCGTTCAGTTTATATGCACGGTCCCTGGCAAATCCCTTACGCACTAATATCATCCATGGTCAATTTGGCACTTGAAATCGAACCATTTGCTTGCCGCCTCACTCTCCGCTTCGTGGCTAGAGTTCCCGTAGTGCCAACTTTCGTACGGGGTTTCGAAGATACTTAATATGTTTATCGGAAGAGCAGTCAACAAAATGATATAACCCACTCATCTCAATCCGCTTCGCAATAGCCTCGATCTTCGCCTTAGCCATGTCCAATTCCGATTCCACCTGGGCACGTTGAGGTTCCTAAAATTGACATAAGGCAAAGGAGTGTAGTAGAATTATCAATTACACAGACCGTGAGTTCCATATGCAGTAGATTTTCTGCGCCTTCTTTTATCCTGTTCTCCAGCACAAGCTGATTGTCGAGCCATGCTATCTGGATTAAGACATTAAATATTGGATTGGTGAGTACAAATCTTTTAACATTTAAGAGGAAAATAAACTCGCTTGGTCCACCATAGTCTTCCCCTCCAGCTCGGCAAGTGGTAGCTCGGCACCACCGTTGCCAATAACCAGAGGGATCGAAGTTATACTGGCTCCTGGAGAAAATGCTGAAGGAACCACACTATATGAAGGCATTTCCACCTAATCTCAAGTCGCCCGGCGTTCGGATGAACCTACCAGACCACCGGACATAGTTGTCGCGCAATGATGTGAATGCGGGGAACCGGCCCGGGAGTCACAGCGGAAATAAGATTTAAAGAAGAACCCCGACATTGAAAGTCATGTCTCTTTTGGCTGGACGACAGTCTGCCGCTGTCTTGAGGATTGCGAGGACATTTAAACCCACACAATTCTCTCACAACATCTCGACAGATACTCCTGCGACTGTTGAGAAGAAACAGCAGCCAGGTCCTGTAGCTGTTCAACCTGTTCGCGATGTTATGGTTGCAGATGTGATTAGCGGGGCTCCTGGTGTGTTCGACATAACCTTTCCTTGTTTCAAAATATCGATACCTAGTCAGCTGAACTTCGCCACCGTTCTGTTCGCATATACCAACCCACCCGAAACACTATGCAATCTGGTGCTGGCAAATCGGAACGTTGGCGTGTAGACTGGGATGTTTTAGAGGGAGGTGGCCTATGGGAAAATCCACTCATGGGCTATGCTAGCTCGTGCGCATAATTTGCATCCTTGTTCCTACCGTCATTAAAGCAACACTGACCGTCAGGGCGGATTACATGCAAGGCACTCGTTTATCCTTCCGAACCAAGGAAGATGCTATCCACTTTGCAGAGAAACAAGGTATTCTTTTTTACGGTGTCTCTACTTACGAACCAAGACTGAAATCTCTGCAGGATGGGATTATTTTGTGTATGTCTCTCCTCTACACGCTTTCATGAACGTATTCATGTTTCATTGCAGCCAGCAGCCCATGGTCAAGAGGATCCCCCCCAAGAATTATGCAGAGAATTACGTCTACAGACCCAATACTCTTCGTATTATGAGAACCAAGTAGACGTGCACGTCAATTGTCATCTTCCTTCACAAGCTCGAAGTGAGATTGCATGACAGGACATATAGAGGCATGACTTACGCGCTGTTTTTGTTATTCTCGCGCAAATGTGTTCAATCTAAGCCTCGGATCGTGCAGACTGTTATATTCTTGGCAAATCTGAAGGCACCTTTCCCGCACATAATAGCGAGACTAGGCAATCTCAAGAAAGCAATTATAAACGAAAGCCGATCTAAACTTGGACAGAAATTTTAAGACTCGATTGGACCTCCAATTATGTGATTTCATTGCCTACTTCAACTTTCCTGATCTCCTGGGAATTATGTCCGGATTTTCACCCCAATTTTGCGAAATTTTCTGTCCGGATTATCAGATCTTGCCAAACTTTTTTGAATGTCCGGATTTGACAGAAAATTTGACGAAATCTGTCCAGATCAGGATCATAGTGCAACAATGGCAATTTGCACTTAGCCAACTAACACACAGCACCAGTTTTTATAACTTTTTATAAACTTATGGAAAGAACAAATTACAGGTAGATGTTTTAGGTCTAATGGGCACTGAGATTCTTAAGCCCGAAATTCCACATACATATTACAATTGCCTACAAATTACCACCGTTATCACTAGTCCTTTAGTATAGTCTGACAAACATCATCACTGAGGGTTATTCCGTACAGTTGCGGACAACTAAAGTCAACAAATTTACATGCCGATTTATTGGGACCGATCGGGATTTTTTGGAACTCCGAAAACCATCGGAATTGACAGGAAACGAGTAGATCTTTAATTTGGTACGAGGCGATTTCCCAAAATCGAAG
>QDKV01004635.1_pt1 | contig 11553 bp, 15 predicted proteins | sample 1861101 | NCBI WGS metagenome assembly QDKV01 (sample SAMN04275158, study PRJNA302643) | Fungus metagenome, whole genome shotgun sequencing project. | isolation source: fruitbody | host: Mallocybe terrigena | place: Sweden | collected 2013 | reverse complement strand
GACAAATGTCATACCCCGTATACCCGTATACCCGTGGTTACGGGTACGGTTTTTGCGCGGGTATAGAAATGTCACACTGTACCCGTACCCGCGCGTACCCGTGACTGGAAACACACGGTGTTACCCATACCCGTGCTGTTCCCTACCCCTGCCTGAGCAGGACAACCCTTTATTAGGACACGGTTCTCATCATATGAGTATGCACCTGCATACTTATCCCCATCCCTTTCACTTGTGTGTAAGTCTTTGTCACAAATATGGAAGGGATTGTGCACTCACATTTAGTGCTTGAAAGTTCGGTTCAGTCCGGTTTTTTGCCTTTTTTTGGCAGGACCAGGACTGAGACCGGTCTCTCAAGATCCGGAATCTTAAAAAACTGGGACTGAAACCGGTGAAGACCAGCCCCAGTCAGTTTTGTACAGTTTTTGCCAGTTTTGAAACCGTGAAACCGGTCTGAACCAGTTTATAATTCAGACTGGTTTTGGACTGGTCTTACAGTACAAATGTAATTACTTACACTACATATTTACTTACAATAAACTTACTTACAGTACATATTTAATTTTTTACAATACTGTACAATATAAATAACTTGTCACATCGAAACGTGGTGGATGGACAAACCCTCCAGCTCACATTTTGAGTGAGGGAGGGGTGGTGGTGGGTGGGTGGATGACCATCGAGTCAAAACGCGAGACGGAGGGTGGTGGTGGGTTGAATTATCCTCCGTCGCGTCTAGATATGATGGAGGGGTGCTGGTGGGTGTGTCGCATCTAGACGCGAGATGGAGGGGCGGTGGTGGGTGAACAGAACCTCCAGCTCACGTTTCGAGTGAGGGAGGGGTGGGTTGAATCCTCCATTGTGTCTAAACACGAGACGGAGGGGTAGGGGTGCCGGTGGGTGAACAGACCCTCCAGCTCATGTTTTGAGTGAGAGAGGAGTGGTGGTGGGTTGAAATCACCCTCCGGCTCACGTTTCGAGCGACGGAGGGGTGGTGGTGGGTGGACACACCCTCTGGCTTGCATTTCAAGCAAGAGAGGGGTGGGTAGACAAGGAGGGGTTACCTTGTCATTGTTTGTGTTAGTAGATAAAATGTGAATAAAGGAGACTCTACTTACCTCTCATCCTTCCCTTGGCTTCATGTTTTGAGTGAGAGGAGAGCACAAGGCTGACATGTTGAGTGAGTGGGCGGTTAGCAAGCACTTCAAGTGAGAGAGTGGTGGAGAGTGTTGGCATCAACAACATTGTTTGTTTTGATGGAAATGTTTTGATGGACATGTCATTGTCAATTTTCGATGGGTAAATTCAACATAAATTCAATACTTATTAGTTAAATTTGATATGAAATTAATAAAATTGAGACTTACCCATGCTTGCCTCTGGGGCAGTAAAGACTGGTTGAGACCGGTTAGGACTGGTTTTTCTCGGTCTTCGAGTGGACAAAGACCGAAGACCGGACTCCCGGTTTTTCAGCAGTCTTGAGACTGAACTTTCAAGCACTAATATTTGCCAAGTCACTTTTGTGTGTTCTTGTCATACTTATGAGAAATCTTGAAATACTTTGAGCTACTTGAAGCAAACTTGAAGATCTTATTTAGCTTGCTTGTATAAATTTAAGTGAAATTTAGCATATTAAGTGATTTCAAGTTAGTGACTAGGCTTGAACAAGGAGATTTTCCTTGACCCAAGTACATGTCAAGGAGGGATGACTGGTTCTTGAAATCTTCCTTGATGCTCCTTGAAGACACTCTCAAGTGCATTAAGAACACTTCAAGGAGAAGTGTGTTTTGCTGATGTTTGCGATTCCATTATAATTCCTTCACCTAATTACTTTCCACTACACCCAATTAATGTAATCACAGTAGTAAAATCAAACACTTCATATTATTTAATAAATGTTGTCTCAAACCCAAGTGTGTTAGCAATTTTTGTCAGGAAGCAACAACTTGAAAGGGATCTTTGTATTGCAGAAAGGTATACTACATTGTGATCTCTGCGGGTAGGTCAGTGATGGACCCAAATTTGACAACCTTGCCCTTGACTGTGACAAATCGTACACTGTCAGAGGCCAAAAAAAATTGGCTTGCTGACTACGAAAGAAGGCAATGAATGTCAGGCTGGCTCAAGGAAATATTCCGCCACTGCGCTTGCTTGGGGAAATCGTTGCAAAATTCGTCGGCAAATCGAGTTACGTTCTGCAACATTGATATGCTGGATTATGCTCCTGGCAACCCAGTCTGACTTGAAGTTCACTGTCCAGCGATCATCCATATAAGGGCCAGAATAGACCGGGCTAATAGCAAGCATCTCATGGCATATGCTGGAGGAATTTTGCATAGACAAAAGGGCGAAAATGGCATCATCCAAATCTGCATAATTCAACCTGAAAGCTGCCTGGTGGATTGTTGTGATCTTCGAGTAGTTGAAGATAGCATCAAACACATCCCGGGCAGAGTGTCCAAAACGGTTGATCACTGTCCCCAGAAGATAATCAAGGGCGACCTCAGGTTGTACTGGATCAGCGCCCTCTTGAAATTCATCCAGAAGCTCACGAGTGCCTGGGAATGGTTGAAGTGGATCTGTCTCATATTGGGAAGGGTCTTTGCGGAGCGCATCCAAAAAGGAGTTGTATTGACTCTGATATGGTAACCTGAATAATGTGCTCAGATGTGGATAGAAACATGCTACATAGGCAAGACATACCCTTTTGCAAGCTCATCACGGGTCCATAATGGCAAGCCTACACGCATAGGTTGGAATTCCTTACGCCAGATCTTGAATCGGATTGAGTCTGGCGGTGCCGCCTGCACTGGCAAACATGGGTGGGTGATCAAGACCCAGTCTGGCTCCTGCTTCTTGTGTATGTCAAATAATGACCACATAAAGACCTTCAAGGAGGTCTGTGACTTGGGTTGTGGGAGCCGATATGCTCTTTGGGTGGTATAAAGTAATGCCATGGTGGTTGTATATACCTTCCCATGGTAGAAGAGGTATAGATTGTTGCCATCCAAGGTGAAAAGCACGACTTGTTGCAGCTGCAAAAGCCGAACAAGAAGGTAGAACAGGAACAAGGTCTTGCCTATAAACATAATTTATTGCAATAATGAAGGTGGAAAAGAAAGTACAAACCTGTGCCAGGCTGACCAGTTAAAAGAGACCCAATCTTACCCCCCGATGCCATTGCTTTTGCCCAGACACGATCGAACATCATGCCATAACACTCACGCACAAGAATTTCTGATGGGAAATTGCCAAGGGCTGAGAGCCGGGACCCAAGAGACAGGGATGGGGATTTGGGATCATGCGGGAGGGTGCACTGTGATCCATACCATTTTGTATTGAACTCCTGCCAATCTTCTGCACACTCCCACATTTTTGTAGATTCAGCACGCCACTCCCAATTGTCAGAATCTACAAAAAGGGAGTTAGGTTACGAAGGTGATGATGACCACAATTGCACTCACTGGCATTTGCAGCAGCCATCTGGCAGTGTCTTGAAAAGATGGGTAGAGACATTTGAAACTGTGACAAAACATGACCTAACCAGTTACCATCATGCTACTTTTTGGGACAATCGCACGGTGCCGACGAACTTACACCTTGGCAGGTCAGTGGCTTTTCTCATTAGTTTATGCTCACAACTTTTTTGAAGGTATCCATCCCGATCAATAGACAACTCAAGGATATCGATGCGGTCAAAAATCAACTGTTTCTGCCTCACTTCCAGGAACCCTTTTGTCGAACACCTTTCCGCCGCCTGACCTCGCTCAGGAGACACTCCACATTGTCATCCGACTGCCGCCTGCTCATGACTCATGAGTCGTCTCCTTACCTCAGCTCCGCATATCTTACGAGCTCGCTGCTATAATAGATGATCGGAAGGTCAAGCGCAAGCTTGATGAAGACGACCTTGGATAGGAAGCATAAACGACACCATGCGGCGCGCCCCGTGGTGAGAAGGTGGACAGTCAATGGCTCAATTTGGCACAGACCAGTCCGGATGATACTTGGATCCAGGACTACAAACAGTAAGCATCGACTGTCTGACTGCCGTGGAAAATTACCAATACGTGTTACTTTCAGGCGCCCAGGCATCAGGGAATTTTAGCACGCGGATCTACTGCCAGCCAGCTGTAAGATATTGGAACGAATACACAAAGTACACGAGAATCAAACCATTTTTTGATACTGCAAGCAACGAATTAAAATAACAGAATGAGCTGAAAAACACGAAAATCCGAGGATCAAAGATGCATATAGAAACCGGATTAGAAATTATCTCATGCAGAGGCCTCAGGTGTCGTTTGCTCTCGAAACGTACTAGTGAGTCCTTGTGTATTAGTTTCAACAGCTGGCTGGGCGGCATTGGATTTGACGGGAGACGACAACCGTGACATGTCTCCTATGAAGGAACGCCAGCTCTTGCTTTTGCTCGTATAATTAGGCGACCAGGTTTGTGATATGGTGCGTATCCTGAATTCAGAGAGAGATGATCAGATCATATCTCAGTACGGAACAATCGGCTCACCTTGGTCGTAACGGAGATGTAGGAGAACTTGGAGAAGGTAGATCTTCGCCTGGAAGGCGAACATGTCTGGGAGTGAGGAAAATATAGGAGAGAGGTAGGAAAGCCATTGAATGAAAATATACGTGAGTCACCGGAAGTAGTGAAAAGAGGGATGCTGCTAGGGTTCACTTGGGTTTTATATCTAGGAGAGTCGTGCAATCAAGCTATTGGTCGCATCCCAGTCGTCAGTGATTATGTGGAAAGAAGAGAGCGGGAGAAGGGAAGGGATATAAGGTTCAAAAGTTTGTATTGTTCTTCCCCTATCCACTTTTCTATTGTCAGTTTCTCAGCGAGCTAAGCTAGGTATAGGACATGTGCCCCAGTTCTCCGGTACTTGCACCCACAATGGCCGATGGTGAAATTGACATATTTGGCTCATGTGATCAGTCGATCACAATTGCGAATATTCTTCACCTTTTATAGTATTTTTTTCCGAAGACTTTTTTTTGGGAGATCTGGGCTTACCTATATTGAAGAAATTTCTTGACATGTTTGCCTGCTCTAAGTGCTACTACGCCTACAACCCATGAAATGAGCCACTCATCTCAGTAGCACGATTTGTAGATTCTGTTCGTCCACCTCAGGCAGATTTACGTCGACAGTAATCTTTGCAGTACTATGCACATCTGCCCAAGGTTTTCTCCAAACATGGAGAATAGCATCAAAGGTCGGACACGATCTCGACTGCAAATCGCGAGTGTCACTGTGTGAAGAGCATCTGAACATTCGTGTAAAATATCCGTTGTACAAAATATGTAGTCTTCTTTCGCCGGATGTATCTTCTTCGAACACTGGTAAAAGGTATGCCGCCGATACGTTTGAGTTGGCGAGTGTCCAAGATGACGATGTCATGGATTTGAAAGATCCCACCCATGATACACCGTGACGTTCTTGATACATCGGGTTCCAGACTAAAAACGTTTCTATCATCAACCTCCAAAGCATTCTGATTACTCTTTTCGTATAAAAATACATAACAAAAGACGTAGCAAAAAAAATTAATGGAGGACAAGTTCTTTCCAAATAATCAAGCGAATACCCTCTTGGGGACTTTCCAAGCGAGATTGTCAACAACAAAAAAAACTTTCAACCAGTCAAACCACCAGAAGCACCTGTGGCTTGAATACGAGAAATGGCATCGGCCTGAGTCGTGCAAGTGACGACGGTTCCGCCTCGGTTGAGGGGAACAGCAGCGCAAGTTGCACCATTGCCGCAAGGCGTGGTGACGAATTTGCCGGAGACACATTGAGCGAAGGCGCCTTGAACACAAGCAACTTCACCAGCTGTAGGACCAGACATCCAGACATCTTTTAGTTTGTGTTATCAGTGGGGGAAAGGAAGTGGGAAACGTACCATTGCAAGCCGAGTCAGCACTGAGGGTGGCAAACTTGGCATTCGCCTGCTGAGCAGCCCTGCCATCAGCGGATCTATCAGCGGGTACCGCAGGTAGCTTTGCAGGTGCAGGTGGAGCAGACTCGGACGCTGCTGGGGAGGGGGAAGGGGAAGGCTGAGATCGAGCAGGGGTGGGAGCCGGAGCCGGTGCTGCCTTACCACCACCGTCACCGCCACCTCCCAAGTTCGGGTTCTGGGTAATGTCTACCAATTGTTGACCATCGGGGACGGGACCATCTGGATGAGCGGGGCAGGACCCAAGTGGGCTGACAGGCGAATTGCGTCCAAAGGGGGTAGTACCAGGGCCACCGAGTTGAACGTTGGGAACAAAGACCTGCTTGTTGACGCCTTCGAATTGGCACTGGAAAAGGCTATTTAGCTCTGGGTTCCGAGGAGCCTTCTGGCAATAAGGAATGGACAGAGAGGTGGGCGAGTTCCTTGGCTGCTGAGCGAAAATTTGGGCGAGGTTGACCATTTGGGTGCTTTTGAGCTGCTTTGACAAATCAATCATGTTGTCGGCAGCATCTTGCTGTTCACAAGGCCCAGCAGCAGCAAGGAGAGTGGAGAAGGAGGTAACGGAAACTGGATTGCAGCGTTGACCTCCTCCGGCAGCGAGCTAGTTTTTTTTTTCGGACAAGTGAAAGGTGAATATACCATGACGAAATAGATAATGGCTTTACGTACACAAGATTGTTCCCATTTCGCTGTGGATGCAGTAATGGACTGAGCAATGCGCTTATCAAGAATGGGATAAGCATGAACGGCAGTGGCAACCAGGCCAAAAAGAGCGACAGGAATTTTAACCATTTTTAAAATTCTCTCGTCTGGTAAAAGTTTGAAAAATCAATGAAAAATAGCTCGAAGGAAAAGCAGACAGCCGCAGGCTGCTGAAAGAAAGTGAAACGAAACAGGTGAAAAAGAAGCAAAGGAGGTTTGTGGGGAACAAAAAACAGGTCCGAGATTTGTGTCCATTTTATAGGAGGAGTCGGAACAATGCCAGCTGAGATGGTAGTGATGCCAGTGCATAAGCGACTCCACAATTGTCAATTACAGACAAGACAATGCGAGTACAGTAGAACCCAAAAAAAAAATCTGAATAGCTAAAGTCTCGCGAAGTTTGGATTCAACTAGAAGCAAATATTATTAGATGAAAAAAGAAATTATAACAAAATCTAAGGAGTGTTTGAATGATTGGCTATTATCAGTTGTGGACTCCGTCAATTTTCCGCTTTTGTGTTGTATCGTTGTCTTATCAACCGATCCCGTTGCCGTGATCCCCGACGACAACAATGAATAACACGAGCCGATGTTCTCGAGGGCAACATTAAGGCCTGTAAATGCATTGCATTTAAGAATACAAAGGACGGGTAAGCTGCACCCTTCCTGCTGGACTGGTCCTCGCTCATCTCGGCATTCCTATTCCTCTTGGAACTATGGTTTGGCTTCATTATCCGGTCGTCGGATTTGGAGAAAGTTGGTATGTCATTTGAAGTACAATCTTCACATGCTAATGGCATCGTTTAGCAATGGCGACACCGTCTGTTGCGGGAATGTTGCGAGCAGTATGGTTATCTGTGTCCTTTGTTTTGACAATCACTAACCAAAGTTGTATTATAGATGGCTCTGTTGCCATTGGGTGTCATCTCAACGTTATCATCTAAATTGGCGGTCGACAGAACATGATTCAGAGTTGTTGGAATCACTGGCACTTGCGATGACTCCTCTAGCTCAAAATACTATTTGTTTAATTGCGTTTAAACTTTCAAGTCACTCGGAACGCAAATAATTGTGTCACAGGAAAGTGTCTTTGACTCTTGAGTTATGGCTATCCAAGAAATTTCCCTCGGTCGAGACAAGCCCGCAATCGATTCTTGAGTGGCTCTCCATTGGTTGAGCAGATCAGAACCACTGACGAGAACAGCGTCCAGCGGGGTGAATGGCTCTTGCTCCCAGCAGGAGTAATAGTCCTCAGGCAGGCGAATAATCGCCATATGCACCATGCTTGAAGGATATTTACTAGGACATTTTTAAATTCAACAACGGAACACGTAGCAAAATGTACCATCCGTATCAGCATCTGATGTAGATCTTCTCGGTCGCTTCAAAATCCGTACTTCACAGGAGTCAACGGCTCCTCGCTCGAAACGCGAGCGGAGGGCTCCTTCCACATGTCCCTCTGCCGCAAAGCGAATGTTTTCAGGTTTCACAGGATATTGAAGGATGTTGGAGGCCGAGACAGTGAGACACGCAAAAAAGAAGGTAAGGGATGATACAAACGAGCGGCGTTGGCTTAAGTCGGCGCTCGTCATCGGCATACAATTGATACCCTGTTCCCCAAGATATTCGCTCAACTGGACCACCTTGGTGCCCTTCGACAGCTCTCCGCTCCTATCTGGAGAGGAGGCAGCGTCTTCTGATCAGGAAACGTTCGATTTCGAGGGATTTGGATAGGTGGTGGGGATGATACACGGGTCAGGGATGATGTTTTTGGAGATATATTAAAGGAGTTGGTGGCCGAAGGAGGAGATAAAGTCTGCGAGGCTAATTCGGGAGCAAGAGTTAGAGGAATGGGATGGTCTCGGGCTGCGCTTGTGCTGGAGACGGGTCACAACTTGGAAGTCAGGGTCTGTAGAACGGCATTAACGAACGACGAACGATCATGGATGTTTGGAAGGAAAACAACCTCATAGACGACCACTCATTCGACGTTTTGCAATCCTGGCTAAGCAGTCGCTTTCCTCCCACAACCTACAGCGAAGTTGACCTTGCCGAACCGCACCCGGTGCCTCGATGGTGCATGTTGGCGAGACGTATTCGATTTTGGGAGGTGACGGAGGTGACGGGATGAACGGATGAGGGAGGGATGATGATTTTGTCAGGAGTCGGGATGGTTGCGTTGGTGAGGTTGAGGTTGAAGGGATTCCGAGGATGCTTCTAGTTCGGGAGCAGGGGTCTTCATCTTTGTATTTCTCACTTTGCAAACTGGGAAGGTTGGCTGGTAAGCTCGTGAGAGTTGCTGCCACTTCTGGATTTCGAAAGGGCCGAATGTTTACATTAGGGGGAGTTATTGCAGGGAGTGAACATGGTCGTGCAGTGCCAGTCTGGTCCATCTACTGTGATTCGGACCTCCTCATTTAGTGAACTTTCGATGAGACGCGAGCAATACCAAATCCAGGAGCAAGGTAGAGATGAACAATACTGGTTAGATGATGAGACACGCTATACAATGGTACGGCGGCCCGATGAACCGCAAGAACTACTTAATGCTCCTTCGCGTTGAGGATAACGCGAACGATGTGATAATGAGATTAAAGCTTGAATTTTGCAAGGAATCCTTGGGTGATCGTCGAAGTTCTTCATTCGTTGTGTCCATTCACATTTCTTATCGCTTCTGTTTTTGAATTGCCATCTTGGCATATAACCCAACTTCAAGGATAACCGCTACAAGTCAAACTTTCCGAAAACATTGCTCGCACCCTCTTACGTGTCTTTCGGCGCATCCTAATCAACTTCCCTACTTTCTTTGTCGATCAACGTTCGTGCTTTTTAAACTCGTTCTATTTAATTTGCTCATCCCAAATTTGTCCAGTTGGTAAAATCGGATTCAGGCAGGGGTATCATTGTGTTTTTCAAAGGTTGCCTTGCGCCAACGAGAATTCTACGAGGAAACATCTTTTCGAGTAGAAAACTCTGTCTTTCTTGGGTAACTTTGAAACTACCATGGCCCATGGATGTCTTCTACGTCAAGGCTCTTTTTTTACGCTTTGTCATTGCAGGACTCGACTCGGAGGACTCGGGAGGAAAACGTACAGGTACCTGCACCTTCTCTGCGTAACTCCATAGGTGTACTTGCAGTGGATTGTCAGGAGGTTTATCTGAGGGGCTGACCTTGAGGGCGCAACTTGAAAGTCCAGACTCGGTTGGTCTATACTTCTCCAAGCTCAGGGTCAAAACATCTACCACGACCTGTTCGTATTGTCCGGCATAACAGTGTTCCACGTTAATAAGAGTGATCCTGGTCCCATCATGATCATATTCCCCAGATTGGGAGGAGCTGCGGTATTTCTTCCTGATCCATCCTCGAGTGGCCTCATCTCAGTCGGGCGACCGTTCTTTTCCTCGATTGCATTGGAAGTATTCTCTTTAAGATTAGGTTACCAACTTTGTCATCCATATATGGATAGCCTGAGAGGATAAAATTCGTCTCGGGTCCTCAAAGATTATCCTCGAGCTCAGAATACAATGACTCTCCTCTCAAGTTGTTCTTGCAACCGTCGTTTTCCGAGTCCCATCATATCCATCCTTACCACCACCAACACATCCCTCGTTCACTCATAAAAACAAACCTGTTGCCGTTGACCACCATTTTACCCTCTCTGGTCCACCCTCTCGCTCAAAGGACTTGCCAGTGTCTCCCTCTTCGAATTCCGCCTCAGTCACTCCAAACCACAAAATAGCAGGTATTGCAGAAGACACCTATTCAATTTACAAAGATTACATCAGTCGGTGGTATGATTGGTACGTCTACTTCTTCCTCTCGATGCTCTGGGGAGGAGGCACAACAGACACCCAGAACTAGCGTGTCTATTCTGTCCCAGTGCCATCGAACTCTTTGCACTAGGTTCTTAATCTGTTGTGATTGTAGGACAGACAGACGAGACTTGGCTCTCCCAAGTTAAAATCAAAACGCGGGATTCCACAGCAATCTACTTTAAGTTACAGGGTCACTAAACCAAAAACAGGTCCATTACTTGTCCTATGGGGAGCGGAGCTGGGTAAGTGAACCTGCTTGTGTCAACGGTACGCATGCTCTTTGCTTCGTCGATTTCAAATTCTGTGATCCACTTCTATCGAGATACAAACGGCTTCGTACACCAGAGTGACAGTAAGTTTTTTTTGGGTTTTGATCATATGACGTAGCTGATTTTTAAATATAAAGTTGGGAATAGAGCTGAGGGTTATTTGACCTATAATATGCCCCGAAGCCCGAGGTGTCGCACACGTGAACCTGTTGTCGCTTACGTCCCTTCCCATTTGGAAAACTTTCTCAGTGGCACAGAACAACGATTTACATATCTGGAAGTGTGCGGTTTGCGCAGTCGTAACAACTTGACCCACCACTTTCACCCTACAATGCCTCACTCGGGAGGCACTGGTGATAGGCCTTACTCAGGCTACAGTCAAGATGCAGCACCTCAACGACCTGTCCTCCAACGTGTCGGACGTTATTACAACTTGCATGGCCAACATGCACAAGATCACTCAGTCATCAACAACCATGGTTATCCTGGGTCAAGGGATGAGCGTCCACGAAGGTCAGGAGTTTAGATATCATCCTTCTGATTCTACTGTTCTGATAAGCCATTCACAGATCACCGCCTCCAGGTAAATGACGTCTAGTCATGGCATCCGTACTATTGTTCGCTAACTATGTGGCAGATTTGTATGAGGGGTCCAATCCACCACCTCGCAATCCGGACCCGAAACATCAGGCTGGTAACCGAAATCCTCAAAGGGATGGACCTGAATTTGATGGTGAGTACATTGGCCTTCTGCGAGCAGCACAACACTGCTCATTCCATATCACAGAAGCA
>QDKV01004636.1_pt1 | contig 11606 bp, 15 predicted proteins | sample 1861101 | NCBI WGS metagenome assembly QDKV01 (sample SAMN04275158, study PRJNA302643) | Fungus metagenome, whole genome shotgun sequencing project. | isolation source: fruitbody | host: Mallocybe terrigena | place: Sweden | collected 2013 | reverse complement strand
GGACGCCATCCCTCAGAAGCTCACGCAACCTCATCTGCAAGTACGCCGCACTAGGCCCTGAAAGGTGCTGGGGTGTCTTCAATAACGAAATAGACGAGGTGGAGAGGGACATGGGGTCCACATCGTCGTCATTCCATTCCTCGTCAATGTCAGACCCTGCGACTTCCGAGTCAGTGTTCTGAACGTGAACCCGAGTCTGAACATCAGGATGTGAGTAGTCCGACTTGTTTGAATATGCGTTCAGACCGTCACCAGGGTGTTCGGCAGGCAAGGACGGTTCGGGGTACAAACGTAGAGAACTGATACAAGAAAGTGGACTCAAAACGCCTTCAGAACCTATCGCCTCGTTCTTTGTCCGAGACGGCATTTCGGATGGCGACCCCTTCAACTTTCTTTCCACCAAGTTCTGATCGTGGAAGAATCCTTTCTCCATTCCATGGCCGTGATATCCGTCAAAGTTGATGGATTGATAGGAGTGTTCAGGAAGGCGAACGGGGTGTATGATAGGCGTCTGAGGGACCGAGCTCAGCGTCGTTTCATCGTCCCCTCGATATGCGATGTCCGGAAGCGGGGGGATGAAGAAGTGGTCATCGTCCAACTCATGTGCTGGGGAAGTTACCCGAGCAAACGACGGCGTCTGCAATGGTGAAAGAGAATCACTAGCTCCCGATGATAAAGAGGGTATTGGTGAAACCGAAGCGAAATTGGAGGTAGAGATTCGTTCGTTCTGTAAACCTTGAATAGACGCTCGAAGGTCATTCAGCTCAGCTCGGAAGGAAGGCATATCATTCGCGAGTGAGTTGAACTGACGGTCGCTGAGAATAAATTTATCAGACTGAAGTCGATGAAAAATGAAAAGAAAAAAAAGAGATGACTGACGGATGATCAGAAATATTGTATGAGATATCACGGACACCACGATATTCAGCCTCATCAAGCCTCGACTGAAGATCGACATTTTCCGATCCGATTCTCTCAATTCTCTCCGCCAAGTCATCCACGAAGAGACTCTGAGTTACGAGTGCCTCCTTTGTCAAAAGAAGCGTTCGAAGCAACTTCACGTTCACTTCGAGGTCTTTGCACTGAACGGCAGATCCTCGTTAATGTGGCACAGATCAAGGTTTTGGGTTCTTACACAATTGCGTGACTGTCTCTTGAGGAAATCGTTCGCAGTCTCGTACAAACGACGGAGGCTGATCAATGGAGTGTGTTCGTCAACTTGCGAGATCGACTCGAAAAGTTGTCTGCTAATGTCCGTATCAAATGGACCTGTATTCCCACCTCGAAAGTTGGACGATGTGGGTCTGAAAATGCGAGCACACGAAGGTGCACGGCAAGTCGTCCCGCAGAGGGGACAAGATGTTGGTTGATGACTGAGACAACTAAGAATTATATTAGTCATTGAATAAACAATCTCTAACGGCTCACAAACCCAATACAGCATACGTGTCCGCATGGGAGCGCATACGGGACTCTTGAATCGTCCCGAAGTTCAAAAGGCTGCTGACATTTCGGACAGGAACCTACCGTAATCGGCATTTTCCAAGATTCAACCAGTGTTCGAGTCAATTCGATGGCTTACAAGCAAGAGAGGCTTTGAAGAATTGGAATCAGTCAGCAAGTCAATATATTCGACGCCCGTAGAGTCAGAATGACTCGATGCCATTCTGATGTGAACTGGAGAAACCCACGTCATTCGAGAACACTCATGAACGATACGAAAGAGGTAATCTTCCTGACAAGGAAATTAGCACCCCGACTTTCCACTGAACAAAAGCGAGCCTGACACCATGCCCAGCGTCATCTATGCTGTTCTCGCCATCCGTTTTAATAATCTCCTCATCGCTGGCTTCAATTTTCTTCTCCTCAACCATTGCCACAAACGCATCACGATAGGTCTTTGCAGAATTGAACTGCACCTCCGGTGTCATCAACTTGTCTCCAGGTCCGGCCATGATGAGCACTCTGTCCCTTGCCCCAACCAACAATGTTGCTGAGTAGCTTTCGGGCGTTCACGAAGGGGTAGATCATTCCAAATGGCCAAAGGTAGCTCTAGATCTCATATCGGTTGAGATGGCGCTGGAATTTGATAAGATGTTGCTCGGGATAGTTATCGCTGAAAAAAGCGCGTCGAGTCAACGAAGGGTGCGATAACGGTGAATTCGGGTGCCATCCCTGAAAGATGAGGCGGATGGTGAACCATGGATCGATAGCGGCCCAGTTCATGAAAACTTTGATTCTATAGTAAGATTGAGAATAGAGTCTTTCACGATGGCAAAATGCTTACAAGCCTGTACCTGGAAATGCACCAAGAAGCGCCAGACCTTTGACCTTGACACGATGTATTGAATCAGACCACCACCGCCTGAGTGTCCAACAAGGACGATTTCTTTGCCACTGTGTTGCTTTTGTACAGCGCTGATACCTGCCAGTAGATCGTCGATCATGCGTTTTGTTGTCGAGAACACCATTCGTAGAAACCTTGGGTGCCAGCTCTCCCCATGTCCTCGTGCAAAGATGCCATAGCAAGGGACTGCCATGTTGAGCAAGGTATTGCATGTAAGGTATCCAAAACCATGCACAGCCCATTCCGCCCTAAATGCCTTTTCTCAGATGATTGGAAGCATACCCGTTTTGTCTGCCTTTCCCTTCGCTTTAATTTTTGTATTTTTGTACGGCCGACTGTTGTCCAATTGCGGCCCGAGTTGTCCAGTCGCGTGTCACGTTTCGTCTCCATTTTTCAAAGAATCTAAGCTAAAGGTAGTGGGAATATATATTCAGCCCTGTGGATTGCTGATACACCAAAACATTGCTACAACAAAATTCATGTATTGTGCAGACCAAAAACTGATAGGATTTTCCACAATAAGTCTAACGACGTGCGACATGGAAAAGTTATGTAGAGGGCGGTGGATCAATAATGATATCTAACTTTCCCTGATGGCCTTCGCCGTCCAAATTCCTCCTACATCCAGAAGAATTGACCTCTTCCAGAGATGTGCGCTGAGATGAGCCCTCTCCATGAACGAGGGTACCACATTGTGTGGCTGTGTAATCTAATTGAGAAGGCGACTCACCACGATCCCTAGATTGTCTACTTGATTCCCTTCCCCAATCCAGTGTGGAGTCCCTATCGTAAGCACGAGAAAGAGAACGGCCCCCTGCCATTTTGTCATTTGCTCCGGCGGAATTGGGCACAAATGTGGTATCTGAGGGTCCGAGGGCTTCAAGGGCACGATCGATGTCGCCCCATGCAACCTCATTAGCTTTCACTGCTCTGCGTAACTGTGATTGCTGGTGGCTCAGATTGCCCTTAAACCTATCACGATGGCGCGTCACAGCGCGAAGAAAATTGCCCCCAAATGGCGACGAGCACATTGCTGAAGACCTGGAAATGATGCTGGCATAGATCGATGCCGTGAGGGAGAGGTAGTCGCAGGCCTTGCCTTCATTCAGATGAGTAGCGATTAAGGCCAGAAGATAGGTATGCCTGGCCTGCATTTCCATGGATAGTGAACATTTGGTGAGGATCTCAGCGGATAGTTCCAGGAACCGATAGGTGTAAGGTGATGTATGTGTCGTCTTGTCGATGATTTTAACCTTGGGATCGAAATCGACAGCGAAGCTGAAGAAACGGGTAAGTGTGCCGATGAGCGTGCCGATGAGCACCTCGAGGACGTCAGGAGAGAGATCGCCTAGATTTATTAGCGTTACGAGAAGCCGCGATGCCAGGGAAGGAGGTGAGACGTACCAGGATTGGAGATGAGATGAAGTGGCTGTTTTTTAGGAACTGAATCGAGAGTGTGAGGCCGTTCGAACAGCCAACGTGTAGTGAGGACACATGCCTTGACGAGGGCGGAGGTCTGAGAAGGTCGACCCTTGCAGGTAGCAATTTGCACGAGAGCCACCGCGCCGAGATCTTCTCGGGTTGCTGAGTTCTCGCGCGAGAACAGTGCAGAAGGCACAAATTCGGAAGGTGGAAGGAAGGGAATAAGGTCCGCGAGATCTCCTGTCGCGAAAAAGTCCAAGTGGATGGGGAGAACCTCTGCAAGGCACTTCGCCAATGCTGTCCTTTCCTTCTCGCTTTCCGCAGACCTACTTTCCTTCACTGAAACAAGGGCCATAATGGTATCGTATGTGAATACCGTCTCAAGGCCCTCTGGTCTAGACTCCAAATGACTCAGCTGTCTCTTCTCGACACCAAAGTCCTCCTGGCGCTGTCGAAGCCAGATTTGGCTCCTTGATCTCCAATCTCTCCCGCGAAGGAAGAGAAGCGACTGTGGGGATCGGTATGGGGATGGGACACAGTCTGGATTGTCGTTCGACCGTGTTCCAGGGAGTGATTGTAGTGTAGGATGAAGAGTTGTGGTAAGGAGGAACACAAATGTAAACCCAATGGCAATGACGGCAGGAATTGCGACGGGCCAGCTGAGTTCGAAAAGGAACACGATAAGACCAACAAGAAAAAGGACGAGGCCGAGAATGAGAATAACAGGTAGAGAAGTAAATATGAGAGGGATATACGATTTCTGGAGGCCGAGAGAGTGCATGCGACTAAGGCCGAGAGATTCGGATCCATCGCTCAGAGTGCGCATGTGAGTTCGTATCCACTGGAGGGAGACGATCCCTATGAGCGCAGCCGTGAGACTGAAAACCAGGCTGAGGAACCAGAAGATATTCACGCAGACACTGATGGTGTGGCCGATGCTAGGTTCATACCCTGTGACCCAGTTTTGGCCCGCAGACTGGGCGGCAATCTGCCTCAAGAGCTGAAGGCTTTCCTGAGCAGGATCGGGTCGGAGAGCCTTTTGTGATTCGATTAGGAAAGCAGTCACAATGGCAGAGAATAAACCGGACTGGAATCATAGAATGCGGTCAGTAAATGACCGAACTGGTGCGAAAGGTGACTCACGAAGATCAGAATGTTCTGGACTTCATCCCTCCAGCTTTCGCACTGCTCTTTATCTTTCCGCATCCACAGCTCTCGCACTGTCGTCCAGTGTTGTCCATCTACTTTGTCCTTTATGGGCTCGGTCTAGATACCCCACTCGGTGTCAAGAGTTGATATGCAAATAAATAATCCAAGAATAATCACTGGTGTGTTGTGTAACGTGTGTTCAGCCATACGCAAGGTGTGGATATGAGAGGGATGGCGATCGTAGGTGAGGTGAGGGTGGGCAAGAAAGAGCCGAAGAGTATATACCTCACGAAAACAGGCTCTGCGGCGTGACAGTCTATTTTTGACAGGCGTCAACAGACGACGTGCTCAATGTGCAGTGGAGACCCCATTCCAACAGGTTTGCGTCTTCGTAGAGCGAAGTATGCAGTTGAGAAGAAACATTGTTGAGTGGAACACATGCACTGAGTAGAATCACCACAGAAGGTCTGAGTAAGCGAGTCTACTTTCAGCAACTCCGCCGACGACCGTGACTGTGATCATGCAAATTTTGATTTTTCACGTACTTATGCAAATGGCTGTAATACTACTCAAAACAGTTTCGAACTGATAAAAATTACTTGTCCATCTCCTCTTGCATTTCAAAAATTTCATGCAAAGTATGCAAATTTGCACATTGATTCAGATAACTTTAAGTGTTGATTTATACAATAGGATGCAGTGACCAATCCAGACCGTGACAGAAATATATTTCTTCCATACATTGATACAAGCATGACAGGTCGCCGGCCGACTGGTCGCGACACAAAAATAAGAGCCACAACTTGACAACCTACCACGACCATCCTAACATGTGTTTGACATCTTGTTTTGGATGGAAGAAGCCACAGCCGAGCGTAGCTACCCCAGGAGCCGCAGATCTTTCCAAAGCGGGACTCACGGCCAACAAGTCAATTTCGCCCGAATCCGCCGTCACAGCAACACCCTCTGATTTGCCTCCCCAAGTCAAGCAACAACCCCAGATACCTACCATCCCGAAAAGTTTACCCTCTCAAGTGGATGAGACGCTAGCAGAATGCCCAAGGTGAACGTAACCGACATTGGTAAATCACAGCCTGATACTGACATGTGGTCAAGATTTCGCATCGTTCTCGTTGGCAATGTGAGGACTCTGATTCTGTCACTCGTGCGAATGCACTCACAAGTGTGGCTAGTCTGGTGTAGGGAAGTCTTCTCTCGTCCAAAACATTTTCAACATCGATCTGGACAAGGTTTGTGTCATCTGGCGCTCTGTCAAGGAAACTCATCCCGATCTCTAGATTGATATCCGCCATGATTGTGCCGGAGGTGCCGACATTGAGCAGGAATACACGTCATCCGCGAACCCTCGCTTCATCCTGCACGACAGCAAGGGTTTTGAGGCCGGCTCCAAGGTCAACTGGGATGCGGTGGAAATATTCCTCCAAAACCGTTGGCAATGTGATCTCCCAGGAAGGATTCACGCTATATGGTGTGGCCTGATTCACCCAACATTTAGATGACCGCTCACTTTGTTGGTAGGTTATGCGTCGAGACACCCCGTACCGGAACAAGACTACTGCAAACAGGTGACGAGGAGCTGCTGAAACTCGCCAAAAAATGTGAGAGTGGCCGCTTCATTGATTGATGGCTCATCGTTCGTATAGTCAACATCCCCATCATCGCGGTCTTCACCAAGTACGATCAGCTCGTGACACAGTTTTGGAGACAAGACAACCAGTCAGGCAAATCGAGGCAGAAGAGGGATGATGATGCCGAAAAAAATGCGTCGGACTCCTTTGATCGTTCTGTCAAGGAGTTGCAGGAGGAATGGGTGAAGTCGCTGACAGATCTCTCGATACCTTGCGTGAAAGTGTCAACAACTGGCATCAACGCACGACGTTTGTTCATTTCACTTCCGTCACTCTTATTGACACTACCCATATCACAGAGACTCTCATCGACCTAACGAATGAGACCCGTAGCAGGCTACATGAGGTTGAGGATAAACTTTGGGTTCTTTGGGTTGCAGCTCAGCAGGTCAATGCTCGCCAGAAGGTCGAGGTCTCTATTAGGTAGAGTCTAGTTCCTTCCGGTGTTCGGAATTTGCGCTCATCCTGCGTTATCAGCGAAGGCTTCAAGAGTAATCCTATTTCTCTTCAGCTGAATGATGGACTCATGAGCTTGATGCAGAGTATTGGCGGGATCTTGGCCAAAGCAGCGAATTTGAAGGCCAAATTTTGGTCGACTGCATTCATCGCATTCATGATGACGTTTTGAAGGTCTGGAACTTCAACGACCCCACCAAGGTTGGCTGTCGAGTTTCCTTTAATTCCCTCTATCACCATTGACGCACGGTTGAGATCCTGTCGGGGACCGACTTTTTTACTCAAATGATTGGCCTCGTAAAGCCCCTTATTGACGATCAGGTCGATCAGACACTGTGCGTTGCCTTTGGAGGGAATTTGATATAATTATTGAGGCGTTTTCCTTTTCCCTTTTCTTTTTTTTTTGATCAGCTTGCCCACAGAGCCTGTACCGGGTTTCGGTAGCATGGGCGCCATCGTGTTAGTGCCCCTGCTGGAGAGGTTTGGCTTCAAGCTCCCAGCTATCCAATACCTTTACGACAAGTATCAAAAATAGTATGTTCAGCTCTAGCCTGCAGATATCCGCTCACCTATTTTTCCTATGAATTAGCCCCTCGACGGCGAAATTTCTGGCAACATACATCATTAACCTCGTTTTGATCCTGCATGCCGTCTTCACCGATGTCTTGCTCCTGTCGTCCGACCCACCGAGAGAGTTATCGAACGACCTTGTGGTCAACGTTTTAACACGCCATCTAAGAAAGCCGGCCCTTGATGACATCGACTTTGCCACCAACCCAGAGCAGGTCATTGACAATATAATTAGGAAGCGACTTGGGCTTCTACCGGACTGAGAGGGTAGTCATCTAGTTCCCTCTGCCGTCCCATTAGCTTCTTTCAACACGACACATCTCCCGAGTCCGTGTTTCCTGATTGGTAACCATGCATCCAGCCCTTTCGGTGCTTCCCCCTTCTATTTATTTTCATGGGCATTGTAGTTACCTGTACACTATGGGCTTTGTGGTTTACATTCACGATGCATACTGTTGGGTCTGAGTGATGCGAGGGTGTTGTGAAGGACAGTGTCACCGAGACCTGAACAGGACGTTAGACAGCAAAATTTGAACATCATTTGGAAAACACTTTGGAGATTGCCGCAGTTGCAGATACTAAGCGGTTGGCAAGGTTCTCCACATCTAGGATTTCGGAGCTCTAGGTTGATGCCAACATAGGTGGACGTATCCAGTCGTCATTAGAATCTTCGCCACAGGTACCTTTTAAGTTTTGGGGTCGATTTGTGCTTATTTGTCTGACGTATCGTGGATGACCCACCTCAATCGAAGGCAATCTTCTCCTCCATATGGCTGACCAACACCCGCCGCAGACTGCCAAAAAGTCCAAGAGATTTCTCAATCGCCTGAAGAAGGTGTTCGGACAGGAACCACAGAGTACGGCTCCAGCTGTTGCAGTACCTCCAGCCGGTCCTTTGCCTCCAGCTGATCTAGCACCCACTGTATCAACGACAATGATCGACTTGGAAGAAGCTGCGAAACTCCGAGCCACGTACACCCACTTCCGCATCCTCGTTATCGGTAGGGCGAATGCTGGTAAAACGACCCTCCTCAAGCGGGTCTGCAATACAAAGGAGGATCCAGTTTACAGCAAGGTAAAATATCAATTTCGCTTGATACCCCACTCTTATCGTCCTTTCACCGACAGATTAACCCGACCTCAAAGGTGCCATCTTTGTGCATTTCTCTGATCAGGTCGTTGACTCTGGTGCCGTAGCGAGGGATCCATAATGTTTATGATGAGTTCTCCTTCGAGAGCAACCCACAGTTCATCTTCCACGACTCTCCTGGTTTCGAGGCAGGGGGTGAGCAGGAACTTCAGGACGTCCTCTCTTTCCTACAGGAGAAGGCAAAAGCGACTGAAGTGAAGGATCAAATCCATGCAATATGGTGCGTTTTATCTTTCCTTGATCTGGGGCGACCGATAATGCATTCAGGTTTTGTTTCGCTCCGGACGTTTCTCGCCCACTATTGGGATTGGAACAGAGGTTTTTCAATGCGAAAGTTGACTGGAATGGTAAGATTGTTTAGAATATCTAAACTGTTCACCGTGACTGACCAGAGACAGTTCCGGTTGTGGCGATCTTCACGAAATTCGACGATCTCATCACACAGGTCTATGATAGGAACAAAGAGGACGAGGAGAATAGACAATTTGCTTGTGCCACCTTGGAGAAGAAGTTTGAAGAGCCGCTTAAAGGTTACGAGTTTCCACCTCAGGCATATGTGCGATTTGAATGTATGTCTCTTCTCCTTTAGTGATCGATCTTAGAGACTTATAGCATGTCCAGCTATCCACGAGGATGAAGGTAATCACCAGGAGCAAGTTGGGAAACTAATCAAACAGACGGCGGCATCGATCGACAACTTGGCACTGAAGATGTTGTTCGTCACCATTCAACAGAATAACCTAGAGGTTTGCATCGAAAATGCGGTGAACAAGTCTGTTGTCCACTCGTCCATTGTTACTTTAACTTATCTTTCTATTTCAGATATATCTTTGAGAATACTTCAACAATGGTACATTTTCGCTTGAATTGTAGGGATATGAGCACTCAAATGAAAAAAGAGGAGCTTGATTTTCAAGGCTGTAGCTTGGTTTGGACATTTATATCGTCTGGTATGTAAGTTGAATCCATTAGCTGGAGGTGTGACTGAAATTGAGAAGGATTATGTGAGATTCTACTTCTATCTGAGCCAGGGAAGGTGGTGATGACAGATATTTCAGGATGTAAGCATCATGACCCAATGTTGGTGATGAAGCTTAACCCAGTTATTCAGTATGTGGGTGTGACATCAAGTTCATTTGACAATAGACTCATTATGCAAATTATAAGGGAAAAGAGGTGAGAATTTCTAAGTGATAGGAAGGCAAATTCTGAACATAGTGTATATGAGGTAATAAACAAGTTACATTGAGAATTTCAAAATGACAACATGCCACCATGAAATCCCATCCAGGATGTGAGTTGCTGTGCTTCTGGTGGGCTTGATTTGAATTGCTGACATTCCACCATGAAACCCCATCCAGGATGTGAGTTGCTGTGCTTCTGGTGGGCTTGATTTGAATTGCTGACATTACACCATGAAACCCCATCCAGGCTGTGAGTTGCTGTGCTTCTGGTGGGCTTGATCTGAATTGCTGACATGACACCATGAAATCCCATCCAGGAAGTGAGTTGCTGTGCTTCTGGTGGGCTTGATTTGAATTGCTGACATGCCACCATGAAACCCCATCCAGGAAGTGAGTTGCTGTGCTTCTGGAGGGCTTGATTTGAATTGCTGACATGCCACCATGAAATCCCAGGATGTGAGTTGCTGTGCTTCTGGTGGGCTTGATTTGAATTGCTGACATCTCACCATGAAATCCCAGGATGTGAGTTGCTGTGCTTCTGGTGGGCTTGAGTTGAATAGCTGACATGCCACCATGAAATCCCATCCAGGCTGTGAGTTGCTGTGCTTCTGGTGGGCTTGATTTGAATTGTTGACATGCCACCATGAAACCCCATTCAGATTGTGAGTTGCTGTGCTTCTGGAGGGCTTGATTTGAATTGCTGACATGCCACCATGAAACCCCATCCAGAGAGTGAGTTGCTGTGCTTCTGGAGGGCTTGATTTGATTTGCTGACATGCCACCATGAAATTTCATCCAGGAAGTGAGTTGCTGTGCACTTTTCTCAGCTCAATTTGAATTACTGATATATCACTTCCATGTCTTGTTTAGTTTGTATCTATCTTTTTCACCTATTTTCATCACTCTACTCTGTTAACAGGCCTTCATTTTGTAGATCAACCATATTCAGCATCTTATGAACACTCAATTCAATGTAAGATCATATTCCATATTTTCACTCATGTTTCTCAATTTTGTAGGTGCCCTCTTTGCAGTCTTTCATTGGTCTGATTAATTCTATTCTTTCTCATATATTTCTGATTTCTTATCACTACATGAAACAGCCATCCTTGTCTGTCTTGAACATTCCTTCTGGAATACCCAGCAAGACTCCAATTTTATTAATGCCTTCACCAAGGCCTGGAATCTATATCTCACAGCTCAGCGTGCACTGGTTGATCAAGAATTGGACAACTACTTGAGGTCAAAGAATAGTGATGAGTGGTTTGCCATGAAATATCACCCATCTGAAAAAGAGTGTGCTGAATACAGAAAAATAGTTCTTAACAACCTTCTATGTAAGTCCAGTCCCTGTCTTCTTTGAGCTGGAATTGCTGATATATCTTCAGCCCATTCTAAAATCTTCACTTAATCACATCATGATATCAGTAAATTTTGGAATTTATTATAATGACTTGAAAGATTCATATAATCAATGTAATCTGGTGCCTCTGGTGTAACTCTTGATAAGATTTCAACACCTGTTATTTGAGATTAAAGTTTACTTTTCTTAAGTCCAAGTTGTGACCTGCAGGTTAAGGCTGGACACGAGTGCACTTGCGGATCACCTGGATCCGTACCCACGGGTATTTTCGGCCCTCAAGTCAGCACTCGGATCCTTGAGGGTATGTTCCCACGGG
>QDKV01004637.1_pt1 | contig 11608 bp, 9 predicted proteins | sample 1861101 | NCBI WGS metagenome assembly QDKV01 (sample SAMN04275158, study PRJNA302643) | Fungus metagenome, whole genome shotgun sequencing project. | isolation source: fruitbody | host: Mallocybe terrigena | place: Sweden | collected 2013 | reverse complement strand
GCCACGTAGGTCTCGTCCTCACCGCTGCTCCCCGTCATTGACAAATGGCAGAGCAAGAATTGAGCTCAACACACTGCCACCACCGGCAACCCAGACGCCAAAGTGACAAGTCTGGTCGCTTCATGATTGAAGATGTTTGCATCATGTAACTGCATCCTTCTCTTTCTCGAACAATGTTCTCGTGGTGTTTCGCTGAGAGTTGTATGTTATTCTTCCTATTGATGTTGCAAGGTATTCTCTTCAGAGTATGTATTTGTCGCATTATCTATAATCTGCACGCTAATCGAAATCCAAAAGCACACCTCGTGAATTGGCTCCCACTCTTCTTGATGTATGCCATTCTTGTGGTAATCCCACTCAAAGGTCAATATCGGGGCAGTGGGAATCTACATATACTTCAGGTCCAAAGCTATCTTCAATCTAAGGTATACTTATAGGTGAATTTAAAATGAGGTTGTGGATGATAGTATTAAAAACAGCAATTGATGGCGGTCATAGTATATAGAGAAATTCAATCTCAAGATATAGGCATCATACAAAATTATTACATACTCATACAATGAAAGCGAAAGAGACGAAGTTTACAGGGGAAACTCAATAAAAGGTGAATAAGTCCATAACGACCCACACAAGTGACAAGGAATTGTATAGTAAAAAGCGGAAAATATAATCGGGGCTCCAAGGAAGCACTTCGATAGGACGTTAAAGATGATAACAAATGAAGAAAAACGTCTTCAATCCATCCGTGGCCTTTTCCCATTCTTCTCGGGCTCTGTGCCAATTTCCGCGCTGACCTCTTGCCCTTCGGCATTTCGTTTCTTACCTGCAGCAGAACTTTCTTCCTTAGGAGCGGCCCCTGCTGAGGCGTTCATATTTTTGAGAACCTCCAATTCGGCCTCCAGCCTAGACCTCGCCATGCGCTCCTCTTCCCACATCCTCTTCACCTCCTCAAGCTGCGCCTGCAGATCGCCCATCGCCTGGTCCATGAGCAACTTCTCAAGTGTCCACTTTTCGATGTTTCTTGCTTCGTTTTCTTTGAGGTGGTGAATGTATTGCACAGCTCGGGCGAGGATAGCGCCTTTGGCTTTCTCGCCAGAGCCGGAAGGCACGATGCGTCCTAACTCAGTGATGCCCTCATTAATGTTACCCCGACGTCGACGTTCAACCTCTTTCTGCAAGTAAATAGTTAGATGTTGATTGTGAAATAAGCAAAAAGAAAGAAAGAAAAACAAACATGATTATCCTTCCTTTGTCTGGTCCATTCATCTGTACCAATAGCTGCACGATTTGCACCCCTTCTCCCACCAGTTGAGGCGCTTCCTGATGATACCTGGTTGGGAGTAGTTGGCTGCGCGGTACCTTCTGTGCTTGCGCCAGGAGCGTTCTGGGCCAGGTTGCCACCTGGGGCACCGTCTTCCGGTCTTCCAGGAGGCAGTTGACCCTGTTGAGGGGGCTGAGGTTGGACAGGCGCGGCCTGCATAGCGACGGCGCTCAACTGACCCAGGTTGGGAGGTCCACGGGGATGAGAAGATGGTCCCGGGTCGTTGATACCGGGCAGACCACCCGGAGTGGGATAATGTACGGGAAGCTGCTGTGCATAAGGCGCTTGTGCAAGATTGGAAAGAGTTTGCGCGGCATCTTCCTTGGGATTTCCTTGCCCTTCGGTCAACTGCAATAAGAATACGAGGTCAGAAATGCGTTTTTGGACCTCTGGACTGGCTTTTCCCCGTGACTGTACCACTGAACCCTCGTGCTCCTCGTGCTCAACATCGCGATAGTCACGTGGAGATTAATTAAGGAGGAGGCATCGCAAAGCATATCAGTGCGAACGATGTTGCATTCTGAGACCGCTTTTGAACCAACGAGCGAGGGACAAGGCATAAGAGGTGAGACACAGGAAGCTACTTACTTTTGCCAAGACAGGAAAGGTACGAAACAAAGTCATAATCTGGTTTTGATCCAAGCCGCTGATACCAAGGTTGGAGAGGTCTGCTGCTGTCAAATTTGCAGGGAGACTCGCTGGAGATTGGGAAGGCTGTGAGCCCTGAGCAGAGGAGAGAGTGGGGTCATGAGTAGCGGGAGTCGGCGGTGCCATTCTGCTTAAACGGTAGAAATAATTGCTTTGAGTTTGCTTATATGTTCTTCGGAGGCCTGCAGGGACTTCTGGATGTTGTAAATCACAGCGGCCGTGTCGTCGTCGTCGTCGTATGGGCAACAAATACACCCAAGTTCTTATCTCACGTTAAAACTTCTGGAAAAATACCAAAAAATTGAAATATATTTCCTACCTATATGCCTCGACAATATTTCACCTTTGAATGACGGGCTTTATACGCTTTTGCAGTCAGATAGGGGACTTTCTGTGAGCTGTGGAGGAATTGGGGGGCGTGAAAGTCACGGTTGTCGTGATCAGAAACCTTGTGACCTGCCAAGTCATAAACAAATCACGACTTTCCCACGCCACGAAGTCGGAGTTTGCTTCTCCGAAGCCGCTCTAACACAGAAGCCCGTTGACCTTCATTAGTAGAAATATTTTGGATGCAAGCGCAAATGCTAACTTTTCTACAAGATCATGACCCAGGTGTGTACGAATAACTAAGGAAGCAATTGGAAACATTTCCACGAAGTGCCATCAAATGGTTCACAGGTTTATTAATAATTTGCTTTGTACGGTGACAGCCACTCGTAATCAAGATTCAAAAGAACGCCACGGACCGAAAAATTAATTGAAAACAAAGATGATATAGTATTATTTTGTATTGAGGGAAAACTCGCGACGAGGTCAATAGCAAGTTATTACAGCGGTCTTGAAAAAACGCAAAATTGTCTTTCACTGCGGCACTTCGAGAAGGTGTCTTGTCTATGCCATTGCAAAGGAAAGAACCATGTCGTTTTCTGTAACGTTGCTCTTTGAATATTATTGGCTTCTTGCATCAACTTTATGGTAATTTCGACTGTCTTTATTCCAAACTCAAGATTTATGACGCTTCATTTCAAGACAATTGATTAAGCATCAGTGTCATCAGTTTGAAAGGGGAGAATTAAAGGAGGAACAAAAAGGACAACCGTGAGAAAACACAGCGCCTGTTACAATGCACGTTATGTAAGAGAAATTATACGGACCTTTGAACAGTGCCACAGGCATAGCACCGTTGTCCCGCATTTTTTTCACGACATCGACGACCAGCAATTTTGTATCAGTAATACTCCGTCTTCTCCTTTTCTTCCAGCTCCATTTCGATACTAGTAATCTTCAGTAGCGCTTTTATTCCTGCGGTTCCTGTTTGAGCATGCTACTCTGATCGCATGGCTACAATTCCTGCAGAACTTGACGACAACATACGCCCGGAGACACCCCCCATTTTACGACAGTCCTCTTCGCCACAGATATCTATCGTTGAGGCTTCAGAATTTGCCGCGGCTGTAGATCAGCTGGACACTTCATCTCTAGCCTCCTCTTTGAAGTTACCTGAGGATTCTTCCCCCTTTCTTTCACCCGTATCTGTGAGTGTGCCATTAGCTAAACAAAGACATCCCTTCTCTCTGTCCGACCTATTGAATGGGAAAGAAGGTGGTGGTTTGGAGTCCCTAGGCCCTGAGATTGCAACGGCTGAAATCAATATTGCTGGTATGCTGTTCATTTTACTCTCCCATGCAGAAACCTGACAAAGAATTAGCTGATGGCAGCTTCATTGAATCGTCATCGGGATCCGCAGCTCGAGAGCTCAAAAGACGCTATGACCAACTTGCGGGTGTTGGTCCCAGTCTTCGTTCGCCGTATGCCATAACTGCGTTCGTTAATCAGCATGGAAAGTCCATGTATCGCTTAGGGTACGTAAAGTCGAGTCCAATTAAAAGTCGATCGTTGATTACACTTTCGTCTAGTTTTCGGGATGAGAACTCGGCGCCTGCCGCATCCGCAGCTGAGGTGGGGGATCGAATGTGTCATGCAAGCGATAGCTCACATTCGCCTCGCACCAAGCGGCGGTCTCGGCTGAGTATGCACTTCCTCCCCCCCGCCATATTTACCAAGGGCAATTCTCCCCTTCACCAACTACCTGGAAGGGCAAGCGCCACTTCTACTGCTTCTAAAAAGCTGCACCGAAAAATACGGTCAATACCAGACCTCGTCAGTGCTGCAATGGGTGAGCAGTCCGAACAATCAGGAACATCGGGACCCACATTCGCTGTCACGGGCCGTGGACACTCCCAAAGCGTGACGGCGGTGGATTCAGCACGGTCTAGTCTTGCATTCCAACCGCTGCCGCCTAAAACCGACTCTTTCGGCGAATTGTTGGATTTGGGTCCCATGAACAATTCTGTTCGGAGTATAACTATCTCTACTGACCCGGGTCGACCCCGAGCGACAGTTCTGCAGCCTTTCGGTCCTGGTGTCCAATTCAATGTGCCCTCTAAAAAAGGGGCTGCGGATCGATTACGGCCACCACGTCAGTTGCGCGAAATGCAATCATTCGAGTCCTCTATGACTGCCAGGCAAGACGATGTTTCGGTTGAAGTCGATGAGTCGCAGGAGCCGGAGCATGAGCTAAATCGACCTCCTTCGGCGATCCGTCTAAGCCAAATCGCACCACTGGTGGAACCTGTGAATAACCCAGAGTCTACACCAGAGCCGACTTCCGAACTGGACGAGACAATTTCTCCCCAATCACTTCAATACTCGTCTCAGTATTCGATAGAGGTGTTTAACGTTCTACAGAAATATAGTGGGTTGCCCGTTTTCGAGAGTCTGGTTCCAGAGGTGGACGAGGGAACGACCGTGATCAAGTTATCGCTATCGATGGATGCCAATGTTGCGCCCAGAGACGATCCGCGATTCGTCATTTGGGGTGAGATCCAACCCGAACACGACTTTGATGACTACAGCTCGGTTTCTCGCGATAGTCTGACGGATATATCACCATCACATGCGGCATCGAGCCTGTCGCGAAGAAGTCTCAAGACGCAAAAGCTGAAGTCTCCTGAGGCCTCCTTGTCTTCAATATTTCATCAAGAAAAACCTCAACGGGTTCTACTTGCTGCTACCATTGAGCGATGGTTGGCCCAATTAACGAGCGACTTGGACTATGACGAGCTTCTCGTTTTTTTCTTGACGTATCGGTCATGTATAAGTGCCGTTGATCTCTGTCATTTGTTCATTTGTCGATTTCATTGGGCTCTGCTAAAGGCGACATCTCGAGAAGACGAGACGGTCCGTCGGTTCGTACGCGTGCGGACATTCGTGGCAATTCGATACTGGATGTTGACCTTTTTCACGGTGGATTTCATCCCCAATCGTGACCTGCGGTTGTTGATCTCCGATTGGTTGAATACCCTTTTGCATGATCCGGTTTTGCAGAAACACATGGATGGCTTTGTAAGTGGTTCTTTCACCCACGCTGTTTTCAATATTTATGGGTTTGTACAGGGAATTGTCCGGCGATTGATCAAAATCGCAAAAGACTGCAAAAAAGCTCATACGAAGTCCACAGATAAACCCTCTGTTTCGTTTTCCCGTCCCTCTACAGACTCCGTTCCGGATCACGTCCTCGGCAAGAGTTTTGCCAAGGCTATCCAGAAAACAAATGACGTAGAATCCGATCTTGATCTCGACTTCCTTACCAACGACATTGCAAACGACTTACCCGCAGGCTTTCGTAGTGATCCGTCCAACGCGCACCTAGCGCATCTAACAACCGGAAACGGACCCGGTGCCGGGACTGTGGTCTCTCAACCTCGTCCAACGTCGTTCGCACGGTCCTCTCTCCCCTTTATCCATCATGCTGATCGCACATCTGTTCCCAACGGCGATCCCGAGACGTTCAACCATGGACAAGCATCTGCCGCGCGACACAATACTCTGACCAGGGCGTTTGTCAGAACCATTGGCCGCCTTGGACGTTGGAAACGAGTCTTTCAACCCAGATCGCCGGCTGCGTCAGTTACTCCGCTGGTTGCCAAAGGTAGTACTGTTTCGGCTTTTGATTTAAAGATCAATGCTCCGGCTGAGTTGATGATAAATCGAAATGTGGAAGACTACCTGAAGGTTGCCCAACCTTCAATTGGTCTTCCAAATACATCTAGTTTCGTTGTCGACAAGCAGTCTGTTGCGCTTCCACGTTCACCTCCGCTGCTACCTCTATCCCCTGCAACAATTACGAACGCCTCTTATTCATCATCAGTGACTCTGGGTACACATTCTACAGAGCCAAGTCAGGAGTCACCTCCATCACCAGAGTCTCCTTTGGTTTCTCACTCTGCTTTGCCTTCGCATCCCACTCTTCTACACAATGCGTCTCTTCCTTCCCCGCCGCCCTCGCCTATACAATCCATTCCCGAAGCAATCTCCCCTTTACCAGCTGAAGTTCTCGAACCAGAATATTCTGATGTACCTTCTTCGAACATTGCGACAAATTGGTCTCCCTCTCATGCCGAGCGTGAGGAAGTTAACGGATCTAGACAAGTGGAATCCTTCTGCTCTTCGTCGACAGATTCATTCGGTGTGCCTCTTACTTCTGACGGCCCTCTTCCCCCAACATTCTCGGACACTCGTACGCCATGGCAATTCGACATTGTGTCTATTGACGATCTCGATTTCTCTGATACTTCATCCCTTCCTGGAGGTGAAGAACCCCTCCAACCTCCTGGCTTGCGAAAGCAGAGAAAGTTGCCGATGCGTCGTGACTTCGAGTTTGTTCGTCACTCGCAGGTGTCATCTATGGGGATCGTCTCTCATCCTTCAATGAGGGATTCTATTGGCAGCTCAGCATGCTCTGGAACATCACCGACTTCGTCAACTGGTACTGGTCCTAAGGCCATCCAACGTTGGCAAATGAAATCCCTACAGCAGACCTTTGAGGATATGAACAACAGCGGCAACGAGAAAGGTGACGTTGAAGCCGCTCTTCGACGGCTGGAAGGGCAGATTAATCCGGAAGTTCTGCAGGAGAATGCTGAGAAGGTTAATGGATGGGTTCGCAACTTGCAAGAGCGAATGGCGGTTGGCGATTATGAGTGCTCGGTATATTCAGAGGAAATCGAGGACTTCGTTGATGAAGTCGACGCGGTTCCAGCCGTCGAGGATCAGGAAGCACAAGCAATGAAAGCTGAAGATGGCACAAATCATTCGCATATAGAATTACCCGCACATACGTCTGTGCCGACTCGAACAATGCATCAACTTCCTACACCGCCTAATGTCGACATCTCTCCGATCGATATGAATATCGAATCTGCCGTCCCAGCAGAGGTTCTTCAGAACAGAATGTCTACGGCCCCTACCTTGGTTGCAAATCCGACTCCTCCTTTGTCCAAGCTTGGTTCGGAGGCTCTTCAAGTAAACACTTCGTTTATCCATGGTTATGCATCCGAACAGTTAGCGCAACACTTCACAATGATCGACCGGGAATTATTCATGAGTGTCAGGTTTGAGGAACTGGTTACGGGTGAATGGTTGGATTGTGAGGAAATGGACATCTTGGATTGGACACAGTATCTCAAAGACCGTGCACGTTGGAAAGCAGAGTCGCGATGCACTCATATGTCAACGGCCTTAGCTGCCCTTCGGGCTCGGTTCAATCTCACTGTTGCTTTTGTAAATGCTGAAGTCGTCCTTGCGCCACCATCAGAAAGATTGTTTGTCGTCAGTAAGTTCATTTGGATTGCTTGGGTGAGTCTTTTAGCTCTTATCCTTTGGAAGTTTATTTCTGATGACATCCTCAGCATTGTTATCAGCTTAGCAACTTCCACACACTGACAGCTATCATGATGGCATTGCAAAGTGATTGGGTTAGCAAGGCCATGCGAAATCTCGGATGGAATCGGCTTGGACTTGTCGAAAACCGAATGTTCCGCGACCTTAGGGAATTTACATCTAAACAAGATGATTTCAAGTTCATGCGACAAGTTATGGATTCGGTCATGAAGCCCAAACATCTGGACTCGACGTCTCGTACTCCGTCGATCAGTGGCTCTGATTCACTGTCCGGAAAAAGCAAATCCTTGAGTTCTGATAGTAAACTATCAGTACCATCGATTTGTATTCCTTTTATTGGTGTGTTTCTTTTTTATTCCTTTGCCGAGTTGAACTTACAGTCATTTTGACTCAGGCATATACCTGTCTCAGCTCCGTCGGCTCAACAAACTCCCTGCCCTTATCGACCCGACTTCCCCTAATAGTCTGATTGGTGTTGATCCAGTGACTGCTAATTTCGATACTCCGGCCCACCCAGATGTTTTCTCTGCATTAAATCCTCTTCCGTCGTCCATGCATTTGGAGCCATTGATGAACGTGCACAAGCAGCGTCGTATCGCAGAAGTCATCAAGTCGTTCGTTGCCGGACAACATCTCGCCAGCCGGGTCCATTTCGACATTGACAGAAAATTGTTCCAGAAATGTCTTCGTCTTCGAGGGCTAGATGCGGCTTACCTTCACCAAGCCTTAAACTTGTATCCAGATTGACTCATTTCTTTCACTTCCATGTTTATTCTCGCAATCCCTGTAAATTATGTTCTGAAGATTGCCTTTACGGTTGTTGGCCATTGCCGCCTTGCTTTGGTTCCTTTCATGACGGGTTTTTTTTGGTAGCACTTTCGATTCCAAGCATATTTGATTAGACTTGTCTGTATTTTATTGACTACAAGAATTGCATTTTGACTTTGCTTTCGATTTTGAGTCACGACAATTATCTTACGTCACAGTGTTACTTAGCCTCTTGTTCATCGACCAAGACGCGATGTCAAAGCTCAACAAAGATGCTGCAGCCTTCAAGGCGACAATGCAACGGCAAGACTTCACGTCATGGCACTCACAACGAGACTCTTCAAATAGCAGTTCAACTCCAGTAGCTGTACTGCCTATTGCGGGAGAATCTTCTCCGAAGAAGAAGCGCCCAAAGTCGAGTATGCTCGCACTCTCTTCTTTGGTTTTCTGAGGACATGCGATGAACATTTGATAGATATTGTGTACTCGCAGCCTGCAGATACAGGAACGGGTAACAATGTGAATACGCAGTTGGTCTATGCGGTCAATCATTTGAAAGTGAGTCGTGGGCCACTGCTTATCATACAAATTTACATGACTATCGATAGTCAACACATAATCCTATGCGGCTTCAAGACATAGCGATCGTGACGAATACACCCATCGATACAGATCCAGTCTTGTTAGACAAGTTCAGGGCCCACGATAGAGTTCAGTACGATCCCAAGACCGACCTCTACTCCTACAAGGTGACTTTCTAGTTGGGCCCGGAGTTTGAATGTCCCATCCTCACCCAATTTTATAGCACGAATACGCTTTTCGAAATAAGGCCGCCCTCCTCACCGAGATCCAGAGGCAGACGAAGAAGGGTGGAGGTATCTCAGTCCGCGTCTTGAAGGAGTCATGGAAGGAGGCTCCACAGGCAATTGAAGAACTCGAGAAGGAGGGTGATGTTCTTGTCACACGGACAGCAAAAGACGGTCAATTGAGGATGGTCTTTTGGAACGAGATTAAACCTACAGAAGAAGGCGGAGGGTTACAGGTTGAGAAAGGTCCGTTGAACGCCAGTTTCTTTATTCCAAACTTTGATCGTGTCCTTAGAATTTCTTGATCTATGGCATTCACTCAAGGTGCCAAATGATGTGGACCTGTTGAAGCAACTTGCTTCTGGTAACAGATTCTTCCAATCTATAATCTTCCTCACTAACTTCTTGTTCTACAGAGGGTTTGCAAGTCACTGCCTCCGAAACCGTCACACCAAAGGGACCAACACTCAAGAAAAAGGGGAAGAAATCTGGAGCACCCCGCCAACGCCAAGTGCGGATCACAAATACCCATCTCAAAGGAGAGATCGACTTGCTGAAGGATTTTGCGGCTCAATCAAAATGACCTTATGCGTACTAGATCTCGGAACATTGATTGTAGCATACTGGTTCCATAGAAGTTATCCTTATCCGCTTCAATAACTTGCATGCCATCAGAGTAGGCATGTTGTTTTCACCGTCTGAATGTGTAGTGAGTCTCTGACCATAACCAGTATGCTTGCTATACGAAGTCTTCACGCTAACATTGTGTTATGTCGGTTTAGCGGGCGGCAGCAGGCCTTGGCCGTTTGATTCTCGCCAGGGTGTCGTTGCTGGGTCATCCTGCTGGGCCAAGTATTCGCCTTGAGAGTCGTGTAGTTGCTCATCGTCATCGTCGGAAACGTCTGCGATAAACTCATTCGCTGGGGGTCCGTCGTCCTCACTCAGTCGTACTAGTCCTTCCGGACGTCCCAGATTCCTCAGTCTAATATGAGGATTAGAGTCTTAGCTAACGATGCTGAAGGCGTTTGCTTACTTATGGGAAACCACCCTTCGAAATGAATTGGCTCTTCTCCACAGTATAAAAAGACAACAAAGCGTACATGAGGTGAAAAGGAAAATCATGGTCATATTGCCTATAGGTTGAGGCTTAGGCGATTCCTTAGGTTCTAAGCGGGCACACATGGAGAAATAAAATGGTCTTCGGGTCTAAACAAACTGACATACCTCCAGGAATGGTTCCCATTTTCCCAGTTAAAAGTGTTCTGTTGAGGCTTTACCACTTGCTCATTAACTGGGATAACACAATTTCCCACGCCTTCACCGAAGTAACACGTTGCACATCAAGTTCTAGCGTACTTGAGACACACGGTCTGGAGCAGTCTGCTTAATTTCGCGGGGTGCCAGTCTTAGTCGCGGACCAAATAGATCAACGAATTTTAGCAATCAACAGCGCAAACTTCGAAACTTTTAGCTGGATTTTCTTTATGTTGTCGATTAAATAAATCCAAAATATATTTAAAAATCTTAACAATATTCCATCTACTTGTTGAGGTACATGAAAATTGTTTTCACTGTCTCGATCTTTTTGCCGTCTCGGGTGCCACGCCAACAATTTTGAAATTTTACAAAATTTCAATAGACGGAGTGAGTTTAGCAGAATCATATACAGTGTAGGGGCAAGGTTATGTTGTGTGACGGCCAGCTACCATCGTCGAGTGTCGCACTCTCTGCCTGCTGCTCAGCCGTATAAAATATGTTCCACACAACTTGCCCTGTTTCCTCCTGGACCATGTCGAGTTAGTTCGACAGAGGGTCACCGGTGCGTTTACTGATGCCTGTAACATCATGAGTAAAAGTCGTGTGATTCGGGACATGTGTTGCTTATTTAGAAGGGCGCGTCAAAAACACGATTACCCGATTTGGATGGGCGCCAACGCTGAATGTCCATTTATAGCGGTACTGATCGGGTAAATGTATAAGAATTCATGTTTGAAATTCAAACAGCTCTCCCTGTGGGCGCTCAAGTACGGATGCAGTGGATAATATACAATACTTAAGGAATAAAGTACACTGATGGTTCTTTTTGGTACCAGGCAGAGCGATGAGTCGTATGAGGAAAACGGGACATCTGGTGAGCAAGCTTCAGCGGATCGCATACTTATCAAATGCACATTCCTTTTTGCCTGTAGGTTTTGGCGCAGACCATACTTTCCACATCTTTATCGTTTCCTCTCTGGGACAAACCGTGAAGATGCTCTCCCCTTCCGGACTTAGGCAACTGTGGGTTACCACACTGGAGTGGGCATTCGTGAGGGTCATGAGG
>QDKV01004638.1_pt1 | contig 11627 bp, 16 predicted proteins | sample 1861101 | NCBI WGS metagenome assembly QDKV01 (sample SAMN04275158, study PRJNA302643) | Fungus metagenome, whole genome shotgun sequencing project. | isolation source: fruitbody | host: Mallocybe terrigena | place: Sweden | collected 2013 | reverse complement strand
TCTTGAGCCAAAATCCATGCCAATGTCAGTTGACCAACAGTAATACCGAGTCTATCAGCTATCCCTTTCATTTTATCGACAAGAACGAGATTCTTCGGGAAGTTTTCTTCGGTCCACCGTGGAAGCATCAAGCGACAGTCACCCTCCTCGAAATCTGCTCGCGAACGAAACCTTTTAAGGAGGTAGTGATGGGCAAAAAGAATGAATTTAAAACGGAGAAACCCACTTTCCACTGAATAGTCCGCGCCCGAGAGGGGCATATGCGACAATTGAAACGCCTAGTTCTTTTGCCGTTTGGGCGATACCGTTTTTTTGAATATCGAGGGAGAATGGGCTGAACTCAACCTGGACGGCAACAATTTTTTCGCCCACCCCGGGCACTGCTTTGGCCCGTCTTAGCGTGTTGGCACTACATTCCGAGAGACCAATCCAACGAATGAGACCCCTTTCCAATGGGTCACGGAGGGTTTCCATCACGACCTCAACAGGTACTTTAGGGTCGACTCGATGTTGGTAATAAAGGTCGATATAATCCGTCTGAAGCATATATAAGGAGCGCTGGAGAGCCATTTTGATATATCGCGGATCGGAGTCTGGCTTGAAATCATCTGTCAAGGTCTTCGCGAAATTGCAAGCACCGAACTTGGAGCAGAGGAAAACCTCTGAGCGACGTTGAGGATTGGCAGTAAACCAAGAGCCAAGGGCGCTTTCGGCCTGACCATAACAGTCTGAAGTATCCCACAAGTTCTGACCACGGTTCAGAGCGGTTGTTAACAATTCTTGAGCGTCTGAGTTGGTACGCGGTGCTCCATACCAAGCGCCTATACCTGTTGCAAATCGAACAGAGAACAAACACACGGAAAACAAATCGAACGCACCCATTGTACCGTAACCAATGGCACTAACTGCTGGACCATCCTTCCCCAAACGACGCGTCGGATACGATTTCTGGGCATCAACCGAGAAGTAGAGAGCGACTTGGGCACCGTGAACCTATGGATTCGGACTGGAAGAGCCATCATCTTCAGGGTACACAGCAGCGTCTTTGTTAAAAAGCCGACCTTGCTAGGTAAACCGTATCATTTGGTTGAAATTACAAACCACAGGAGAGAATTATCAGATCGTAGATATATTAGCAGGTATCGGAGATGAAGTGCCCATCATACATCAACAACGAATGCAACGCTGCGCTTTGGCTTTGGGTGCTGATGTTTTTATCCGAGTGTCTGCAAACCCCTCAGTCGTGGATAATAACTAGTATTCAGCCTCAGAATTTCTTTTTCTGATGTCTGTGTTTCCAACAAAGCGTACAACAATGTCAAAAAGACGTTGGAGGAACGACGACCATATTCTGCTGGGTATTGCGATCCTAACTGCTCAGTATATATAGCAAACGTTTCTGGCGACCATCAGATTTTATTAGCAGACACAGCAGTATGCTTTACAAAGTCTTATTTCCCTACGATTCCCCCATATTCGTCATCATTGCCGTCGTCGCTGCCCTGTGGTTCAGCAATGATTTCTCGACGAAATTTTCTTTGTCTAAACCAGATGACAATATTTTATCCACTTGCCGTTTTATTGCCCACATTATATCAAACGATTCAAACGTTCATTGGCCAGGTATGTGCCTTGTAACTCATGTCAGTGCTTTTTATTCAGTAAACTTTAGGATCGTCTGACTTTGATTACGACGTTCATCATTGGGCGGAGTCGAGTTCTGACAAGTCTCGCTGTTCAGTTCGACCGGGAAGTATCGATGATTTATCAAAAATTGTATGTTCGTCCACTGTATATCATACTTCCTTTAAAATAACACCACACTTCAATCAGATCCAAATTCTTGGATGGACGAATACACCATTTGCAGTACGTCTCTCATTTTTTTAATGCCTGAACCATATTCTGATATCGTAGAAAAGGTATCAGGGGGTGGGCATGCTTTGAACCCCGGATTCTCATCCACAACAGGAATTCATGTTGCAATGTCTAATTTCACGACCCTCAACTGGAATCGAGAGCAAGAGACTATCGACATTGGTGCAGGGCTGCGATGGGATCACGTTTACGATTACCTCAATCCTCAGGGATACACAGTCGTTGGAGGGAGAGTCCGTGGAGTTGGTGTCGCCGGTTTCATTCTTGGGGGAGGTATTTACCATTTCTTATTTAAATTCGATATGATTTTTCAAGAAAGTCAGGCCTGTCATATAAAACGAATCGGTATGGTTTGACCATCGATACCCTCCAATCATGCGAAATTGTCCTTCCGAATGGGACAATCGCCATTGCCTCGCATGACGAAAACCCGGATCTGTTCTTCGGCCTCAAGGTACCCCCATTTTTTCACTTTGGTCTTTCCCTAGATTTATGCTAACCTTGTTAACTAATAGGGTGGCTTCAATAATTTCGTATGTCGCGCCTCTGCCTTTTGTTATGACCTGATGGGAATTGGAACGTAGGGAATTGTCACCAGATTCACGTTGAAAGTCTTCGAACAGGGTGACATATGGGGAGGGACTGTCATCCTCGGTGCACACGATTTAGCGCCTGCTCACGAGCTTCTGGCGAAATTCCAGCAGACGGTTCGCGATCCTCTCGCAACGCTTAATATAATCTATGAATATGCGGAAGGCGAGGTAAGTATGTGTTTATTTTACTTTGCACTGATTCCCTCATCAGTTAATAGATGAATGCAATTGTCATCTTTTTTTACGATGCACCTCAACCACCTGCGGGCCTATTCGACGATTTCCTCAACCTTCCCAATGGCAAAGTTTCAGTGGCATCCATGTCGTTCCAGGCGTTATTAGACGCGGGACAACCGAGAAACACACCTCGTCGGTAAGTAATCAAACTTCTTACTCATCCCCCTTGACTCGACTCTATGTAGCATTCAAGATGTAGCTCCGTTCGAGAAATTTACACCCAGTCTTCTTGATAAAATTGCGAACGAAACACTTGTACGTCCGAAATCTTCTCGCCGTTCATGAAAACTTACTACTCCTCAAAGTTTTGGGGAAGACACTTGGAGAAATACCATTCTGGTCACTTCTTTGACTACATCGTCGAAATCTTCCTCCCTGATTACTACTCCCACGGAACACCTTCCGCTTGGCCACCAAATCGTGACATAGCTCACATGCTATTGGACGTCGCTTTTGCATGGTACGAGGAGAGTCATGACGAGGCTGTATACGACGTGCTAAGAAAGTCTATGGCCAAGCTACGTGACGATGCGGAAGGTGAAGGTCAGGTTTTAGAAAACGCGTCTTTGTATCCAAACTTGCCAATCCCCAATACCCCAATGGAAAGGATGTACGGGGAAAATTTGGGCAAGTTGAGGCTGTTGAGGGATAAATACGACCCAAGGAGGGTCATGGATCTTACCGGCGGCTGGAAGTTCTGATCGTGTACTACTTGCTATTACGCTCACACCCGTGTAAAAAAAGATCAAACTTGTGCTATTACGCTCATACCCGTGTAAAAAAGATCAAACTTGTGATAATAAAACACGAACAATCCATTCACCATTGATTTATACAAACTACTGGGATGAAGCGTCGTGTGGGTGTGCAATCAACTTGGTCCCGCTCACAGAACCTTTATACAATCTTGCCAAACCGTCTGGAATGCCACTCAAACCTCCAGGTAATACTTCAACTCTATTGGGCTACAGGAATAGGCGATTAGTCCTGCGCTAAGTATCCTCGCAAAAGGAACACCAACATGAATATCACCACTTTCCATCAACGCCGCAATACCCAAGATGTACTGTTTCCCAAAGTCCCTGTTCTGGGGAATGTGGATACTGCCGTATATATTAATGATCGTTTTTCCGTCTTGGACTCTGCCGGATCCCCCTTGCACCGAGGCCAGGTATCCACTTGGCGACAACACATGAAGTGAAATGGCGGTTGTGCTACTTTGACCAATAGCATCCAGGGCATAGTCCATAGTCGACGAGCCAAGGATGTCTCGGATGCGCCGTTGCAGCTCAACGACGCTCAGCGATCTATCCAAAACATGGCTCGCACCAAGAGATTTCAAGTAGTCGGAATGAAAAGGCGATGAAGTAGTGATGATTGGCGAAAACCCGGAAACACGGGCTAGCTGAATGGCTTAGAAAAAGCGTGCGTTAATATAAAACGATGATACAACAGAGCCGAAATCGCGTACCGTATTGGCCGATGGATGACGACCCTCCGACGACAAGGAAGGGCTGCCCAGCATATTTATCGCGGCCTTCCCGGGTCCATGGTGGCGTAAGGCCCATACCAAGCCTTCCATCCCGAGTGTGATACATCCCAATTGCAGCCGTGCCTCCGGTTATACCTAAAGTACACGCACCATCCAAAGGGATATTTTCGGGTACCTAATAAATGTCGAAGGTTATTGATGGTACTACATAAGTTTATCTGGAAACGGTGACTTTAGCTACGAGGCCGGCCGAGATGAGAGCATATTGTTGGAAAGAAGTTGTCCTGTCGTCCAAAAAATCGCATTGATAAAAACTTTGGGGTAATACATCAATCTTTTTCTCCGTGCAATATGTAACGAATCTAAACTCACACTTGATCACCTTTGTTGAAATTAAATACTTCGGCTCCTACGGCTTCAACAACGCCTGCGGCATCGCAGCCAAGAACTGAAGGGACGACCCCGTTCGCCGAGAATGAACCAAGAGCAAAGTAACTATCGATTGGATTCAGTGCAGCTACATAAAGTTCCAAATGAATGTTGAACGTTGATCACTTAATCCTGATAATGCACATACCACTTAAAATCTTCACGAGCAATTCCCCGCTACCGGGACTTAGAACCTGACGGTCGACAATTTTCAAAGAATTGTGCTGAAAAACGAGTGCCCGTTGACTGTTGGGTACCATTTTGTTATGCGATGGATGATGAAAGCAGAAACAGTTCCGTGGTATGTATCTGTTCCACAGAGAGTGCATTTCACAGGAATCATCGCGTCCTCGCAAGGTGTTCGCAGCACATTATGCAATATGTTTATCTTGGTAAATAAACCTGTTTGTCCTAATATTTTAAACTTGTCAAGTCAGCGGTTCACCCAATTCCCAGATCCCAGCAAGGTTTTGGGGTCTTTGATGTAGCCCAGCCAGTTGGAAATCGCGGTTTTGGTACTTAATACCCTCCTTCCCATTCTTTTTATTGTATTTTCTCTCAATGGCTCCCCTTCGCACTTTGGGTCGTGACGGACCTTTGGTTACACCTGTTGGATTAGGTCTCATGGGTACGCGCTCGCTAACTAGACATATAACTATTATAACTCAGATATAAATTTACAGGAATCGGAGCCCATTATGGCTCTCCATCTCCTCAGGAGGAGGTTGATCAACTCCTGACAACGGCGCACGAAGTTGGGTCAAGATTTTGGGACACCTCAGATGTTTATGGGGATTGTGTGTCTTGGGTTACATAAAGGCTCTTTGATCCATCTTCTGACGGACATTTCCAGCGCAGAATAAAATCGGGGGCTGGTTGGGGAAACATTCTCATCTGCGAAAGGATATATTCCTTTGCACAAAGTACGGATATTGCAGGTTTCCAACTAGCAATACATTTTCTGGTGCATGCTCCGATCCGGAATACGTGCCTGTGGCTCTCGAAAGGTCCTTAGCAGTTCTTCAGACGGACTACATTGACCTCTACTACCAACACCGAGTCGATCCGAAGGTACCAATTGAGGTTGTACTCGAGTCACTTCGCCCAGCCGTGGAGGCCGGAAAGGTTCGCTACCTTGGGCTGTCTGAGTGCAGCGTTGAAACTTTGAGGAGGGCGAAAAAGGTCCCCGGGCTCGGAGAAAAAGTGATTGCTGTGCAGATGGAATACAGTCCGTTTACCTTGGATATCGAAAACAATGGCATCGTTGACGCGTGCAAGGAACTCGGAGTAGGATTGGTTACGTATAGCCCACTCGCCCGTGGACTTGTCAGCGGCAGGTAAGTGATATTGAACCCACCTTCAGCGGGTTTTAAAAAACCTTGGTTTAGATATCGCTCACGGGCAGATTTTGAACCATCTGATGGCCGACTGAGTCTTCCCCGTTTCTCTGATGAGAATTTCCAGAAGAATCTGTTCATCGTCGATAAGCTTAAGGCCATCGCAGATGGGCTTGGGTGCACACCGTCGCAAGTGACACTAGCATGGATTCTCGCTGAACATTCCGACTGTAAGCCAGGAAGTCTGAGATATAGAAGTACTGATAATTCACCAAATATTAGGGGTCGTCATTCCCGGCAGCCGTTCAGTGGCGAGACTCGAAGAGAACACAATAGCAGGAGAAATTGTACTTTCTGACGACGATGTCAAGGCGATCAGGAAACTCGTCGATGAAGCAGAGGTTGTCGGGGATAGATACATGAAGAGTCTCATGGGTGAAATTAATGGGGATTGTATCGACCTTTTATCATGGAAAGGGTACAACTAGGACTTTATTTTGTTAGAGATTCACACCTGTTAAGCAACTATTCCCTGTATGTGTTCCTGCCGAAGCTGATCACTTCTTACATGGAACTGATAACCTCCAATGCCAACGCCAATAAGGCCGGCAGAAAATCCTGACCAGAATGTATAAATAATTTATCAATTAATATACCCTCCTTAAAAGATCTTGGTAGGCTATGCTGCTAGGCCTGCGATTGAGTCTTATGAGACTGTCAGAATTCCATTAGCGACCAGTCCCCAGCGACAACTTCTCGTGAAGGCCCGTTGTAATTTTGCACACGAATGGTCATTACATACAAGATGCAATGCAGAGCCGAAAATTGATCGCTTCCTACATCCCATGTTTATGCTAATATTTTCTTTCTGCTGTTCGACGTACAATTTGGGTGTACAGAATCTAATCCACCCTTCAGCCATCATGCATCACTCCTCATCCGAGGATTCGTCATCTCCCCCAAGAACAACAGAAGGAAGAAAAGTCGCCACCGCAGCCCCCGCATCGACCAAGCCAAAGCCCTGAATAGACAGGTAACGCAACTTCCAAGAGGTCAAGCAGGGGGACATGTGATACCGCCGGTCTTTGAGCATCAGCACAAACAGTTCCTAAAGAATGAATATATATTTCAGCTGAGACGAGTTGATGCGAGAACTGAGGAAGACGGACCTGTGAGTGTGGTGAATCTGAAAATTTTCAAACATAGACGGGGTTTTTGGAGCTGAGGGAGTTTGATTGCTAAGAGCTCGATGAAGGGGACTTCTAGGTCAGAGATGTCCATTTGTAGAGTCTTGAGTTTGCTCGATTCGACTTTACTTTCCGTAAACGCATGGACCACCTGGGTAGCTCCTTCGCTGCTCAGGTAACAACGGCGAATCCTGGGTGGCGGGTTGATATCCAGCGCGGAGAGATTCGCAAATGTGGTTTCTGGGTTAGGACACTCCACAAGGGAGGTAAACAGATCCGGATGTGCGGTCAATGAAAATGTCTCAATCGTCCTTGCTAAAGGGGAGGTTGTGATGGCCCGAAAGAGATCCTGGATAAAGTCAAGGGAGATGAGCAATAGCTCGATTTTGAAAAACATTAAATTGAGGAGTAGAGTCATCAGGGTGGCTAGTGGGTGGTTGATTCTGGTCCTTGTAATACCATCTTGGAGAGGAGGATGGATGGCAGTTTGGGTTTCGAGGATGTCACTGGGATGGGAGCCGTTCTGTGCTCGCGTAGACAGACGGTCAGTCTAGTCGTTCTGCTCGCTACGAACGGGTCTCTATGGCACTGTCAGAAACTCATATAAAAACGTTTCATCCGACAACGTACGCCATTCTCGAAGACCCACTACTAACGTAGCGAAAATTTCCGTGGGTAGCTGAGTAACCTTTGCCATTGAATTTAAGACAAGTGCGATTGTCTGAGACTGCTTGTCGACGCCAAGGACAACGATCGATCGGACATCAAAATCAAGCTGGTCGCGCATGGATGGAGTTCAAGTTTGTGAGCTAGGAGCTCATGCGCAAACTATTTGAGTCAATGTAATGCTTTACAAGATCATGAAACACTGCCACCAAGTTGTCGGAGATGCAACTACAGCCAAAATTTGCTTATGCTCTCAACCGCCATCCGTCATCCTTGCCCGCAGGTATATGTAGGAAGATACGCTCATCTCGTGTTCGTGCCGCAGAAATGAGTAGTTTTGTGTTTGCTACGAGATACAACTAACCAAATACATATGCTATTTTGATTTCTCGCTGCAGGAAAGTTGCGTACGGTGGAGATATGTCGAGGGTCCGTCTCTGACGCTTGGTCTTGAGCGGCCATAGACCGACGTCGGTCAAGGGCATCGTCGGTTTTATGGAATCCGAGCAAATGAGTTGGCACAGCTTGTTGCGGTGTCGGAGCCAGATTGTAGATAGAGAAAGACAAGTCTGAGGTGCTTACAACCGAACTTCCTTGAAACCTTCCGCCAGCCGGGACATCGAGTAAACAGTCGTCAATAGATTCTCTTGCCGCCATGTCTGCTCATGTCTGGAACTATCACGCTGCTCTGCTGGGTACTCAACACGCCTATCGACCAGATTTTTCCGGTCAGAGTTGGACACGATGATATTTGGGATAGTGTGAAGGATGCGATCAAGGAGAAGGAGAAGCCCGAGTTCGCTGACATTGCTGCGAATACTCTTGACTTGTGGAAGGTGTGTCATTGCGCTTTTGGGTAGTTATGCTCAACTCCCAATCCCAAAGGTCAGCATCAGTCGTTCCAAATGTTCCCTCTTGGAATCAGAAGATTTCTTGAAGAGCGTTACGGCCACAGACCCACTCGATTCCATAGGACTTCTGTCAACGGATCTCAACTACCCACTTCCTGACGATCATATTAACATCATTATTGTCCAGCGACCTCGATGCCTCTGTGCGCTTATTGACCCTTATTGACCAACTTGTACTAACTCTCCGCAGTTCCTTCAGGAATAACTAGAGACAAGACGCGGAAAGTTAGGCCTTCATCGGAGGTACTCGAATTAGACGCTCTGCAGCCAGAGATCCAAAAGACGCTGGATATAATTCACCCCGAAATCGAAATATTCCTGCGAAACCCTGAGCTACCTGAATGGGTTCCTCCGTCTACGAAAGTTCCGAATGTTTCTGAACATCTCCAAAAGCTTCGGATCCCAGCGTATCGGGATGGATCACCAAGTCTACTATTTCATAACCTCAGTTCTCAAACTGCAAATGAGATATTTGATCAGAGCCAAAACACGTGATTGTTGATATTTTATCTTCGAGTGGTTTCTCATCGACTTTTAGTTTTGTTTGCAATACCTCGGGATCGGGAAAAACTCGGCTTATATTGGAAGGGCTCATCAAGCACTGGGGATTATACTTTGTCGCTGCACGGGATGAAAATGAAGTTGGCGTCGATGACTTAGAAAACGCCCTGACAGATATTGGTTACTACGAGGACTGGACCGATGACCTTAGGTCCTTTGAAGGACCCGCACAGCTAGAGAGAGAGAAATCTAACATTCATATTTCCAATAGAGCCGTTAAGAAGGTTTTGGCCGCACGCCTGGTGGTCTTTGAATTGTTCCTGCACCTCGCCGAAGCTCGCGATTGCATCATACTTCCAGAGCACCGGCGCGTATGGTTGCTGTTCCAATTATGCAATCCTCTGCCTGGATTTGGAACCCCTCATCCATTTATTACTATGAAAATGTGCTTAGACCGTGCCTCAGATCGCGCTCTGACACTCTTAATCAATGATTTTGCACGGGTTCACCGGAGATATCTTCCGAGGTCGTCCAATTTCTTCATTACGCTGGACGAGGCGCAGGTAGCGAATCGACTGAATCGCTTTTCTTTTCTATCATCCAGTAACCGCACCAAATCCCGATCGGTTCTTCGCGAAATAGTTAAAGTCTTCTCCGTTTTAGTTTCCCGGATTGTAGTCTCCGGTACAGGGTTGTCCTTAGAGGATGTGGAGAATGATCTAACTTCCGGCGTGGCAAAACCTCTCGGACGATTCAAAACGTTTGTAGATTTCGGGATGCTTGACGACCCGCTGAAACTGGGAGCAACCCTTCGAAAGTATATTCCTCCGTCTATATTGGAATCCGACTCGGGCAAAAGTCTTCAACTACGAATCCGGGAATACCTTCCGGGTCGGTGAGTCATATATTTTTGGTAACCAATGGAGGCTAATTAAAGAAGATATCGTTTCCTTGTCTCTTTTTTGGAACTACTCCTGAAGAACGGGATGGAATCCCCACATACCTTACTTAACGAGTACCTCTCACTTTATCTCCTTTGTCCCCCCGGTGATATAGTCTATGCAACGCCCTTCACTTCGCTCGAGCCCCAACCTCATACTAAAGTCAGGGTTCGGTCTTTTGATTGGGAAAGACTCCGACAGAGTAAATGTTCCTCATCTCTCATTTGCCCGTCTCACGTAAATCAGATTTATCAGATGTCCGCCAGGTCGCAGCGATTATACAATCGCACTTGACCAATGGCTCAACTCCAAAATTCGGACCGTTGCCACATAAGCATGTCGAGTACGGCATTGCTCGCCTTCGTAACGATCACCAAGGTGAAATAATCGAGCCGCTTGCCTTTCTGTCGGTAGTGAGGTGGCTCGAAACTCAGAAAGACCTCTGTTTGGAGGAAAATCTCATCCACAAACTCGCCGATCAGTCATCCCGTGGATACTCGTTTGAAGAAGTGGTCATTCTGTTTTTGCTTCGAACATTTTGTTGCCCTACGGCACTAAACTCGGTTTTCAAGTTCCATGGCACTGTCCCTGAATGGGCGGGTTCGGAGACATATATCGTTGGCCACCTCAATGACAAGGAAGTACCGGTCAATATATTGGAGGATCCGCCGAGGCACCCATCGCTTGGCGTGGTTCATTATGCGAAGTCGATCGAGGACATTATACAATGGCTCAAGAAATCCCCCGCATCCTCTGTATTAGTGCCGATTCATCTATTTGGGCCGGATATGATTATCAAGTGTCATGGTGTCCTTTTGATGGGCCAAGCAAAGTCGTATCTGACTGGTAACATAAACGAGCTTGATGCAAAGACGGCTACAGAAGCTTTAGAATCTTTGAATCCTGTGAACTGGTTTAAAACTACTAAGGTTTGATTGCCACATTGATTGTTATGTCAGCTCATTTCTCTTTGCAGTCACTTGAGCAGCGGCAAAAGCTCATCACTACCTTACAAGAATTCCGCATACTTCGTTTCATTGCTGGTTGTCCACTTCCTCCTAATCTTGATTTGAAGGCAAAATCAGTCAAGGGTGCTCTCTCTGATCTTGGCCAAGTTCCCCTTGCAATCATTCCTATGGATGCACTCAGAGCCAAGTTTGTTTCACCTGGTGAGGTCAGAAATATTTTGCAGCCCATGGAGTATGCTCTTTCACTTAAGCGCAAACGAGATTAAGTTTGTGATTAATCCATAAGTAGATAGTTGTCACTTAATAAATTCCACCATCATCTCATAGTATTATACTCTTTGCACCATGGGCATGGTGCAAATCAGGTCCTCGCCCAAAACCTGTGCCCCAGTGGCTTTCGAAATTCTGTGATGCACCTACCCTAACAATCTAAATACTGTTTCTGGTCCAGATTGGGGATATTGCAGTGTAGGAGCCCAGTATCCAA
>QDKV01004639.1_pt1 | contig 11638 bp, 16 predicted proteins | sample 1861101 | NCBI WGS metagenome assembly QDKV01 (sample SAMN04275158, study PRJNA302643) | Fungus metagenome, whole genome shotgun sequencing project. | isolation source: fruitbody | host: Mallocybe terrigena | place: Sweden | collected 2013 | reverse complement strand
AGTTTCTGCTAACCAGTGTGACTTCTGACGAACAGCTGCGTTCCGACAAGTCACCCGTTAGCCGAACCGACAGTCGCCCTTACAGCATTGCTAGACGGGCGAGGGGTGATATGACCCGGTATGACCAGGTCTGGATTGAAGTCATTAATCTTTGGCTTCTTTCGTTCTGCTTCCCGTTGAGTGTCCTCTTCTTCTTTAGTTGCCCTTACAGAGGAGAGCACAACCCTTCTCCTTGGGTTGAAATCAATAGTATTAGGGGTGGAGGAGAGGCCATCCCTGCTCCCTGCATCAAAATTGGAGGGAAAGGTCTTCCCTTCTTCAATGTGTTGTAATGGAGGGTAATTGGGATGGAGGGGAGGGTCTTGCCTCCTCCCATGTAGATTTTGAAGGCAATGGGGTGAGGGAGTGGTTATACCACCTCCATTGTGTGTGGAACCATGAGTTTTGGTTTGGAGTAGAAAACTTACCAATTTGCAATAGTCTTGGTTTGAGAAAGTGTCAGAATTGTATAAGAAACCAACACCGACTGTTGTGCCATATAACTCACAGCTGTTCAGCTAATGCACTACCATTACTTAGACCTAAGTAGAGTTAATTGGGTTGGTTTACCTCCAAAGGAAGATTCACATATGTGTCTTTCAGGAGTGCACCAATACTTTACACTCCCCCAGGTGTTCTGCATGGACAACATGGAATCTGCATCAGTCTGTGCGGATTCCATGTTGTACGTGCAGATTCCACATCAGTCCACGTGGATTCCGTGTTGTACGTGCAGATTCCACATCAGTCCGTGTGGATTCCATGACAAGCTTGCAAGTTTTCAAACATCACACCATCCAAGCAAATTCCACATGGAATTGACATTTTTATATTCTACTACTATTTAAGATCTTAATTGAAATATAATAAATGCATTTGAGTTAAATTATATTATTATTCATATTATTATACATATCCACAGTAGAATTGTATATAAAGAAGTACAAAAAAGGAAACTACACAAAAAAGGAAAATTATTTACATAGAAAATACCTAAAATGTAAAGAGGGAAGGCCAGGGAGGAAAAGGGGAGAGAGAGGGAAGAGAGATTGGAGAGAGAGGAGAGAGAGAAAGGAGAGAAAGGAAAGAGAGAGGAGAGAGAAGGAGAAAGGGGAGAAAGAGGGAAGACAAAGGAAGAGAGAGGAGAGAAGAAGAGGGGGGAGAGAGGGGAGAGAGAGGGGAGAAAAAGGGGAGGGGAGAGTGGGCAGGGAAGAAAGGGGGGAACAAACATGAAGGCGGGTGTGTTCGTCGTGTTTGGGGGGATAGCTGTGGTGAGCGAACATGAATAACACGCTGAAATGGTGTCTCACAAGAAAACGAAAGAAACACCAAAGACGCATCTGTTTGGACGTGTCTTTGGTGTTTTAAAGGTGGTGGAGTCACCAGACATGTAAAACAAGCCCATACAATGTGTCTTGATGGAAGGGGAGGGTCCTGAGCCAAAGACACGCCCATTCGGGCATGTCTTTGGCATTCAAGAGGTCGAGAGAGGTGGCGGAGACACAAGACATGTAAAACACGCCCGTATGGGTGTGTTCTACGTGTCTTGTTGGAGCAGGGGTCCCAAGCACCAAAAACACACCGGGTGGTAGACGGCAGAGGTGGTGGTATTGATGGCCATTTGGCACCTGTTGATGAATGCCTAATATGGTCAGTAAGGGTATATGTAACATTGATTTTATTAACTTACAATGCCTTAGTGGTGTAGTGGTCTTGAGTGTCAAAAAATAAAACCTATGAGCTTGTGAGTTCAATTCTATTGTGGTGCAAAGTTTTGCCACGCATGACAAATATGCCACAGCTGTCCATGTGATCCGTACTCGGCTGTAAATCCGTCCTAGTCCGTGCAGAAAAATAGTTGCTCAGAATTGTCCGAGCAAATTCCTAGCTTCTGTGTGAAAAAAGTCGGAATCCATACGGATCCGAGCTGACTGAATTGAACTAAAACACAGCTTAAATTGGGTTTCATGGTATCATCTCATTCTGTGTAAAAACCTTCCTTTGGGATGATTGTTGAGCAGTAAGGTAGAGGCAACTAGGAACCAGCACCTTTACTTAAGTGGTTATATAAGCGCCAAGAGCAGCAAAATCTCAGATGTTAGAAAAAAATGAAAAATTTTCAAAGCTTTCCACCTTTGTAAATATAGTGATTAGCTTACTATTAAATGATTCTGCCTTGAATCTAGTGTCCAATAGTTCATATGACTCTACTAAGGATGTGTATCATTACATATCCCAAATTGGAACTGCGCAGGTGTTGTCACTACTATATAAGATAGCTTATATAATACACTCCCACTTAAGTAAGCGGCCAAATGTTGGGTGTCAGTAGTGTTTCCAGGTTAGGTTAGTTAACCGGAAATTAACCAAGACTGAACCGGACCATAACCGATCAAGACCGGAACTTTTCCTAACCGGGACTGACCATAACCGTGGTCCGGTTAGCAGTTAGCCTTGTCGCAAGATTTTCCTAACCGACTAAAAACCGGTTATGACCAGTCATAACTGGTCATACCCAGACTTTATTATGGACTCAGTATAGTAGATACATTAAAAGTTTGTAATATTACAACAATGCTTCAACAAACAAGAGTCCCTCAATTCCAAAATTCCTCAACATAAACACCACCATCATGCCTACTCGAACAATTGCCAAAAGAATTTCTCTTAGGCAACGCTCACCAGCCAAAGTTAAACCTAAACGTAAGGCGAAGGGCAATAAATGTCAGAAGAACCTTAAGCGAAAGGTTGACACTGACAACGATGAAAGCCATTCTGAGACGTCTGACTCTGAAGAGTCGGAACCCAAGGTGAAGAAGAAGAGGCCGACAAAGCGGCAACGCAGGGAATCCTCCGAGGTGGCAGAGGTCAGGGTAGACAATCCTACAAAGCAACCCATTGAGGAAGTCGAGGACGTACAAACTTTGACATCTGATGACAACGATGTTAGTGTAAATTCAACGGAAATGACAAAATACTTACATGTTCCATAGAGTGATGGGCTTAATAGCCATCAATGTGGCGACCTTCCTCAAGAAGAACCAGTGAAAAAGGATTCTACGCTTGATTTGCTCATGATTATGTCCGATAGGGTCACCGTAAAATTTAAGGTTGGCACTGACAAGTACGAGACTGAAAAAGGTAGATGGTGCCATCCCTGCAGGTAATTAATCGTATGAGAAATATAGGGAATTTATTTACTTACAGTGAGACAGGAACAATACAGTGTTCGTCAAACAATACGGAATGCGGAAAGCTTTTTTTAAAGGAGGAAACTCAAGCTGCCGATTCCACATTCGTCAGCATTACACACTCTACAAGGGAAAATGTGAAGCTGGAGACCTACCGATGAACCATTGGGCGATTCCACGGGACATTTGGAAAGCTAAGAAAGAAGATGAAGAACGCGGGCGGAACGCCAAGAACGAGGTGCAGCAGACCCTCAACTTTACAGTAGCGACAGGTCCCCGTGAATTTACTCGAGCTGCTACCCTTCAAGCTGTGAGTAAACTGATTGCTACGGACAATCTAGTAAGTCATTGGTCTGTCTTATCATAGAAAATATAACCTATACACCTATAGCCCCTTGAGCTCACCGACAATACGGCCTTTTGTAATACCCTCGTCTCCATGAGACCGAAATCGACCCCTTCTGACCTTCCGAGTTCGTATGACGTCTCAGTGCATATTCACAATCAATTTGTTAAGCACATGAAGGAGCTAAAGGAGGAGATACAGGTAAGCTCTTCAGTATCCCACAACATAAAAGTAACATTACCACGGACCTGGGAAGGCAGCACCGGGGAAGGTATCCATAACTGCAGATGGATGGTCAGCGGATACGACCAAGATGGGGTTTATGGGCATGACCGCGCATTGGATTGAAGTCAAGGAGAAGAAGTGGAAGTTAAGGGCGGAGGTGGTTGGATTTAAAGGCATCTCAGGCGCACATAGTGGCGAGAACTTGGGAAGGTATGCAATAGGTTTGTTGGATCGTGTGGGTATTATGGATAAGAATCAATCGAAGGTGTGTTGATTTGATCACGTACCACGATTGCCTTGTGACTTTAATCGGAACAATAAGCTCTACACAGCAACATTGGACAACACCGGTAACAACAATACGACCTGCAAGACCATTCAAGATGTACATGCTCGTCGAGGTCTGCCGGAGTGGAATAGCGAAGAATTGCAGTTACCGTAAGTTATTCTTTTTACTTTGACATTTCTCCCTCACTAATTGTATCGATATCAGCTGCCTGGGACATGTCGTCAATCTCGGAAATGTCGATGTGATGGGACATATCACCAAGATTGCGGCTGTCGAAAATGCTACGGCGATTTGGGAATATGATCCCTCCCTTGAAGGAAATTGTGTATTGGTTGGTTCCCTGGACGTGATTGCCGCAATCCGGACTCTGTCAATCAAGGTAAGTGTGTTCTTGTTCGTGACCATACATATATAACTTCTTCCACAGATCCAAGCCTCTTCACAGCGCATCGAGTACTTCCATAGTACCCAAATCCGCTGCGGATTTCCTGTTGCGCTGAAAATTCCGTTGCACAGTAACATTTGATGGGGGACTGCATTCAAAATGCTTGACCAGGCTCAAAAGCTTCGTCAGGTAGGTATTATTATTTATTCTACCTATCTCCTTGCTGACATTTATCCAATACAAGCCTATCGGGGTATTTCTTCAGTCGGCTGATGAGATGTATGGCGCCATCACCTCGATATGCCGTGATAATCAACCGGTGAAACATTTACCGTGGACCGCCTTCAAGTTGGAAGATCCGGACTGGTGTCGAGTGATTGATGCCCGTGATATTCTTGCGGTGTGTATCTAATTCGCTTCTCTTGGACTGAAACATTGATCGTCTTTAGGATTCGAATCTTATACAACAGTATTTCTCATCCGAAAAACAACCCACCCTCTGGCGTGCCCTCCCCGCCCTTGAAGACCTGCAGTTGGCATGGGAGAAGAAACGTGACACACCCAGGTACAACCTTTACAAAGACGCTCTGTCCAACGGACTCGCAAAGCTACGAAAGTACTACTTTCGGCTTGACGAAAAGCCCAGCTTCGTACTGGCACTTGGTATGAATTTTTCGCTGGCGGTTTAGACACAAACCACTCACGAATTTGTTGCAGTTCTGCATCCGTATTACAAACTAGCGTACATCAAACTTTCGTGGGGTGGGCCGGAGGAGCAAGCAGCCGAAATCGCAGCTGGAAATCTAGATGCGAAGGACTGGCAGGACGAGGCCAGACAAATTGTGGAAAATACTGTAAGCCCGCCATTTAATGCGTTGCGCGTCGTGATGCCTATACACTGAGACGTTGAACAGATGTCTCAATATTACAAAACCCGACCGATTGCCACAGCTAAAACCAACACACCCACAGAGGACAACAATCACTTGACGGAGGCTGTTTCGCACTTGTCGGAATATGACAAGCACCGCGAACAACTTCTTTCAGATGATGTTGACGAAGGTTGGGCCTCAGAACTTCGACGATACCTCGGTACCATGCAACGGGACGTAAAAAAGGATACCGACATTGTCGAATGGTGGCAGGTAAGCCACTTGTGCACATACATTCATTATTTACTTATTAAATCTACTGTAGAATCATGCACAACTTTATCCGACGCTTGCCCGGATTGCCCTTGATGTTCTAGCATCGCAAGCATCATCTGTGGCTTGTGAGAGGTTGTTCTCATCCACCAAACAGATTGCAACCGACCGCCGAGCTCGTCTGAGTCCCGGAATGTTTGAAAAACTTGCAATCATGAGATCTGCATGGGGATCTAAACTTTTCGATGCCGCTGCTTTGAATTCCATGCAGAAAGAAGAGGTAAATCTTCTGGATTTCGAGGATATGCTTGCTGACAACATCAATATGGCTGAGTGGGACGAGACCTGTGATGAGTGGAGTAATACGGAGGTCGTAGTTTAGTTTAATATATTGTACTGTACTTAGTAGGACCGGTTAATGACTGGTCTTAACTAGTCTTAACCTTGACTAGTCAGGACTGGTTAGATAAGGTCCGGTCCAGTTATTTTCGTACCTCAGAATGAAAGGGACCGGTTTCAGTCTCGGTTAGGGTGCTGGGAACCCCATAACCAGACCTAACCGGACCTGGAAACACTAGGTGTCAGATTTTGGAAAATACTCAGATTGAGCTGAAATGCATTTAAAAAATATTTCAAAAAAGATAATAAATCTTTAATATTTTTGATATTACTTGACCAATATTTGATAAATTTTATTTTACATTCCTAGAACCTTTTCAAAATGGCTTTTTCTAACCATTCTAGGTAAAAAAAAGTGTATTATATATGGTTGTGGTTGTGGAATTACGAGCTCACTGTCTGCTTACATAAGGGGTGCTGGTTCCTGGTTGCCCCTACTTTAGCAACAACAGAGAAAGCATTTCAAACCTCTTCCTGTGTCTGACGTTGAGATTCTTGTCTTTGTTGTGGGCATTCAGCATGCAACTGTTGTTGGAGTGCATTATAACATGGAAGAGTTCAAAGTGGGGACAGCTTGGCTGGTCTTGTGCTTGGAGACATGAGACTGCAGAAAATGGATGGATTCTCTGAGGTTGGCCAGTTTCTCCTTGTCCTCAACCCCTAATGAGCAGAACTTAGTAAATTAATGACATTGGCAAAAGTGCAACTTGTCCTTTCAACCTCCCCCTTCTCTTCCCTTGTTCCCTATACGGCATTATCTGGCACACCAATCAGGTTGTGATGGCGGTGTCAGCAATGTGGGCGTGGTGGTGGCAGTGACATTGTTCTTCTGCTTATGATTTCCCTCATTCTCTTGCTTGGTGCAGGCAAACATAGTCCTGCTGGTTGAGAAACCAGGTATAATAGTTCATTCTCAAACTGGAAAATTACACTCACTAAAAGATCCAGCACTATGTGCTGATGTGTTTCTTGCATCAGTAGTTGGTCCCATTATGCTTGTCTCTATTGTTCCATACCAACAATCTATTCCCTCTCATCTTTGACATAGCACCGCCATGCACCCATTCTTGAAAACAAAGTCCCTATATCATAGAAAGAATTACCCTCAAAAATTGAAGACAGCAACCTCAATTTGGATGATCTGAACACTCTGCAAGCTTTAAAAGTTAAGGAGAAGCCTCATAAATTGATAGTTTTACCTGTTGGCTCACTGTTGAGTTAAAAATGATGATGAAATGATCACAGTCTTGAAAAACACTACACCTGTGTATACTAACTTATGGTTCCATTTTGTTTCTTCTACTTGTAACACTGCTGGAGACCCAGTATTCTTCTACCAAATCTACCTGACCTTCCAACTGACAATCACCCTTGTATTATGTACAGAAATCTGCCTTACAAATTGACACCACAATAACCGAAGAATACATTGATAAACTATTGGAAGAGTACATTCATCTTATTGTAATCACTTAAAACCTTCTGGCATCCAACCTTTTTTTGAGTGTAAACATCTGAGCACCATTGTCTAATCTTAATTCTAGTTACATGTTTTGTCATCAAAGTTCATAACTGTAAGGAATTCTTAAAGGTCAGGCTAACAGCCTCAGTATGTAGAATCCCAGAACTGATGGTAATGATCAAGGTGGAGATCCAATATCTCCACCTTGCTCAATATAATACACAGATAGTCTTATCTACTGTGGAAACATCACTGATCACTACTGATCTAATTCAGTCTACATATATAAGGACAGATCTACATAGATAAAGATATCAGGGGCCAGAGGGCCAGACCCTCACAGAAAGGAGAGGAACAGATGCCTATGGGCGATCCAAGAGAGCTAGAGTAGGCTAAGAAGCCTGATGCTCTCAAGGAAGGCTGGAAGGCTAGAGTTAGAACTCACATGGTACACAGAGTTCCCCTTACAATAACAATATTATGATTGCTCAGTGCATCTCAAAAGGTGAAAGTGTTCGCTAGCAAACCTGAACAACTATTAGGGAATGGCATGGGTTACCCGCAAGTTTTTTGTAACCCAATTTGTATCTAGCTTGTAGCCACGAATTTTCTGAATTTTTGAGCCAAAAATCATTTGAATCAGTTAAAAAATGGCTGAGTTATACTTTTTACAAGTTTTGGGCTGATATCTTAAAAATTGATGTACTCAGCCATTTTTTAACTGATTCAAATGATTTTTGGCTTAAAAAATTCAGAAAATTCGTGGCTACAAGCTAGATGCAAATTGGGTTACAAAAAACCTGTGTCATTCCCTAACAACAATAAAAATAGTAGAGAGTGTTGTAAGGAATATCAAATCATTTAAGTCAAGATGTACACTATGTTGAGGGTTGAGACATTTAGCAAATACCATTACAAACACCAATGCAATTCAACATGATCACCAAAGTTATGACAGGGACATCCTTGAGCTTTTGTGGTCAATCTTCGAATGCTTGCTAGTTGAGAGAGCTCTGGCAAAGACAGGTTCTGCAGAAACATTGTAATCCTGAATTGACAGGACCTGTTACGGTCCGAAGGACTACTCAGTGTGTGACCGAGCGTTGAGACCAAGTCTTAATACCCAAGACTCAAGTTGTGCCTTTACGCGTCGACCAAGGTCCTATCAAGGACTAGGTCAATGCCAGCGACTAACTTAGAGTCAACGAAGTAGAGCGTAAACAAGTACAAGGGTAAGAAACTTAAGGTCCAATGAGTCCCTACTTATAGAAGTCTGAGCGAGTACTCTAAAGATCGTGAGAAAGTAATTGAGGCTAAGGGTACCCCTGCAGGTACACCCATAAATTATATTACATATCTATAATTTACAAATAATATTCTAATAAACCCCGAAAATGAGAGCTTGTGCTCGTTTTCGGGGGTGGCAGCTGGTGGTGACAACCAGAAAGAGATGGCAACCCCAAAAACGAGCAACGAGTGCTCATTTTCAGGGTCGAGGGAGGTGGTGGTGACCAGAGAAAGGTCACAACCCTGAAAACGAGCGAAGCACTCGTTTTGGGGTTGGTAGTGGCTAGTGGGCATCGAAGGGTGGTGGTGGTGACCAGAGAGGTCACAACCCCGAAAATGAGTGAAGCACTCGTTTTGGGGTTGGTGGTGGCTAGTGGACATCAAAGGGTGGTGGTGGCTAGTGGGCATCAAAGGGTGGTGGTGGCTAGTGGGCATCAAAGGGTGGTGGTGGCGACCAGAGAAAGGTCACAACCCGGAAAATGAGCGAAGCACTCGTTTCGGGGTTGGTGGTGGCTAGTGGACATTGAAGGGTGGTGGTGGCAACCAGAGAGGTTGGTCGTGGTGGCTAGTGGGCATCAAAGGGTGGCGTTTTTCAGGGTCAGGTGGTTGTGGTGGTAGCCAGAAAGAGATGGCAACCCCGAAAACGAGCGAAGCACTCATTTCGGGGTTGGGTGGTCATGGTGGCTGGTGGGCATTGAAGGGTGTCGTGGTGACCAGAAAGTAGAGGATGGTCTAGACCCAAAAATGAGCTTCAGGGTTGGGAGGGTAAGTAGAAAACAATTTGAGAATAAAAAAAACATACACTTTCAGGGGATGGGACTGTCATGCCCATCCCCCCTTCTCTCAAATTCCCTCCTCGTTGTTGAATTGTGTGCACTACATTCAACGGTGGTGGTAGTGGTTGCTGTGCAAGAGTTGACATGGATTTGGGTCACGGGTAACATGCGGGTCACTGGTACCAAATGTGACTACCTGGATCTGTACCCGTGAGGACTCTTACCTGTGATCCATGCCATTGCCTAGTGGCGCACTCCAAGTGTTTGCTCCACTCCAGGATCCACCAGGGATGCCCTGCTGTTTAGGGACCCACCATGACTTCCCGTTGGTTACGAAGTAGCATATCTTGTGTCTTTTACGCATTGAATAACAATTGAGTTTTTGCTGATTCGCACCTGTTCTTGTTTCTGCTAGGAATGAGGGTTCACTTTCATCCGTCTTGTTTTTGCAATGTACTTGGCTAGGGCTCTCATTCCTTTGTTGCTGTCCATGAGATTTTTCAACATTAGTTCTTTTCTTTCTAGTAAGGTAGAGCAAATCCATACTCATCCAATGTCTTGTGGCTGTGGTGTGATTTTGAGTGACTTTCTCAAGAAATTGAAACTGTAATTACTATTACAAGAAATCGGCGACCAACCAAAATTTTCTTTTCATTTTTTGCAAATTTAATTGGTTTCAGTTTTTTGAGACAGAAGCTCAAAATGTTGTTATTAAATAAACACAAGATAAGTATGCAAGGGGACGACCACGTGATGAAATAAAATCATCAGTGCTCAAGCATTGCCATTTCATCTTTGAATCATGAATGGTGTTGCATTAGGCATAGCCCGTCTGTTAACCCACCTGTCACACATCAGTCATGGACCCTGAACATTAGATGAGTATGGATTTGCTCTACCTTATCTTGCCCATTTCCCAGTGTTCGTCTGCATAGGCCAAGCAGTCAAAAAGGTAGAGGTTGACCATTTCCGGGGGTGATTGTAGTCTGTGGTCCTTGTGACATTGTTGGCATTGTCTCTTTTGTGACCTCCCAATCCAATTGAGGTAGGCATTGAGTGGTATGTGTTGACTTCTCACCTGAATCATCCTACTTGCCTGTTCTCTGGTCAGTTTTTGCTGATGTCTTCTGTACCTAGAGAAGGGGAAGAGATTATCTATTTCTTCAATTCTGGCTTTCCTAGGTGAGTTTGACCACCATTTGTTTCATTTGTTAGGAGGATTTTGTGATGGCTTTCATTTGTGGCTGATGCGCTGACTGGGGTTGGCTTCCTGATCTTCGGGAGGAGGTATCTTGTCCTGGATGATTTTCCTTCCGCCGCTTGCTTCGCAAGCTCGTTGGCTTTCTCGTTTCTGTCAACTTTTCTGTGACTCAATATCCATCTGAGGGTTAGCTTACATTGGGCGACACTTGATATTTCCTCCAGAGCTTTGACCAGGTGTTGCCCCGATTTTGGTCCTATTTTGACAACAGCCTGCAAGAGGGAATGGTTGTCAGTGTAAAACGAAACAATCTTACCCTTGGTTTCCAGGTAGCTTGCTGCCATTCACGCACCTAGGATTCTGCCTACCAATTCCTCCTCATACGAGTTGTGCTCGTCTTTGGGTCCCAGATGGTATTGGAGTACTTTAAATGGTGTTGCACATTCTTTTTTGTATAGCACCACTGCTGCGCCTATGTTTTAGTCATTACCTGACCCATCGGTATATATCCTAAAGTCCTCATTGTCTTGTTTCTCCATTTCAATGAATTCTTCCCTAGTCCATTGCTGTCTGGAACCTAATTGTGTGGTGTGGGCGTCTCTCCACCAAACCTTGTTGAGCTCAGCCATAATACCACCTTGGAAAAAACACTGTGTTCCGTAGGCTATTCACTTGCCTTTTGGCCCTTCCCCATCGATACAATGAGGCTATCGGGGAGTTCAATCAAACTCACCCTGACTCACTGTTCGTGTAAGGGCGACTGTCGGGCCGGAAGCGGGTGACTTGTCGGAACACTGAAGTTCGTCAGAAGTCACGCTAGCTCACGGAATCTGACAGGAAGTCCAAAAGAGTCAATATAAAACTAACTAAATACAAATCAAAACCTTACCTGA
>QDKV01004640.1_pt1 | contig 11639 bp, 18 predicted proteins | sample 1861101 | NCBI WGS metagenome assembly QDKV01 (sample SAMN04275158, study PRJNA302643) | Fungus metagenome, whole genome shotgun sequencing project. | isolation source: fruitbody | host: Mallocybe terrigena | place: Sweden | collected 2013 | reverse complement strand
TCCGCTTACCATTGCTACTGCGTATTCCAATCGTCGGCAAATCCGCTGGTACCACTGCAGTTCATTGTTTTATTGCCTCCTTCGTACCTTTTACCTTTCTACGTATTTAATAGTAATGAAAACCATATGGACAATGCTACATATATCAGCTTCTCGAATACAACCAGTAGTCCACCTTTTTGTGAGTTTCATGATAGTCTGAAAATAACAGTGAGCTACTTGTCTTCACACTCAAGCACCTCCAAGTCCTCCATTGCAGTGAGAAGACGGGTCTTCATGGCACGAAGAAGATCTAGGACAGATGCCAAGTCCATAGCTCCCTGAAATTGGAGATAAGCTTGACTGCGACGGACTGAACTCATCACCCGCAACCTCTCCGAATAATCCGAAAAATCGTAATCATTTAGCTTGACATTTTCATGCAAGTTCCAAAGCTGCTTTCGACTATATTTCTGTTGTTACTGTTAAATTACCCACAAATAAATAAAGAAAAATCACATACGAAAGTTATAGGAGGGGCTTCGTTTACATGACATTCAATATCATCCATTTCAACGTCCTCAACGTGAAAATCCCTCACATTGATATTACTGGCCCATCCTCGCTCACGTCGATGTATGAAATGTTGTTGGAGTGGAGAGTCGGGCAAACAATCGTCAGGATAGGGAAGAGGTTCGCGATCGTAAGCGATAATATCCTGGACGACAGACGGAAGGTCCATATCTTCCACCGACTTTTCCCCTGTCCCTCGCTTGATGTCTGGAATTTGCGACGAACGGATGTCCGACTCTGTCACTTGTTTGATGCGCGGGGGAATGGAAGAAGGGTCTGTGCGGAGGCCCAGCGGAATTCCCAACTCTTTCTTGATACGAGGAGGGATAAGAAGTGACTTTGTGCGGAGAGCCGGCGGAATATCCGACTCCTTCTTGATGCGAGGAGGGATGATAGGTGTCTCTGTGCTGAGGGCCGGTAAAATATCCGACCCTTTCTTGTTGCGAGGAGGAATGATAGGTGTCTCTGTGCTGAGGGCCGGCAAAATACCTGACCCTTTCTTGTTGCGAGGAGGGATGAAGAGTGTTTCTGAGCGGAGGCCCGGCGGAGTATCCGACTTGTTGCGAGGGGGGATGATAAGTGATTCTCGGCGGAGGTCCGGCGGAATACCCGACTTGTTGCGAGGGGGGATGATAAGTGATTCTCGGCGGAGGTCCGGCGGAATATCCGACTTGTTGCGAAGGGGGATGATAACTGATTCTCGGCGGAGGTCCGGCGGAATATCTGACTCCTTTTTGATGCGACGAGGGAAAACGGGAGGGTCAACAGGACGTTTAACACTGGATAAGCTGGCGCTGACAGGTCCAGAAACCTGTTCCAACTTCCGCTTTTGCATGGCGCGAGCAGGCATCAAGGAAGTCCCCACAGGATCTTTAATACTACATGAAGTGTCCAAGTCGACTTTTGCAAGTGGCGAGACAGTCGGAGGACCCACGCTTTGTTTCATGCGGGCAAGGCTAGTGGTGGCAGTGGGTGTGGTTCGTTTGATACGAGCTAGACCAGAATCAGTATGAGAACCCTCGTGCTCCATCTCCGTCAATATTTGGGACATTGCCGATTGTGTTTCCGCAGAAGATCTATTTCTCCCAAGTCCTCCAAGAGTAGCGGTCAAATCCTCAAATGTAGTTGTTGTTTTCATGCTCAATTCGTCCTTCAAATATCTGTAAGAATAGAATAAATGTATAGAGATATGTACCTTTACAGTGATGGTTTGATGAAGATGTTATCGCGTTGGCAGGAGTCAACAACACGGCCACGTGAGAAAAAAAGTCTGACGTTGAATCAAACGAACCCACTCTCCGACATCTTTCCGTCACACCAAATAATAAATATGATGCAATCTCGTCTACGCTCATCTATCGAAATTATCCCTTCCTACCAACAGGCATTGGTGGATGACCTCAATAATCCCAATCTTCTCAAGAAATTTGAGACACACTACAGACCACAATTTGTATGTTCAATCTACTATTTCATGGCTACTTTTAATTCCAAGTAGGCCTCCCTTGTCCAAACATGGAATGACCTGGAGTACAGTGAAGAAACTCCACTCGATGAGCTTCTTGAATACTGCAACGTACAAGACAATAGCAAGAGAAGTCTTGAGCTCAAAGAAATTCGGAGGATCATAGGCAAATGGGAAGATGTTGCGGGCCCGACAGCGGAAGAGCAGGAGGCGGAACGCCAGAAAGAAAAAGAGGAGGCCCAGAAGCAAGCGTTAGCACGAATTGAACGTGAGGTGGCTCGGAAACGCCGGGAGGCTGAGAAGGAAGCGAAAACCGCAGCAAAAGAGGCAGAAAAGGTGGCAAAGGAGGCAGAGAAGGCAGAGAAAGCAGCAAGGGAGAGGGAGAAGAAGGCAGCACAGCAACTAGCTCAGAAGGAGGCAAAGGCAAAGGCAAAGGCGCCAAAATCGAAGGCGGAACCGTCGGAAAAGCCGCTGAAATCCGCCACCAAGCCGACAACAATATCACCCGTCGCATGTAGTCTCTGCCAAGCGTCCAATATCGAATGCCGCGTGCTAAAGTCGGGTCCACGTCGGTCGTGCCAAATCTGCAAGGAGAGAAAGAAAAAGTGCTCTCTACTCTCGCCACCAACGGTTTCATATGATCTCTCCAACCCACTTCTTGAGAAAGCTCAACACCAAGCTCTCGAACGCATACTTCGTGGTGCCCAACAAGCAGGGACATTGGAAGCAAGAGATAATGCTGGCCAGAGTGATATGGATGCCAGTGACGTCGGTAAATCATTAAACTTGATTTCATCAATTATAAAGTCTTATTATTTACAGATATTCCTTATGAGGAATTACTACAGCTCCTCCCGCCAGGGATCCCCTTCATCCTTCAGGATTTACGAACCCTGAGGGAGGAGAACGCATTCCTCCAACATCAGGTCACAGGGTTGGTACACACGGTTAACGCACAGGCCGCATATCTTGAGGAGCGCGATAAAACGGTCATGGACCTGCTGCAACAGGTCTTGACCTCTGTTCGGACCTCCGCATGTCCGATAGTAGATCCTGAGCTTCTTTTGGAGTCGGCAAAGCACTATGCTGAGCAAAGAAGTCATGCGTCGGCTCCTCCGCAACTCCCGCCCGCCATGTCGATTTCTCCATCGACCAACGAAGTGCCTGATAATCATGCCCCTTCTCATCAGAATCAATCCACTAATGTACCCCTGCAAGCACTTGAGCATGCGGCAAATGAACAATCCGCCAGGGACTCGCCTGCCTCTGTCAGTGATCGCTTAGCGGGGCCCGCCGGGATTGTAGCACACGAGAAAGACGTGGCGGGGAACCCGCAGAACGGTGATTCAAGCGAGCTGAGCGAGGAAGATGCTGGAAAGCAAGCGGAATCCGACGGAGAAGCCGCTCCTTCCAAGCGGAAAGTGCAAGGTGGGCAGCGTAACACCCGGGCAGTGAAAAGGGCCAAAATGACCAGGAAACCTACTGGCAAGGGCAAGTAATCGTAGGACATATTTTGTCACATTGTTTTATACTTGTACTTGCAACATTTTGAATAAATATATTTTTTGGATGTCGAAACTGTGTTATGGACTGCCCACAAAAAATTCTGAATATCATTATTTTTCCCTCCCTTTTATCGTCTTTTGTTGTTGTCCCTTTGTCCTCTGACGTTCTTTATGCTCTTCTGACCGTAGTATTGCTTCATCAATTAACGCAGTTGGACATTTCGGAGGTTTGCGTAATCGCCGACTGCGACCTGTTGTCTTTTCTGTATCCGTCGGGTTTTCCGCAGATGTCAGCATTCTCTGGTGTAAATCCTGTTGGTCATTTGGATCCGAACTCTCCGAAGGCAGATCTTTTTCATCCTCTGAAGGCGGAGGACTTGTTGCATCTCTTGACTCAGGCTGATGCATCAGAGTTGGCGATGGCCACTGTTCAGTCGTCAGTGACTCATTTTCCGTTCCTCGGTAAGTCGTTTGTCTCTTATTCTTTGGATATTTGGCGGGCGGGACCTCCGCCCTCATTCGACGAGACTAAACCTCATTTAAAGTTTTGCTGCAGCTGAATACTAGTAACGTACCGGTCTTGTTGTAATCTTTTTTTGTCCACCTGTACTTTCACTCCCTCCTTCTTCACTACTAGTCAAATCCCCATCCGAAAACACCTTTCCCCTGTAACTCTTTTGTTTTTGATGCTTTGCCTTCAATAGCGGAGATTCTTGCGGCATTCCCTCTTTCGGATATCTAGCAACTCGGAATTCGGCTTTGTCAATGACATTTGAAAACCTGAAGTCCTTTTCTCCTCGTCGTTGTCGCCGACGCCATTGCCCTACAATTGCTTCGGACTCCTCTCGCTTGTAGCGGCTTGGATCTTTGACTGGGACGTTGCGTGGCCAATATTCTGGCTCTATAAACCTTTTGATGTCTGCATCAACTTGCTTCCATGGTACTGAATGTATTTTGCCATCCCCAAACGCAACCGCTGGTATTGCATAATTAACTAAGTAAGCCTCACAAGAATTAATATACTCACAATAGTGCATGTTCAGATATTTTCGGATGATGTTCCTCTGATTCTCTGCCGTTTCAATCCCGTTTGAAAGGAAAGGCGGCGGAACGATCGGGACCCCGCTGCTAGTCACCTTAATGTCATCGGTGTGAAAGCGGTTCTTCTGTGGTACCGCTTGACTATGACCTCTTTCTAGTCCTTCAATATGAGACACATAACTCGCCCACTTATTTCCCACCTCTGACACTGCTTCTGGTGCGAACTGTTCAAATGATGGTATTCCGACATTTTTTTGTCTAAACTCATCATTGAAATCATGTCTAGAGTTTGATCAGTGTGCCGGACGGACCCCGTCGGAAACCCGACATTACTTACGATGCCCAAACAATGCTCCCGTCGGCTCGGTGATGGTATTCCAATGTGAAACACCGCATCCCCATCATCTTGAATCGCCATTCATCCATCAACCTACAGTACTTTCTCCCTCTTTTTGTAGCCGTTCTATAATCTTCTTGTTAGATACTCTTTTCACAGGAAACAATTACAACGAACGTACTCCCCCTGTATCTCTGTCGGCAATCCCGCTTTCTCCCACTTTGTCTGTTCCTCCGTCACTTTCTCCATATCTTCATCATCCAGGCCTTTCATTACCTCACTAAGAGCCGTACGATAAACCCGAAACCATTCTGTCGTCCCCTTAATGCTCCCCGACAATGCAGAAGCCCGTTCTTCAATGTCTGACTTGAATAAGAATTCAACAATCTTTGACTTTGCAACAGATGTGCTTAAGCCAGCAATTTTCATCTCCTTCATTCGATGTGACTGATTGGAAAACCAGTTGGCAACCTGCTAATGCAACTTTTATTTGAAGAAGTTATGATGAACTAAGAAATTTATCTCACCCGCTTCTTTTTCTTCCATTCCATATTCCTCTCAGTCTGCTTTAACTTAGGTTTAGAATACCTATCTCCCCAAAACTTTCTAATATCCTCTAGCACTTGAACACGAATATAGTTTGTCCTTTCCTTCGAAGGAGTAAGCGTGTAAGCGGAGAGGTGGCTTTCCAAGATTGGTAGCTCGCCCTTGGCCCAAATACGGCCAGGAACTTGTGTCCTTTCTTCATGATCAATGTCCTCCGATCGGTCGTCTGTTCGCTTTTCCAGAATACTCTCCAAAGGGTTCTCATGCGATGAGGGCATGACTTTCTGAGACTGCATAATTTCACTTTGTTGACTTATAATATACATGAACACGTTGCAAGCCATGCGCTTACGTCGAGGCATTTCTGCTTAATTGATTTCTCCCTCTGTAATATTATATATTTATGTGATAGTCAAACTTTGTCATTCACGGACGTCAAACGAACATGGGTAGAGAAAAAGTTCTACAAACTTCAGACCAACTTCCGCCTCGTGTCTCCTACAAGTCCTCTAACAAGAAGAGGACTCCTGGGGCACAACGTGAATTTGTCGTTCGAACAGCTGAAACGGTCCACAAGGCACCTGGCCCAAAGCCTAGCGTTGAACCGCTGTCCTTCGATCCTGGAATCGATCCAGATGAAGCTTTGTTTCATCTAAATGAATGGGATTCAGGGCCACGACATTCAGAGGGAAAGGTTGATTTGCCTATTGTATAAGTTGTCCTATCTACTCACTAGAATTATATGTATAGTCGCAGAATGACTATACTCGGGATTGGCTGTCTCGTAGGGAGTCTTACCTGTCGACCCTATTCATTGGCGAAGCTCCCCGCGAGGAAAAAAGCGGATGTATGGCTTGCAAAGATAGGGAAGCACTATGGAAATGCGATGACTGTTTCACCCGGAAATTTTTATGTGGGTCTTGCTGCCGGGACATGCACCTGTCTCATCCATTTCATCGTGTTCGGTATTGGAATGGTTTGTATTTTCATCATGCTGAACTATGGCGAGTTGGTATCAAGATATACATGGGTCATGATGGAAATCCTTGTCCCGCCGGAACATCTGAGCCTGTCGGATCAATGTCGGGAAATCCGCAGGAGCCGACACGGGACTCCGACATGTACTTCAGCGAAGAAGCCGGGCATGAGGAGCAGGAGGAGCCCCATGAAGGAGAGGACGATATCATAGGTCCATTGTACCAACGGGCTTTTAAACGTATGCCAACCCGTGATAACGAGGGAAACCCTTTTGTCACCTTTGTGGACATTTTGGGTGTACACCAGATACCGGTGGTCCGCTGCCATTGTCGGGAGACCGCCGAGGATTTACTTTTCATGGAACAAAGTTACTTTCCAGCAAGTTTTGTGGATATTCGAACAGTCTTTACATTTTCCGTCTTGAAGGATTACAACTTGGCAAACTTGGAGTGCAAGACATCCGCCTTTCAATACTACCAGAAACTTTGTCGAATCACATCTCCCACTTTCTTACGAAGTGTACCAAACAGGTATCGGGAGTTCCGTCGGATTACCCGACAATGGCGAAATCTGACCTTACATCAGAAAGCGGGACGTGGTCATGAATGTGGGGAGGGAAAGGCAGGAGAGATGGCACTATTCTGTGCTGCCTGCCCTCAGCCTGGTATTAATTTGGATGAAAATTGGATGTCTGATGTCAATAAGTGTGTGCTATTTTTATTTAAATCCATGAACTTGTTCAATGACATTGTTCAAGGGATGTCTATATCCGAAGTTTGGTTGTTGATGGCAATTTCAAGGCGGATCATGTCCAGCAAAAAAATCGGGCTGATGATGTGTTTCTAACTGATGGTGAATTGTACATGACGGCAAAGGGGTCCTATGAGGAGTACCTGCACGAAGCCACAAAACTGGCACCGAGGTATAGCCAGGTATGTGTTTGATCGGCGACTATCGGACTCTCCGACCTGAATTGTCCAGGTTGCAACATGTCATAAATACAATGTCACAAGAACAGCAAATCGCCGCACCGCAAACCTTGACGTGAGTGGTCTGGCTATCCATGCATGTGGACGCCATGGGTGTTTTGCACCTGGTAGTGGTGTCGACCTGCAAAAAGGAGAACGTCAGATGAATATTGATTATTCCTTGTCGGAGGCTCTGAAAACGACGAATGTGGTTGGAATCTTTTCCCTCTTGCTGATCTATGATGTGATGTGCCAATACTATGTCAAACTGCATAAACGGGTAGCCGACACTTCCCGACTGAGTATCCCTGATACGCTGCACATAATCAAAGCCATAGGACAGTTTCATGTTCATGCCCATCAAGAGACTTGCCTGTATCGGTTTTCAACAATGTACATACCTGGCATTGGCATTGTGGACGGCGAAATTCTGGAAACTCTTTGGTCTTCTTTGAATGACATCTCACAGAGCACCCGAACAGCAACCCTCGCACACCGTACTGAGGTTCTTGATGAGCACATGGCATATTCAAATTGGAAAAAAATTATCAACATCAGTGCGCCCCCGTTTTTTGTTGTGTAACTAATTTTTTCTAATATCCTAGGATATCGTACAGGCAATACAATTGTTAGGAAGTACCGAAGGGCATTGGAAGAGCGAGACCAAGCACAGAAGGATTTTGCTGATGTGACTGCGGCAACACCGCCAGATCTCATTTCTGTATGGCAGGCTGAAATTCTTGAGGCGGAATCCAGACGGAGCTCCGATATCTCAATGATGGACATAATGGCCAACCGAATTGAAAAGGGTAAACGTCAGATACATTTCAAAGTGGTACTTCTACTGACTTTTCATATTGTGAAGCGCTCACAAAGCAGGGGGTGGAACTCATGCTTACAAAGAAGGAATTAAATACTGGAGAGAGCGGACAGTCCGGTTGGTTAGCGATGGGTTTGAAGATTGAAGAAACTCAGTACGCATTTCTCCATAATGTTTTTTGGCTATTAGCTAAGTCTCAGAGAGGTTTGAACTTCGAGCTTTTGCACGATCAGTTGATGCTCAGATGGTTAAGAACATTGACTTGGCAAGACGACGACAACGCCTGCGTGCTCGGATTAACTCTTTCACTCATGCAGGAAATGAACACATTGATGAAGAAGCAATGGACATAGCCAAGGAATCGATGCTTGAAGTGTTAGAAGATGATCTCAGCGATGAAGAAGAGGTTTTGGCGGCTGAAGCGGCAATGCCGACCACAGCCCAAGAAGATCCTGAAAACCAAAAACTTCCGTTCCCGTCGGCAATTCCGCTCGATCAACGTCACTATTTCCCTAAATTGCAGGGGTTGCTTACCAAGGAACTGGAGATGAGAAAAGGACAAGCAAATGATGCCTTGCAACGAATTCGAGAAGCCCTCAGCCAGTTAGCATGGCAATTCAAGTCAAATGTTCGGATAGCCTCGAGCACAAAGCAGTCAACGCGTGCTTGGGGAGGTGTGGCGGCACTTTCTCGGGAACTCCGACTGCGGCGCAGAATATACAATCATAGTCGTCAAACCATGATCAAGCTTTCATGTTTTGAAACTGTGAATGCCGAGTTCCCATTTTTGGAGGAAAGGGACTGTAAACCAAGCGCCGTAGTAGCAGATCCGAATGCACGGGGCATAAGTAACCAAGGTTTGCCATGGTTTTGGAGTCGAGTAGAAGAGGCTGGAGGGAAAGATATCTATATGAGTGAATGTGTGTAGTAACTTTTTCAAGGAGCATAACTTGTTACTGATTTGTTTTAGTTCTACGCTTGCATTGGTTGAGGGCCCGTGCTCGTTTTAATCGGTGGAATGAAGAGCTACTACTGACGAAGTATGAGATGGGATGGACGGTGAGGTATCATGTTTACATGGCACGAAGGTGGAAAAAACGGGCGGAACTCCCGAACATGACCAGGGGTCTGAGAGCTTATGCGGTAGAGCAGGTGGCAATGTGGAACGAACTTGGCCAAAAGGCAGAAACACTTTTTTTGAATGTTCATGCTAGCTACACTCAAGTTTGGGAGTTGATTCGTTGTTAAATTACAGATGTTAGAGTTTCCAGGCTATGTTTGAAATTAGTTGGCGGAGCTCCGCTTATACCGATCAGTCACACACATCAAATCTAATGGTGCATCATGACGGGAATTAATTGGCGGAACTTCCATCTATACCAATCGGATAATCAGCATTATCCTCATGGCTTCGAATGAACACAAGTTATCATTCTTGGAAAGAGAAGCTCGAGCCAAGCTCAAGCTCCACTTGGCAATGGCAAGGTTGAGGACAGGACTTCGTCTGGCCAATCAAACCATCCCAAGTCCCATCATTGATCATTACACCCAGAAAGAATTCGTAAGTGCAAAATTTATCTTAAAAACGACTTACTCACATTTACATTAGGAACAAGTGTTGATGATTCTGGGTCATTGCTATGCAGCGGGCTACCGAATTCCTGTCCCTTACTTTATTCGACAACTATCTGAAAGGTATACAGGTGACACAAATAATCCTACAGAGCCATATCGTGACGACATCCAAAACGATTTCAATGCTGCTCAAGATGAATCCTTACTTGGCATCGCTGGCGATTATGCCGCCTGGTGGAAAGACCCTGAGCCGACAGTACAAATCAATGCAGTTGTAATCGAGAAGCATTTTCAGCAATACGTCGCGGCTGTATGTTTTACAATAGACTCCAAATGCTCTTCGTTGCTAATAAGTCCGCAGTTGATAGAAATGGGAGAGGATTTGAAGGCCATTGCACCGTCGGATATTCCAGGCCTCTGCCCCCGTCCTGAGCCAAGACATTCCATCGGAGACTCCGACGGCCCCTCCGTGATGGAGGCAATTAGTTCTGTTGCCGGTAACATGTTAGAGGGCGGGAGTGGCGGGAGTTCCGACAGCATTCTTGGTCTGTGTTTCTCCGTAAAAATTTCCACTGAAATATTCATATAATGTTACAGGTGCAATTTCAAACAATGAAAAAGCACACAGCAAAAAACGCATGCCGCCCCGTACACAAGTAATTGATAAGACTCAGACCGTGCCTTATTGTCATGGCGTCCTGCAGGATACCCTTCAACTTGTTGATCAAGCCTATGTGACAGTTCAGTCTGCACTAATGCGTGTGGCGGATTCCGCTGAAAAATCACAGTGGAGGGTTGGCGGCCTGGATGAGTTGAAAAAGCTTTATGATGCTGGTCAACTCGATGACTTGGATAAAGAGTTCTCTTGTGAAGTATCCCCTTCAGTTACGAGCCTATCTTCTGACCATTCTGGTGATATGTCGGACTCTGCCCTGAGTAACATATCTGGTGAAGATCACAAGTGGGAGAATGAGGTGCACATGGTTGATGACTCGGAGGATCAGGCAGATTCTAATCTCGGCACAGAGGAAAGTGGAGGGGAGGAAAGCGAGTCAGATGGTATTGATTGACCTTCCATTAGTTAGAGGAAAATGAGTATCTTTTTTTGGAACACTTTTCACTGAGCAATCAGCAGGCGGGTGTCCCGCGGAGTGTCCGACAGTGTTATCGAAGCGGAGTTTCCACATGTCCCGCGGAGTCTCCGACAGTGAGACTTACACAACCATTTTGTTCGGCAATTCCGAAAGGCTGTGACCCTGTCATATGCCTGCCACGTCTTCTTGTGACAGTGCACTTATCGTTTCTTTCTCTCCTCCTCATTGCAATTCACGGACGATGTACCAAGTATGCTATTGGCATCCTGTCGCACACCCGCAGCGAGATCGCATTACTGGCTACGTTTGGACCATGGTTGCTTATTTCTCTTTCCACTGAATCATTCTGTTTGACTCATTTGTCCAGCTCTTTATATTGTCAAAACATGAAACTCACAAAAAGGTGCCAGACTACTGGTTGTATTCGAGAAGTTATATATGTAGCATTGTCCATATGGTTTTCATTACTAGTAAATACGTAGAAAGGTAAAAGGTACGAAGGAGGCAATAAAACAATGAACTGCAGTGGTACCAGCGGATTTGCCGACGATTGGAATACGCAGTAACAATGGTAAGCGGATTTTCCGACAATGGATATTTATTCAGGCGGGTGGCAGCGCTGCAGTGGAGGCTCCGACAATTGCCGCCCGCAACTCGGGTGGCTCGATATCATCGTGAGATCATAAGGAGCCGGGCCCGATCGACAGTGACGTGATATTTCTCATGGTTGGGCCGAGTCGGTTTTCTCGACAGCATCG
>QDKV01004641.1_pt1 | contig 11642 bp, 14 predicted proteins | sample 1861101 | NCBI WGS metagenome assembly QDKV01 (sample SAMN04275158, study PRJNA302643) | Fungus metagenome, whole genome shotgun sequencing project. | isolation source: fruitbody | host: Mallocybe terrigena | place: Sweden | collected 2013 | reverse complement strand
GCAAGTTTACTCAGTTAAGAGGACTTGCAGAAGAGCGGAAGTACCTAGGAAGGGTGACTGGAATGTCCCCTTACAATTACATAGCTCCACCTCTTCGGCGAATCGAGCTGCTCGAGCACGCGACTTAGCAAATTCAACACGTAATCCTGTTATAACAATTTAGATTGAAGACATTAATGCCGATAAGTTTTGATACGTACTCTCTAATTGGTACTCGTTGGTCCCCATACCCTCTGACCGCACTGTTCTCCATATCCATGAAACTGTGCGCCTTCCTTCAGACTCTCCTTCCTTCCCTTCGGACAAATCACGAATATCCTCTGGCATAAGCGGTAGGAGCTCGTCCCTCCAGTGCACCTGTAACAAGATGGATGACAGTGATTCTAGTGCCTCATATGCTGTCCAATACTCTTTTGCCGCTGCATCAATGCGTCCCTGAACCCCACTGATTGCATTTCGAGCCCTAGTGTTTGCACCCTGGCCGCGTACGAACCGATCCTTGAATTTGAAAAGATAAGCGCGCACCTGCAGTTGATGGCGGAGACTTCCCAAGGCTTCGTGTGCTTGTGCGTAATGTAGCTTCCATTCAAAATCCTGCAGGTTTCGAGAGACAGGCACTTGACCTTTGACCTGTGAGGGTAACCATAGAGGAATCTCGTATGGTTTTAACTCTATCTGCAGATTCGATTCGTTAATAGACTTCGCTCGTAATCTTTCAACTCCAGGACAGTAGAGAACTTGAAATTTTGTCCAAGCGTCAATTTTTCTCTGCAGACCATTGCCCCGCAGCAGGATTTTTGTCTTTTGCCTGTCTTGGGCATGTGCCCATAGCTTCTTGGCTTCAGCTTTGAGAAATCGCCTATAACCTATTAAATAGCAGTCAAAGTTGAGATAACGTACATACTGCTCAGCTTCAAGATCCATTCCAGTCGCAATCAGGACCAATGGTGATACTTTGTCATCCAATGTGAAATCTTGGCCTTTGGTGATATCCTTTGCTTCATCTTCTGCCAGCTGTCGACGGACCGCTGACTGAGTCGGCCCTTCACCAATAGTCATAGAGATCAATGATTTATCAACTTAGTAGTAAATCAGATAGATTCATACCTTCTGTCATTTCCTCAAATGGATTGGGTTGCGAAACGTTCTTCTCCCATGCTTCGATCTCATCTATCCACAAAGCTAATGTTTCCTTTGGGATCGTTGAACAAAGTTCTTCATGTGCAATAGTGTGCTCGGCCATATTGAGTCCGGCCGTTATTATCTTGCGCTTGAGAGTTGTTCCTGGAGTAGTGCTTTAGAATAGGGTGATGAAATGGAATAAACACGAATCTTACCCAGCGAAATCAACTTACGCCAGTTGTGGTCCCCGAAATGATAATCCAAAACATCGCGTCGTGATCCTGGCCCCATTTCACGAGTACTTGTGGCTAAAGGATTGGTTTCATTCCAGGTTCGTTCTGGTGCTTCACCATCAGTTCGTCCCACACCTGGAGTATAATTGAAAGAGTAATTGACACGACATGGCGCAATATGTGCAGGGAGATGAAACTTCAGAACCAAGAACTTAACATGTCTGCGACTGTCAAAGAGGAAGAAATCGTGGTCTAAAACAAACATCCGCTCTCGCAGATGAATTGACCACTGGCAGGCAATGTCATAAGATACAACATAGGATAGTACGTTTTTTGTGGACACCGTCAATGTTTTGTAGAATAAGTAGTCCATATTGCAATATCTGGGATGATCGTCAGTAAAAAAAAAAGAGTGCTTCAGAGATTCTTGTTGCTCACCGCTCGCCAACTTGAAGATCGCCAACCGAGTTTGGGAGATTCATTCCATGTCGCGAACAGACCACCTTCCCAACACCGGAAGCTGTATGACCCCGATTTGGTTTGGCGTTCGATAAATTAACAGCGTCATGGCGAGAACAGGTACTTTTCTTCAGAAATTTGAATATGCAGTTGTTTGCAATAAAACGTAAAAAAACTAACCGGTTCAGTCGCGTGTTTGTAGTGGTTCAAGTGATCTTTGTATTTCTCCTCATCAACGAAGTATGCCCATCCTTTACTGAGACCAGGATCTGCCTGATCACTCGAAACATTCTTGCGCTTGAGGCGGAAATTGGCATCAAGTGCAACAAATCTTGTATGGAGGTACCTTAGAAAGAAGCCGTGCGAAGTCAACATTAGCATATTGCCGTATATCACAGATGTACTGTTTTTGCTCTGTTGTTTGTTCCCATCCATCAGGCATGTTGATTCCTGGATGAGGACATGCCGGGCAGAGAACCACGCATTCACCTTCCTTTGTTGCAAGGATCCCTGCAGGGTCATGAGCACGACCGGCTCTCATAACCATCTTGAGGTGTCTCCACTCGTGAGTCATCCGCAGAAATTGCAAGTACCAGTCCTAGATTTCAGATTAGGAACTTAAAAATGGCATACTTAAATATCTAACCTTTGGCTTATTTACTCCTGTATTGTTGGTCAACCGGCTCAAAGACTGATAGAATTTGAAAACTGATATCTTGGACTCATAAGATAGTATTTCAAATGATCGCAAGACATCGAAAGTGGCCGCTGATTGTGGGTGCGTTACTGTTGCAGGATATAGACGGCCCCATAATAGTTGAACCGTTGATCTTTGATCCTCTTTTCCGCACCCACAAAAATCTATGCTGATGTTGTGAATACCAGTTACGTCAATAATACAGAAGTTGTTGTTGACACATCGCATTGGATTTAAGCATGATTCTCCTGGGCGATGACCAAGCTGTATACGAAGACCAAGATCCTGCAGCGTGGCTGGTGTGAAGTAGAATCCATTCCATTTCTGGAGATTGTGTTGACAAACATTCAAACTCAGAAAAACAAACAATTGCTTACCCGGAGTCGATGTAAATAGAAGTTTTTATGGCAAGAGACCATGCAATCCCCACATCTCATCTCCCGATCGCTACAAGTTATACACTCATATTCTCCTTTTCCAGCTTTACACTCTACACAATTGTTGGACACCCAAAGACCTCGACCCTCAAGACCTATGATCTCATGTGCAAATAGATCGCATTGCGCCTCCCAGAGATGCAGTGGCTCATCCTGTCAAAATGAGTATCAAAAATTTTAGACACATTAAGTTCGCTCACCCCTTTGAATCTGATTCGTTTGAATTTTGTTACTACGTCTATATCATCCTCCTCCTCAAGATATGATAGATACGCCTCATCGATTGCAATGTCACCACGTCCTGTTTGAAAGTCGTCTGCAGAGTCCATGGAATTATCATTGTTGAAAGCCGTGTCTTGGTAAGTGGCTGTTTCTTGCAACACTGGAGTCTGGATTGACAATGTATTTGTTGAGATCCTACCCAATGTGGAGGAATACTTAATGTAGCGATGGTTCGTCATTGTTTTGTCTTCCTTGGGGGCTATATGATAGTAAAAGTTTTGTCTTTTAGACCTTTTCTTGTTCGATTTTTCAGTGGCTGGCATGGTAGTTGACAGGGAAGGAGAACATGATCAAGTTGATAGAAGTTCAGTGGCCTCATGCGCAAAAGTGTTTTCCCGATCATCTCTCTTACCTTCACCAATCTAACATGGGCCGTCGTGCCAAGTATTTCACCTCTGAAGCCCGGGCCATTGCCTGCAAAGAACGGAAGGCTGCATATGAAAAGACTGAATTGTTTGTCTTTTATCCTGTGCCCAATAGTCACGGTCTGAGACTTATTCATTCCAGAGCAAAAGTGCTACGTTCAGCACAGAACTGCCGTGCTTATGAGTGTCGACGGGGTCCTGTTAGGCTCAGTTTACGGTTTCCAACAATTCCGATCTCTATTTCCAAGTTCGCTGTTTTTCCACTTCCGACCGACTCCATCGTCTTCCGATCCTACCGCAGGAGCACTGAACCAATTGCTGACGACGATGAACTTCTACACTGGGACACATTTCCCCCTTACCCTCTTGCCTCTGACCGTATTTTTCAGCTGCGCCTGAAAGAGATATGCCATGCCCTTCATGGGCGTCGCATGCGGCTTCATCACGAGCTTGATTTAGCCAGAGTCAAATATCTCACCTCGGATACGCACGATGATCTATATCGAGAGGTTCACCGAGATCTCATTCATTTACTCGATCAGGCAATAAAACTGAAGGGAATTCTGCAGCAGTTCAAGTTGTCAGAAGTTGATTTTACGATGGGTGTACATCTATTACAGTGGAAAGCTCGAAGGATCCTTGCACTCAGTGAGGACTGGAAAGCTCTCAAGAAAGGAGATTCGGATTATTTACGTGTGCATGCAGAAAGATGGTAGATGATTGAGATCAGGGTTGTTCAAATTATATACTAAAATTCCACAATGCCCATCTCAGAGCACGGCGAATATGCTGTTTATATATTGGTGATATGCGTATATGTGAAATAAAAAGCGTACTTTTTTCTCGACACTACGTGCAGCAACTCCAAGCAAGTTGTCACACCAGAGAGCGTACGCGTCGTCGAAAAACTTCTTTCTTTTTTCTTGCGGGCAATTCTTGTATTGTTCACAGAGAATTCGTATCTCCATCACCTCCGCATCTGTGAATGGTGTATTCCTAATGTGGATGAGATCTGATTGTGCAGACAAGGAACAACACTTACTTTCGGCGCATTGCAGTGGAGACACTTAATGGATGACAATAGTTTGTAGCCTGAGAGTGATAATTCATGACGGATCAGCGAGGGCTTGAGCCAATGAGCCTCGAGATAAGGAACTGCTGAATATTCCAAAGAAATTACTTTGCCAGACAACGATATGACTAGTGAGAACCAAAATTGGCCCGCATCATCCTTGTTCAATATGTTTCTTTTTGGCATACTCAAATTTAGTTGAATTATGCCAGATACCCCACAATGCCTTTGCCGTTACTCAAACAGTGCCATCAAAGTGCCACCAACCAATCGGGATCTGGATTTCAATCCACTGAAAAATGTTTCAAAAACAAAATTTTCAAGAATACCCCAGGTAATTCATGCCGTGATGGCCCCAAACTTCTAAGAACTATTGCAGCTAGATGTATTCAAGGGTTTACAGAAGGTTTTTGTGCAGAAGAAGTATCAGTGCTTTTTTTCTTAAGCGAACAAAATACTGCTACTCTGAAGCAAGAACATCCTACTACATTGACTTGAAGCGACTTAGATATTCTAAATACAATCAAATGAAAATTGGTCTTGAGTCACTATTGGTCTTGATTATAATATACTAAATTCAAATACTCGTCTCTGTTTATTCAGCATGGGCTTGTCTTATTATAATTCATGAAACCTGTGTTCAACTTCTGCGCGCCTTTTGTGACTCATGTGACATGCGCGCTTTTGCCCACATTTGGGTATACTACCCAACAAATTATAAATAAGTTCGTAGGTCACGGTGCAAGTTTCTTCGGGTGATAAACACACTGTGGAAGTCAGATCTATATACTACCCAACAAATTATAAATAAGTTCGTAGGTCACGGTGCAAGTTTCTTCGGGTGATAAACACACTGTGGAAGTCAGATCTATATGTGCTACCTCTCTTCTAGTTTTTACATGCCTTCAACTCGTCATGGTACAAGTGTCTTCAGACGAATAAACAGCGGAAATTGGAACTGGACGCACTACCTCCCTTCTAAACAAAGAAAATGCAATAGCACACCATGAGTATTTACACACTCAATTCAAAGTTTACATATTTGTTAGATGGTTATGTTGAAGGTTTACTTATATGTACACCTACTACCTACGTGTTTTTGTTGTGCACTCAGATTACATCTGGTATGATACTAGGTAACTCAGCCTCTGTCACGTTTCTTACATATACAGTCCTTTGAATGTGTGTGGAAGGCAATGGCGAATTCAGATTACATCTACTAGGTAGTTCTGTCACGTCTCGTATCAGTCCTTTCAGGAATGTGTGGCGAATTCAGAAGAGGAAAAACTACATATATTGGAACCAACATTCGGCAATGGATAACGACTAACATGTATTTAGAGACTATTAATAATACGAACAGCCCGATTGTTGAAGGCAGTACAATAGCTATTCTCAGCTTCAGCCTGCGAACTGAAACGAGAGTAGCAAGCGCCAGATACGCCAACTACATGAGGAGAAACACTCGACCTGTGAATTGGTGAATAAGGGGGCGGGGGGAAATGCTACGTGAGACACACCAGGAGTCAAAGACGCCGACTTGACGGCCAACTGAGACACAGTACCACCTGTTCGAGCCACTAGCCTGAGTAATAAGGACAAGAGGGTCGGGTGTGGGAGCTGGCACACGAACACCTGGGGTGGCATCAACCTGTGTTGCTTGGGTGACGTTGATTTTAGCAGCCGCAACAGCAACAGAGGGAAAAGTGGCAGCCTGGCCAATGGGTGAATACGCAACAACGGGCAGAGGTGTGACAGCAGTATCCACAACAGCAGAAGGGGTGGAAGCCTGAGTCCCAGGAGCAGTGGTTGCGGTTGTGCCAGAAGAAGTGTCATTGTCTGGAAAGGAGTTATTGAAGTCGAAAGATCGAAGAAAATGACATACCGTTCTCATCTGGCTTGGCAGAGGCCCTGAGAGTGATAGCTATCTCACGAATGGGGACATCTGTATGTTATTGTTAGCCAACTATAATAAGTCCGAATGTCGAAAACACACTTTTGCCATACAATACGTCGAGGACGGCGAGTAGATCAGCAACCGTCAAGGTCGCGGTAAGCTCCTTCTCGGAAATGACCGCCTCCTTGGCGGTTGTATCAGTCATAGCAAACAAATGAGGTTTGGATTGATCAAGCTTGAGTGAAAAACAGGAACGTATTGGGATGATGCTCCTGAATTCAGGTACTTTTAAAGATGGGTGATGCACAACTGATGCATCATCAATGTTCGGTCTAAACAGTGATGCATCACTAACGTATTGTGGTGATGCTACTGAATTCGGGTACTTTTAAAGACGGGTGATGCACAACTGATGCATCATCAACGTTCAACGGTCTAAACAGTGATGCACTACTACTAGAAATCACCAGCCATGCACCATGCACTAGTAATGCATTACCGGTGGCTTGTCAAAATTTAGTGTACAAGGCAATCTGATGACTCATGAGCTATGCAGTTTAAGGACTTCTTAGGACTTTATTTTTCATAGACATAGTTGCCGACGGCTATCCACTTTTGTTCAGACGCGGCGTTTAAGTTTTACATCCGAAAAGGTTAGTCTATTTGTTTCCATAATTAAACATTTGATAGGAGAGATATTTTGTAGATGGTGGGACAGACCTGGGCTTCCGCTGAACAGACACAATTTCTGCAGTCAAATCTCCAAGAATACTTAGATATAAACTGTGGGTCGAAGAACTATGGGGATTTCTGGGCCACTTTGAGGAAAAATTGGTTTCAAAGTTACCCTGAGCATGAGCATCTGTTCCCAAATAAGGTACAGGAAGAGCTTACTGACGAGGAGTGCCGGATTGTCGGAGATGCAATAAACAAAAGGATGGGTGTAGGTCTTTTTTTTTTTTGTGATCTGTGGTGACAAATTTTTTTTCTCAAGCAATTGAAACATTGGTTCCGATGGAGGGCTAATCCCGGTATTCATGGAGGACGACGCACCAGACAAAAATCTGCATTTCAACATTCAGCAAATCCGTGCCAGTTGAAGCCGTATGAGATGTATTCAAAAATGTATTATTCTGAACGAATTCAACCCAAGGTTCAGGAAGAGTTGGCGGCGCTTGGGGCTTCAAAGGCGCAACGTTCTCAAATCCATGTTATTCAAAAGGTCACTAAGGAATTATATGACCAGGAAAATGATGACATCAAGCAGGAGGTCTTAAAAAAGATAGAGGAAAATGTCCCAAGTGAGAATCCGGATTCCTCTGCGCCAAGGACACCGGAGCAATATCAACGGTAAGAACGACATTTGAGTAATTTGTTCAGATCTCATGGATTTTTAGTGCAATTGACGATGTTCCCACCCACTTGAGTGGGTTTTTGGCCGACATTGCTTCCCGAACGGGTTGGTCGTTCACTGTTTTAATGGGTGGTCCATGCCCCAAAAGCAATGGCGACATTGTTGTTGCAAGGCAAGTCTTCGTATTTTTTTCGTCGCAATTCACTAATATGTAGTCATAGCTTACATGAAGGCACTACCGCACTATCATTCGATTTTGGTCAATCATATCCTGATTTCCAGAAGGGTTGTGTAGTTCCATTTACCCAGTTTCTTGAAAATGTATACCGTATGTTCCTTTCTTTGGCTTTATTTATCATCCTCGACCGACTTTCTTCAAAGCTTCTGATGTGCGAAAAGTTCGTTCCTTGAATCCTGGGAGCAACAATGTTCAGTGCGATGGAGATCCGTCTTCCAAGTCGACAGACAGCCTTGAAGAAATGGGTGCTCCAGAGGACAAAAGGACTTCTTCGAATGACTCACAAGTACACGCACCGTTGGGAGGATTTTGTGAGAATGAATCAGATGGGGTTCAAATTGATGGTCTTTATACTTTGTCTGACGGTGAGTACTGTTCCCTTTTACATCGGATAAGCCGAGAAATGATTGCATTACTTATGCAAGACAATAATGCATCAACATCTCAAGTCGGACTTTCTGTTCAGAATGGTAAGTTAATATTTTCTCCGAAAATTAAACTGAAATTTGGAATAGACGCATTATCGATTACGCCATTACCAAACGAAGTCAGCCCTTGCATTCAGTTCCCAATAACAATGCCGTCTTTTCCTCAAAATTCTTCTGGCCTTCAATTCCCAATGACCAACCTTAATCTCGACGTCTCAGCCAACACGGTGTCACCAAATGGTGTCGGGGCTTCTGACCTTCATTTTCCTGATGATATCCAACAAGGTTTCTTGCCCAATCTTGTGGATTTCGACTTCGTAGCGTTTTCAGATACATTTGGTTTGTATCCTCCCCATTTGGAGCACAACATCTTGACGACTTCGAACCAACTTTCTATGTCATCGCCGGCTCCTCAGCTCGGTTTCAATACCGTTGAGCCAACAATAGTTCAGCCACTTATGGGCCCTTGCTCCACTCTTGCCGTCCAACCGGTGCCACCGTCGGCTCCATTAGTTGTAACGCCTCCTGCGGCTATGGCTCCCGCCTTCTATGGTCAGCCAATAACACCTCCAGTATCTATTGCCCAGGTCATTTCCGGTGCAGCGGTATCAACTATTGATCAGCCAGTGCCGTCCTCTGTCCTAGTCTCCTTTCCTGTGACATCTCCAGGATCCGTCGTCCAACCCCCAACCTCTCGCGCCACCCCAGCAACATCGACTGATGTTGCAGATATAAGGCTTACTCGGCCAGCAATTGCTCCTCAGACCACAGCAGACACACACACACACACAAACTCATCCCCATCCATCTTTAGCCAGCTGTCGACTGCAACGAACATTAATAAGGGGAACACGTCAACCACTGTCACGGAGACCAGTTGTCACCTCTCGTCCGATACTCTTCCTGACAGTCAAGCAACCATCGCCAATCCCTCACCCCCTCAACCAAGTGCCCTTCCTCTAGAAATTGAAACACGAAGATCGTCCCGTCCTGTTGTGCCATCCAAACGAGTCGAGCAAATGAACCAAATTGGATCCAAGAATGCAACGACTGCCTCTGTCTCCTCTCTCGAAAAGGAGAACATCCCATTCGGCATTCCCCCTGCATGGGCCGTCGCAGCAAAAAATCATTTTCTTATCCGTGATCTGGGTTCAGAGTGGGTAACTTGCGTCGGGGAGTGGTTTGAACTGGAGGCCCTTCTGGGGTATGGGAGCCAGCCCGGGACAAAGGTAAGGATGTCTTAATATATTGCATTGAGGTATGATATCTAATGTGTCACCTAACAGGCTGCTCTTCCTGCTATCGCGAAGCGACCTGGAGAATGGTCCAAATGGGTTAATAGGACACGTTCTGGAGAACGAGCTTATCACCTTTTGCCGCCTATCAACGACCCCGCCGAATTTGGAATAGCCATTGTTATTTGGTGGAACGCGATGCAACCCGAATTTCGCCAATCGCCTCAAGGCATGTCACGTCCCATCTTTTCCTCAGCGACTGCCGCCGATCCCAAGGAAGCATGGTCACCACTTCGTCGTGCAGGTCCCAATGGGCTTGTTAGTGTTTTAACACTTATCGCGTGGTGGGGACAGTCGCTTACACTACGAACCCGCTGGCAGGATGACAGCAGTGCCTTGTGGAAGCAGGCGGTACATGATATTACGGAAGTATTACAACAGGTGAAGGAGGTCTCGGGTGGTTCCAAAAAAAAGAGGAAGTCTATGGTTGAAAAGGAGTCTAGCTCGAAACGGTAAGTTTCCACTTTATGACTTAATGAACTGTAAGGCTAATAGCCGTCAAATAGTGCTCGTGTGTAGATTCCTCTTTTTTTCTTTTTTTCCTTCTAGTACCGCATATCTAAGTCGAAGATTTTTATAAATATGTGCCGCATTTACACAAATTTCTTGTACCAGTGTTAGATTCCCGTTTTTTTCTTTTTTTCCTTTTAGTACCGTATATCTAAGTCGAAGATCTTTAGAAATATGTGCCGCATTTATATAATTTTCTTGTACCAGTGTTCTACCGGTGATATGTCGTCTTAATAATTTTCTATGTACCCTGGTGTTCTTGTAATAGTTGTCTACTACTGCGATGCATCTTGACTTATAGCGCTTTTCATATGTATACGGCGTTGACAAAGAATGACTGCCAGTTGTGATAATCAACTCGGCATCATTCTCCACACAGCAAGCACACTCATTGGAGGGCGGGAGGGGATGGATGGGAATCAGACATTCGGATGATGTGCCAAATCGGTACAGCACTGCTCGGCGTCAGGCCAATTTATGCCGAGTTGACTATGTGGTGATGCATGACTTGACTGTTGCATCAACTTCAACACGCTTCGGGAATGGGCTGAACCATCCAAATAAACCACAAATGAACCACCCAAAGAAAAACATAACCGCGCATCAAGGGTGGCATGAATCCATTTTCGGAAGAACGGCGGCGTGCCAATAATGGGAATGGTGCGTTGCATCACTGATGCATCACAATCCAGCCGGGACAAGGAAGTAGATAGCTACGAGTGATGCAAGATGACCTACAGCTAATTAGCATTGAATTTGCATCAATTTTCTAAGGTAGTTAGCTATATTATTGCATCACTCTGGCACACTCAGGTGAAACTATTTACAGGTAATGATGTGAATGTTGTAGGATCAACAGTAATGCTACACATTGAGAACATTAGCTGCTTGATCAAGATTCAGAGTAGTGTTTCCAGGTCTGGTTAGGTCCAGTTATGGGTGCCAAACACCCCCTAACTGGGACCGTGACCAGTTACATTTATTTTCAATGTCTAAAAAGACCAAACCGATCAGTGACGGTTATCAGTTATGAAACCAGTTATGACTGGTCACAGTCATAACCTGGTTCCAACCTAGTGCTTGAAAGTCCAGTCTCAGGACTGGAAAAAGACCGGAAAAAAGACCGGACTGCAGTCTTGGTCTTTCATATTTAAAAATCAAAAACCGGAAAAAGACCGGTCTTTGGTACCCCCTAATTACCCCTTCAAAAACGGCTAAAGACCATGCAAATTGATGAAAAACTGACTGAGATA
>QDKV01004642.1_pt1 | contig 11690 bp, 12 predicted proteins | sample 1861101 | NCBI WGS metagenome assembly QDKV01 (sample SAMN04275158, study PRJNA302643) | Fungus metagenome, whole genome shotgun sequencing project. | isolation source: fruitbody | host: Mallocybe terrigena | place: Sweden | collected 2013 | reverse complement strand
GACACGTAGGGTTGGAAAGAATAGATCTGAAAAGAAGGTGGTGAACAAATAAAGGAACCTGTCCTAGAGAGAAATGAGGAAGGGCTCTGGGCCTTTGAAGGGAATGACTGAAGAAAAGGAATGAAAAGAGGAGGAAGAATGAAGATGCATCAGCGCGAAAACCGATGATAGGTTATATACGTTTTCGCAATAAATTATTAGGCCCCTCTCCTCTCGACAAATGGTAACCAAAGAACAATGAAAGATGGACAAGAGAGAGTGAATCTAAATATAACGGCACTAGAAACGACACTCTCTATTCATTTGTGCTATAAATATCTATCAGCTTATAAATAACTTTATTAAGCTCCAAACGCTTTTGAGAGTCTTCCCCATAGCACACTCTCGATGCTCTCGCAGGAAATGCAGCTCGGATGGTGGTGAAACTGAGTGTAGTTATTCGGATGGAGAACTGGATTCGGCATACATTTCGTCTACAGATTCTTTATTCTCAAATACAAGGGTCATCCAATGTATGTTCATCGATGTGATCGTCACTTCAAGTTTGTCGGATAGCAGTTCAGGAAGAGAATCATACAGCGTCGTCGCTTCATCATCGATGCGTTTTCGCGAAGAGAGAGTAATTGGTTCGGGAGGAAATCCTTCAGGGAGCTGTGGCCCAATTTTATGATCCTGGTGTCATGGAAAGGACGCCCATCAAGTGTCATCAGTATGCTTTCCATGAAGCGGTCTGACTGTGTAAGAGACATGGGAATTATGTTGAAGGCTTCAAGGGCGACACATCCACCTGCAGGCAGAAGAGAACAACAGAGAGGACACAAACCATAGTTGTCTGGCTTGTCCTTGACGATGATATGATGGCGTCGAGCAGGGCGTTGACTTCATAGACAGAATGTCTGGCAAGGCCACAGACGGTCATCGGTAAAAATTGTGGACGTCGGATTCGGGGCGAGGAACTTGAGACAGCGCAGCTTCGAGTATGGTTTTGAGGAACAAGGACCTTTCCTTTTGATCATCGCATTCGTCAAGACTGTCGACGACAACCCAGGTCGGTAGGGAAGCGCGACGACGAGCAGGTGACAGGTTCGACTGCAGGATAGGATTTGAAATGAATTTCTCGAACTGTGATTGAAATGACTGTTTGGAGCTTCTTGGATTATCGGCGTCAATTTTTTGCGATCTGTGATTGGAGTTTGGGAAGGGCATGAGCGATCTGGCAGGCGAGTGTTGGGATAAGTGACTTGATGGACTGCTGCCATTAAAGGAGATGGAAGTGGCTGAACGATGTTCTGACTTCCAGTGCATAACGAGAGACCGGGCAACTCCGGACTTGCCAGTGCCTGCTGGTCCAGTAAGCCATTAAACCGGCCCATTCCAAGAAGCGAAGGAGAGAGTTTAAGGTCCCGGTGTGACACCCTGGTAATTCCCCAACCTTGAAAGGGATAACGCTGGGATCAACGACATCTGCGCTCAGGTATTCAATGAAATGTGATGAAACCCTTTGCCCGGATGAAAGTAACACTGGAGAAAATAAGTTGCGAATCGGATTGAGTATAGCGGCAAGGCTCATGAGGCATTGCAGACAGGTTTCCATTTCATCGCACTTGTAAAATTTACAAGTGCATTGTATTGTCCCCAGGTCAAAGGGTGAACCAGATAATGGAGATCCACATTGAGGATGCCAAACACGAGATTTTGACATTCAGATCACAGAAAATGTACGTCCCCAAACACAACCTGGGCCAGTGAATCAAGGCCATGGGCGTTGCGGAGCTGACAACGACGGCTCATCTCAGTTGACTCCTCTCCAAAATGTCCTGGAGAAAGTCCTGAGTACGATAGCTGTAGTGTTTCTCGTCACACCACCTCATTGCAGAGCAGCTTGGATCCTCTGGTGAGATGGCGTCTGCTATCTCCTGTGGATCGTAGTGGTTTTAGCATCATACCCACCCCCTGCGAGTCATTGGCATTTCAGAAGATAGAACTATAGTTGTAGATGGTTATCGACTGCCAAAGTACGTTGCGTACCTCCAAGATGAGTAAATAGAACGTCTACCAATTTCAATGCACATGCTATTTCCTTATCGCAGCACTCGTGGCCCATCGACGTGGAGCTCTGGGAGGATCTGAAGCAGGGTGTTGTGATGGTCGAGAACATACTTCCGCGTGACTTCCTAGCTCTTTCCTTATATTAGACTGAACCATGGTGCAGCCTGCTCCAGAGATGGACGCCTTCGTTGGGCGAATACAGTCTCTTTCTCCTGGCTATGGTGTCTCTCTCGATGCAGCGTTACAGCCCTCTCTCGATGAGGAGGCAGAGTTGCGAACCTTGTTTGCAACTGACAGACAAAACTCGCGTCTTTCCAACCCTTACGTCGGCCTCGTCGATGTCTTTGCGGCGCCTGATGCTATAAAAACCACCCGCGCTCGCGTCGTTCAAGGAAAGGAAGATATCTCCTCTCAGTACGTGATGCCGTTGTCCGCGGATAATAGGAGGCAAGAAGGAGCTCCTTGCATGGTCGCCGACCTCGAAGAATTCAAGAAGAACTGGGCAATTTTTACTGAGGGTTCCCTCCTTCAACTGCTCGACTGGAACAACGTCATTGCTGCTGGAGGAGCTATTCTTGCTTGTTTATCCCCTCTCGATGAAGAGCATAAGAAGTCGAAGAGAGCCATCAGGAAATATTACCACAACAATGTCTATCCTACTTCGGATGTGGACCTCTTTTTGTGGGGGCTTGATGCTGAACAGGTACGATCATTGATATTACAGCTCCTACGGAGGCTCATGATGACACTTTACAGGCTGAAACCAAGATCAAGCAAATATACGAAGCCGTGCGCGATTCTGTTCCATGGGATGTAACGTGCATTCGAACCAATCACGCAATTTCCATACATTGTAAGTTGATAGGTGGCAATATTCACATTTGTTTACGTCCATTATTAGCTCAATATCCCTACCGTTCCGTTCAAATCGTCCTTCGTCTCTATCACTCTCCTGCAGAAGTACTCGCGGGTTTCGATATAAACACTCCGTGCTGTGCATATGATGGTTCGCCCTTTCTTATTAAATCGCGTTTCGTTCTCATTTTTACCCAGGAAATCGAGTGTGGGCCAATCCACGAGCCATCGTTGCTATGATGCATCAGTGCAACACCGTGGACATGACTCGTCGTTCGCCTTCCTATGAGGTGCGACTCGCAAAATACGCTGAGCGTTGCTACGAAGTATACATCCCGACTCTCGATTGCAATAAGGTTGATCCTACGGTGCACATCTTTTACTCGTTTAATTGTCCTTCAAGCCAGCTTAACGCTCTTTGGACAGATCTACGAACGTAGCATTATGAAAATCAAGGGCCTGGCTCGACTTCTCGTTCTTGAAAAGCTCAAGGACGATCACATGCGCTCATCGTTCTTGTATGAGAGGCGTCAGTTACGAGATCGCCCCCGCAGTGCCTATAGGTCCGCTAGGGTTAATCGCCGCAGGTACAAAGGGGACCTGAAGCAAAACGACGACAACAAGGGTCTGGAAACGAGTAGTTATGATGTAGGTACACTGCATATTCCATATGGCCCCGGCTGGGATGCTAGGAGAATTGACAAACTGGTATATCAAACGGTGTGCCTTGTTTTTTCTTTGGCGATGCTCATAATCTCATCTTTTAGTCCATTAGGATTTGGGAATGAACTGTGCGACAGGCTCATCCATTTTCTGGAGAAATGTCTAATTGCCCTCATTAGCAACTTTCAATCCCAAAAACAAAGGTCGCCGTCTTCACCGTCATGCTGCTTTCTTTGGTACTGCCGAAGAAGTATTAGAAGATTGCTGCGAGGTACGTACCCCTCTCAAAGCCTGTCCATCATTTTTCATGTCTCATTTCGCTATAGCACTGCTCCAAACCCATCGACAAAGACGAAGAAGAACTCCAAAAGAAAGAAGACGAATCGTACATTCGTGGAAGGATTCAGTTCATTGACGAAAATCCCGGCCGACAGAGTATGACTGGGAGCTTCAACCCCATTGATGAGGGCGAGTGGAGTGAGCAAGCCTACATCCACCCAACCGCGCTGCTTTTCCAGGCAATCGCTAAGCATGACCGTGCCACCGTTCGGCGTCTGATTAAAGACGAAGAGGCTGGCCCAGGGGTCAACCTTCACAAACGAGATCACGTCGGACGAACAGCCTTGCACCTTGCTATTTTAGTCAAAGCTGTGGAAATTGCGGAGGATCTCATTGATGCTGGTGCCAGGATCACCGCCAGATTGGCTGATGGAAGGGCCCCTCTACATCTTGCTGCGCAGTATGACTTGCCAACGGTGATTAACAAGTTGGTGGAGAGAAGCAAGAAAAATCAGTTCGACTTGGAGAACCCGAAGAAATCCGACACAGATCTTGCTCAACCAGCTCCTGAACGACCTTCCTCTGAAGACGACTGGAGCTCGCATGACGATGAGGATGTTGTGAAGTCTTTCTCGGAAAGCGACGCCGACGATGAGGACGATGACGAGGATAAAGAAGATGAGGGACGCAAGACATCCAAGGAGAATGACAGTCCAGACCAACAAGATGATGTACCTGACGATGTCATTGATGAACCAGACATCATCAACGTGAATATTCAAGATTGGGACTTTGGTTTCACCGCAATTTGCTACGCAGTGCTATACGGAAGTTTGTCGACTCTAGAAGCACTTTTAGCCGCTGGTGCCGACCCCAAGTCACCCACGGCACCTTCACCTATCCTTGACACGCCTTTCCATCCTCTCACTTTGACCATCATTCGCGAAGATGATTCTCGTGCTTGTGAAATAGCCGAAACGCTCATCAAGGCCGGTGCTACTTCTACCACCGCCGATCCCTCCGTCCGTACGATATTCCACTCCCTGGTCAGTTCGGGACGAACTCGTCTCGTAGAGACGGTCCTCCGTTGTGACCCAAATATTGACAAGGTCCTCAACCTACCCTATCTGTATTGGGACAATGCCGTGTTTCCCATTGTCACGGCTATTCAGCTTAGATGCTACTCCACCCTCATGGCTATGGTCGCACACGGTGCCAGATTGGACTTGCAAGAAATTGATATCACGAAAGCCCGTGACGCTGTGTAAGCTTTTATTTGTGAATACTTTTCTTCAGTGCGCTTATTATGCTGGCTCTAATCTAGGTCTGAGAGGTATGTGCTTGGGTATCAAGAGGTTGACAATTATCTTCGACTTGCGTGTCAACCTGTTGAAGCTGCGTTGGGACAATGCGATGACGTTGCCCAGTTGCTCATCTCCTTTGGCGCAACAATTGATTTTGGGCTGAAGCGTTCCTTGGAAGGGTATTCCACCAAACGTCCTTCCGATGGGACTGTTAGGCGGGCCGTGAAAGATTGGGTCGAATTCGGATTAACGGAACTCACGGAAAAAATTTTGAAGCAGGAATCTGAACTCTTGGTGCCGGCCATTGCCCCCACCGCCTCTCAATCCGTTGATTCTCCTAAGACGGAATGGCAGGCTTATCTGAAAGAGTACGAAGACTGTCTCAAGATCAAGTCCTCCTCCACAGACACTTCTGCAAAAACCGCATTGGCAGCCAAGCAACAGGCTCTTGAAAAATCAATGGATGCGAAGGCGTACTTGTTGGAGGTCCAAGATGTTTTTTCAAAACACAACGCAAAAACTTGGAATGAACTCTACCCGTCAACAAAGACCGAAGAACTGAAAGTGCAGAGCAAGACCCCGATTCCGCCATCATCTCCAAACCCTGAACAAGAAGAGTGGGTATATGTTAACTTGTCGAAAGAGAGTTTCAGCTATCGTACTGTTCGTGTTCCACAACATTTGGTTGCTGCCTACGATGAGCTCCACGAAGCCTGTTATAATGGGGACAACGAGAAAATTCAGAAATTGTGCCTACCAGACGGCGAACCAGAAGCCAACGGTGTTGAAGGAGGCGAAAGTCCGCTCAATATCTCGGTACGATATGTGACCAAGTCAACAGGGTTTTACTACCCAAGATGGGGTAATTCTTCTATTCTTTTACCGATGCAATATGCTGAGGTGTTTGCTATAGGTTATACCCCGCTCTCTGCAGCTGTAGCTGGCCGGCGATGGTCAACCGCAAAATTAATTCTGGCAATTGCGGCTGCCCAGTATCAGCCCAGTGAAAATGACGAAAAAATCGAGTTCAATATTAACGTCATTGGTACGTTGCTCTCTTGAATGGGTTGTTAACCAAATCTAACATACTCCTAGATGATGATGATACCGAGACCACGGATTCTGACGACTCCGACATCACCATCGATCAAGAGCAAGTCAGGTTTGTTGATATTGCCACCCGTTCATCTCAAGTTCGAAGCCGCATTCATCCAACAATACTACTCAATACCCCCATGCCCTATTGCAAACCACGACGCGATGCCGATACCGACGATCTTACTGGCCAGGAAACTGTTTTAAAACTCGCTGTCATTCGGTCTGACCTAGACTCCTTTGTCCACATCGCAAATCTCTACGAAACTCTCCCGCAATCTATTGAATTGCCGGATCTTATGGATCTCATTCTTGAACACGATCAAGCCCAAATCTTGAATGAATACATTAGGCGTACAGGTAATGGGATCGACATTGCCGGCGCGCAGGAATCTACCAAGATTGGTCCCACTCCAATCGCAATCAATGACGAGAACAAGATATATCTCGGCCTTAATGTGCATGGAAAGAAAAGAGTCGATCTAGCCAAGAAAAACGATCCGAACGCTACTGGCCATGACTCTCCCCCTAGCGGGCCACTGTTATGGAGAGCGATTATGGCTAAAGCGGCTGCAATCGTCTCTTACCTGGGCTCTGAAGGTCCGCTTGCTGCTTACCGTCACTACGCGTCAGTGCATTCAGACTCGAAAGCGATATGGTTCAAGCGGTTAGGCACCGACAAAGGGGGAGAACTCGAGAAATGGCTGCCCAGCTGGCTCGGCTGGTCTTTGGGGGGCATCGGAGAATCCCCTCTCTCCACTGCAATAACAAGTGGGGATCTCGAGATGGTCCAATTAGTTGCAAAGTTAAATCCAAAGCTATTCTCGCAGAGTATGCAGACAGAGTACGTGACTTACACTACACCTTCAATCTTCAGAACCTCATTATCGAAACTACTCCAGAATCAAGTTCCTTGGTCTCAATCCAGTCTTATTGGCTGTGGGTACATCGGGAAACATCAAGGTTATAGACTTCCTCCTGAAAAACAAGGTGTCACCTTCGCAGAGGGACACTATCAAAGGGTGAATATCCTGTGTACTATAAATAGCCTTCTCATTCAGTTTTATGAAGGTGGAACATCTACCATTATATCTGCTCTGCGAACAAGGGTGATTTACTCAAATTTTTCTTGGACAAATTGACGCGGGATGTAAACGAATGTTTGCTGGCACAGAAATCTCGTTATAGAAGAAATACGGTGCGAAGACTATCTTTCTCGTAGTGTATTCTCGGTTTACCAACTTTTGTATCCAGCCATTGCATCTTGCCGTGAAGTGCGGGAATGAATCCCTCGTCTCTATCCTCCTCGACTACACTCGAGATGGCCTATTGGCTCAAGATGTCGATGGGCAGACCCCCCTGCACTGCGCGGTTAGCCGATCTTACTCTACCATCGTCAACCACCTTTTGCAGGTCATCCCGAAAGAAGGCCTTGTGGTGGAAAATGGTGTCGGCAACATCCCCAGAGAAATCGTTGCTCTTGGCGAACTCCGCGAGCGCTGCAAGGAACTCGGCAGGGTCGTCTCACTGCAAAATTCGTCTGGAAGCACTTTGATTCCTGATTCCGTCGACTCAACTGTCGCACGCATTCCTGCGGCTCACTTCTCGAAATACGAAGCCGAGTTGAAGGATTTGCAGGAGATTGTTCCAGGAATGGTTGATCGTGGGACGGTGCCGGATGAAAGAAAACTCCACATGAAAAATGAAATTCAGAACTGGGTCAACAGAATGCTGGGTGCCTTCAAAGCTGCAAAGGAACGCGAGGAGCGAAGGGAAGCTGAGAGGAAGGCTCGCAAGGACGAAGAGGAGGAGAAGACGAGAGAGAAGTACGGATTGCCCGAAGTAAACACTTATCCGTCTGATACAGCTGACCTCAAGAAGACCTTCGAGTTGATTACAAACGCTTGCGAGGCTGCTCCTGATAATTTCCAGCCACGGGGTCTTATCCATCTCCTCGACGTTCAGAAGTCCGTGGGCTATAGTCTTACCAAAGTCAATCCTAACACCGTGGATAACGAGTACGATGGTCCACCTGAACTGTACGGAATCCAAAACAAAGGAAGATATGCTCGGAGGAGTGCAGATTTCGACGACTATGAGGCGGACCCAAAGAAAGTGGAGTTAAGACCTTCCAGTCCTTTAACTCTTTCACGATGGTTGACTCATGGTGAAAGAGGAAAGAGGATGGTAGTACAAGTAAATGAAATTGGCATATGTATATGAAATGTGAATATTGACTCGGAATGCATGTATCGGAATACTGTGAAGAGAATCAACACCGTAATACCAACCAGCCGTTACAAGGTCATGAGTCTACGAAGCTGTGCAAACTCATTGTATTTGACCCTTTTATTATCAGATTGCTTTGAATGCCCGAAGTCGATGATTGTAATTCCTGAATCACCAATCAGGATATTCTCCGGACGGATGTCACCATGAAGTATGCCTGCACGATGTATGAACTGCAATGTTGAAAGAGCCGATTCGCTAATTTGAAACGGATAATCAGTATTGGAAGCCAAACAAGCCAAACAGAATTTACCGCTCAGAGATTGACAAATTGCGATGCAACTCCGAGAGTGGAACACCTGCATAAGGCATGACAAGTGCACAAGCACTGCCTTCGGAGTCGTCAAAGAAACCCAGTGGTGTCGTGATACCTCGATGAACTCCTTTTGACTGCAAATGGCGATAGACTTCATGTTCGCCCCCAAGGGCAGCCCGCTGTTCAATGTCAAATGCGAGCTTGACAACAACATCCAGTGTCTTGGCATCGTCCCAGATCTCAGGTTTAAGTGTGCCACGGAGGACCACACCTGTTGCGCCGTGCCCAATTTCGGATGTAAGAACAATGGTCTGACACTCCTCTAGTCCGTAAGTATGGATGGCTCTTGGAGAAAACGGAGGAGTTGGACATCTTGTGTGTGCCATAATTGAAGTCGCAGAGCGAAGGAACGAGGCAGGGACTGGTGAGTCGTATACACTGTATTGGAGGTAGAGAAAGATCACATCGCAGTTGCTGGCAATGTGTATCATTTTCTGGTGATTGTCAGGTCCGTTGGAAAGTTGACATAGTTAAGGCCAGCCTACCTCCAGTTCACCATCAGTAGGACCGGACTTTCCTGCCGAGCCTTGGAATACACCACTCTTTTCCAGCCCGCGCCCACCGCTACGCTTGCCCCCAGGATGTCCATGGCTGTCCTTATGGCCACTTCCGGAACCCTTTTTGTTGTTCCGGTCTTTGTCACCACCGAGCAAGTCGCCACTATCTCCAGGGCCCTTTGGTTGTGGCTGCTGCTTGCGGTCCATCGCGTCTTGGATAGCAGCAAGGTATATCCCAACATGAAGTTTTCCATACCCGGGGTTCACACAGTTAGGCGGTTCGATGACGTCTGAGACGTACAGCGTTTGAGACGTTCGATGGCGAATACACACGAGCTCGTGATTCCCTGAGTGAAGTACGATGACAGTCCCATCGACGTTTACGGCTTGTGCCCATGCCTACAAAACGTCGACACATTCAACATTAGTTTGACAGGCATTGTATTGCACCTCACCTGTTGCACTAGACTGTGGGCAGATATGTCATGCCGATCTTGGTAGGCCTCGTCATCGTCATCGTCTCGTTGGCGTTCCTTGCCTTTATTATTCGTAGGAGCATGCTCGCCGTTGTCGTTGTCGTTGCCTTGTTTTCGTTTCTTCGTAGGTTCAGGCCCGTCGTTGTCGTCGCCTCGTTCGCGTCTCTTGCTTCTAGTTATCGTACCTTCTGTTGAGCGTAGTGCACTCGATGGGAGCGTCGAAGAACTTGACTTTGCAACAGATCGAGTGAGTCGTCGATAGACAGGCGGGGGTTGTAAAGTACTTGAAGAATCCTATAGTTTGATGAACACCATTTTGTGCGATTCTAGGAAGATGAACATACAGGGAGACTCCATGGAGGATCAAGCGCATCAGGTCCAGCTGGCGACCACAGCGCGACCTTCGCTCTCAGTTTCTTGTGTTTAGGATTCTTGCCGCAATTGGGATCAGTGCAGGTCGTCCAAGCAAAGTTGCCCAGATTACGAACAAAGGCCATGACTTCAAAAGGACCTGCACGAATACTCTTTATCTCCCATGTCCCCAAAGACGACCTAGAGTCCGCCATCTCCTCAAAGATGTGACGAGTTGTACTGTCCATTTTCTCCACGAGGGCTCCCCGTTGTGTTTTCTGTGTCCAATTAAGGCCTTTTTCTCCAAGGAAGCAGAGCTGCCCGTCTATAATTGCATAACCTGAGTGAGAAACTGATTGAGTCCAGAACAAGAGACTTATCCACCGCGAAAATGGAGCAAAGGGGTGCAGCGCGAGCGTTGAAGCCACGCGCGAGCAATATTTGGCGGTGGTCTTGTCGTAAAAGTTGGCAACGCCTTTGTCGTCTGTCACGGTTGGAGGGGTAGTCCATATATCATCTTCCCGTTGTCGGGCTGTAATGAAGCCATCCAGAGGTGGAAGGGTATTTAGAGCGGCGGTAAGTGCAGTATCAACATTTCTGACGAGATCCTGGACTACGGAGGGAAGCCGCTGTACAGTCTTAAGGACCAAATCCTCAGAAATATGTTTATCGAAGAAGGAAGGAGGGCGTGTTGCGGTCGACGGCTTCCTGGTGGTGTCCAAAACAAGAGCAGGAGGATTCCAAGAGAATAATTTGTGGATTTCCTGGAGAGATTCAGGTGCGGCAGGAGTACTAGTAGAAGCCATGATCTCGTCTGTAGTGGTCGATACGCTCTGTCGACGCAGATAGCCGGAGTAAGTTTGATGGCAGCCTCCGAGTCAGCGATATCCTCCAGGTCTCAAAGCGACGGCGGAAGTTTCGGATGACCTTCTGCTGCTACTGCAATGGCCATTTGTCCCGTGGTGATGGCCTCTTGCAAATCATCTATCCACCCAAAAGGTCCTAGTCTTATATCATTCATTGACAGACTGCTTGTACGCTCCAATGGCTTTGCAGACGTCTTCATATCGGCTACGGTCGCTATAAGAGGTCTGCATCTTTTGACCGCTTCATATTTAAAAGCACAAACGAGAATTATACTAATAACAAATTATATACCAACAAAGCAAAGAGACCTTTCGATGTGAATCATGTGATAAGGAACAGGAAACGGCGTACTACAAATACTGTGAAATAGTTAGAATTCAAATTCAGAGATTTTAAGTTACCAAAAAGCGTGTTTCAAATTAAATTCTCCAGACTAAATTTGTGCCTTCAAGCTTCTCCCAATAGTACCCTCAGTGTGCTCCCACAATCCCTTCCTCTTCTCTTCATCTCCAAAATATTTGGCCTTCTTTCCTAGATCTTTTCCATGAGGGTCCATCCTATACGAACCTCCAGCCCCTTTCCCATCATTGACACTACCAACTATACTCCACATCCATTCTGCACATTCTTCGCCGCTTATAGTGAACAG
>QDKV01004643.1_pt1 | contig 11721 bp, 16 predicted proteins | sample 1861101 | NCBI WGS metagenome assembly QDKV01 (sample SAMN04275158, study PRJNA302643) | Fungus metagenome, whole genome shotgun sequencing project. | isolation source: fruitbody | host: Mallocybe terrigena | place: Sweden | collected 2013 | reverse complement strand
TTGCTTTTCACTCTCCAACTTCTCTATCTTTGACCTTCGAACTTCGTTCTCGTTCTCCTCTTCAACCTCGTTCAGTCGTTTCCTTAAGCCTTCCTCAGACACGAATTCCTTTTCAATGCCCCCTCCCTGTCGTGCAACTCCCTGTTCAACTTCCTCCGCTCTCGATTCTCATGTTCAATTTCAGCTTCGAGAGTTGGTGAGCGACTTGTTGGACCGTCACTGACACTTCGGTTGGAGGTAGAAGGTCCAGCAACAGAAGGCCATTCAGATCACGTTTCTGGGTCGATTCGGCTGCTGTAGGGGTAGCACTCGCATTCAACGGTTGGGACGCGTCGACAATACCATGCATCGCCCGTCCTTGGTGAAGACCTTCTTCAAAGCATTCATGGCGACCTTCTTCTTAAGCCTGAAGAAGGACAGCTCATTCTGCGCTCGTTCGATACCACTGTTTTCTATCTGAAGCTGCTGGACCAGAGAACCAACTTTTTCACTGAGAAACACACAATCAACAATGCACGGAAGAAATAATATGAGAATTAAACTAACAGCTCTGATTGAGCATTGTCCGACTGCAATCGAAATCTTCGCACTTCCTCCTTCGCATCCATGACGTCTTTCTGAGCGTCTATTATCGCCTTGGTTGTCTTGACACCTTGTTCTTTCCATTCTTCCTCGAGCGCAATTCTCGATTCTTGTTCAGTTGCGGGCTTCCAACTGCACGAGAGCCGTAGTGAGAAGATGTTTTACTTCGCGCGACTCGTGCTCCCTTGAGGTAGCGAACTGTATGAGGGTGGCTCTGGGAGTATTGGCAAGCTGGCGCTCGCGTTCGCGCCTAAACTGGGAAAAAGGACCATGAAAACCCGAGCGGTGTGAATACGAATGGCTGTTGTTGGAAGAATGTCGGCTAGAATGGGATCTGTGGGTACTTGAAGTGGATTTTGGGTGTGCTGTGGACTGGGAGTGGGTGCTACTGCGAGGAGGTCTTGGTTTGGTAAAAGATATAGGTGAAGGTGGAGTTTGCGCAGAGTCAGATGCGGATAGTTGTCCTGGGATAACACATTTCTCCGGTTGACATCTGGGGTAAAAAAAAATGCAAATATCAGCATGGATAGAATGTAATGCCAGAGAATCTGAAGGTACCTTTTGCCAGTGTCTTCAGGCATGGCTACTTCTTCAATATAAATGCCACAAAAATTCCTATAGCAGGTTGGAGGGCGGGCCGGGGCCCATGAAATCCGTCATTACCTAAGGACATCCATCTCGGATGCAACGCCTGTTTTTCCATACCACAATGTCTACGGGTGAGCCTACGAAGATATTAAGAATAGGTATATGGGACTCAATCTTCACGACAGAAATCGCCACCTTTGCTGCAGGTTGCTTCTGGGGCGTCGAGCACATTTTCCTTAAACACTTTTCACCCTCTCAAAACAAGGGAATATTATCGACCCGTGTTGGTTACACCGGAGGAGATGCTCTCGTGACCAACCCAACGTACGAACATGTCTATAGGGGAACAACAAACCATGCTGAAGCGGTTCGTATCGAGTTTGATCCGTCGAAAGTTGCGTACGTGCAGTTAGTTGGTATGTATGCAAATATCGTCTCGCGCTTAGTTTATCGTCAGTCTCAGAATTTTTCTATCGCACTCACGATCCCACAATGTTGAACCGCCAAGGAAATGATGTTGGATCGCGTGAGTAACTCTCCTTCACAATCTACACAATACTCACACCTTTCGTGCTTCCCATCATGATTTCAGAGTATCGTTCCGCAATTTTTACTCATTCCGATAAACAAGAAAACATCGCCAAACGTGTCACCAAGGAAATAGAGGCTAAATATTTTGCTCCAAAAGGTTAGCCCTTGCCCCGATGCTTCATAGTTATTGCTATATCACATCCCATCTTTTTCAGGAGAGAAAATTGTTACATCGATCGTACCTGCTACTCAATGGTGGGATGCAGAGGAGTACCACCAGCTCTACCTATCCAAGAACCCGCTTGGATACCAATGCCCTACTCATACACTACACTGGTAACAAATTTAAGCATACACAAACATTATTCACTGGTGTATAAGAGACACTGCTTTTTCTTCAGAGCATGAACACTGAACAACTTGTCCCTAAGTTTGCCGTTGCAATGGATGTTGAGTTGTCAACATCTTACCCATATATGATAACCGGATATGTGAACCTACAGTATGCTGAAGAATACGATCGCAGAGGGTCAATACGAGGAGATTTGGATAATTACATTTCAAATAATATTATTAAGAGTATATGAAAAACGACTTACGGGACGAGCCCCTTCGTCTGTGGATCACATATTCGTCAAAATTTACACTCAGGCGTTTTATTAGCTACATTAAAGGAGTCCGATACAGCAGCACACGTAGGGTCTTCCGCGACATTATTTTCTCGAGAAGTTGAGGTGGAAGATCCTTTGTACACTGTACTAGGTATTTCGATGGCTTCATTCCAAGGACAGTATTATAGACTTGGTCCATCAATGAGATTTTATTTTCCCCCAAAGTTCCTCTCTCACCCTAATAGGAAAAGCACAAGCCATTATGCATTATCGCCGACTTCAGCTGATATTTGGATCCCACAGATTTTCGTCGCTATGCAGAAGGCCTCGTCCGTGGAGATGACTGGGGCTTGTGTGCACTGCAGAATGATCCCTTCCTCAGAAAAAAGGTTCTTTATTTTTATGGCAACTAACTTCCGATTCATCCCGGAGGCACAGAAAAAATTGATAATCACAATTTCGCAGTTTGCTGGAAACGGGCATACACAAAATCAAAGAAAACGAGAGAACGACAAGAATACCATGACTTCTACATGGTTGCCGGCTCTACCTCGATTATTTCCATCATGCAGCATTTTGACAATCTTCTTTACTTTCCCTTTTTTTGCTTTCATATGACTGGCGACCACTCTGCGGAGATTCAAATCCATTGGCGCCAGATCGCGGGATGCAAGATAATTATGCGCGGCCTCCGAATACTGTTGCGTGAACTTGACAAGGCAGTAGCTGTTCAGCATACATCTTTGAAAGTGACTGAGGAAACGGTGGGAGAAGAAATCAAGCAAGTAGTCACGGTGCTGACGCACTTTAATCGCCTGATTGACGGCTTCAGGAATACAGGGGACCAAGCTTTGTTCGATAATATTTTCGCTCTGGAGCTGCCAATGGTCGGATAACCAACGGCCCTTAGGTCAGTGAAAACAAACATCAAGAGGGAGGTTTGAGGAAGAGCCACCAATCTATAGACAGTCAGGTATTTTTGTCCAAGTTTAAATTTTATATGAAAAAGAGACGAGGTTAATTTTTTTTTTAAAATTATGGACACAATAAACAGATGTACTTGCACAATTTTCTCCAAGAAGGATCGACACTAAAACTAGGGACTAAACACATCATATCTCAATAGCTGACTTTGGGAAGTAGTCATATAAGAGTTTGCTTGAACCAGTCCACCGTCTGCTGGAGAGCATCCTCAAATGCCGTCTTGATCTCTGGAATGTCCAAATTCGGACGTAAAGCGAAACCATGTGCTGTGCCTATAAGTTGGTCCCAAATCAATGAGAATACAGAGGAGTACAACAACGAGCATAGAACAAACCCTTATACTCTTTGAATTCGTACTCAACAAAATTTTCCTTGTCCTTGCGCGACACAAATTCTGCCTCACATTTGTCTCGTAGAGCGGCTGGGAAGAATGTATTATCTGCATTCAGAGTCAGAAAGAGACAATCATGTAGAGTCACGACACTTTCCTTCCGAGCAAACCCACGAGTTAGGAATCTTTATTTTTTTTACGTCTTTGATTGTGAATTTTCCAGGATGACAGATGACAACAGTGTTGAGAAGATCAGATTTGCTTGCAAAGCGGACGCACACTGAACCTCCGTACCAATACCTGAGGTCTGAGATCAATGACGATCAACCCCGGGTTGAATAAGGAACGTACCCAACGGCACCTATCTTCTCGTACTTCTTCTGCTCCTTCAACTGCAGAATGAACTGAGAGTGAAGGGTAAGACAAGCAATCAAAGTCTTGCATGGAAAAAAAAAACACACTGCTTCCAGTCTTGGATCGACACGAGAAGGCAAGTTGTTCAGAATTGATCCAATGTTGGGTATTGCAACCATGAATATGAACTTTATCCACATCCACCATGATATTTTGACCCCTGCGCGATCAGGCAAAAACAAAAAATTGGGAGGAATAACCGGTTTCCCTAAATGTAATGTGGTGTGAGATGCTACTTGTGATCTTGAATCTCGACACTCACCCAAGAAATAATCCGGTATCCAAACATCACACTCCAATCACTTTGCAAGCTCATCTGCAATAAACTTGCAATTTGGAAGAGCTAATCCGGAGCCGTCCGTGCATAACAGAACTGTTTTCTTCGTTGTCTCATCTAAAGTGGATGGCGCAGGCGAAAAGTAGCTGTTGCCCAAGAATCCAGTTTCAAACGATCCTTTTAAGTTTCCCGAGAAGATAGCCGCGGCCATACTCGATTTACTTGTTGATGTTTGGCAGCTAAGCACGAACTCGACAAATTATCAATTCGGCGTTTCAATAACGACCCAATCTGCTCGTCTTTCAACACAAGGTACAGTGCAAAGTTCAAACCTTCTCCCTCTCAATATTCTGCTTCTGAGCTGTCAAATAGATGCAAATAGGATTTAGCTTTTGGAAACTTCTCTACCTCGTACCACAACCATGCCACCACGGTGAGTCCCTTTGGGGGCACTGGGAGTTAACTAGAACTAATCAGCCTCTCCCCAGCAACATACCTATTGATCAAGAAGTTGTGATCGAGTCGAATTGGGGTCAAATCAATGACGAGTTTGTCATTTTCTCTCAGGAATGATCACTGAGGACAACTGATATTATGCCAGTTTCGATCAAATGGGACTGGAGAAAGACCTTCTCCGAGGGGTCTATGCTTATGGGTAAGGCTGCAATCCACATCCGGAGCCGCAGGCTCAATAATTAGTTGTTAAGCTTGGAGAAACCGTCTCCCGTCCAACAACGCGCTATCGTCCCTCTGTTGAGGGGTCGCGATCTCATCATGCAAGCGCAGTCCGGCACCGGCAAAACCGCCGCTTTCGTCATCGCTATTCTGCAAAAGGTCGGGATTCCACGTTGTTTCTCCTCCCAGCCTCACAACTAAAGTGTATTTTCTCTCGGCTAACTTTAGCTAGACATATCCGTCAAGGCACCTCAGGCGCTTATCCTCGCACCGACTCGCGAGCTGGCCCAACAAATTCAGAAGGTGGTTCTTGAAATCGGGCAATACATGAACATCAGATGCCTAGCATGCATTGGAGGTAGAAAGCCTAAGGAGGATGTTACAGAGCTGGAGAAAGGTGTCCAGATCGTCGTAGGCACATGTGGACGGCTGCTGAACATGATCGTCAAGGGAGCACTCAAGACAGACAAGATCAAGTTTCTCTGCCTTGATGAGGCTGATGAGATGTTGTCACGCGGATACAAAGCTCAGACTATGAGAGGCAAGTGTTTCCAACTCCGCTTCTTCGATAGAACGGAAAACACATTTCAAAATTTCACTAGTGTTGGACCGGCTCCCTCAGAAAGGCAGGCAGGTCATTTTGCTTTCCGCTACAATCCCCGCAGACTCGTTCCGGGCCATGAAGAAAAAAATCATGAGCAGAAACCCTGTACAAATTCTCGTCAAAAAGGAGCAGCTCACGCTCGAAGGTATCCAACAATTCTTCATTCATATGAAAAATGAGGAGTGGAAGCTGGATACCTTGTGTGATCTATACAACACCGAGACTTTCACCCACCCCACTGTCGTCTTTCGTAATACCCGCAAAGAGGTGGATGCACTTTTGGCCAAGCTGGAAGAGCGAAAGCTTGCTGCCTCGGCCACGGTAAGAATATCTATTCAATGTTCAACTTGACTGATACATTATCCCGCCGGCGATTCTAGCATGGTAAAAAAGATCAGAGTGATCGTGAAGCTCTTCTCCGGGATTTTAGGACAGGATTGTCTCGGGTTTTGATAACGACTGACATGTTGTCCCGTGGTATTGATGTTCAACAAGTCGCCGTTGTCGTCAACTATGACCTTCCAACTAACAAGGAGATTTATATGCATCGCATTGGCCGCAGCGGTCGCTTTGGGCGTAAGGGAATCGCCATCAATTTCGTCACTGAGGCAGACATCGGAATGTTACGCAAAATTGAGGGTTAGTAAACCCCTTTGTTAGTGGGCATCGGACTTATCAATATCATCCAGAGTATTACAGCACCCAGATTGAAGAGATGCCTCTTGACATTTCGTAAGTTGTCGCATTCGTTGTCAGTCTTGGTCCTGTGTTTTTAATATTCACTGCCTTGTTTTAGTGTCCTCCTCAAGCGCATGTCGATGAGTAATTGACTCAAGAACCAAAAGAGCGACTCTGACTAGGCGTAAATAGTCGCTAAAGCGGCCTGTAACGATTGAGCTAGTGATTGGTAGTCTCTATAATTTTATGTACTTGTTGTTCTCAAGGGAACGGCAATCGAGGTCATCAAGCTTTCTGCGATCACGGTGCTTGTGAACGTATTGCTTGAGGGACCAAGTTCAGGCCTAAATATCGTGTTGATGGAGGATGAATAGTATCCATCTTTGTTTATTAGTTTGAAACTTTTACACTTACCGGCGGTTTTTTTTCAAATCGTTGATCCACAACAAGAAGACCTCTTAAAATGATACAAACAGAACTGTCCTGAAGTCGAGGTACTCGAAAGTGGTACCAGTAAATTACTGGTAAAAACCTTTCTTCATTTTTCAATCTGGAACTCTAAACAGAAACCATTCACACGATCAAAAACAGTTTGCTCACGTTCTTCAACGACCCGAAGCCTTGTTTTTAATTCTCTAGGAGTAAAATGGCTGCCAACCACGGCCACCACCACGGAGACGCTCCGAACATATATTCGCAACTTAACTATGCTCCAGGAGCGAAATGGGTGAAAAGCCTTACGCGGGACAGACTCAATAATTTCCATGGTGGCCACTATTCTAATTCGAACCTTTCCTCGGTGTTGTTTACCCACAGGGTAGACAGCGAGGAGTTTGTCAAGCTAAGAGTGTCCGTTTGTTATCTATTTCAAAGCCACAGACAAGTTTTGACTTTCCGCTCATGTAGGTGGAATGCGCCTGGGCTTACGAAGCCTACATTCGAAGAAGCGATGCAACAAAAATTCAAGCCAGCTAAGAAGGTGCGTTGACTGTTGTTGCTTGTGAGTGAAAGTAACTTACGGGTGTATACTCTAGGGTGATGCATTTGGTCCCTCATGTAAGTTTCACCTTTTATAAGTCGTAATTAATCATTTACCACTTTACCACATCTTCCAGGGGTTTGTATTGTCTTCTAAACCAAAGCTTGAGCTTATACTAATTTAAATCCAGACAAACCACTGGTGGAAAGTCGCCGTAACTATCCCAAGTTACTGGCACCAATATGACCGTGTTCAATGTGAAGTCTCCTTTTTTAAAATCTATTTGTCTGTGCTGACGAGTTAAATTTTCAGTTGAATTTGACCCTGGTTGTGAAGCGATGATTTACAGCGTCGACGGGACACCTCTCCAAGGTTTGCCCCCCACCTTCCCCATTAATAATTTTGTAAAGCAATTCAACCTTTCACAGGTATCACGGGTGGTTTCGGTTCAGACCGCCGCGTCGAATACATCATCCCCCCCAGTGCTTGTTCTGTTGGCGTGCACGAATTCGTCATCGAATCCAGCTGCAATGGCATGTTCGGTGTTCCTTGGAATGGCGACTCCATACAACCCCCGGATATGAACCGATGGTTTACTCTCGCTGCTGCAGACTTGGTTGTGCCCAATATGGACGCGTGGGGCTTACTTTGGGATTTCGAGACGCTGAAGCAGTTGATAGATACCCTCCCGGGAAATACGCCGTGAGTTTGGGTTTGCGCTTCTTTGTCCTTGGATGTCACACTGAACATTTGGTGAAAAGGTTGCAGAACAAGGCCATGACAGTGGCGAATGACATCATGAATGTGTTCAATAAAGATGTCCCAGATTCGATCAAAAAATGTAGAATACTAGCTGAGCAGGTATTTGGTGAAAAATGGGAAGCGAAAGGAGCAATCGTTTATGACGAGGGACCAAAGAAGGTCAACGTATGGGGTATCGGACAGTACGTCTCTTTTTTTAAGCATCACAAAGATTTTTTTCAGATTTTCCGTTAGCTGTCATATTGACACCGCCTGGCTCTGGCCATATCGCGTCACCCAGCAAAAAGTCGCCCGTTCTTGGTCCACGCAAATCGACCTTATGAACCGCTATCCCGAACATCGTTTTGCCAGTTCTTCCGCCCAACAGTACAAATGGCTGGAAAAACTCTACCCACTTCTTTTTGATTCACTCAAAGAAAAGGTCACCGAGGGCGTCTTTCACCCCGTCGGTGGTGCATGGGTTGAGCACGACGGAAATATGCCAAGTGGGGAAGCACTGGTGAGGCAAGTGGTGTTTGGGCAGAAATACTTTGAGAGTAGGTTTGGCAAGAGGTGTAAGGTTGCCTGGTTGCCGGATTCGTTCGGCTTGACTGGGGCTTTGCCTCAGGTGCTTCGGGGGGCGGGAATGAAGTTCTTTTTTACCCAAAAGCTTTCCTGGTTAGTGTATTTGATTACGAGACGGGTTTTTGAACTGACATCTTTGTATAGGAATAACATGTTTGAAATTTTAACGTGTTCATAAGCGCGCTACTAACTTGACTTTATGCAGCAATGTCTTCCCCCACACCACGTTCAACTGGGTTGGTATCGACGGCACACAGGTTCTTTGCCACATGACACCAGGTGATGCATGAACGACTGGAAATCCTCTTGTTATTGACATTGCGTAATTTAGTCGACACGTACACAGCCCAAGCGACAGTGGGAGATGTTAACAAGGGATTAACGAACCACAAGGTCTATCACACAGTTTTTCTGTTTCTGTTCATGGGTGTTGATATTTTGTTTGACTTGAATTAGAATCTCGAATCATCCGATACGGCGTTGCTTGTATTTGGCAATGGGGACGGCGGAGGTGGGCCGTTGGACAAGATGCTTGAGAATGTACATCCTTTTTCGTTATTTTTGGGTTCAAATCTTAATGGATAACCCTTTTCCCTTGATCCCAGCTGCGCCGCATCAAATCAACAACGAACACCCACCGTGAGCTCCCGCCTATAAGTATGGGCCATTCGGTGGATGAATTTTTCAAGGACATTGAAAAGAGTTCTGAGGAGGGAAAATTGTTACCTAACTGGTGAGTTCTCTTTGTATTTGCCGCTTCTCCTCTCAAGTTTAGATTGGTTGCTGGTAGGCATGGGGAATTATACCTTGAGGTGTGCAGCTTAAGATAGGTACTTGTGATTGCTACTGATTTACGGCTTAGTTCCATCGAGGTACTTATACCTCTCATGGTTCAATCAAGAAGGGTAATAGGCACTCTGAAATTCTCCTTCGTGATGTCGAGGTCAGTGGTGTATACTCTTTCAATTTAAATACAAGTCTTCCATTTCCTGATCTTGATAGCAAATAACAACCCTTGCATCGATATATGAACATTCGAAGACGTACGTTTATCCAAAGCAGAAGATTGACGATTCTTGGGAGAAGGTTCTGCTTAATCAATGTGAGTTGGGCTTGTTGTGAAATCGGTAATAAGCTCTAACTGGATGTTCTCATTGTTCTATAGTCCACGATGGTACAATTATTTTGTTAATTTTTGTTCCTTCCGTTGTATACTTATGCTGAAATGCCGTTTCTTCTGAAGTTCTTCCTGGTTCAGCAATGTAGGTTACTCAATTCAGGCGTTGCTATATCATACCAACATTCTCTTTCATTTAGAGGTATGGTTTATGAAGATGCCGAAGCTCTTTACGCAGAAGTCAAAAGAGACGGCGAAATCCTCCTAGAAGACGCGTTTGCTGTCCTTTTCCCGGGGTCTGTTCCTCTCCTACCTTCAATGCGTTCTAAATTGCTCGGCGGATCGAGCAGGATCGTTGCATTCAACACCACCTTCTTTCCCCGCTGGGATATTGTCCGAATCCCGAGCTTGAGCAAGGTAGGACCCGGATTGAAGAGTTTGGTATTGCAGGCTTCGGAAGATGGGAAAGATGGGTATGGGATTATGCATTGTGCTGGTGGAGGTACTGTTGGAGAGTTGAAGCATCCTTCGAGGGGATTACATGATACGATCAAGCCGGTTTCAGGTAAGACTTGTATTTTAGTTGATAGTGTAAATCAAGACTAAAAATTGCTTATACAGTATACACGAACGGATCAGACCATTTTGTACTTCGAAATAACAGTGTTCAGTTGACGATATCAAATGGCAGGATTAGCAGCCTTATTGATGTGAAATTGAAGTAAGGCTGGGTTTGGTCCTTGGTTACTGAATATGTGCTGATGTTGTATTCGACGCAAGTCGTGAGCTTATTCCAGACGGAATGACCGGAGGTCTTGTTATTTTCCAAGACCAGCCGAATTACTGGGACGCTTGGGGTAGTACCTTTCTTTCTATGCTCTTCATTGTTTTTCTGACGGCCCTTTATTTAGATGTTGAAGTCCACCATCTGGAGACGCGTCATCCGCTAAAGTTCTCAAACGTGTCTGTTGTGGCACAAGGTCCGCTTCGTGCTGCTGTGAAGGCCGAATTGAAATATGGTCAGAGCAGTATTTCCGTTACAGTTCGTTAACACCCTTTGACCTATATCTTGCTTGAATTGTGCTCAAATTTTTGAATTTAAAGATATCCCTGCATGCTACAACTGGTTGGTCAAGCTTAATATTTCTCGGAAAGGAGGTGGATTAACTCCTTGTCATAGCGACTGTGAAGGACAACTCTCGTTCGCTATTCAATTTCGATGCTGTTGTGGACTGGCATCAACGTCACGAGTTCTTGAAATGTAAGAGTAATCAGCCTATATTACTTCACAATTGCGACGCTTATCCTCTACTGCAGTCGAACTTCCCTTGGATATCAACAGTCCTTATGCCACTTATGAAACCCAATTCGGATTCGTGCAACGTCCGACACATAAGAACACCTCCTGGGATATCGCGAAGGTAAGGTTGATGTGCAGACGTCGCTCTTGGTTTTTCTAACATTTTCACCATAGTTTGAAGTCTGTGGGCACAAGGTTTGTTCGGTGATTCATTCAAACTCTCGAACTGCTTATATAGATGAATTCCAGTATGCTGACCTCAGTGAATTTGGATACGGGGTTGCTATTCTGTCAGAGTCCAAATACGGCTTCTCCTGTCTAGGAAATGTTCTCCGCATATCCCTTCTTCGAGCAGCTACTGCCCCCGATGCAGAGCAAGATCAAGGTACATACATACATATTATACTGTTGTTTTGGTATAATTATTATGTCTGCAGGCGAGCACCGCTTCTCGTGGGCTATGCTACCTCATGAAGGACACTTTCTGGAGTCCGATGTCCCCATAGCTGGCTACTTTTACAATTCTCCTCTTCACCGTGAGTGTTCCCTATTTTGAATATGATAACTTTTGTTGACTGTTATCTCCTCTACAGTTCGTTGTCTCCCTCCTGGCGCAGCTGATCTTGTATCTACTCTAAAATCACCTTTTACTGTTGAAGGCGCCCGTAATGTCATCCTCGAAACTGTCAAACGTGGTGATTACGATACGTTTGAAAATCCCATC
>QDKV01004644.1_pt1 | contig 11732 bp, 13 predicted proteins | sample 1861101 | NCBI WGS metagenome assembly QDKV01 (sample SAMN04275158, study PRJNA302643) | Fungus metagenome, whole genome shotgun sequencing project. | isolation source: fruitbody | host: Mallocybe terrigena | place: Sweden | collected 2013 | reverse complement strand
TTTATGACCCTCACCCATACCCTCATAACCCATACCCACCAACCCTCAGGGTTTGGCTGACCCTCGCTCATCACTATTGGGGAAGTGCCAGTTCACTTCATAGTGCGGTTACTAGCGAAATTGAGGGCAATCTCCAGCCTCGCCAGCCTACGCCAAATGATTGAAATGTTATAATGTGTAATTAGAAGGTGAATGAGAACTGGGAAATATTATTTGGGTGCTAGCATGGGGCTAACGAAGAAAACGCATTCGAGTGGCACGAGTGACGAATGCCTTCGGATGGTCTGAATCAGGGTTCACCTGCATATACAACACTACAACTCTCATGATCCAGACTCGTTCTTGGCAACAATGTCTCGAAAGTTTCTAAGTAATTTTATATGGCTACACACAAATTCCGAGCTGCTCTTGCGCATAGGCTGAAGTACAATTCGGTATGTAAGGGCCGGTCATATTCTCAATTTCATCCAAGTCACAAACACGCTGACAATCCTATTCCACTTGGACGCTCTCATCTTGATTTCAAATTTCTCAATAGGGGAGACGAATGAGGAATGAGAAACACGGCCAATTCGGCCATGTCTTTCAGAAAGGGTAGAGAAGAACTCAGACACAAAAAACGCGGCCAAACTGGCAGTATTTTTCGTATTTGGGGGAATAAGAAAGACACGGCCAATTCGGCCGTGTTTTTCGTGCTAGAAATGGTGAAAGGAGTAGAGAAGAACCCAGACACAAACAACGCGGCTAAACCGGCTGCATTTTTTGTGTTTGGGTGGTTTTGTGAGAGATAAAATGAATTTAAACAAGAAGACGTACCTATGTAGGGATGGGCGCCATCCGGCCTATCCCCAGGCTGTCACTCTTCCAGTTGCCACTATTGCTCTACGTTGTAGTTGAGTCGCCGTGTCAGGGCGGGTCGATCAGAGATGTCCGAGCAATAACGTCGAAGGTGGGTGGTGCCAAAGGAGGCAGCGTGGCATCAAAGCGGCAGGGATGGTGTCGAGGTATTGAAGAGGCGAACAGGCGGTGAAGGAGGATGTGACCTCCGTTCCAAGCAAGCACGCATTGGCTCTATAACTATTGCGCAATGAAGTGTTGTGGAAGACGAAGCGAACCATCCTGGGATGCACATCATTCCCGTGGCTACATATTTACAGAATTTGGCACGCTAACTGAAGGTAGAAGCTAGATGGTGCCGTCTCGCAAGACTCTCGGGACGTGTCAATATCCGGATTGACAATTAACACCTGGCAGCACCACTCAACACCAGCGCGCGCGTCACAGCGAGTCGCAGATTACAGAGCGCCGGCAGCGGTCCCTTCCCACCTTGGGCCAGCCCAAATTTGACTTCGCTGCCGTCCTCGAGCTTGAAGTACAGTGGACCCAGTGGCCCCTGCTCAGCAGGTATCCTGCGGTAGACATACTAGGTCGCCACCAAAAGCTGATGTCAGCACAGACGAGACTTGTACTTTCCCAGTGCTTACTTTCATCGAATCCAAAGCTTCAACCGTCTACGTCATATCGTCAAACTTGAAACGTGCGTCCAACCCAAGAACCATAGAACTAACTGTCGAGCACTATCACCTGCCAGCGATGTGATACATTGCAGAGCGGAAGGCTGGCAAAAGTGATCAGAGGGGTGTTACTACATCGATTGGGAAGCAATACACACGTTTTCTTCGATTAGGAAGGGAATGATTGGTGTTAAATTTGGTCGAAGGCGCTGGCGATTTTGCTTGTAGATTTGAGAGCATTTAAAACCGTTCTGAGGCCTCTGCGGATATTCCAGTGGCCAGCCTGTAATTACACAGTCAAACCCGATAATCGCGGATAAATGCCTAAAGTATATTAGTACAGAATTATAACTGAGCCTTTCACGCACAGAGTATTTGAGAATTTGTTCTTTCGAGAGGCCCTTTGCTTGGATATCCAGGTTCAGCATTATCGTGGCATCATTCGTTTCGGGGGGGGTTAATTTCACTTTCTGAACCTCCGGCGAAGTCGTCAGCTTTATCTTCATGGTCTGCTTCTCCACTATCTAAACCAAAGTCGTAAGGGTTTGCTTCGTCCATGATGTCTCGAGGTTGCATGACTAGCCATATTTGTCAATACGCTTCCACAGTGAAATGTATGAGCATACAGGTTAACCCGAGATGTGTGAAATACTCCCCGGCTAAGAGAAAAATAGGCGCGAAATTGAAATTCTTCACTGGGACCCCATTGAACAACACCATGGAGACATCAAGAAGGTAGTTCAGTGCAATCTGCGAAAGCTTTGCGGAAGTGCCGGTTGATTTCATACCGCATGGTAGTGCGGTTACTAGTGAAATTGAGGGTGACAATCTCCAGCCTCGCCAGCATGACTGAATTGTTATAGTGTGTAATTTGAAGGTGGATGACCGGGAAATAGACTCGGAGAATTGGGAAATAATATTTCTGACAGGTATGTAAGGGCCGGTCATATTCCCAATGCCATTGCTAGCTATCCTAAGTCACAGACACCGGCGCGTTTTACGAAATGAAAAAAAGATATTGGAAATGTATGTCAATCACGGATGAGGAATTAGTTTAGTCCACTTGACTGCGACATATGCGCTCGCTGGCTGTTCTCTTAAGGCGGCTAGTGCCAAAGCAATGAGACAGAGCCTGGCGACCACATACCCAATGATGTAGAGTGAGCCGAGGCAGGCAAACACAAGCAAGAATAACGGGGAACCTGCCGAAACAAATTCGCCAGAATCGCCACTGGCTATATACAAGAAGAATAGGTTTTTCTTCATCACTACTGGGAATATCGACAGTTGGCCTAAGAACGGGATGACTACAAGTGCCAATGACATGACGCGCCAGGTCGTTCGTTCGGTCGTGGTAGGATAAGTGAAGTTCCACCCTGCACAATGCAAACCACCAAAAATGAGTCCAGCGAATATTGCGGTGAGATAGGCGGGAATTATAAAATTATTTTTCTTTGAAAATAAGGTTGGGTAAATCAGAAGGTCATTTTTTTCATTAGCCGAGACCATGACGACCAGGCGGGAAAAAGTACTCTCGACGGGGAAAAGTTTCGCTAAATTCGGGAGGGTGTAAAAGAGTACGAGGCCCACTGGAGTGCCAAGGATGCAAATGAGGGACAAACCGAGACAAAAGGCCAGGCAAAAGGGGAGTCCGATGAAGAACACCATAAGTCGTACGAAAAAAAGAAGCCGACCATCTCGCCATGTCCCAATAGAACGAGTAAGGAACATTGGTATCGAAAAGAGATCTTTCGCGACGCCTCGGTAAAATTGCTGATGTGAAATGAGATGTAAATCACGGAAGCTGTGCTGATTTTATACATCAGAAAAGTTGACCAAAGGATGTAGGGTAATATATTACCTACATTTACTGTCTGACCGACAATTACGGCGAACGAATATATTGGATTGATGTATGTATTTTCCAGCAAAGATATACAACCATGTATAGTAATACAGTACAATATAATATTGATGTCGGATACATTTTTTAATCGGATATAGGAAATTGTATCAGGAATATGGGGAACTGTTTGAGGAATACAGTAAACTACGGCAATACCTCGCAATAAAAGGTTGGTACAGTTCCAGTATGCTACAATGTATAGCTATCACAATTCCATATATTTTTCGTACAATCTTTGGTCTCACAATTCAAGAACGAGCACAATTTCATATATTTGGATGCACTACAGAATTACAGGCAACCTCTGAGAGCCTACGAGACAATAGCCACGTAGGGTATAACCCCTTCCCCCTCAAAACGACAACAGAGCGATCCCTTCGAAATGAAAACAGATACCAGCAGGAAATCCTCGAAACACAAACGATGGGCCAATGGCAGGTGCCAGGGAAAGGGGAAGGCCCTTCCTTCCCCTTCAAAATGCAGATGGACAACGGGAGAGGAAGGTTCCCCTCCCCTTTGAAACACAGACGGATGGTTGCAGAGGAGGAAGGGGTCCTCTTCGAAATGAGAACGGACAACGGAGAGGGAGACCTCCCTTGCCCTTCGAAACGGACGACAGAGGGGAGGATCTCCCTTTGCCTCCAAAAGACAGACGGACGACGGCAGAGGAGGGGCTCAGCACGAAAAGGAGGAGGGTGCTCCTCAGCACGTCGAAACCAGGACAACGCGACGAGGAGGGGCAAACCCTCCTTGCGACTTTTGGAATCTATTGTAGAAACGGTTGTTAGTATATGCACTTGTAAATTAGATAAAATGCATACCTGGTTGGGGAATGGGTGATGCACACCCATTCCCCTTGCCCCCGACTACTCTTCGTGTTGTACGTAGCATAAACTAAAGTAAAGGTATAAAGAATTGGGTGTCAATCAAATAAACGTATGCATGAAACTCGCGCATATAGTGGTATCACGCATCGTCGTGGAGTGCTCAAAGAATGAGTTGAACAGAGTTGAACTCTGAGATAATCGTGTTGATTGATCGCGGAAAGCAAATCCAAACAAAGTCATGTGATCATGTATCGAGATCCGAGTCATCCGACGAACTCGACGAGGATTCGAATCAACATCGCGAATTCAAGTCAAATTGTATAAGCATCGTCAAATAGAAACACATGGACGGGTTACAAGAAGTTAAGTGTCATCATCCCACACCTCCGTCTCCTTTCCCCCTTGTTGACACAAGACGTAGCATCAGAACCGCAAAGACCTATTACTGTACCATTATAATCAACTCGGCAGTCCCCTGTCCCCACCCCTTTTGGTTTTGCCGAATTTGGTTACCTGTCCCCTGTCCCCCCTCGAATTTTGAGGCAATCTGGATGATTTGTCATACAAATTTTTCTAAATTGGATTTTAATATTACCAAATATAGTAATTTGATGAGTGCAAAAGTTCGGCAAGGCTGTCCCCTGTCCCCCCCATGCCGAGTTGATTATAATGGTACAGTAGTATGGGTATAACCAAGGGTCAGACATGGATAGATGAGGTGGTTGCTAAATGGTGTCAAGATGTTTGGCTACAATCTGTGATTTTATGGCGAAGTTAGGATTCATTTTTTGATATAATAAATCAAAAGTTATTGGAACACCATTTTAAGTGTCAAAATCCTTGTACAGGAATACAATATTTCTACAGTATCTGCTTACCAAATTCATGATTAATACAATTCTGGCTAGTGAATACAATAAAGCTACAGGAATTACTGGTGAATACAGTAATTGCACAGTTATGGTCAATAGATTCATTTCAAAGGCCAAGTTTTTGGACTCAATAAAATGTGTCTACCGGAATTGTGACCAAATACATCTCGCTCACATTTCGCCACATTTTCATGCATGAACTTTCCCCTTATGTAACGTAAATACAATTCCTGGAGGAGTCTTCTATCAGTCGTAAATTTCCGGTATTAGACATTATATTTTTAAACCGTAATTGTACGCCATATATCCTTATACATCTTTTTGTCACTTTTCATGATGCTCCTCTGTGTTGTCTTCCTCAATGTCCTCGAGTTCATCTGAATTGTTACCATCCGCATCCTCATCTTCGTTGGCACAGTTGCCCCCATCATCTGAATGGACATCGTCATAGCTAATGTCCTCTTCGTTCTCGCCTTGATTGGTATCGTTTATGACGTGTGTCGTATGCTGGCATTGATGACCAACGCCATTTCCAAGGTGTCTTGTAAACATGTCACGATCAACAAAGCTATATTAAATTAGAATAGTACGGGTGTTGCATGCAGGGACTCACATTCCAACTGTCAACATAATAATTAGCCCAATCATCATGCCCACCATTTGGCCGCGCTTCGGTGATGCCCTCTGAGTCAACAGATAACAGTTCAGTTGACTTACCGTCCACAAACGACGGGATAAGGTGACAACCACGGATAATGTGTGCCGGGTCCAGAAAACCAAACGCGAATTCATCGGAATCTGGTACAAACCCAATCTTAGGGAGCCTCGCTTGTTTTCGCCCAAAGGAATGGCCTGGAACCACACCAAGCCACCTGACCCAAATAAACTCCATCCTTTGGGGTCGAAAATCATGAGAACGTTGGCCAGTGTGTTGAACCTCGGCATGAAATACTCCCAATACACAAGCATACCAAAATGGGTGGGCCCCTGGCTCTGTCTCCGGCGATGATACCATAACGAAAGGATGGGTGTGAGGGTTGATTGTATCATAGTCACGTCGTATGTCATAGGTTGTGTAATTGACATGCATTGTTCCAAGTCGGTACACCGTGTTATTTCGAATCCGAATCGAGTTTCGGTCATCATTGGTGAATGAACCGTGGGTGTCGCCATCAAACTCGAGGTTGAGGATGCGACCTAAAAGATGGTCTCGTAGTTTGCAAATAAAATTCTATATGTTGATTAAGCATGCACCAATGAAACAAAAACATGATTACCCACCCTCTTAGCTGGGTCATTCGGACTTGACAGAACAAAGTCAAACAAGGATACGGGGGAATTCCGGGACGAGGAAATATAGTGGTGATCCTGCAGCCGTGCATTCGTAGACACCTCCTGCTCTTCTTGGCCTTCACCTTCTCGGAACATTTCCTTCCGAGAGTACTTCTTTCCGATCTGGGTCATAGCGTTCTTTTTATTTGTGAGGCCATACAGGCGCTTGATAAGACGATGTGCAAGCTCACTCTGTGTCATGTCTGAGTCAGTAAGAACAGCTGCACACATAACTACTCACAAGCTGCGTCGAGTATGAATCAGTTGTGCCAAACAGACGAATGTGGCGAACGTAATCGCCTAGGAAATGAAACTTCACGGTAAACAAATTGAGAATTTTTGGTTTCCGACTGGCCGTAGAAGTTTGCGGGATTTTTTCTAGTGAAACGATTTCAAGTCAAATGTACGACGAGTCTCACAAAGATTACTCATGTGTCTGCCCTTGGCTGCCTGCTGTGTTACCAGCCTGACTACTAGAAGATGTAGCATTCTCCTGTCTACGCCGTTCACGAGCTGCTGCTTCACAGGGTAATTCAACCGTAGCGAATGTGTTGCACGTTAGATCACGGAACTGTCTTATTAGCTGGCCAAATTCAGTAGTAAGATCATCAAGAAGTTTTAAGGAACCCTCTGTCTGCATTCGAAGCTTAGCCAATGCATGCCATTCTGCAGTGCGGTACAGTAGCTTCATCAATCGGCGATTGTGTTCGCCTTCAAGCAAACCTTCAAATGCGGGTATTGAGCACTGTGAATAACGAGTCAAATAAGGATATACCGCAACCCATATGCAAGTACCTGCAGAAGATCCTCGAAGTCTCGCGCAGCCATCTTCTTCATTTCCGAGGAGTTGGCTGCAAATTTTCGAATGGTCCCATGTCCGAAGGTTGAGATTTGATGATATCTGGCAACAAGAACCAGTCGTATGACAAAGCATCAGAGTTGAGCAGCTCACCTCTTGTCCAGCTCAATAACGAACTTGTCGGAACCTTTTCCAGCAGCATATAACAGTCGAATGAGGTGTGTAAAAAGGGCTTTCCAAATCCCAAGCTCAAACTCGTCACTCGTGCAACAAATCCACCACCAGCATAGTGGATGGATTGCACTCAGGGCCAAGACGCTGCACAAAGGCATTCTAACCTCAAAGAATAAAATATCCTCTTGATAGAAAACGTATGGGACAACTCACTTCCGTAGGTACACCTGAAAATGCCTTGAGTAAATCTTCGACCGCAGCACCGCTGATGGGCTTTCCCAAACTGTAAATTGCCTTGCGAGCAGAGCTAACTTTTGCAGCGACGTAGGTCCGGAATTGTGTGATGCGGACAGCAACATCTCGTCGAAGACCAAGACGATCGAGTTTGGATTTTGGGACGAGACATCGTGGGCATGGGCAGAGACCTTTGTCTCTGATCGTTGCAAGGAGCACCCTAAAGAGTCAATTATCAGCACTAACTCTACAAGGAGCACAATACCAATGACGTACTTTTCAGGATAGTCAGCGGAGTATGTAAACAGCCGGGGATATACACGCCGCTCTATGCCGTCCACACCTTTGATCACAATGCCATATGTGTAGGCATGGATAAAGTCGTCGTCCAGAATTTTACTCCATACCGCATGCATGAGTTCACGGCGACAGTGCGTCAGAATTTGTCGCTTTTGGGTTTTCCACTTTTGATGAAAACCTGACGCAAATTGTGGAAATGAATCTGGTAGCTATCGAGAATCCATTAGTGTTTCCTTAATGCAATTCTTCAGATACTTACCGCAGGGATATAAGCCAAATGAATTAGACCACCGGAATCGGGCTTCGCCCGGACATACTTCGAAAGGTTTCCAGGCATGAAGTAAACGGGCCATGCTTTTGTATCCCCAAACTGTGTGAGTTGGGTTGCATCCGATGCAAACATGACCGCTGCTACAACTTTCTCTCGGACACATCCAGGATCGTCGGGAGGTAATTGGCCATAACGGCGAACTGTCTCGGTTTCTTTCAGAAATGCATCAGAGGTGTAGATTTCCCCGTAAACCCGTTCATCTTCTCCAGTGATTGGTGATTTGTGAAATAATTTATATGGTGAGAAATGAAGCAAATGGGACAAGGACCCGGTGAAGGCTTCCTGTATTACTGAAGTGAGATTTCGATGGAGGAGCCCAGGGACTGAGAAAGGGCGCGGTGGGATACCGGGGTCCCCGGATGGGACCAAAATCTCGACCGTGGATTCATTGAACTGGCTACGTAATGCATCTTTGGAAAGGGCTGTGTCGAGTCGTTGGTTCTCGCGATGAGCATCAAAGCCAATAAGATCGGCAGGTTCGAATTCTGGAGAAAGGATAACGTCGCGCACAAAGTGCGTCATTTCTGCTTCGGACTTCACGGTCTTGCCATTGTTTAGCCACTTCATGACGCCATGGATAGTGGGATTTGGAAAAGGCCAGTATGTGGGACGAGCACTACCAGCGCGGATACTCAGGCTATGGGGTGGATCATCTGGCATAGGAGATATGGAGAGATGAGAGTTGTGACGGGGAGTGGCTAGATCTTCAAGAGTCAAGCTCGAATCTGGATCAAAGGTAGGCCTCTCCGGGTAATCACGCCATAGGCCAAATGAGTTGAGGGAGGCGACAAGGTGATCTCGAACAATGAGGAGGACGCGTCTAATGCCAGTGTGAGCTGCTGTTCCTGACTCATCTGGTCCTGCTTCAATAGCAGGTAGCGGCGCTTCAGGCCCAGGTAGATTGTCACGGAATTTCTTTGGGAGTCGATATTGTCGCCGAGGTCGTCCAGACTGTGTAAGCTGGATGGCGGATGGTGGTGGTGACGACTCGGATGGTGCCAAAGGCACATCGTGGTTTGGCATGGGTACTAATACGATAGAAGGACTCGGAGGGCCGTCGACGTCCATTGTCCACTCTGGTGAAGTCGAAGTTGAGGCATGAGGCATAGTCATCTCAGGCTCCTCTGGATGATCCAGCTCCATTGCAGCTAAGTCCATCGCAGTCGCAGTACGTGTAAGATGCGCCTAGAGTAACAAATTAACAATATCCTTACCAGTATAACCCCAGACAATTGGTATCACTGCTCACCTGTAAGCGCTCTTTGCGTGAAAGTAAAGTTGGATGTGTCTGGACTGATGGTCCGATTCCCCTTCCTCTTCCGATTCGTAGTCCATGCGATGCCTGGCGTACTGCTTCAAGAACAGAACAGGTTTTGCGGTGACGACTGAGTGCTGCCTCATTTGCAAAATTCCGGTTGCAATTTTTGACGCATTGGGGCATAGACTCAGACTCGGAAAAGAGCAGAAGGCTGATCAGGAAAAGAAGCCAGAGATATCCAGCAACCATAGAAGATAGAAGCAAAGGCCTGGGCGCAAGACTCGGAAGTGTGTTGGTCAACTTGAAGTTTGAACGGAAGGACTTGAGTCTTGAGTAGTACTGCTCGCACTGGCCGCTTCTTTCAAACTCCATTGATGTCTGCGCATGCTCGGTCCTGAGAATTCTGCAATGATTGCCGTTCACCGCCACAAATCAAATTATAATCACTCCATCACAAATTCTTTAGATAGACAAAGTATCAGTAGTCTGCAGGTGAAATTATCAATATGAGCCTGTGTGATGTTGTAATGCAACACGAAGGACTTACAAATTCGCTCAACATTTTTCTGTACGAACACACCGTTGAAAATCGCGATTTTCCCACAATCTTTGAAGAAGGCAAACTCATGCTGTTTCGTTTCGACATCGCTCAAAACGGCAACTGTAGCAAGGAATGTCGACGACAGTGAGATCACGGGAACGTGGCGACAGCGACTTACTGTCACGGGAAACGACATTTATCTGTATAAACATTCCCCCTTCAATGATTACGGTGGACCTTTTACTGAAGTAGAAGACGCATTTCGGCATGAAAAACGCAAAGATACCTGGGACCAGAAAATCACAGACGTCAATACCAAGAAAAAGAAATACATACGATAGTGTCCGGCGAAGTATGCTAGCAATGCTATCGACGCTGCTTGGACGCTGCATTAACATATCATAAGTCTAAGTCAAAAGAAAACTTACCTAAAACGAAGTAGCTGGGCATCGTTGATATCAGAGACAAATGCTGTGAAAGATCGATGTATTTGACGGATCGTCTTTGTGGGTCAGGACCACCTACATACAGCAGCAACACGCAATGTACCAGTCTCAGTACTACACATACCTGTTTCTTTACAAAGAATAACAACAGCAGTACCCTCTAACTTGAAACCGCTTCTGCCTCGGGCTCTCATCCTCTTCGATTCAACAAAGACGTGGCACATCATTGTTTCTTAGCGCATGCTATAGCTTACCGACGATCACACGTTAGGTCACTGAAGATAGTACTCTAACTAAAAAAATCCAAGCATTGGTTCTCCTTAATCCCCCCGCCGTTATACAGAACATTATGCTCTGCTGATTGACGATTTAATCATGCGCGGAGACCTAATGGTTTTTTTTGGGTTTTCCACTATTTCAAGTTATTTAGCTTATTTATCATTGATTTCTACTAAGTCCAATTAAATCATGAATTCGGCGCATCCAACCACTTGCGCCATTGAAGTTTCGCTGTTCAGAAATTTGTGCTCCCGGGATTGGTGTCTTAGGAATCCTCAGGGGACCACTGCTGACAGCGCTGACTTCGCACAGTATTATGATAATCTACCATCCCTTGAACTTGAGGTATGTACATGATATTCTGAACACATTTTATAATCTGCCCACATATTCTAGAAGTATAAATCGCTCGAGGCAGCAGAGAAGCGTGTGGCAGCAGAGAAGCGTATGGTAGCAGAGAGGCCGGCTTATAAGGCGATATTATTACATGATGTCAAGCAAGGCTTCTATCAATTCATTAATTTTGATATATCCGAGTCCGATCATTGAAGAATTATTTAAGCAACAGACAAACGACTCGGATGCACGTTTCGACTTACCGTGACGACCATTGACTCTTGAGGCCTGAGGCTCTAACTAGGTATGCCTCCTTCTTTTTGGCCTCCTCGTCCCTGTCTTTTTTTTTGCTTCTTTCATGGCCGACGTCTGTGCTTAGAAATCCCCGGGCACCGGGAATACGCTGAGCGTCCCACAGTCGGACGCCCTGGATCATTTTATATGCAAATTCGAAAAAATCCCGTACTTATGTGCGCCGGATCTTTATTTTGATTGGACTTTGTACAAATTCCCGCTACCTTTAGGTAGAGGGTCTTAGGGGAGTTTCGAAAACGAAAAATGGCAGAGAAAAACACGATCATGT